>Ga0116231_10000052_pt1 | contig 119274 bp, 109 predicted proteins | sample S1TSphgellanicum_2_FD_89695 | JGI IMG/M metagenome (GOLD analysis project Ga0116231, IMG submission 89695) | Host-associated microbial communities from peat moss isolated from Minnesota, USA - S1T2_Fd - Sphagnum magellanicum MG | ecosystem: Host-associated > Plants > Peat moss > Unclassified...
GGTGCCGCCAGCACTTCGGCCATCGCGGCGGCGACGCGCGTGCGGAGCTCGGCAAAGGTCTCGGCGCCGGGCGGCGTGAAACGCTCCTCCAGCCATTCCGGGAACCACGGCATCAGCGGCTTGCCTTCCATGCCGCCGAAGATCACTTCCCGCAGGTCAGCGACTTCGCTCACCGGGAGGGCAAGAAACTCATTCACGATGGCCGCCGTTTCGCGGGTGCGGCGCATCGGCGAGCAGATGATGTGCGTGATCCCCTGCCCCGCCAGTGAGGGTGCCGCGGCATGCGCCTGGGTGCGCCCCGTCTCGTTCAGGTCGATGTCCAGCGCACCCTGGGAGAGGCCAGCGGCGTTATAATCCGTCTGGCCGTGGCGCAGGAACCAGAAGGGTACGTCCGGCAGCTTCATGTTATACGAGGCCTTCGACCGCCCGCACTTGTTGCGCTGCCGGACGCGCCAGCAGCCGGTCCAGATGCGCCTCGAAATTCGGCGGCATTTTGATATCCGCGCGGAACCGCGCCCAGTGCTCGAGGAAAAACAGCGCTCCCTCGACGATCGAGAGGTCACCCATGATAAAATCCTGATCGCCCAGCACGGGCTCCAGAACGGCAAATCCCTTCTCGATGAACGCGCGCCCCTGGGCCACCACTTGTGGCTCGTCAGCCGGGTTCGGGGTGAAGGTTGCGGTCCGGAACATGCGGGTGAAGCCGCGCATGTGGACGGTCGCAACCAGGTAGTCCAGCAGCTCCAGCGCTCTGGCCTGGCCCAGCACATCCTCCGGCAGCAGGCGCGCCTGCGGGAATGTCCGCCCCAGGTAGAATGCGATGGCCGGGAATTCCGTCACCGTCTGGCCGTCGTCCAGCTGCAGCACCGGCACCTTGCTTTTGGGGTTCAGCGACACGAAGGGCGGCTGGTACTGCGCGCCTTGCGTGAAATCGACCTTTTCGAGCTCGTAGGGCGCGCCGATCTCTTCCAGCAGAAAATGGATGCCCATGGAGCAGGCATTCGGCATGTAGAACAGTTTCATCGCCGCTGGCTCCTAAACTTTCAATCGAACAGCGAGCTGACCGAGCTTTCCGTCGAAATGCGCCGCATCGCCTCGGCGAGCAGCGGCGCGATGGAGAGCTGCCGCACGTTATGCGCGAGCCGCACGGCCTCTGTCGCCGCAATCGAGTCCGTGATCGTCAGCATCTCGATCGGGGACGCCGCAATGCGCGCGACCGCACCGCCGGAGAGCACGCCGTGCGTGACGTATACGCTAACCGAGCTTGCGTTCGCCGCCAGCAGCGCGTCCGCCGCATTGCACAACGTGCCGCCGGAATCGACGATGTCGTCGATGATGATGCAGTGCCGGCCCGCCACCTCGCCGATGATGTTCATCACCTCGGACACGCCGGCGCGTTCGCGGCGCTTGTCGATGATCGCAAGGTCGCAGTTGAGCCGCCGGGCGATGATCCGCGCCCGCAATACGCCGCCGACATCCGGGCTCACGATCATCAGCTCGCGCCCCGCAAAACGCTCCTCGATGTCATGCGAGAACAGCGGCGCCACGGAAAGATTATCGAGCGGTATATCGAAAAAGCCCTGGATCTGGTCGGCGTGCAGATCCATCGTCAGCACGCGGTTGGCGCCCGCCTCGGTGATCAGGTTGGCGACCAGCTTGGCCGAGATCGGCGTGCGGGGGCCAGATTTACGGTCCTGCCGCGCGTAGCCAAAATACGGGATCACGGGCGTGATGCGCCGCGCGGAAGCCCGCCGCAGCGCGTCCAGCGTGATCAGCAGCTCCATCAGGTTGTCGTTGGTCGGATAGGAGGTGGACTGCACGACGAAAACGTCCTCGCCGCGGACATTCTCCTGGATCTCGACGAACACCTCCATGTCGGCGAAACGGCGGATGGAGGCGCGCGCCAGCGGCAGGTTCAGCGCCGCGGCAACAGCCTCAGCCAGGGGGCGGTTGCTGTTGCAGGCAACAATTTTCATGGTCTCGCGAGCCTTCCGATTTGTCTGCGCCGGCGCGGTTTAGCAACGAGGGGCTGGACTGTCCATCAATCGCTGAGTTCGCGTGACCGTTCCGTGGCAGCGCGCATGGCGTCGGCAAACGATTTCGGCCAGGCGTCATCCGCGCGCAACACCGCGAGCGCCTGTTCGGTGGTGCCCTTGGGGGATGTCACCGCGACGCGCAGGGCCGCGGCGTCCTCCGTGCTGGCCGCGAGGAGCGCTGCCGAGCCGATCACCGTTTGCCGGGCAAGTTTTCGCGCGAGCTCAGGAGGCAGGCCATGCGCCAGGGCGGCCTGCTCCATCAGCTCGGTCAGCAGGAACACATACGCCGGGCCGCCGCCGGAAATCGCGGTGACGGGATCGAGCAAATCCTCATCCTCGACCCAGGCGATCTCGCCGGTCGCCGCCAGCAGGTCATGCGCCAACGCGCGCTGGTGCGGCGAGACGTGGGCGCCGGCGACCGCCACGGTCATGCCCTGGCGCACCGCGGCCGGGGTGTTGGGCATTGCCCGGACCACCGCCGCACGCACGCCGAGCATGCGGCCGATGGCGTGGATGGTCTTGCCGGCCATGATCGAGACGAACACCGCGCGGCCGGCGAAGCGGGCGTAGGTGGGCAGCGCCTCGGCGGCGGATTGCGGCTTGACCGCGAGCACCACGGCTTCGGGGGCGAACCCCGTGGGCACGGAGGCGAAAGAGGGCGCGACCAGCACACCCTCCCCGCTGAGCCGGGCAGCCTCGGGTGACGGGTCCACGACGACGGCGGAAACCAGGCCACGCTCGCGCCAGCCGGCGAGCATGGCAGCGCCCATGCGGCCGCCGCCTACGAGGAGGAGTGGGGGGAGAGTCATAGGCGAGAAGTAAGCACTACTTTTTGTGAACAAAAAGTAGCAAAAAAACTTTGATTCCTCGGGGTCAACAGACCTGGGGGCCTCTCGGCACGCATGGGCAAAGTTTTTTGCTTCTTTTGTTTACCAAAGAAGCGTTTACTTAAGCTTCCCCAACACAATCCAGCATCGCCGCGTCCAGCGCCTCGTCGGGCGTCTTGCCGCCCCACAGCACGAACTGGAATGCCGGGAAAAACCGCTCGCACTCGGTCAGCGCGATATCCACCAGATCCTCGATCGACTCCGAGGACGCGCTCGGCGTCCCGCGCAGCAGCACGGAGTGGCGGTAGATTGGCGCGCCGGTTTCCTCGTCCATCCCGAAATGCCCGATCCAGAGTTTCTCGTTCGCCTTGGCCAGGAGCTCGAACAGCGCCGAGCGGCGGCGCTCCGGGGCCTTGAGGTCGAACGCGCAGGAGAAGTGCATCACCGCGATCTCGTGCGACCAGCAGAAATACAGCCCGTAATCGCCCCACTTACCAGGCGCCTCGGCGGCCATGTCGGAGTCCGAGCGGCGGTCGAACGCCCAGTCATTAGCGCTGATCACCTGCTCGACCAGGTCGAGCGGGTTGGCGACGGTCGTGTTGTCATAGGAGAGGGCGAGGCTCGACATGGCGGAGTCTCCTGATCCAAGGATGGCCAAACGGGCGGAGACGACTTCTAGCCTAGGGGCTGGCAGCGTTTCCCCACCACGACTCCAAGTCTACCGGGTTTTCAACGGCGACCGCAATCAGGCCGTGTCCGTGGTTTATGACACTTTTTGGAGATATCCCGCGAAAGCCGTCCCCTAGGGCCTTATACCCGGCGCATCATCGGGCCGTTGTAGCGCGCCATCGGTCCGAGTTCGGATTCAATGCGCATCAGCTGGTTGTACTTGGCCGTCCGGTCGGAGCGCGCAAGGGAGCCGGTTTTGATCTGGCCGCAATTGGTCGCAACCGCGAGGTCGGCAATCGTCGCGTCCTCGGTTTCGCCCGAGCGGTGCGACATCACGGCCGTGAAGCCGGCGCGGTGCGCGATGTCGACCGCTTCCAGCGTTTCGGTCAGCGTGCCGATCTGGTTGACCTTGACCAGGATGGAGTTGCCCGTGCCGGCCACGATGCCGCGGCGCAGGCGCTCGGGGTTGGTGACGAACAGGTCATCGCCGACCAGCTGCAGCTTGGCGCCGAGGCGCGCGGTCAGCAGCTTCCAGCCCTCCCAGTCATCCTCCGCGCAGCCATCCTCGATCGAGGCGATCGGGTAGCGGCCGGCGAGCGTGGCCAGGTACTCGACCATGCCGGCGGCGTCGAATTTCCTGCCCTCGCCCTCGAGGTCGTAGACGCCATTCTTGAAGAATTCGGTCGCCGCGCAGTCGAGCGCGAAGGTCACGTCCTCGCCCGGGCGGTAGCCGGCGCGCTCGACGGCCTTGGCGATGAAGCCGAGCGCCTCGTCGGCAGATTTCAGGTTGGGGGCGAACCCGCCCTCATCGCCGACATTGGTGTTATGGCCGGCATCGGCGAGCGATTTTTTGAGCGCGTGGAAAATCTCGGAGCCGATCCGGACGGCTTCCGCGACCGATGCGGCGCCGATCGGCTGGATCATGAATTCCTGGATGTCGATCGGGTTATCCGCGTGCTGGCCGCCATTCACGATGTTCATCATCGGCACCGGCAGCGTGCGGGCCGCGAGGCCTCCGACATAGCGGTAGAGCGGCATGCCGTTGTCATCGGCAGCGGCCTTCGCGGTCGCGAGGGACACGCCGAGGATGGCATTGGCACCCAGCCGCGACTTGTTGGGCGTGCCGTCCAGGTCGATCATGATGTTGTCGATGGCGATCTGCGCCTCGGCATCCATCCCGCCGATCGCGTCCAAAATCTCGGTCTCGACCGCGGCGATCGCGGTTTTCACGCCCTTGCCGTTGTAGCGCGCTTTGTCGCCGTCGCGCAGCTCGACTGCCTCATGCGCGCCCGTGGAGGCGCCAGAGGGGACAGCCGCGCGGCCAAACGCGCCGGATTCGAGCAACACGTCGACCTCGACGGTGGGGTTGCCGCGGCTGTCGAGGATTTCCCGTGCGATGATATCGGCGATGGCTGACATGGGTTCTGGCTCCGGTCCGTTTTATGGGGCGAGGTAGACCAGGGGCAGGAAGGAAGCAAGGAAGGGCTTCTTTTGTGAACGAAAGAAGCAAAAAACTTCGTAGCTCTGGGCCGGAGACGCGCTGCCGCCACCGCCCATGACCCAGAGTTACACAGTTTTTTGGCTAGTTTTTGTTCACAAACAGTCGTTTTTTCTTAGGCTGTCTTGGACGCCATCGACACATTCCGCGCCTCAGGCCCAAAAATCATCAGCACGATCAACACCACCGCCACGATGCCGGCCACCAGCATCAGGGCGAAGCCGTAATCGCCGCCGTGGTTGGCCGCGATGCTCGCCTGGATCGGGGCGTTGAAGGAGGCGACGAAGTTGCCGAGCTGGTAGACAAAGCCCGGGAAGGTGCCGCGGATTTCGGACGGTGACAGCTCGTTGAGGTGCACCGGCACGACGCCCCAGGCGCCCTGCACCGCGAACTGCATGACGAACGCGGCGATCGCGATGGCGACGGGGGTGGTGCCGTGTGACCAGGAATAGAGGGCGATCAGCGAGAGCACGCAGGCGGCGGCGATGGCATAGCGCCGGCCGATTTTCTGGCTGAGGAAGCCGAAGGCGATCCCGCCCACCATCGCGCCGACGTTATAGATCAGGCTGATATTGGTGATCTGCGCGTGCGAGAAGTGCAGCTGCTTGCCGAGGAAGAGCTTCGGATAGATGTCCTGCGTGCCGTGCGAGAAGAAGTTGAACGCGGCCATCATGAGCACGCCGTAGACGACCAGTTTGAAGTTCTTGCGCAGGATCTCCATCGTGGTGAGGCGCGGGCCGGTCTTGATTTTCTCGAAGGCCGGGCTTTCCTCGATATGGGCGTTAATGAAGAAGATCAGCAGCGCGGGCGCGGCGCCGACAAAGAACATGCCGCGCCAGCCGAGGTAGTGGTAGCCAAAGCCGAACAGCAGGGTGGCGAGGAAATAGCCCGAGGGGTAGCCCGCCTGCAGAAGCCCCGAGACCCAGCCGCGCCAGCGGTCGGGTATGGTTTCCATGGCAAGCGAGCTGCCGACCCCCCATTCGCCGCCCATGGCGATGCCGAACAGGGTGCGGATGACAAGGAAGGAGACGAAGGAGAAGGCAAAGCCGCTGGCCGCCTCGAAGATCGAGTACAGGAATACGACGAGCATGAGGATGGGCTTGCGGCCGTAGGTATCGGCGAGGCGCCCGAAGATGAAGGCGCCGATGGCGCGGGTGGCGAGTGTCAGGGTTATGGCGAAGGTGATCGAGGTGACGGAAACGCCGAAGGTTTTGGCGACGTCATCGAAGGTGAAAATGAGAATGAAGAAGTCGAACGCATCGAGCGTCCAGCTTAGATAAGCGGCAATGACGACATTGCGCGCGCGCTTCAGGTCTTCAACCATAGTGCCCGACATGAAAGTTCCCCCTCAAACTAGCCGTAGTTATGCAACAGTGTTTCTGTCCCGGTTAGACGGAACAGGCGCATTTGCAAATAGTCGCTGGGGTAAATATTTTCACGGACAGGCTGCGCCGGGGAAGATCATTGCACTAGCCATATAAATGGCTGCAATGGCTGGGACGTTTGGTCGGAGTGAGAGGATTCGAACCTCCGGCCCCTGCGTTCCGAACACAGTACTCTAACCAGGCTGAGCTACACTCCGTTGAGACGAGCCTATAGCGGATGCAGGCACAGCGCCGCAAGATGCCGGGTGAATTTACCGGCCGTTAGCTAAAAAGGCCAAAAATCCGGCCTTTTCAGCTACTCATAGCCAAATCCGCAACCTCTATGATAAGCAGACGCCATGTGCTCGCGCTGCAACCTCAACCGCCGCCGTTTTGGCCGCCTCGCCCTCGGCCTGGCCGCCGGCCTCGCTGTTCCGGTGGCCTCGCGAGCCGGTTTGCGCAAAATGCCGCTGGTGATGATCGACCCAGGCCATGGCGGGCACGACCCCGGCGCCATTGCCCCCGACGGCGTGTTCGAGAAGGACATCACCCTCGCCTCCGGTCTCGACCTGCGCCGCAGCCTGCTCGCCACTGGCCGCTACCGCGTGCACATGACCCGCACGGAAGACGTGTTCGTGACGCTGGACGGCCGCGTCGCGGATGCCGTCGCGCATCAGGCCGATCTCTTCATCGCCCTGCACTGCGACCACCTGCCCGAGCCCGACCTGCGCGGCGCCTCGGTGTTCACGCTGTCGCCCAAAGCCTCGGACCAGCTCTCGGCCGGCCTCGCCGCTGACGAAAACGCCACAGATTCGCCGGGGCCGGATTTTGGCCGCGTCTCCCCGCAGGTCGCCGATATCCTCGCCAGCCTGGAGACACGCGCGACCCGGATCGGATCGGCCACCCTGGCGCAGGACATCCAGGCGTCGTTTGCCGGCGTCATTCCGCTGCTGCCGGACCCGCGCCGCAGTGCGAATTTCGCTGTGCTGCGCGATCCCGCGACGCCGAGCGCCCTGCTGGAAATGGGCTGCCTGACCAACCCGCTGGACGAGGCGTTACTGAACAGCCCGCGGCACCGGCGGGAACTGGCGGAGCGGCTGACCGATGCGATCGATATCTATTTCTCGGAACATGCAGGAAGGCTGGCCGGGTGACCCGCGCCAGGGACGTCGCCAGATCCCGTGACCCAACAAATCAAAGTTTTTGCTACTTTTTCTTCACAAAAAGTAGTGCTTCCTCTCCCCTCCCCTCGCCTTTCCAGAAATTTAGTCCCGCCATCCTCGCAGCGGTAAAACCGTGGTGCTAAGCACCCCCTATGTCCGACCCCAAAAGACCGTTCACAGCCGGCGAACGTGTAGCCCCCGTCCGCCGCGATCCGGCCCCGCCCGGCGGCAAAAAGCCGCGTAAACGCGGCCCTTTCAGCGCGGTGGGCGGGATGATCGTCTCCGGCCTGTACCGCCTCGTGTTCATCGGCGTCATCGCCGCCCTGATCGGCGGCGGCATCGGCTTTTTCGTCTTCAGCGCCGGCCTGCCCAGCGTGGATTCGCTCAAAACCTACGAGCCGCCGCTCGAGAGCCGCGTCTATGCGAATAATTTCCAGCTGGTTTCGGACCTAGGCGACCAGCACCGCATCTATGTGCCCTATGACCAGATCCCGCCGCTCGTCGCGCAGGCGTTCATCTCGGCTGAGGACCGGCTGTTCTGGGTCAATCCGGGGATCAACCCGCTCGCCATCATCCGCGCCGGCCTGACCGACCTCACCCGCATCGGCTCGGGGCAGCGCCCGCTTGGCGCCTCGACCATCACGGAGCAGGTGGTCAAGAACATGCTGCTCGACAACCGCATCACCTTCGCGCGGAAGATCAAGGAGGCGATCCTGGCGATGCGCGTCAGCAGCGCCATGAGCAAGCAGCAGGTGCTGACGCTGTATCTGAACGAGATCGACCTCGGCAGTAATTCCTTCGGGATCGCCGCGGCGGCGCAGACGTATTTCGACAAGCCGCTGAGCCAGCTCGACATCGCGCAGGCGGCCTCCCTCGCCGCGCTGCCGAAGGGGCCGACGGAGTATGATCCGTTCCTGCACCCGCAGGCAGCCCTGCAGCGCCGCAATTTCGTGATCCAGCGGATGCAGGAGGACGGCGCCATCACCGCAGCACAGGCGCAGACGGCGATCGCCGAGCCGCTGCTGCCGCGCGCCGGACGCGAGCCGCTGACCGTGGCGGATGCCGGCTATTTCGCCGATGCGGTCAAAACCTCACTGGTGCAGCGTTTTGGCGCGGATACGGTCAACCAGGGCGGCCTCATCGTCCATACCAGCCTCAACCCGCTATTTCAGGAAGCCGCGACCCAGGCGGTGCGCGACGGGCTCGAACATTACGACCGCACCTATGACGGCTGGCACGGCCTCATCGCGCATGTCGACGATGCGGACCTCGCCGATACCTGGCAGGCCGACCTCGCCAAGCAGGCGGTCCCGCCGGGGCTGCGGCGGACCTGGCGCCTTGGCATTATTCTCAGCGCCGAGGGCGCGACAGCGCGGGTCGGCTCGGTCGACCTTACGGACGGCCAGCCGCAGACCGGCAGCATCGCGCTCGCCTCCATCCGCTGGGCCCGCCCGTTCGACCATGGCGACCTCGGCGCGAGGCCGGAGGCCGTGTCGGACGTCGTGCACCCCGGCGACATCGTGATGATCTCGGGCACCGGCGATGCGACGACACTGGAGCAGATCCCCCGGATCGAGGCCGCTCTCATCTGCATGGATCCGCGGACCGGGCGCGTGTTCGCGATGGTCGGCGGCTGGAGCCATGACGTGAGCCCCTATAACCGCGCGTTGCAGGCGCAGCGCCAGCCGGGCTCTTCGGTCAAGCCGTTCGTCTACCTCACCGCCATGGAAAAGGGCGTGCAGCCGGACGCGCCGGTGCTGGACGCGCCGTTCGTGCAGCAGATGCCCGACGGCACGACCTACCGGCCCGGCAACTATGAGGAGAAATTCGAGGGGCCGGTGCCAATTTTCCATGCGCTGGAACAATCCCTCAACCTCGCGACCCTGCACCTCGCGCGCGAGATCGGCCTGCCCAGCATCGCGACGACGTTCGAGAGCTTCGGCATCATCGACCAGATGCCGCCCTACTACCCCTCCGCGATCGGCGCGATCGACACCACGCTCTGGCGGATGGCGACCGGCTATGCGGAGCTCGACGAGTACGGCCGGCAGATCACGCCGACGATGATCGACAGCGTGACCAACCCGGACGGCCAGGTGCTCTACCAGGCGCCGGCGCAAACCTGCGATAACTGCATCAACGGCGATCCGGGCCAGCCGCCGCAGCTGAGCGTATCGGGAGCGCCGCTCGCCGACCCGGACAGCGTGTTTCAGATGATCACGATGATGAAGGGCGTGGTGCTGCGCGGCACCGGCGAGCCGGCGGTGGTCGGCATCAGCCAGCCGGTCGCGGGTAAAACCGGCACCACGAATAATTTTGACGATGCGTGGTTCCTCGGCTTCACGCCGGGCCTCGTCACGGGGTGCTGGATCGGGTTCGATACGCCGACCAATCTCGGCCGCGACCAGACCGGCGGCAACGTGTGTGGGCCGATCTGGAACGAGTTCATGAAAGTCGCGCTGCAGGACCAGCCGAACCTCGACTTTGCGGTGCCGCAGGGGATGACGCTCGCCCAGGTGCCCGAGCCGAACGGGCAGATGGTGACGGAAGCGTTCAAACCGGGCGAGACGCCGGGCGCGCAGTCCAATGACAGCCTGCTGGCGGGGCAGACCGGACAGACAGCGCAGGATAGCGGCGCGGGACCGACGCCCGCGACCGCGAACGCAGCACCGGCGAACATCGATAAGTCTCTGGGGGGGTTGTATTAGGCAAGGCGAGGGCCCTGCCCTCGACCCGCTGGGGCAGCAAGGCCCCAGACCCCGGAACTTTTTCGAAGCCTCTCTATGCTTTCGCGCCGATTGAGTTATATCCAAAAGAATGTCAGCAGAATCAGAACAGCTCAATGAGCAGATCGGCCGCTCGGTCGCCCTGCTGAGGAGGCATCTTTGACTGGGATGCCGCCCTTATCAAACTAGCCGAGCTCGACGCTCGCGCCGAAGACCCCTCCCTCTGGAACAATGCCGACGCCGCGCAGACCACAATGCGCGAGCGCGGCCGCATCGCCGCCCTCGTGGATGGCGTGCGCGCCCTTGAGCGCGACACCGCCGAGACGCTCGAACTGATCGAGATGGCCGAGGCCGAAGGGGATGCGGGCATGGTGAAGGACGCCATGCAGACGCTGCAAAACCTCGCCGAGGAGGCCAAGCGCCGCGAAATCGAGAGCCTGCTCTCGGGCGAGGCCGATGGCCGCGATGCCTTCATGGAAATCAACGCCGGCTCCGGCGGCACCGAAGCGCAGGACTGGGCGGAGATCTTGCTACGCATGTACTCCCGCTGGGCCGAGGCGCGCGGCTACAAGGTCGAAATCCTCGACCAGTCGGAGGGCGAGCAGGCCGGCATCAAATCCGTGTCCCTGCAAATCTCCGGTCCGAACGCCTATGGCTGGCTGAAAACGGAATCGGGCGTGCACCGGCTGGTGCGCATCTCGCCCTTCGACTCGGCCGCCCGGCGGCATACCAGCTTCTCCTCGGTCTGGGTCTATCCCGTCGTCGACGACACGATCGAGATCGAAATCAACCCCGCCGACCTGAAGGTCGACACCTTCCGCGCGTCCGGCGCCGGCGGCCAGCACGTGAACAAGACCGAATCCGCGATCCGCATCACGCATGTGCCGACCGGCATCATCGTCGCCTGCCAGACCGACCGCAGCCAGCACCGCAACCGCGCCACCGCCATGAACATGCTGAAGGCCCGCATGTATGAGATGGAGCTGCAAAAACGGGAAGCCGCCTCGGCCGCAACCGAAGCCGCCAAAACCGATATCGGCTGGGGCCACCAGATCCGCTCCTACGTGCTCGCCCCCTACCAGCTGGTGAAGGACCTGCGCACCAATTACGAAACCGGGAACCCGGCCGCGGTGCTGGACGGCGCGCTGGACCCGTTCATGGCGGCGTCCCTGGCCGCGCGTGTCGGGGCCACGAGGTCTGATGCGTCGGCGATGGCGGAGTAAGTAAGCACGCGCTTCCTTTTTGAAAAAAGACGTCTGCTCCGAAATTTTTATGGGCATCGACGCCACCAGCGCCAACAACCCAATTAACAAAGTTTTTTGCTACTTTTTCTTCACAAAAAGTCGTTCTTTTACTTGCCTAGTACTAAAGGCGCGACCGAAAACAAAAACAACGCCGTGCTGCTAAGCGCCACCAGGCACAGCGCCTGCAGCCGGCTCAGCGCGAGCCCGGTGCGGATGATGAACCATTGGTACCACAGCAGGTAGGCCGCGATGATCGCCATGGCGGCGACTTCCGCGTGCAGCATGTCGAGCCCCGCCTCGACCAGGGCCGCGCCGACGAAGGCGGCGGCGAAGAGCAGCGGGATCAGCACCCAGAACGACCAGTCGAGCGCGGTTGCGGTGCGCAGCCAGAGCGCCTCGCGGCCGGTGTGGCGGGCGAATTCATGGACGATGAGGGGGAGGGCCAGGACGGCGCAGAGGCGTGAGAGCAGGCCGATGAGGGCCGGCTGCCAGTCGCCGCCGAGGATGGAGAGCGAGGCGCCGACCAGGGGGAAGGCGATCAGCGGCGCGAGCGAGGCGGTGAAGGCGTCAGGCGAGTTGCCGAATTCCTGGATGCCCGCGATCCGTCCGCGGGCCAGGAGCCACAGGCCGCGCAGGATCACGAAGGAAAGCTCTCGATCAGGGTTTTGTAGACGGCGGCGAGCTGGCGGAGTTGCGCAACGGGGACGGCCTCGTCGCGCTGGTGGATGCTGGCGCCGACGAGGCCGAACTCGGCGACGGGGCAGTAGCGGGCGATGAAGCGGGCATCCGAGGTGCCGCCGCCGGTGTTCTGCTCGGGCGTCACGCCGGTGACGGCCGTCACCGCCGCTGCAAGGGCGGCGATGTGCGGGCCGGGCTCCGTGATGAAGGCTTCGCCCGAGCAGTGCACCTGCAGCTCTGCCTGGGGGGCGAAAGCGGCGAGAGTTTCGGTCAGCCACTCGGTGAGGCTGACGCCGGTATGGTTGTCGTTGAAGCGGATGTTCAGCAAGGCGGTGGCGCGGCCGGGAATGACGTTGGTGGCGGGATTGCCGACATCGACGGAGGTGAGCTGCAGGCTGGAAGGCTGGAAGAACGGCGTGCCCTCGTCCAGTTTCGCGGCGACCAGGGCGGCGAGTGCTGGGATCAGGCGGTGCAGCGGGTTGTCGGCGAGGTGCGGGTAGGCGCTGTGGCCCTGGCGGCCGGGGACCGTGATGCGCGCGTTCAGGCTGCCCCGCCGGCCGATCTTGATCACATCGCCCAGTTGCGCGCGGCAGGTCGGCTCACCCACCACGCAGAAATCCGGGATTTTGCCGTTGGTCGCCATCCATTCGAGCACGCGAACTGTGCCTTCAACGGCGAGGCCTTCCTCGTCGCCGGTGATCAACAGGGAGACGTATTTGTCGGTCTCGGCGGCAGCGGCGATGAAGGCAGCGATGCCGCCCTTCATGTCGGCAGCCCCCCGGCCGTACAGCACATCGTCGGCCACGACGGCGCCGAAGGGGTCGAAGCGCCAGCCGTCGCCGGGCGGCACGACGTCCGTATGGCCGGCGAAGCAGAGTTTCGCGCCGGGGCCCGGCCGTTCGGCGAACAGGTTCTCGATGTCGCCAAAGCGCAGTTTGGTGACGATGAAACCGAGTGCCTCGAGTTCGGCGGCGAGCATCGCCTGGGCGCCGTCATCGGCCGGGGTGATCGATTTGTGGCGGAGCAGTTTTTGCGCGAGGGGCAGCGGGTCCATGGCGCTCAGGCGCGCAGCAGGTCGTTGATCGAGGTTTTGGCGCGGGTCTGCGCGTCGACGCGCTTGACGATGACCGCGCAGGCAAGGCCGGGGCCGGGCGCGCCGTCCGGCAGGGCGCGGCCCGGCAAGGTGCCCGGCACGACCACCGCATAGGCGGGCACGCGGCCCACAAAAACCTCGCCGGTCGAACGATCGATGATTTTGGTCGAGGCGCCGAGGAACACGCCCATGGAGAGCACCGCGCCCTGCTCGACGATCACGCCTTCGGCGACCTCGGACCGCGCGCCGATAAAGCAGTCATCCTCGATGATAACCGGGTTGGCCTGCAGCGGCTCGAGCACGCCGCCGAGACCAACGCCGCCGCTGATATGGCAGTTGGCGCCGACCTGGGCGCAGGAGCCGACGGTGGACCAGGTATCGATCATGGTACCTTCGCCCACCCGCGCGCCGACATTGATGAAGCAGGGCATCAGCACAGCCCCGGGCGCGATATAGGCGGAGCGGCGGACAACGGCGCCGGGCAGTGCGCGGAACCCGGCCTCGGCGAAGCGGCTCTCGCCCCAGCCATCAAATTTCATGGCGACCTTGTCGAACACCGGCGCGCCGCCCGGCCCCGCCATGATGGTGTTGGGGTAAAGGCGGAAGGAGAGCAGCACGGCCTGCTTCAGCCATTGATGCACGGCCCAGCCGCCGGCAGCGGGTTCGGCGACGCGCATCTGCCCGGAATCGAGCCAGTCCAGCGCCGTGTCCACAGCCTCCCGGTCGGCGCCGCGCGTGGCGGGCGATAGCGCGGCCCGCCGTTCCCAGGCAGCGGCGATGGCGGTTTGCAGGTCGGCGGTCGGCGGCGCGGTCATATGACGTCCTGGAAATGAATCGGCTGGGCGGACCATGCAAGGCGCCCATGCGCGATGTCAACGTAAGGCGGCCCGCGGTCCAGCCGTACCAACGTGGTGTTAACCTGCTACCGCCAAAACAGCGCTTGCGTTCCGCGCCGCCAGATGCGTCTTATTGCGCCAGCCGTTCGGTTTTCCTTAAAGTTTGCCATCGTATTCAGGACCCCATGACCTCTCCCTCCCATGCATCGCCCGGCCAGGTGGCGCTCGGCTCCTCCCCCGGCACCGGCTGGCTTGCCATCGCGGCGATGCTGACCGACCTTGCGTTCGAGACCGACGCGATGGGGCGATTCACGGCCTTCGGGCCCGGCAAGGCGCTGGGCCAGGCGCCGGCCCGGCTGCTGGGCACCGAGGCGGCCTCGCTGCTCGCCGGCACCACGGAGGAGGAATCCCTCAGCGCCGCGCAGTTTCGCGCGGTCATCACCACCATCTGCATGGAATGCGTCGCCTGGCACGGCAAGGTGCGGCTGACCCAGGCGGATGGCGGCAGCTCGCTCTATCGCCTGTCCCTTGCCCCACGCATCGCGGGTGGCACCGTCATCGGCACCTACGGCATATTGTTCGACCTGGAGACGCCGGAGCTGACCCTGCCAGACAGCCATGCCGGGCGGGCCGACGACCCGGCGCTGCGCCATAACACCATGCTGGACGCGGAGACCGGCCTGTGGTCGGCGCGCACCTTCGCCGAGGAAATCGCCCGGCGCTTCGACCGGCTGGACGTCGAGGACATGCCCGGCACGCTGCTATATCTCGGCTTCTCGCGCGCGCCGCAGGGGCTGCAAACGCCGGTCGCCCTTCGCCTTGCCGAGGAGCTGCGCGACGTGGTGCGGCCGACCGACCTGCTCGGGCGGATCGACGCCACCACGATCGGCCTGTGGTGCGACGGCATGGACCACCTCACCGGCGGCGAACGCGCCGCCAAATTCTGCGCCAACCTGCCGGGCGTGCTGCCGGAACGGACACTGGTGACAGTCGGGGTGGCACCACGCTGGGCAGGCTCGGGCGATGACGCCGGCACCGTGATCGACCACGCGACGGCCGCATTGAAACTGGCGGATATCGTGACGGACGGGGCGACCGAGCCGGTAACGATGGGTGCCTGGCGCGTGTGGCAGAAGGAAGGTTAGGCAAAAAGCACTATTTTTGTGAACAAAAACTAGTAAAAAAACTTCATTAAATGGCGCCGTTGGATCTGGCGCGCCCCGGCGCTCGGGAGAAAATTTTTTTGTCTCGTTTGTTCACAAAAGCAACGCCTACTTCCTGCAGCTCCTACACTTGTTTGCGCGTGTCATTTCGCCTAATTCCACGCCATGAACGAGCATGACGAGACCAGAGAGCCGGTAACGCCGGCCGAGACGGAAACCGCCGAGGATCCGGCGCAGCGCGTCGAAAAACTCGAGGCCGCGCTGCAGGAAATGAAGGACAAATGGCTGCGCTCGGAAGCCGAGATGGCCAATCTGCGCGCCCGCACCCGCCGCGAGGTTGAGGACGCGCGCCTTTACGCCGTCCAGAAATTCGCAAAAGACGTCGTCGAGGCGGCGGAGAACCTCAAGCGCGGCATCGACAGCCTGCCCAAGCGCCATGAGGGCGAACCCGACATCGTGACCAAGCTGCGCGAGGGCTTCGAGGGCATCGAGCGCTCCTTCGTCTCGCTGCTCGAGCGTAATGGGATCACCCGCAACGATCCGACCGGCGCGCCGTTCGACGCCAACCTGCACCAGGCGATGGCCGAGCAGGAAAGCCTCGAACACCCGCCGGGCACGGTATTGCAGGCCTGGAGCCAGACCTGGCTGCTGAATGGCCGCCTGCTGCGGCCGGGGATGGTCGTGGTCAGTAAAAACCCGTCGCAGAATGTGACGGTTGACGAATTAGCGTAGGGGAAGAAAGCGCTTCTTTTTTGAGAAAAAAGAAGCAAAAATTCTGCCCTGAGAATTGCGCCGCGAACGCAGCCAACGCCCAAGACCCAAAGTCCCAAAGTTTTTTTGCTACTTTTTGTTCACAAAAAGTAGCACTGACTCACCCCTTCCCGCCCGCCGGGAAATTCCGCAGATACCACGCGCTGAACTCATCAGCGTACATCGGCCGGCTCAGGAAATACCCCTGCGCGCAGTTGCAGCCCCATTTCGCAAGCATCGCCAGTGTCTCGCGCGTCTCCACGCCTTCTGCCACGACCTCCATGCTGAGATCGTGCGCCATGCCGATCATCGACTTCACGACGATCTGGTTGCGCAGATTATCCTTCATCGCAAAGATCAGGGACTGGTCGATCTTCATAATGTTGGCGGGGGTATTCTGCAGATACGCGAAGCTATTCGGGCCCGTGCCGAAATCGTCGACCGAGATGCCGATGCCCATCTGGCGCAGCGCGTCGAGCGTGTTGCGCGCGGTATACGGGTCGACGAACATCCGGCTTTCCGAAAGCTCGAGCTCCAGGTGACGCGAGGTGAGGCCGGCATAGTCCAGCATCGCCTGCAGGCGTCGGACGAAATCCGGCTCCTCGAGGTTGCGCACCGAGATATTGGCGGAGATTTTGATATCCACGCCCTCGGCCTGCCAGCGGCCGATCTGGTAGATCGCGCGCGATAACACCCAGTCGGTCAGCTCGCGCATCAGGCCGGTCATCTCGACCAGCGGGATAAACTCATTGGGCGTCACCGGGCCGAGATACGGGTGCTGCCAGCGCAGCAGCGCCTCGGCGCCGATGCAGCGTGAACTGCGCAGGTCCATGCGCGGCTGATAGCAGAGCTCGAACTCGTTGGCCTGGGTCAGCGAGTACCCGATATCGGCGATCAGCGAGAAGGCCCGGCGATGGTCGTCCGCGAGCTCGTAGTTGCACACTGACCAGCCGCTCGAGGTCATGCACGCGGCCTGGCCGGCGATATAGGTCGACTGCAGCAGGTCCTCGGTCGAGCCGAGGCCCTTCTTGAGGTCGCAAACGCCGACGCCGGCTTTCATAGGTATCGGTATACCGCGGCAGATGATGGGGTTGGCGAGGTTCTCGACCAGCGTGTTGAGGAAGCCGTCCAGCGTCTCGGATTTGCGCGGCACAAAGATCAGCCCGACGCTCCAGAAGCCAACCTGGTACAGCGTCGCCTGGGCCGCCAGGAAATCGAGCGTCTCGAGGCGGATGCCGAGAATGTTATCGGCGAACTTGTAGCCGAAAATCCGGATGATATCGTCATACGCCTTGGTGTCGGCGATGTTCACGACGATCAGAAATGCCTCATCCTCGGCAAGCGGGCGCTGACGCATCGCCTGAATTTCACGAAGCAGCAGCTCACGGTTCGGCAATAGTGGCGCCGCCCCGGTTCGCGCTCCATCTGGCGGGTTCAACCCCTCTGCGTCGGATGACAGCGACAATTCGTTCATCGCTTCAAACCCTGGCGACGGCGGGCTGGGGGCATTGGTCAACTTTCAAAGTCTGGTATAACGATTCAGGATAGTCAGATTTAGAATTCACTGTTTACCGCACCGCAAGATAGGTAACTTGTAACGAGATTGTCCATCCAACTTGAGAGACAATATCATACATACCGATCAGCCTAAAATAAATGTAAATTAATTAACTTTTTTGTTAAAATTCGCTGCCCGCGGACTGGCTAGATGGCCGACAACGCGAAAATTTGATAGTAAATCGTGAAAAATCGCTTGAAATGAGCGGGTTAAACGTGTTGCCGGAGTAACTGGCCAGATGGCCGGCGCGCCAGAAGGCGGATGCCAGCCGTCAACGGGCCCGAACAATGTGTTAACGCAATGTATGGAAGTCCGCCTATGTTCTACGTTTATTCTCGCCGTCCACATCCTAGCGGGGCCTGATGGCGCCCGACGATCTCGTAGACCCCAAAACGGCGGAAACGGCGTACAGCCCTGCGGCGCGCAAGGCAGCGGCGCCTGCGAGCACCTTGAACTTTATCAAACATAAACCGACGCAGCGGCAGCGCCGCCTGGCATTCGGCATCGGCGGCGCGCTCTTCGCCGCGATGACCGCCCTCGTCCCGTTTGCCCAGACGCCCTGGCTCAGCATTCCGGGGTTCATTGTCTTCTACGCCACGGCGGCCTTCATTCTCGATCTGCTCGTAGGCCTGCTGCTCCTGAGCAAAGGGGCGGTCGAGAGCAATCGCGGCCACCTGCTGCTGGCCATCGGCTTTCTCTACGCGGGCCTGGTCGCCCTCATCTACCTCACGACGTTTCCGGGTGCGCTGGTCCCAGGTATCCTCCTTGGTACGAATGGCAGCGCCGGCTGGCTGTGGGTGTTCTGGCATGGCGGGTTCGCCGCCATCATGACCTATTACGGACTGTTCGCCGGCAGCAGGCGGGCGTTACCGCAACGCCCTTTCACCGCAGTCTGCATCGCCGCCCTGCTGGCCGCCATCGCGGGCGTCGCCGGCTTTGCGGTCGTGCCGCATATCAGTCCGGCATTCGACAGCGTGCTCGTCATGAACACGCCCGGCGGCCGCTGGACCCTCATGACGGTCATCACGCTCAACTATGTGGCGGCCGGATTGATCTCCTTGCGCTTCCGGGGCCGGTCTGCCGAGCATCTCTGGCTCAGCATTGGCCTCATCGGCGCCTGCGCGGATGTCTGCCTCACCGCGGCCGGCGGCCATCGCTTCAGCCTCGGCTGGTACGTGGGACGGTTCTGCGGGATCAGCACCTCGTTCGTGATGCTGATGTCGCTGCTGAACGACGTCCTGCACACCTACGGCTCAGTCGCCGCGGCCAACGACGTCCTCGACCGCATGAGCATGACCGACGCGCTGACCGGGCTCGGCAACCGCCGAATGTTCGATACGATCTTTAACAATGAATGGCGGCGTTGCCGCCGCGAGAGCCAGCCGCTCACCGTCGTGATGATCGATGTCGACGAGTTCAAATCCTACAACGACACCTACGGCCACCAGGCGGGCGATGACTGCCTGCGCCGGATCGGCCATCAGATCGCGGCGGCCACACAGCGCCCGTCGGACCTTGCGGCGCGCTACGGCGGCGAGGAGTTCGCCCTCGTTCTGCCAGGCACGGATGTTACTGGGGCGAAACATGTGGCGAACCGGGTGCGGCTCAGCGTGCGACAGCTCGAAATCGAGAACCGGGCGGCGTCCCGGCCATTCGTCACGGTGAGTGCTGGCATCGCGATGATGGTGCCGAGCGACAATCTGGACATGATGGAATTGCTGCACCGGGCGGATATGGCACTCTACAAGGCCAAAGCAGCCGGGCGGGATATGGTGCTGGCGGCGTCGTAAGAAGAGACAACAAGCAAGCAAGCACTACTTTTTGTGAACAAAAAGTAGCAAAAAAACTTTGTTAATCTGGCCATGGGCTTCGGCGGCATCGCATCTCCGGCCCAGGGTCACAGACGTTTTTTGCGGCTTTTTTTAAAAAAAAGCGCTTCCTTCCCGACCTAACTAAGCGGCCCCGACCGCGGCGCTGGCCGGTAGTCGCAATCTGGCCCCGGCCGTCCGAATAGGTAGCCCTGCGCGATGTCGCAATCCATCGCCGTCAGCAGGTGCCACTGCTTCACGGTCTCCACACCTTCGGCCACCACCATCAGGCCGATCGTGTGCGCGAGGTTGACGAGGGCTTCCATGAAGCGGCGCGAGGTTTCGTCGGCGCCGAGCGGGGCGATAAAACTGCGATCGATCTTGATGACGTCGACCGGCAGCCGGCGCAGATGCGCGAGCGAGGAATAGCCGGTCCCGAAATCGTCGATCGCGACGCCGCAGCCGAGCCGGCGCACGCGCTCGAGCTCGCGCACGGCCTCATCGGACATCAGCGCGCTCTCGGTAACCTCGAGGACCACGCGCGCGGGTGCGACGCCATGCCGGGCGAGGATCTCGCCGAGGTCGTCGGCCAGCGTGCCGCGCACGAGCTGATGCGCCGACACGTTGATGCTCATGCGCAAGGCGAGGTTGGCAAAGCCGGCCAGGGTGCGGATGGCCTCCCCCATTACCCACAGCCCGATCGCGTGGATCTGCCCGGTCTCCTCGGCCAGGGGAATGAACTCGGCCGGCGAGATCAGCCCGCGCTCGGGATGGTACCAGCGGGCCAGCGCCTCGTAGCCGCGCAGCGTCTGGTCCACCATGTTGACGATCGGCTGGTAGTGTACCGCGAGCTCGCCGCGCTCCAGGGCCAGAAACAGGTCCTGCTCGGTGCGCAGCTTGTTGCGCGCCGAATCATGCAGCTGGCTCTGGAACAGCGACACGTTGTTGCCGCCTTGCCGCTTGGCCGCGTACATCGCAGCGTCGGCCTCGCGCAGCAGGTCCTCGCTCTGGTCGTCGGCATACGCGATGCCGATGCTGGTCGAGGCGCGGTAGGGGCGGCCGGCAACGGTGAACGGCGCATCGAAAAGTTTCAGCACAGCTTCGGCGAGGGCATAGGCGCCGCCGACGGAGCGTCCCTCGCAGAACAGCACGAATTCATCGCCGCCGAGGCGCACCAGCAGGTCATCGCCGGTCACCACGGTCGAGAGCCGGGCGGCGGTCTCGCGCAGCAGGTCATCGCCCGCGTAATGGCCGAGCGAGTCGTTCACGGTCTTGAATCGATCGAGGTCGAGGAATAGCAGACACGCCGGGCGCTGGGGGGACTGGCTGCGCCATTGCAAGAGGCGCTGGTTCAGCACGCTGCGATTGGCAAGCCCGGTCAGCGGGTCCAGGTTGGAAACACGGAACAAGGCGGCTTCCGTCTGGCGCAACAGCGAGCGTGCCAGGATGCGCCGCAGCGATTGCGCGGTGTCGACCACATCATCGGTCCACGGCAGCGAGCGGCCCTCGACGATTTCCTTCCATTGCGCGAACGAGGTGCGCGGGGAAATCACGTTGGTGACGGGATCGATCTCCACCGCCTTGTTCGGATCACCGCCCCAGGTGACGGTCTGCACGACTTCCGGGCGGAACCAGGCGATCCCGTCGCCGAAATTATTCGCGACGGGGAGCACGAGAACCCCGCTTGCGATCGATTTCCAGGGCGCGAACCGGGGATGGCGCTCCGGCAGGTCGTTGACCGCGACGATCTCATCGCCGTTAGGCGGGCTTAAGGTTTTCAGAATCGCCTGCGAGATCAGCATGTCCGGCGTCTCGCCGAAAATCTGCGCCTCGCCGCCCAGCCTGATGAACACGCCGGTGGCGCCGACCAGGCGCAGCAGGTGGTCGTCAATGCCGGCGAGGCTGGCGAGCAGCGAGGTGTCCGTGTCGAGTCGCTGCATGATCGCAGACAGGCTCTCGCGCCGCTCGATCTGTCCGCCCAAACGCTGGCGCTCATCGACCTCCGCGATCAGCAGACCGATCAGCTGGCCGACGAGATCGCAGACGACGCGGGTGGCCGCACTGGGCAGCCGCGGCGTGCGATGATGGGCGACGATCATCCCCCACAGGCGCTGGTCATGCACGATCGAGATCGCGAGCGTCGCGGTGATCCCCATGTTGCGCAGATATTGCAGATGAATGGGCGAGACGCTGCGCAGCGCGCACAAGGACATGTCGAGCGGATGATCGCCGGCGCCGCTGCGCAACACTGAGACCGGGTTGTAGTCGACCGTCGGGATCACGCGCACCCGCGCCATCAGGTAGAGTTTGCGGGCCTGCTCGGGAATGTCGGAGGCCGGGTAGCGCAGGTCGAGATAGGGCTCCATCTCGGGCGCCTTTTCCTCGGCGATCACCTGGCCGTGATTGTCGGGATCGAAACGGTAGAGCATCACGCGGTCATAGCCCGTGAGGCGCCGCACCTCGGCGACCACGCGGTTGGAGAGCTCGCCCAGCGTCTGCAGGTTCTGCAGTTTGCGCAGCACGGACTGCGCGCTCTCCATCGCCGCATCGTTCGCATCGCTCGGCGCGGCCAGCTCGAACTCCAGCAAAACGAAACCGCCGGTCAGATGCGCGTGGCAATCCTGCGGCTGCCCATCCGGGCGGGTCAGCGAGAGCGTGAAGACGCCGTTGGTGGTGATCCGGCCGCTATCCATCCCGGCGGCGAGGGCGCGGCGCGCCGGCTCGCCGATCAGCTCGTCGCAATGCCGCCCGAGCGCCTGTGCCGCCGTCAGCGGAAAGATGTCGGCAAGATTTTCGCTGGCAAAGCCGATGGTAAGGTCCGGCAAACTTAAGGCGACGAGGGCGCCGTGGGGCTGGATCGCTCCCGGGATATGGATGGGCTCCTCGGCGCATTGCCGCAGCTCCGCCTTGATCGACTGGTTCGAGGCAGGCGTGAGCCCCTTGGTCATGGTGAGCCCGACATCACGGCATGAAAGCGCTCGAACATGCGCCGCGCGCCCGCCACGACACGGGGGCGTTCATCGGGATGCTCGGCGCCGTAGCGATCGAGTGCTGCTTTGAGATCGTTCCAGAGCCCACCCGTTTCGGCCCCGTATCCTGCGAGGAACGCCGTCGCCTCGCCGATAACCTCACGCAGTTGCGGCGAGAGTTTCGAGAGGATCATACGCCCGCCCAGCGTGGCACCCTCGACCACGTAGAGCGCGCCCAGGGCTTCGGCAAAGCCCGTATACACCGGCGCAGCCGGGGGCGTGGGTGCCGGCCTGGCGCCAAGGCGCAGGAGATCCCGCCGCACCAGCGGCAAGCGCCGGCGCTTTGCAAGCTCAACACCGATGCCCGCGAAGGCGTGATGACGCGCGCAATCCTGCTCGAACGGCCCGAGAATATCATGGAACATCCGCAGCCACGCGGTGTAGTCAGCCAATGTCCAGGCCGCACCCGCGTCGCCGACCAGCGCCTCGAGGGCTTCGTGGAGATCGGCAACCGCGAATCGCAATTCAGCTGAAAGCCGCAAAAACGCGGTACACGAACTAACGTTCGCGTGGTGCGCCGTTCCGACCGTCACCGGATCGGCGGGTAGAAGCGCATCAGACTTCATCGAGTGCGAACGATCCTTGCAGTGTAGATCCGTGATTCACGTCGGTCTTCCGGTTAGAGTGTAAGCCCGCCGTGCACAAATTAACATCCGTCCACGCAAATAATAGCGTAAGCATAACATAATTGGAAAACAATCAAGGATGTTTCAATCGATAAAATTCATTCATTGGTGAAAAGCTTTCGTCACCTGGTTAACGTTTAGCACATGTTTCGCCGGCAGCGGGCCGTGGCGCCCTCTGATCACGTTTTCGAAGTCTAGGTGCGAGGCTGTTGCCATGCTGCTCCCGCATCGGCTACACCATCCTTATGGATGGCGTATGGATGCTAAATGAGTGACGGTGGCAGTGACGTGCGGGTGCGAAGCCCGGATAGCGAGAAGCTGACGATCAACCTCGGCTATGTCGATCTGGGGCATATCGACCTGTTGGTGCAGGATGCATTCTACGCCAACCGGTCCGACTTCATCCGCACGGCGATCCGCAACCAGCTCGACCGGCATCACGATACGGTGCGCAAAGCCGTGGCGCGCGAGCAGCTCGACCTTGGGCTACGGCGATTTGGCCGGGCGGAGTTGCAAGCGGCAGCCGATGCGGGCGCCAAGCTAAACATCCAGGTATTGGGCCTCGTGGTAATCGCGGCCGATGTAACGCCTGAATTGGCGCGCGCTGCCATCGGCTCGCTGCGGGTCCTGGGCGCACTGCATGCGTCCTCGGCGGTGAAGGCGGCGCTGGCGGAGCGATTCAATGATGCCCGTTAGAATGGCGGAATTAACCCGACGCGCCCCCGCGCGTTGGGTACGACGCGCACCCGCGCGATGGGTACGACGCGCATCCGCGCGATGGGTACACGTGCTCACGCGGGATGGGCACAACGCGCTCACGCGCGATACGAAGGCTTGGCACGCGCGGTGCGAAAAACGCCGCGCCGGAAAGGTAAGTGGTGAGAATGATGAAGACCGGTAAGCAGATCATCGACGAGGCGCTGGCGACAAAACTGGGCAAGTTGCAGGAAGGCGTTGCGGAGACGCTCGGGCGGCTCCGGCGCGCGCTGCCGCGCAGCCTCGCCGGACAGCATGGCCCGGCACAGCCCATCTTCGCGCCGGCCATGCCGCGGGCCGCCAGCTTCACCGCGGCCCTCGATGGCCTCGCAGAGCGGTTTGCCGATCTCGGCCTGCGCACCCCGGATCTCGCCCCCGATCTCGCGCCTGTGCCCCCCACGGCCGATGGCCGTTTCGAAGAGCGGAGTTTCACCAATGAGGCCGGCTCCCGGCAGTATAAAATTTTCGTCCCGGCCGGCTATCGCGGCCAGCCAATGCCGCTTGTCGTCATGCTGCATGGCTGCACACAGTCGCCGGATGATTTCGCGGCCGGAACGCGCATGAATGAGCTCGCCGCGGCGGAAACATTCATTGTCGTCTACCCGGCGCAGAGCCGGAGCGCCAACATGTCCAAGTGCTGGAACTGGTTCAAGTCCGAGGACCAGCGGCGCGATCACGGCGAGCCCTCGATCATCGCCGGGATCACACGCGAGGTGATCGCCGAATTTGGCGTCAAACCTCGCCACGTGTTCATCGCGGGACTCTCCGCCGGCGGTGCCGCGGCAGCGATCATGGGTGCGCAGTACCCGGACCTTTACGCCGCGGTCGGCGTTCATTCGGGCCTAGCCTGCGGTGCTGCACGCAGCATGGCGATGGCGGGCGCCGCCATGCGGCGGGGGGCGGCGACGCGCGGCGCGCCGCCGCCGAATGCCACACTGGTGCCGACCATCGTGTTTCATGGCGACCGGGACAGCACCGTCAACGTCGTCAACGCCGCACAGATCGCCACGCAGGCGCGGGCGGGGCAGATGCTGGAGAACGCGGTGACGGAGGGCGCGACCGCCGATGGCGTGCGCTATACCCGGCATATCTGTGCCGATGCCAGCGGGCAGCCGCGTGTCGAGACCTGGATACTGCACGGCGCCGGCCATGCGTGGTCCGGCGGTAGTCCGGCCGGCAGCTATACCGACACGCGGGGACCGGATGCGAGCCGCGAGATGCTGAAATTCTTTATGCGGCAGACACGGTGGCGCAAGAGTTTGTGGTGAAGAAGGCGGTTCATTTTTAAAAAAAAGCACCAAAAAACGTCTTCCCTGAAACTATGCCTCGGATGAGGTCAGATCACAGGGCCCAGATTCCCAAAGTATTATTGCCGCTTTTTATTCACAAGGCTCTAGACCATGAATAACGGTGTATCATGGTCCAATGCTGAACAAAAAGAATGGGTTATCTACTTATAAGCAGAAAAAGAACATGTGGGCGTTCGCGGTGGACCTCACGGCCACCCAAGCAGCCCTCATGACCGGCTTCGATCGCAAGACGGTCAACCGTTATTACGGTCTGTTCCGGGTCGCGATTCACGCTCACCAGAAACAGCAGATCGCCAGCCTCGTCGGTGTGATCGAATGCGACGAGAGCTATTTCGGCCCGGAACGCCCACGCGGTGTGCTGGCCCCTCGAAAGCGCGGACGCGGCACTTTGAAACAGCCGGTATTCGGTATTTTTGAGCGCGGCGGACGCGTCTTCACCGAGATTGTGCCAGACGTAAAAGCCAAGACTTTACAGGATGCTATCAGGGGAAAAGTCAATCCTGTCAGCGTCATCATGACCGATGGCTGGCGCGGCTATGATGGGCTCGTCGATGTCGGCTACGACAAGCACCTGCGCATCAAAAAGTACTGCAAGGAGGGCAACCCGTTCACCGACGGCCCTATCCACGTCAACGGCATCGAAAGCTTCTGGTCCTACACAAAACGGCGCCTGGCACGCTTCAACGGCGTGAAGGTCAATTTTGACCTGCACCTAAAAGAATGCGAGTGGCGTTGGGGCAAAGACCCTGAAGCGATCCTTGCCGAATTAAGCAAATTACTGGTCTAGAGCCTTCACAAAAATTAATTCTTCCTTTCCCACCTCGTTATAATAACTAAACACCCATTAAAAAATTCTCACGCGACATCATCTTCAACCCCCGCAACGCGCCCCGTATGTAGATAACCTGCAGTTACGTGGAGTGGCCTCTCGATGAAGGTGTTGGTAACCGGCGGCGCAGGGTTCATCGGCTGTCACGTCAGCCGGGCGCTACTCGCGGAAGGCTACGAGGTTCGCGTCATCGATGGCTTCATTGACCAGGTCCATGGGGGCATGACTTCGCCTGATCCTGTGCTGAAATCGGTCGAGATCGTCCGGGCTGACATCCGCGATGCGGACGCTGTCGCGCAGGCACTGCAGGGCACTGACCATGTCATCCACCTCGCAGCCGAGGTCGGCGTCGGCCAGAGCATGTACGAGATTGACCGCTACGTTGGGGTGAACGATCTTGGCACCGCTGTTCTGTTGAAGTCGTTGCTGACACATCCGGTCAAGCGGCTGGTCGTCGCGTCTTCGATGAGCATCTACGGCGAGGGTCTCTATGCAACGGCGGACGGTGCGCCGGTCGAGGATGCGGTCCGCCCGGCTGACGGCGGATGGGACCCGCGCGATGCGGCCGGCCGCACCCTTGTCCCGCTGCCGACGCCGGAATGGAAACGCCCGTCTCTCGCGTCGGTCTATGCCATCACCAAATATGCGCAGGAGCGGCTTTGCCTGAACGTCGGCGCGGCCTACGGCATGCAAGCCGTGGCGCTGCGCATGTTCAACGTCTTCGGCGCCGGCCAGGCACTCTCCAACCCGTATACTGGTGTCCTCGCTATTTTCGCCGCCCGGCTGTTGAATGGCCAGCCGCCTATGATCTTCGAGGACGGCCAGCAGCAGCGGGATTTCGTGCATGTCGAGGACGTCGCGCGCGCTTTCGTGTTAGCGCTGGAAGCGCCTCTGGCCGCCGGCTGCGTCTTCAATATCGGCAGCGGCGCGCGCACGACGATCGAGGGGGTCGCGCAGACCCTGGCCCAGGCGATGGGACGCCCGGACCTGCAGCCCGAATTTCTGCACAAGGCGCGCGCCGGCGACATCCGGCACTGCTTTGCGGATTTGACGCTGGCGCGCGAAAAGCTTGGGTTTGCGCCGCGGCGCACGCTGGCCGACGGCGTGCCCGAGCTAGCCGACTGGCTGGCGCGCCAAAGTGCCACTGACAAGGTGTTGGAGGCGCGGCGCGAGCTTGAGGCGCGAGGTCTCGTCGCGTGACGCTACCCGCGCTGGGATTTGTCCAGTGGTTTCGCGTCGGTGAGCGTGAGCTCGCCCTCGCGACCGCGGATGCGCTGGAGGCCATGGGTGTCAAGCATCTGCGCACGCATCTGTCCTGGGCGGACTACCACACGCAGGCGGGGGCTGCATGGTACGATTGGCTATTGGCAACGCTTGGGAAACGGTTTGAGGTGCTGCCGTGCGTGCACTTCACGCCGCCCGCACTGTCCGAGACCGGCCGTACCTCCGGGCCACCCGTGGTGTTGAAAGCGCTGGCTGATTTCGTCGACCTCGTCATCGACCGCCACGGCGAGTACTTCGAATGGCTCGAGCTATGGAATGAGCCTAACAACCTGTTGGACTGGGATTGGCGGCTCGACCGCGACTGGCTCAAATTCGCGGAAATGCTGGGCGGCGCCGCATACTGGGCGCAGGTGCGCGGCAAGCGCGTGGTGCTGCCTGCGACCTGCCCGACCGATGCCAACTGGCTGCGACTGATGGGCGAGCGCGGCGTGCTCGGGGTGGTCGATGCGATCGGCGTCCACGGCTTTCCCGACACCTGGGAGTCGCGCCACGCCGGCATCTGGCGCGGCTGGGATGATGTGATCGCCGGCATCCGCGACACGGTGGCGCCGTTCAACCCGGGTGCTGAAATCTGGGTTACGGAGACCGGATATTCGACGTGGCGGCATGACCCGGGTGCGCAGAGTGCGGCTTTCAACGCCGCTCTGCAGGCGCCGGCCGACCGGGTGTATTGGTACGGCCTGCGTGACCTTGCCGACGACGTGGTGGTGCAGGAGGGCGCGCATTTCGACGAGCGACACTATCATTTTGGCGTCGACCGCGCCAACGGGCGCCCGAAACTGCTCGGCCGGCTGCTGCGCGACGGTGGCTTGCCCGCGGTACAGGCACTAACGCTCTCCAAACCCTCGATCAACGGCATCACGCCCATACTCATCACCGGCGGTGCGGGCTTCATCGGTACCAACCTCGCCGATCGGCTTGCCGCCGAAGGCGAGCATGTTCTGTTATTCGATGCGCTGGCAAGGCATGGTGTCGAACAGAATGTCGGCTGGCTGACGGAGCGTCATCGGAACAAGATAACGTTCGAGCTCGGCGATGTGCGCGACCGCGCCGCCCTCGACCAGGCCGCCGCTCATGCCGGTGCAGTGTTCCACTTGGCCGCGCAAGTTGCGGTGACAACGAGCTTTGATGATCCCGCCGATGACCTGCAGACCAACGTCATCGGCACGTTCAATCTTCTGGAGGCCTTGCGCCGGCGCGGTGGCGGGGTTCCTATCGTATTCGCCAGCACTAACAAAGTATACGGCGATCTCGCGGCGGTCGGGCTCGCTTTGCACCAGCAGGCATGGGCGCCGGTTGATGAAACGCTACGCGAACACGGGCTGGACGAGGATTTCCAACTGTCTTTCGCCACCCCCTATGGCTGCTCAAAGGGGGCGGCCGACCAGTATGTCCTGGATTATGCTCATAGTTTTGGAATGCCAAGCTGTGTTCTGCGGATGAGCTGCATCTACGGGCCGCGCCAGCTCGGCACCGAAGACCAGGGCTGGGTCGCGCATTTCATGCTGAGTGCCGTGCAGGACCGGCCGATCACGTTGTTCGGCGATGGCAGGCAGGTGCGCGACATCCTGTTCGTGAGCGATGCGGTGGCGGCGTATTTGGCCGCCTGGAAGCAGATCGGCCAGGTCAGCGGCCGCGCCTTCAATCTTGGAGGTGGGCCCGAAAATGCCGTGACCCTGCTGGAACTGCTCGGGCATATCGAACACATGCTGGGCCGGCCGGTCGACGTGTCGTTTGATGACTGGCGGCCGCATGACCAGCGCTATTTCGTAGCCGATGCCAGGCGGGCTCGCCAAGCCTTGCACCTCGCCAACCCTGTGCCGTGGCGGGACGGTACCGTGACGTTGCTGCGTGAAATCGCCGAACGTCATGGCATCGCCCTCAACGCGCCGTCAGTGTTGGTGACGGCATGAAGGTTGCTCGCATGAAGGTTGCTCTGGTAAACCCGGCGTGGGACTATCGCAACAGCATCTACTTTGGCTGCCGCGCGCCGCATCTGCCACTTGAGCTCGGCTATACGCGGGCGCGGCTGCGAGAGGCGGGGCACGAGACGTTGCTGCTGGATGGCCAGATCGAGGGACTTGATCATGCCGCAATGGCTGGCCGTATCGCCGATTTTGCCCCTGACATGACGGTCATCACCACGGCGCCGACCTATCTGTTCTGGCGCTGCGCGCCGCCGGAACTGCGGGTCCCTCAGGAATGTCTTCGTGCGCTTGGCAGCAATGCGGGCATGACCGTCGCCGTCGGCCCGCACGGTTCGGCGACCCCCCTGCCCGTCTTGCGAAAGCTTGGCATTGACCTTGTTGTCCGCGGCGAATGCGAAGAGATCGTCGCGGCCGTTGCCGATTCACCCGACCGGCGGGACATCCCAGGTACCGCCTTCTTCGATGCGGATGGCGCTTTGCAAGTGGTGGGAGGCCCGGCTTCGGCACAATTTTCTAACACGCCGGCGTTGGTATGGCCGCAAGAATGGGTGACGCGGCATGCGCATCACCATCACCGGTTCGATGCAGAACCGCTTGGTCCAGGCGCGGAAGTCGAAGCCTCGCGCGGCTGCCCCTATGCTTGTACATTCTGCGCCAAAATCGATTTTCGAGACGGTTATCGAAGGCGGGCGCTTGAACCATTACTGGCCGAGATCGATGGTCTGATCACGCAAGGCGTCACCTACATCTACTTTATCGACGAGATTTTTCTCCCCCGCGCGGATCTGCTGAAGGCCTTAGCGACGCGGCCGGTAAAGTTTGGAGTGCAGACGCGCATCGACCTATGGAAACCAGAGATGCTGGATCTTCTGGGGGCCGCCGGCTGCGTGTCGATCGAGGCGGGCGTGGAGAGCCTCACGATGGAAGGCCGCGCGCTTCTTGCAAAAAAATGAAGCTGGATACAGATGCGTTGAGCGCGCTGCTGTTTCACGCGCGGCGCAGCGTGCCATTCGTACAAGCGAACTTGATCCGTGCCGAGGATAACGAAACGGGCCTGATCGAGGCCTGGAGGGCCGAAATGCAGGCGCACGGTGTCTGGGCAAATGATCCCGTACCGCTGTTTCCCTATCCTAGCGCGCCGGAATATTTGCGGTTGTTCGGCAAACCGGACGATCAGGCCTGGGAGCGTGCGCTGAGTTACTATCTTGCCCAATTCGAATCATTCAGCGACATCCAGGAAGAGCGCCCGATGCCGCTTGCAGCGCTCGAGTTGCCCGCATGAGCCTGCGGGTGTTGATTACCACGGATGCTGTTGGTGGCGTGTGGGTGTATGCGTTGGCGCTGGCGCGCGGGGTTGTCGCTCGCGGCGATGAGGCGGAGCTTGCCGTGCTCGGGCCAGCTCCCGGTTTTGAGCAAAGCGCGGCCGCGGCATGTGCCGGGGTGAGTATTCACCTAACCGGCCTACCGCTGGATTGGACCGCGCAGACGCACGAAGAGCTCGAGGATGCGGCGCGGGCATTAGCGGGTCTCGCCACAACGCGGCGCGCTGATCTGGTACAGTTGCACACGCCGGCTCTGTTAGGACGGGCACGATGGCCGGCGCCGGTGTTAGCGGGTTTGCACTCCTGTGTCGGTACCTGGTGGGTGGCCATGCGCGGATCCGATCCCGCGCCCGAGGATTTTTCATGGCGCATGGCCGCGGTCAGCCACGGCCTCATCGCCGCAGATGCGGTTCTGGCGCCGAGCCGAGCGATGGCGGCAGCAGCGCATACTCTATATAGCCCCTTGCGCGACATCCGCATCGTCTATAACGGCAGTGACGCAGTGCCGGTGCAGCCAGGTGCGCGAGACGGCATTCTGGCCGCCGGACGGCTTTGGGACGAGGCCAAAAATATCACGGTTCTCGACCGCGCAGCGGCTTTAATGCCAGATGTTCCGGTTAGCGCGGCAGGGACGCTGGCTGGACCGCATGGTGCTAATATAACGCTGACTAACATTCGCTGGCTCGGCGCGCTCGCTCAGGCTGAAATGCGCGCCGCCCTCGCATCGGCAGCCATTTTTGCAAGCCCCGCCCGCTACGAACCTTTTGGGTTGGCTGTACTGGAAGCGGCGCAAGCGGGGCTTGCGCTGGTGCTCTCGGACATTCCGACCTTTCGCGAACTATGGGACGGCGCTGCCATTTTTCTGCCCCCGGAAGATGCTTCAGCCTGGGCTGATACCCTGCGCCGGCTGCATGCGGCGCCGGACCTGCGCACGCGTTTGGGCGAGGCAGCGTCCATGCGTGCTACACGATACAGCGCGGCAAGATTTCACGCCTCAATGGCCGCTGAACATAAGCGGCTAACCCAACGCGCTCGGCATGCCGCATGAAGATTGTCTACTTCACGCACTCGCTTATTTCCTGCTGGAACCACGGAAATGCACATTTCCTACGCGGCGTGATGCGCGCGCTCCTCCGACTCGGCCATGACGTCATGGTATACGAGCCTGCGGGCAGTTGGAGCCGTGAAAATCTGCTCGCCGACTGCCCTGCCGCGATCGACGACTTCAACCACTATTTCCCTGAGCTCGCACGGCACACCACGATCCTGATGCCCGCACCGGAGCGCCTCGCGGCTGCCGTCAACGGGGCCGATCTCGTAATCGTCCATGAGTGGAATGAGCCCGGGCTGGTGGCCGAGCTCGGCCGCCTACGTCGACAGACATCGCGTTTTCGTCTGCTGTTTCATGATACACATCATCGCATGGTGAGCGCGCGGGAGGAGTTTGAGCGCTATGATCTCTCCAGCTACGATGCCATCCTCGCATTTGGCGAGACGCTGAGCCGCGCCTACCGTGACGCCGGGCATCGCCGTGTCATGACCTGGCATGAGGCGGCTGATACGCGGCTATTTCGCCCTGTTAGCGCGCCGGCTGAACGTGAAGGTGCAGTGTGGATCGGCAACTGGGGCGACGGCGAGCGTGCTCAAGAGTTGCAGGACTACCTGCTTTCGCCGATGCAAACCACAGGTGTGAGCCTCGACATCTATGGTGTTCGCTACCCACCAGCGGTCCGAAATCAACTGGCCGCACGCGGCCTGCGCTATCACGGATGGCTTGCCAACGCTCGCGTACCAGCCATCTTCGCCCGGCACAGTCTCACGCTGCATGTACCGAGGCGGTTCTACGTTAGTCGTCTGCCAGGCATTCCAACCATTCGCGTGTTTGAGTCGCTAGCCTGCGGCATTCCGTTGCTCTCGTCACCTTGGGAGGATACGGAAAATCTTTTTGCGCCAGGCCGTGATTTTTTGATGGCACGATCGCCGTCAGAAATGACATCATTGCTCCGTGATCTTATGAACGACGCTAGCTTGCGCGCTGACCTCGCTGCGCACGGCCTGGCGACCATTCGTGCTCGCCATACGTGCCAGCATCGGGCGGAAGAGCTCTTGCAATTCACGACTGACCTTGGAGTCCCGGCAGCCTCATGAAGATCGCATTTTATGGCTCGAGCCTGGTCTCGGCATATTGGAATGGTGCTGCCACCTATTACCGCGGGCTACTGCATGGCCTTGCCAAGCTTGGTCATGAGATAACGTTCTACGAGCCAGATGCCTTTGACCGTCAAGCACATCGCGATATAGAGGCACCCTCTTGGTCACGATCTGTGGTATATCCTGCGACGATCGACGGGGTAACACGCGCAATCGCCGCCGCGGCAGCCGCCGATGTGGTTGTGAAAGCAAGCGGTGTCGGCGTGTTTGATGACGAGCTTCTAACAGGCGTGATGTCGGCCGCGCGTCCCGACGCCGTTCGGATTTTTTGGGACGTTGACGCACCTGCGACATTATCTGAGATCGCGCACGACGATATGCATCCGGTGCGTGTGGCGCTCGGCGGGCTTGACCTCGTCCTCACCTACGGCGGCGGTGCACCGGTTGTCGACAGCTATCATAAACTTAATGCACGCAAATGTATCCCGATCTACAACGCACTCGACCCAGAAACGCATTTTCCGGTCGCCAAAGATCCGGCCTTCGCGGCCGACCTAGTGTTTCTTGGCAATCGTCTGCCAGATCGCGAGGCACGCGTTGACACCTTCTTTATCCAACCGGCAGGGCAGCTGGCTGACAAAGCGTTCTTGCTCGGCGGCTCAGGATGGTTAGATAAACCCACGCCGCCAAATGTGCGCCACCTCGGGCATGTCGGCACGGGACAACATAATACCATCAACAGTTCGGCTCTGGCAGTTCTCAATGTTGCTCGCGACAGCATGGCTGAGATCGGTTTCTCACCTGCGACACGTGTATTTGAAGCCGCCGGCGCTGGGGCCTGCATTATCACGGATGCGTGGGAGGGTATTGAGATGTTTTTAGAACCGGGCGATGAGATCCTGGTCGCGCGCGATGCCAATGACGTCATCGCGCATCTATCGGCGCTAACGCACGCACAGGCTGAGGCGATCGGGCAACGGGCGCGCGAACGAATTTTGCGAGCGCATACCTACACGCAACGCGCTAGCCAAGTCGACCGTATTCTGCGCGACGCCCAGCAACGACGACAAGTGGTTGCTGCATGAACATCGTGGTTCTCGGTCTCAGCCTGTCCTCATCCTGGGGCAATGGGCACGCGACGACGTACCGGGCACTGCTACGCGCCCTCAGTGCGCGTCATAGCATCTTATTCCTCGAACGTGAACAGCCTTGGTACGCAGCTAACCGTGACCTGCCGGAACCGGACTTCTGCACCCTACGCTTCTATCACGATGTCAACGGGCTTCAGGCCTACCGAGAAGATATCGAGGTGGCCGATGCCGTTATGATCGGGTCTTTCGTTGCCGATGGTCCGGCGATAGCCGAACAAATCGCCGGATGGACGCAAGGCGTCCTTGCCTTCTATGACATTGACACCCCTGTCACTTTGGCAAAGCTAGGCCGCAGAGATTATACATACATCTCGCCGAAAATAATCCCACTCTTCGACGTATACCTCTCATTCACGGGCGGCCCGACGTTAGGGCGCCTGTCCGAAGATTTTGGTGCCAAGCGCGCGGCTGCGCTTTATTGCGGCGTCGATGCTTCGAGGTACCGTCCAATGACCAAAGTCAAACGCTGGGCCATTGGCTACCTCGGCACTTACAGCGAAGATCGACAGCCGACACTCGACCAGTTACTGATTGAAACCGCTCGCCGCCGCCCTGACCTCAGCTTTGTTGTGGCAGGACCGCAATACCCCAGTTCAATTGCGTGGCCATCGAATGTCGAGCGGATCGAGCATCTACCACCTGACGAACACGCCGCATTCTATAGCGCGCAGGATTGGACGCTAAACATTACGCGCGGCGACATGATCTCCGCCGGCTACAGCCCAAGTGTAAGATTGTTTGAAGCGAGCGCCTGCGGCGTGCCGATCATTAGCGACGTCTGGTCGGGGATTGATACGTTCTTCACCCCTGGCGCCGAAATACTACTCGCGCATAACACCAGCGACGTCCTGTTAGCATTGGATCTTCCCATGGCTGCACGCGAGAGCATCGCCGCCGCAGCGCGTGCGCGATGCCTCTCTTCGCATACCGCAGAGCATCGCGCGGCTGATCTAGAACGGATCTTTCAGGCAGGACCGTAAGCGGTTTTTTAAAAAAAAAGAACCAAAAAAATTTTGTCCTGAAACTACGTCGCAGGCTCTGCCAGATCCCACTATCCATACCCCCAACTTTTTTTGGGTACTTTTCGTACACAGTAGGCAGTACTTACTTTATTCTAGTTGGATTACCCTTGGCGAATCCGGTGACCACGCGGCGAAAACATTCCCACCAGGCACGAATCCTTCCGTTCCATCGCTTGCCATATCGGCCCACAGTTCGGCTTCCGGTGCTGCCGTAAGCGCCAGCTTTATGCGCGTGAGCGAACCAAAAAATGTGAGTTCGGTGATCCGGGCCGCCAGGGCGCCGGGTGGTGCTTCGTGGCCGTGCAGCGTCACATGCTCGGGCCGCAGGAACATCTCAGCATTGGCGCCACGTGGCAGGGCGCCGGCGGCGTTGGCGGGCAGCAGGGTCTCGCCGAACCGAAGCCCCGTACCCTCCGCCTCACCGCGCAGCACAGCGCCCGCACCGATAAAGCGCGCCACGAACGCATTGGCCGGCGCACGATAGATTGTGGCTGGTGCGTCAATCTGCAGAATATGACCCTCATTCATGACGGCAACGCGGTCGGATATGGAGAGTGCCTCTTCCTGATCATGCGTCACGAACACGGTGGTAATTTTCGTCTCGAGCTGGATACGGCGGATCTCGGCGCGCAGCTGTGTGCGCACCTTGGCATCGAGCGCCGAGAGCGGCTCGTCGAGAAGCAGGATGTCGGGCTTAACCGCGAGGGCTCGCGCCAGGGCAACGCGCTGCTGCTGGCCGCCTGAGAGCTGGTGCGGAAACTTATTGGTATGCGAGGCCAGGCCCACCATCGCCAACAGCCGCTCACCTTCGGCGATCTGCTCGGCGCGCGTCCCGGTTCCGCGCACCCGCGGCCCGAAGCACACGTTCTGCAAGGCCGTCATGTTAGGGAATAGGCTATAGGCCTGAAACACCATGCCCATGCGCCGCTTGTTAGGCGGCAGCTGGGTCACGTCCACGCCGTTGATCGTGATGCTGCCGGAATTGGGGGTCTCGAATCCGGCGAGGATGCGCAGGAGCGTGGTCTTGCCGCATCCCGATGGACCGAGGAGGCAGAGCAGCTCGCCCTGCCCCAGTGCGAGGTTGAGCTCGTGCAGCACTGTGCGTGTGCCATAGATTTTGCTGATGCCAGTCAGCGTGACGCCGGGGACCTGCAACATCTAACGCGCTCCTTTGAGCTGTCCTGCATCCTTGCGTCCGCTGAAGAGAACGCCGAGCATGAATACCCAGGTTATGAGGAAGCTGACGAGTGACAAGGCCGCCGCTTCGGTGATCGCGTTCTGGCCGGTGTCGTTGATGAACACCGCGAAGGTGTGGAAGAGCAGAACACTCGCGAAGGTGAACTCGCCTATCACGGTCGTGAAGATGAGCAGGATGGCGCCGATCAACGCGCTGCGTAGGTTTGGCAATAGCACCGTTAGAATGATGCGGCCCCATCCGGCACCCAGGGACTGCCCGGCTTCGGTGAGGGTTTTCACATCAAGCGTCGTCAGGCCGACCTCCAGAGCGCGATAACCATAAGGCAGCGCCAAAAAGAAGTAGGGGATGACGAGGTAGTTAGGTGTGCTGATCAGCCAGGAGGGGCCTGTGTAGAGCGTGGTGAGCCCATCTATCAGCGCGATCGCCGGAATCACAAATGGCAGGTTCGAGATGAACTCGAAGAGCGGCTTCAGCTGCGGCGCCTTGAGATGCACGAAGATCATCGCGGGCACGAGGAGCACGAAGGTGACGATGATGGTCTCGACCGAAAGGCGGAAGGAGAGAAACAGCGACTTCCAGAAATCCGTCGTGCTGAACATCAGCTGGTAGGCGGAAAACCCGTAACGGCTCCCGCCTTCCCACAGGCTGAACATGCCCGTGATAACCAGCGGAACGATGAAGAAAGCCAGCGCGAGAAGAATGATCGCCCAATTGCCGAAGCTAAATTGCGTTTTCATTTGCGCCACCGCGCAGCGTGCCGGGTGAGACCGCTGTAGATTACCAGGATCAGGGCCATGACGATGATCATGCCCGTTGAAAGTGCAGCGCCCACCTGCGGGTCGGACATCACGTTGCCCGACAGCACGTTGCTGATGTCGATCGTGACCAGCGCGATGTTACCGTCGGTTAGTGCAAAAGGTGTGGCGAACGCCGAGAAGGCATTTCCGAACAACAGCAGGAAGGCACCCAGCAGCGATGGCGTCAGGACCGGCAGGCCGATGTGCCGCCAGTACTGCCACTTGCTGGCGCCTAGCCCATCTGCCGCCTCGCGCCATTGGACACGCAAACCGTCAATTGCCGGCACGATGATGATGAGCATCAGCGGCACCTGGAAATAGGCGAAGGTGATGGTAAGGCCGGTTAGGGAATAGAGAGAAAACCCCATGTCATAAATATTGATACCAAGATGCTTCAGCATCTGTGTGACGAGGCCGAGTGAGCCGAGCGTGCTGATGAAGGCAAAGGCGAGCGGCACGCCGGAGAAATTGGCCGCGACGGCGGAGAAGCTCGTAACGAAGCCGCGCAGAAAAGCGGGTGCGCCGGGAGCGGCGACGGCGTTAGCGAGCAGCGCGCCGAAGATCAACCCGACGGCAGCCGACGCGCATGCCAGCAAAATCGAATTCTCGAAGGCAAGACGATACTGAAACGAGAGCAGGCCGCTCATGTAAGAGAGCGTGAAGCCGTGCGCGCCAGTGAACGCCTGTAAGACGAGCACCGCCGTGGGCGCCACGAGGAAGGCCAGCACAAACAGGAGAAACAGCCCAACAAACAGCCAGGGGATCAAGCGGCCGGCGAAGGCCGCGAGACCACCCGGAAAAATACCGGCGCCAGCTTGCGCCGGCGCCGTTTGTGGGTGGACTGCTGTCACACGCTAGATCTTCACCATCTGCGGCCAGTTCGCGGCGAGCACCTTCTGCGCCTTGGCGACCTGTTCCTGCGTGGCGAACTTGACCTCGGCGTAAGGGGCCGCGGGCGGCAGCTTGGCCGAGAGCGACGCCGGGATCAGGCCACGCTTGGTAAGGCTCTCAAAGCGCGCGGGGTGCGCGTAGCCTTCGAGGAACATCAGCTGCCCGGCATCCGAATACAAAAACTCCTGCCAGAGCTTGGCAGCGTTCGGGTGCGCGGCATCGGCCGGAATCGCCTGGCAGTAAAAGCTGCCATACGGTTTCGCACCCTCGGGAACGACGACCTCGATGTTCGCCTTACCGGCCGCCATGTCGCGATAACCGAGCGACAGGTAGTCCCAGTTGATGACGATCGGCGCCTGGCCGCTGACCAGCAGAGCCGGGCCCGTGGCCGCCGCCGGGTTGAGGTTGCCGAGCTTCGCGAGTTCGGCAAAATACTCAATGCCGGGCTCGATGTTCTCGTAGGAGCCGCCATTGCCGAGAGCGGCGGCAAAGACGGCGGCGAAGGCCGCACCGGCGCCGAGCGGGCTGCCGTTCAGCGCGATCATGCCCTTGTACTCGGGCTTCTTGAGGTCACGCCAGCTGCGCGGCGCCTTCGGCACGACATTCGTGTTGGTCGCGATCGACACCACGCCGAAATAGTCGCCGGTCCACAGGCCGTCCGGGTTCTTCATGTCGGCCGGCACGCTATGCCATGTTTTCACCTTGTAGGGCGTGAACAGGTTCTGCTGCACGCCGATATCGGCGAAGGACGGCCCGAGATCGAGCGCGTCGGGCGCGCGATCCTGGCCCTTGAGACTCTTGACCGCCTGGATTTCCTGAGCGGATGAGCCATCGGGGTTCGCATCGTTGATGGCGATACCGTATTTCGCCGTAAAGGCATCCATGATGGCGCCGTAATTGGCCCAGTCACGCGGCAGCGTAATGACATTCAGCGTGCCCTCCGCCTTCGCGGCGGCGACCAGCTGGTCCATGTCATCGGCGTATCCAAGTCGTGGCAGGGTGGTGCTCGCGGCGGCAAGCGTAGCGGTGCTGAGCAGTGTGCGGCGTTTCATGACAACCTCATATTTTTGGTAGTGAGCAAAGCGGTCGGGGGGCGCCGTGCCGCCCCCCGATTTTGTTAGAAGACGAGACCCGCCTGCAGCTGGGCGATGCCGTAATCCTTGCCGGTGCCGGAATTGCCATAGGTTTCGGTGTTCAGCAGATGCACGAAACCGCCGGTCAGACGGGTGTAGATGTCCTTATACTGCCAGGCGGGGCCGATGGAGCCGCCAACCAGGCGGGCGCCCGGGTTGATGAACCAGTCGGCGGCGCCATTGCTGGTCGCGTACTCGACCCAGGCGCCGATGGAGTAGGGCGAGGTACCAAAATTATACTGGCCGAACAGCACCGCGCCGAAATCGCTGGTGTATTTGGGGATGTCGTTGCCCGAAGACGCATAACGATGCAGCGGGTTGGAGTATTGGTACTGCACCTCGGGCGTCAGCGTCAGGTTGCCGATCGTGCTGCTGTACCAAGCGCCGAAGACGTTGCAGTCGACATTATAGATGCCGTTGCCGCCAACCGTCGTCTGGCCGTAGCCGTAAGCGGCCGGACCGGTGACGCCGAGCTCGATGCCGCCGAACACGTTCAGATTGTTGTTCGAGTCGAAGTTATAGGTGCCGAGGAACTGCAGATAGTTCCACACGCCCGTGTCATTGCCGTCGCCATAGGTCACCTGCAGGCTGGCGGGACCCTGCGTGTACGTCGCCGACACGCCGCGGTTTTCGCTGTTCGTGACGTAATACAAAATGGTGTCGACGCCGGTCGGGTTGTTCCAGGTGAAGGTCGACTCATAACCCTCGAGCGAGCCGAGCTGGCCAACCTGCAGCGTCAGGTTGTTGTTGACAACAAAGGAGACGTTAGCGGCGCGCAGCGGCCCGGTCGTGAAGTGGTTGGCGTTCGCCTCCTTCGGATAGCCCGCGCCGAGCGTGTAGCCGGCGTAATCGGCGAGCTGCAGCTGGAACTGCACAGGGCCCGTATTTTTCGACAACTGGATCATGAAGTCATCGACATCGGCGCCGGTGCCGTTATGACCGGGCGTCTGGCCGCCCTGGGCGTAGAAATAGCCGTCGACGCCGCCGGAGAAATCAAGCGGGCCAAGCGGGCCGCCATCGATCTGGATGTTGCTCGTACCGTTTAGCGCATGCGCGGCATGCGGCATGGCAAGGCAGGTGCCCGCCAGCAGGACTGCGCTCAGCAGACGAAATTTTTGTTGCATCGGGAAGGACTCCTGTTGGGTCGTCATCAAAATATTTTTTGTTCGACTTAGGTCGGAAAACACCTTTGCCGTAGCCTAGTCCCAACAGGCGGATCAACGATAAGCCATAAAATCTTGTTAGATTTCACCAAAATGAAATAAAATTCGTTGGGGAACAATGTTGGTCAAATTGTCATCTTTCGGGGCGAGATAATCGCTACAGTTAAAGGTTCGAAAAAAGAAAGCGCTACTTTTTGTGTACAAAAAGTAGCAAAAAAACTTTGATGATTTTGGGCCGCTGGATCTGGCGATATCCCGACGCAGTTTGGGGCAGGAGTTCTTTCTTCAAAAAACAGCTTCCTTTCTACCACCCATGCGCCAAAAGCATTGGCTTCCCCCGCCCCTGCCCCGCAAAACACAGCTCGCCACGCGCAGGATGCACCGTTGACCCCCACGCCCCCGACCAAAGCCCCCGGCGTGACCGGGATCATCATCAGCACCGTTGTCTTCAACTTTATCGTCTACCTGCTCATCGGCCTGCCGCTGGCCGTATTTCCGGGCCTCGTGCATTTCAAACTCGGCTATAGCGCCGCCATCGCCGGCCTCCTGATCAGCCTGCAATACGCAGCAACACTCATCACGCGCTCGGTCGTGGGGCGGATCTCGGACGAGCGCGGTCCCAAAACCGTCGTGCTGGCCGGCCTCGGCTGCGCCGCCATCAGCGGCGGCTGCATCCTCGCCGCGAGCTTTTCGCACGCGCCGCTCCTCATCCTCGGGCTGCTGGCGCTGAGCCGCCTCTGGCTCGGGGCCGCCGAGAGCGGCACCGGCACGGGCTGCATCGCCTGGGGCATCGGCCAGACCGGGCCGGCGCACACCGCGCAAGCCATTTCCTGGAACGGCGTCGCCTCCTATGGCGGCATCGCGCTGGGCGCGCCCGTGGGCGTCGCGCTGGCCCAGGCCGGCGGCATCCGCGAGCTTGGCATCGCCACCGCCTGCCTCGCTCTGGCGGGGCTCGCCGCCGCCACCTTCAAACGCGGCACGCCGGTACTGGGCGGCGTGCCCCTGGCACTCTCCAAGGTGTTCGGCCACGTCCTGCCCTTCGGCCTGACCCTGGCGCTCGGCTCGGTCGGGCTGGGAACGATGGTCGCCTTCATCACGCTCGACTATGCGAGCCACCACTGGACGGGCGCCGCCTACGCCCTCAGCGGCTTCGGCCTCGCGTTCGTCGCCGTGCGTATCCTGGGCGGCCAGGCAATCCACCGCTTTGGCGGCTTCGACTGCGCCCTTGTCTCCTTTGCTGTGGAAGGCGTCGGGCTGGTTCTGCTCTGGGCCGCCCCATCGCCCGCCATCGCCCTGCTTGGCGCAGTCCTCACGGGTGCGGGCCTGTCGCTGATCTTCCCCGCCATGGCGGTCGAAGCGCTGATCGGCATTCCCACCGCGAATCGCGGCTCCGCGATCGGGCTCTACACGGTGTTCCTGGACGTCTCGCTCGGCGCCACCGGCCCCGGCGCCGGCCTGGTGATCGGGCGGTTCGGCTATGGCGCGGTTTATTTGCTGGGGGCGGTGGCGGTGGCGGTCGCCGTGGTGATCACGTTGCGGCTTAAGAATAGATCAAGCAAAACCCTACTTTTTGTGAACAAAAAGTAGCAAAAAACTTTGGAATTTCGGATCACGGGATCGGGCGGCGTTGCCGGCACTCAGGAGCAAAGTTTATTGCTTCTTTTGTTCACAAAAGAAGCGCTTGCTTTTTCTTCTCACAAAAACATCGTTTGACACGCCGCGCCGCTCCTATAGCCTCATAGTGCGCGCCTCAGACTTGGCCGAGATAGATGCCGCGAGTGCGCGTCCGACCAAGAATTAAAGGAGCCTCGCCATGAACCTTGCCGCCATCCCCAACGCACTGCCGCCGGGCGCCCTGCCCGCGCCCCGATCTTTCGAAATCCGCCGGCTAACGCTCAAAGATATCCGCCCGGTCCTGGTGGCGGGCTATCGGGACCTTGAAGCCTGCCGGACCGATGCGCTGCTGATGGCGGTGATGTACCCGGTCGCCGGCGTCGTGCTCGCCGGCTGCGTCGTCAACCAGGGCTTCCTGCCGTTCGTGTTCCCGCTCTTCTCGGGCTTCGCGTTGCTCGGGCCGCTCGCCACCTTGTGGTTCGCCGCCTTGAGCCGCCGCCGCGAGCGGGGCGATGACACGGCAGAGTCCGTGTTCAACTCCCATCGCCGCCACGCTATCCAGCATCTCGCGGCCATCGCCGTCGGCCTCTACCTGGTCTGGAACGCGGTCGCCGCCATCATCTTCTACGCCACGCTGGGGAGCTCGACGGCCGATGCCGGTGCCAGCTTCTTCACCCGGGTGTTCTCGACGACAGCAGGCTGGGAGCTCATCGTCTTTGGCTGCCTTGCGGGCGCTGTGTTCGCGGTTGCGACGCTCGCGATCAGCTTGGTCTCATTTTCCCTGGTGATCGACCGCGACGTGAGCGCGGTGCAGGCGGTCTCGACCTCACTGCACGCCGTCATGCGCAACCCCGATTTCTGCATCGGCTGGGGCCTTGTGGTCGTCGCCGGGCTCGTTCTTGGCGCCATCCCCTGCCTGCTCGGCCTTGTCGTCGTCCTGCCGGTGCTGGGCCATGGCACCTGGCACGTGTATCGCCGGATGGTCGTCTGATCTGACGCTGCGCGTTTCAGTTTGGTGAAGAACCGGGTTACGCCCGGTTCTCTCACTTTCACGCATCCGGCATTCCGGATACGACGGCGCCTATGAAACTATTGCAATTTACCGACCTCCACGTTCGGCCTGAAGGCCGCCTCGCCTATCAGCGCGTCGACACCAATGCCCTTGTCCTGCACGGCTGTCAGGCCGCCGCCAATTTCGGTGCGCCGGTGGACGCCATCGTGATGACCGGCGATCTGACCGATTGCGGGCTCGACGAGGAATACGCGCAGCTCAAAGACCGGCTGGCGCTCCTCGCCCCTGTGCCGGTGTATCTGATCCCTGGCAATCATGACCGCCGCGAGGGCATGCTGCGCGCCTTCCCCCACATGCCGGCCCCGGGCGGCTTCCTGAACCACGCCGTCGATGACCTGCCGGCCCGCCTGATCCTGCTCGACAGCATCGTTGCCGGCGCTACGCACGGCCATCTGTGCGAGACGCGGCTCACCTGGCTGCAGGAGACGCTGCGCGAGCAGCCGCATCGCGATACCATGATCGCGATGCACCACCCGCCGCTGCTCACCGGCGTCCGGCAGTTCGACGACATCATCCTCGACAACCCAGATGCATTCAAAGCCATCGTGGCCGCCAACCCGCAGGTCACGCGCATCATCTGCGGCCACCACCACCGCATGATCCTGGGCAACATCGCCCAGGCCGTCTGTGTCGTCGCCCCGTCGATCTCCTACCAGTTCGCGCTGATGCACGACCCGGCGCTGCCCGAAGGCTTCGTCATGGAGCCGCCGGCGTTTTTGTTGCACTCATGGTCGGCGGCAGGCGGGTTCATCACGCATACGCTCTACCCCGGGCCGTATGACGGACCGTTTCCGGTGCTCCTGGAGCCGGAGTATCCCGGTTAAGTCGAAAGACTCTTTTTGCGAACAAAAAATAGTCTTCCAGAAAATGGGTTGATAGGCATTGGCGTCGCCAGCGCCCTGATACAGCGTTACGAAAGTTTTTTGCTTCTTTTTTTCAAAAAAGCAGCGCTTGCTTTCTTACCCACTTAAAAACCAATCAACCCGCTCCGCGTTAGCGTCACATGCTGCGCGATCCCCGGTGCGTGGGTCAGATGCCAGGCCACGTACTGCTCGGCGTACAACGTCGCCGAGGACATGCCGTCGACCGGCACGATCACACTCATATGTTTTTGCAGGATCGCATCGGTCGCCGTGTCCAGCACCGCGCCTTCCGAGCCGGTGCCGGTGATGATGAGCGTGCGGATGCCGCCTTGCGCCAGCAGCGCGGCGAGGCGGGTGCCGACGAACTTGTCCGGCCCGGATTTGACCACCGCCTCGCTGCCGCGCGGCTGCAGCGGGAGCGCGATATCGTCGCGCGTGCCGGCGTCCGACACGCTGTAGATGACCAGAACGCCATCGGCGCGGGCAGAGGCGATCAGCTGGGCGAGCGCCGGGATGGTCGCAATGCAGCGCGGCCGATCCTCATTGCAGGGGCCGCGCGCGGGGTTCTGCGCGCCTGCCATGTCGAGCACCAGGAGTGCCGTGTGGGCGGGATCGATCGTCACAGGCTGCAGCAGCGGCGCTGCCGGGGGCTGCACCTGGTTCCACTGGTCGATGATGGTCTGGGCGGCAGCGCCGCACCCGGTGAGGCTTAAGGCGCCGGCCAGAATGAGTACGCGCCGGAGCGAGAGACGATGCAGGCGCCGGATGAAACGCCGCTTGCCTGCCATTCCGGTAATCCTCAGGCCTCGGCGATCAGCCGGCCGCTCTCATGGACCCCGAGCGCGTGGAGGGACCGCAGAGCGGAGTTGATGCCGCGGCTCAGATGCTGCGCACGGCGGTTGGCCTCGACGGAACGATTGGCGAAGCGTTTGAGGGCCAGACGCAGCGCATCGGCAAGGCCCGCGGCATCCGGCTGCTCCGCCTCGCGCAACTGCATCGCGGCGATTTTGAGGTTGCCGGCGCCGAGCTGCTCAACCACGGCGGCGATGCGTTCGAAAGCGGGGGCCGCAGACCTCAGGGAGAGTTCCACGGCCTCGGCCGCATCGGCGATCTGCGTGGGCTGACCGGTCAGCAGCAGGTCGTCCAGAGCATGGAGTTTCTGGTTAAGGTCGGCGACGAGATCAAGGCCGGTACGCAGCGCCACCGTATAGTCAGGGCGGGGCGGGACGACCACGATGTCCGCTTCCGCCAAAACCTCATCGGCGGGTTCGCCGGCAGGTTCGGCTTCGGCGGCCTCGCTCACGCGGCGATTTCCCGCAGAGCACTGGTGATCGAGCGGGCGAGATCTTCCGGCGACACATTATACGCGCCGTTCTGCACGGCCGAACGCAGCGCGGAGACGACGGACTGGTTGATGCCATCGGCACTCCGCGCGGAGGCGAGCAATTCGGTCGACGTGCTGGCGTCCGAGCTCACGGTCACGGCCTCGGCATCGGTGGTCTCGGCATCCCCAGGGGCGCCGCTCGCCGTTGTTGGCTGAACCGGCGCCGAGCCGCTCGCCGAAGCGGCCGCGCCGCTCACCCCGTCGGATTGGGTCACAGAGTTGATCATGGTCCTTACGCCGCCGTCGAAATTTTCGCGCTACGTAGCATGTCGCGGGCCAGCGCGTCGATGGCCTCCTCGAAGTCCAGCAGCGATTCCACATCGTTACTGAGGTTCGCCTGCAGCAGGCTGCGCTGCAGGGCGGCATAGATCGACATCAGCTTGGGCCCGAGCCTGGTCCCCTGGCTGGTATCAAGGATGCCGGTCAGCAGCACGAGCAGCCGGTCGGCGCGGTGGATCATCGCGGCCTTCTCGGTGATGTTGCCGGCCTGGATGGCGGTCCGCGCCTTGCGCGAATAAAGCCGAAGTGCCCGCCAGGCATTGCCCAGCACGGCAAGGTCCGCGTCGCCGTCGAACATCGTCGATTTGTAGCCGGTGAGCATTTCAATATTCATAACAAAACAATCCTAATCATCAGCTCTTGCTGGAGCCCGAGCCGTTCAGCAGGGTCAGGTATTCTTCGGTGATCTGGGCATCGCTCGAGTTCGCCTCGGCGTTGGAATACTGCGTGGCGAGGTTGCTCAGGGTCGAGTCATCCTGCTTGGTCAAGGTCGCTATGTTGGAGTTAATCGAAGTGATCTCGGCCTGAATCGAGGTCGTCTGATCAGTGATGAACCCGGTCGTCGCCTTCGTGGTCAGGCCCGTCGTCGAATTCGTGCTGGACGACGCGCCGATGGCGCTGGTCGTGATGCCGTCGAGCGAGGTGTAGATGTCGCTCACCAGTGCCGAGACGGCCTTGGGGTTTTTCGCGAATTCGCTGGAGAACGTCGCACTGCTGAACGTCACCTTGCCGGAGCTGTTGACGGTGACGCCGAGCGAGGCGGCGGCAATGCCGCTCGCGGCCGCACCGCTGATCGCCTGGAGCAACTGGTTGCCGAGATTGGTCGCGGTAAAATTGCCGATCAGCGGGCCGGTTTTTGCGGAGGAGGAACTGGAGGACGTCGACGCCGACGAAGCGACGTATTTGGTCTCGGTATGGATCGTCGAAATCGCCTTTGAGAGCGACGAGATCACCGAGGAGAGCGCCGAGGTCAGGGTGCTGGGCGAGGAGGAGACGCTGATCGTGCTGTCGCCCTCACCGGCCAGCGTCACGGTCACGCCCGAGATGGCGCTGCTCAGCGTGTTGGTGGTGCTGGTGATCGGCACGCCATTGATCGACGCGACGGCGTTCTTCGCGGCCTCGGTCGGCGTGCCGGTGGTCGAGGAATAATCGAAGGTCGAGAGCGCGCCGGTGCCAGATACCGAGAATGCCTGCGAGGATCCGGTCTTCGATCCCTGCAACACCAGCGTCGCACCCGTGGTGGTGCTGACCACGGAGGCCTTGACCCCGCCGGCGGCCTTGTTGATGGCGGCGGCGACACCGTTCAGCGTGAGACTGCCGGAGCCGACGGAGACCTTTTCGGACGTACCGCCCTTCAGGGTGATGGTGAGGGAGCCGGCGCCGCCGCTCAGCGTCGCACCGGCCGAGCCGGTCGTGCCGGTGTAGACTTCCTGCGCGGTCGCGAGGCTGGTCACGTCGATATTATAAGTCCCTGCCGCGGCACCCAGGGCAGCCGTTGCGGTCGCGGTCGACGTATTGGTCGAGGTGGCGGCGAGGTTGTTGACCGTGGCGAGGTTCGAGATGCCGGCGAGCGAGGTTTGCAGCGTGGATACGGCACCGCTGATGGTGCCCCAGGCCGAGATCTCGGCCTTGTCGGTGGTGACCTGATTGTCGAGCACCGTGATCGGCTTCTGCAACGCGGTTTCGACCGTCTGGAGTTCGGTGGAAACGGCGGAAGAGGTCAGGCTCGCGACTGTTGTCATGGTCTTCCCGTGGCATTGTTCATAAAAAGGCGCCGGCGGGGGCGCGCAAGCATCCCCGCCGGCCGGTCAGGCGTCGTCTTATGGCAGCAGCGAGAGATAGGCCTGCTGCAGCGTCGTCGAGGATTTCAGCGCCGCAACACCGGACTGCGCCTGGATCTCGGCCTCGGTCAGCGAGGTGCTGACGGCCGGGATGTTCGCGTCCTGCACCACGCCGAGCGCCGAGGTGACGTTCTGGCTGGTGGTGTCGAGGTTGTTGATGTTCGCGGTGAGCGACTGCTGGACCGCACCGAGCTGACCGCCGGTGTTGTTCAGAGCGGCGAGCGCGTACTTGACGACGTTGATCGCGGCGTTGGCGCCAGCGGTGGTGCTGACGTTGATGTCCGAGAGCGAGCTGAGCGTCGAGGCATCGCCCAGACCGATCGCGGAAGCGTTACCGACCGAGAAGGCGGCGCTGGACTGGAACTGCACCTGGCCCTGCACGACGGCCGTGGCCGAACCGCCGGAACCGATCTTGACGACGGTGCCGCCAGTCGTGTTCAGGCTGCCCGAGGTCGCCGCCGAGAACAGGATGTTATCGCCGCTCGACTGCGTCAGCACAAGGCTGCCGGCCGAGTTCTGCGAGGCGGTGATGCCGTTGGTCGAGGTCTGGCCGTTGATCTGCGTGATCAGCTCGGCGATGTTGGAGCCATCGACCTTGACCGACTTGCCGACATTGGCGGACGCGCTGGTGCCGGCGCCGACGGTGAAGGCGTAGCCGCTCGCCGAACCGGCTTTGGTCAGCTTCAGCGTCACGGTCGTGGTCGCCTGCGCCTGCACGCCGGTGGTGCCCGAGAGGTCGTTGACGGCGTTCGAGATGGAGGCGGCGGATTCGGAGGCCTTGACGGTAACCGAGCCGGCGCCCGCGGTCGGGCCGGTGATCTTCAGGGTGCCGGCGGTGAAGGCGCCCGCGGCGCCCTTCGTGACAACGCCGCTATCGGAGGCGGAGCCGGTATTGTAGATCGCTTTCGAGGCGTTCGCCGCCTTGGAACCGATCACCGCCGTCGCGTTCAGGCCGATGGCGCTGGCGGAGAGATTACCGATCGTCAGGGTCTGGGTCTGGCCCTCGTTCGCGCCGACCTGGAACTGCACGCCCGAGAAGGTGCCGTTCAGCAGGCTGATATCGTTGAACTGGGTCTGCTTGGCGATGGTGGAGACCTGCGCCGTCAGCTGCGAGACCACGTCCTGGAGCGAGCTGCCCTCTTCCGGGGTCTGCGTGCCGTTGGCGGCTTCGACGGCGATGGAGTTAAGCTGCTGCACGACGCTGATCTGCTGCGTCACCGCGCCCTGCGCGGTCTGCAGCAGGCTGACGCCCTGGTTGGCGTTGGAGATCGCCTGGGTGATGCCGTTCAGCTGCGAGGTGAAACCCTGCGCGGTGATGTAACCGGCGGGATTGTCGGCCGGCGAGCTGATCGCAAGACCGGTCGAGAGTTCGTTCTCGAGGGTGTTGTTCGTGTTGGTCGTCGTGGTGAGCGCATTGAGCGCGTCGAGCGCCCCGGAATTGGTGAGAATTGAACCTACGGCCGACATGATGACTCCTGGGTTGTGGTTGCCGTTAACTGTCTATTCACTCCCACCTGCCCAAAGTTGACCTCCACCCCGAAAAATAATCCGTCGTAAACGCTTCACGCATGTGTGAGGATGGTCATCAATGCTGTCATTGTGCTTCGCACATACGGATCATTGTAACGACACAACCAGGCCGTCGCGCGTCACCAGCGCCTCAAAATGCTTGCCCGAGCCTGGGTTCGTCATGACGATCGTCTCGCCGACGCGGCCCTGCTGATCGGCGATCGCGTTCACGGACACGGTCACGTTACCGGTCTCGACGGCGACCGTGACGGTCTGGCCCGCCTGCACCACCACCGGGGCGGAGACATCGTCCGAGGTGAGGATCGCGCCGGCCGGCAGGCCCATCACCGCCGTGCCGCCGATGGCGCTCGCCTTGTCATAAAAAACCTGCCGCCCGGCATAGAGCGCCACGGGCTCGCGCGCGATCCGGATGTCCGCGGGGCCGATCACCTGCCCGGGCGTGATCGGCCGGGCCGCGACCGCGACCAGCTGCGTGGCGGCGACCGTGACGGTGACATAGAGCGTCCAGGCCGGTTTCGGGCAGCTCACCGCCGCCTGCTCGTAGGGCTCCACGCCCGACATCACCACGCCGAGCGGCATCGGGCAGGCCGGCATGAAGCGGGCGCCCTGCACGGCGCCGAGGGTCACCTTGGAATCCGCCGGGACCGAGGCCGCGACGACCTGCTGGACCGCCGCCGTCACCGCCGCCGGGTCTTGCGTCTGCAACGCCCTTGCGGCGGCGGCCGGGGTCTGCGCCTCCTGGGCGGCGGCTGGCGCCAGCCCGAGCATCACCGCCAGCATCGAGGCGCTGCAGGTGAGCACAAGGCGGGCGCGGCGCCGGGTCATTCGGCCGCGTGTTGTTCGGCAGCGTGTTGTTCGGCGGCCGGAAATTCGACGTCCCAGGGCGGCGGCACCGTCTCGACCGAGGGCAGCGCCAGTGCGGCGGCGCGCGTCCGCTTGGCGTGCTCGAGTGTCGCCGGAAAATCCGCGATCGCCTTCTGCAGCGCCTTCTGCCAGGCGTTCAACCGGTTCGGCAGCGCAACCGCGCCGAGCTCGGGCGGCGTGTCGAAGCGCTCGTCGACGAACACCTGGCAGCCGGCGGCCGCGGCCATCAACGTGATGTAGTGGTCCGCGTCAACCTCGCTCTCGGCCGGACGGATCATCATATGCGGGCCGAGCACGCCAAGATTCTGCGCCCAGCCATGCTCATGCTCGGGCGCCTTGATGGTGGAGACCGAGCCGCCGGTGTATTTCTGGCCGGGCCGCTCGACGATGATCCAGGCGATGTTCTTCTTGGTCTCGTTCATCAGGTCCACGAGCCAGGCGGGGGCGATGCCCTCGTCGACCCAGAGCACGCGCGGGTTGGTGTTGATGCCGGTGCCGAGCGCCAGGCTGTCCCAGAGCGGGCGGTAGAGCGCCGGGCGCCAGAGGGTCACCTCCCGGCTCGGCGGCACCAGTTTGCGCACGGCCTTCACGAGCGCCGGCGAGGTCGCGAACAGCCCCGCCGCCTCGGCCAGCACCGGCTTGTCCTCGGGTTTGGGGGCCTGCGTGAACACGGCCTTGAACGGCGGCGCGCCCACCGGCGCGGGCTTGCCGGGGTTGAGCCGCACCCAGACGCCGGCGGCGCGGCGGCAGATCTCGGCGGCGGTGGAAGGCTCGGGCGACCAGGTCGCTTCCGCCAGCCCCTCGGCGCGGACCGCGCGTGCCGCGTTCAGCACCGCGATGCCGGTATCGGCGGGGCCGGTCAGCAGCACGGATTTGGGATCGAGCGGGCCGGGCCGCACGAGGCCGAGGCGCTGCTCGGGCACCAGCAGGTCGCCGTGCAGCGAGAGGGCCGGATGGTGGTAGGGATCCTCCCACGGCACCGCCCGCGCGGCCGGCGAGCCGTTGCGGAACTTGGCGTGCACGTCGACGCTGACGCCATCCGCGCCGATCACGAAGGACACGTCGGGCGTCCAGACGATGCGCCCGCCCGCGGCGCGCAGCTGCACGCAAACATCGGTCCAGAAGGCGTCGGCGCCGAGGTCGGGCAGCGCGCAGGCCGCCATCACCGCGGTGCGGGCGAGCACGAGGCCGGGGGCAACCGCACTCGCCTCCTGGTCCACGATCAGCCAGCCGCCCGGCCCCGGATCATCGGCGAGGTGCCCCGCCCCCATGCGCGTATCGGCGCCGATGACGATCGGGCCCTGCACCAGGAACTTGCCGGGCTCCTTGGCCTTCTGCACGAGCGAACGCGCCGCCGCCATGACGACGCCGGGGTCGGCGAGCCGGCTGCGCATCTGCACGGGCCAGTCGGCGGTGGCGGGCAGCGCGCGCACATCCGCGATCAGCACGAGCGGCGTCTGCACCAGCGCCAGCGCCGCGGCGAGGGCGGCGGATTCGCGCTGCCGGGGCTCGGGGCGGATCGCCAGCACGCGGCCCTGCAGCGCCTCGACCTGTTCGGAGACCTTCGTGAGATAGGTCTCGGTCTGCGGGTTCAGCGCGCCGCCGACCAGGATGATCGGCCCGGTCTGCAGGTGGTTCGACAGCAGGTCCTTGAGCCAGCGGTCGAGCATCGCGACCTCGCCGAAGCCGCAGAGAATGATCGTGGTGGTGCCAGGGTCATCCGGTTTGCGCACGTGGCTGAACAGGCCGAGATGGCGCCGCGGCTCGACGGTGGCGGGCAGGCCGATGCGGTCGAGATGGGCGACCACGGCATCGGTCGCGCGCGCGCCGAAAACGGTCGAGGGGATGTTGTCGCGCCGGCTCAAGGGCGCGCGGGTGAACAGCGCTTCTGGCAGGCGCAGCACGTCCGCGTCCTGCTCGGCGAGGCGCAGCTGCATGTCGTACTCTTCAGCGCCACCCGCGGCCGGATTGAACCCGCCGGCGCGCGTGACCGCCGCCCCCTGGTACCAGACCCAGTCGCCGATATAGGCGGCCTGGCGCAGGCGGGTGACATCCCAGCCCGGCTTGTGCCGGACCCAGGCGCCGGTATCGGTCTTCACCGTCTCGTCGCAATACATCATCTGCGGTCTGGCGAGTGCGGCGCTCAGGGCAAAGCGCAGGCAGGCATCCGCCTCGACCACGTCGCCCGCATTGATCGCGGCGACGTAGTCGGCATGGCCCGCCGCCTCGTTCAGCGCTTCGCACATCGCGGTGGTGACGGCACCAGGCTCGGCCGAGGCGGTGATGGTCTCAAAACCGGTAATTTCGAGCGGCTCGGCCGAGACGATCCTGATCGCAGCCGGCTTGTACCACTGGCCGCGCAGCGCCTCGAGCGTGTCGTTGACCGCATGCGCGCGGTCCGGCGGCACGGTGATGACGACATGCACCGATGGCAGGTCGGGGGTTTGCGCCTGCAGCGCGAGGAGGCGGCGCTTCGCCCCCTCGTCCAGCCGCTCGGCCGGCCGCAAGCCCGCCCGGTCCAGGCCGCCCGTCTGCATAACCGTGCTGACGGTGGTGAGCCCCGTGACGATGGTGCCGCGGCTGGTGCCCATCTCGCTCAGAAAATTGACGACGTCATCGCAGCGCTTGGCGAAGGCGTCCCAGGTGGCGGGGGCCGTGTCACGCGCCTGCATCGCCGTCCAGACATCCTCGGCGAGGCTCTGCACGGGACGGAACAGGTCCGATTTGGGCGCAGGCTCGCTGCGGTTGAGCTGGCCCGTGAGAAAACTGCGGGCCTGCGCGAGGCCATCAGGCGCGCGGTTGATCGAGAGGCCGAGCTCGCTTTCGAGCCGCGCGATCTGCCCGGCGGGGTCGGCCAGCAGTTCCGGATAGGTGAGCCACGAGCGCGGCAGATGGCGCGCCAGTTTCTCGGCCGAGATCACGTAGGTCAGCCACAGCAGCACGGCATGGGCGCGCGAGAGATTGTTCTTGCGCTGCTGGCTGGTCGCGACCGTCCACGGCGCGCGGCACATGTGGATGACATGCAGCTTGTGGCCCGCCTGCAGCACGGCGCGCTCATAGAGCGGGAACAGCCGGCACAGATGCGGGTGCTTGAGGCCCCAGAGCGCGTCGTTCTTGAAGCGCCGGCGCAGCACCTCGTCCAGCCGGGAGAGGAACCGCGCGACATCGGCCCGCTCCCACCACTGGTCGGGCAGCCCGCGCACATCGGTCCACTCGACGCCGAGATGGCGGAAGATGTCGATGTCGAGCTCGATCAGCTCGGGGATCTCATAAAAGCCGAGCGGGTTATGCTCGTTCGGATCGGCGTCATTGTGCAGCGTGACGCCCAGGCGCTGCAGGGCGCCCGCAAGGGCCGAGGTGCCGCTGCGGTAGTAACCGGCAATTAGAATCACGTCCGACAAGAGCGGCTCCTTAAACGGTGGAAACGAGACAGGCCGTGCCGCCTCAGCTGATGTAGTTGAACAGGCTGAGATTCTGGATGTCGCCGAACGCCTTCAGCGCCGCCTGCAGGGCGGTCGAGGTCTCGTCCAGCGTGGTGATCGCGACGGCGGTGTTGACGCCGACCTCGTTGTTGACTGTGGCCTGCAGCGTCGTGCTCTGGTTGGAGTCATTGGTGGCGGCATTGTTGACCGCCTGCAGCGTGACGCCGTTCTGCGCCTGCGCCGCCACCACGGTATTCTGGTACTGCGCGAGGCTGGCGAGGTCCTGGTTCAGCTGCTGGCTGGTCTGCGCCACCTGCTGCGGGGTCGTGCCCGTCGTGCTCAGGGTCGTCGCGATGCTCTGCAGCAGCGCGAAGGCGGTCTGCGGCCGGCTCGGCGAGATCGTGAAGCTGTCACCGGCGGCGGGCGTGCCGGTCAGCGCGAAATCGACGCCGCCGAGCTGCAGGTCGAGGCCCGAGGTGACGTCGCCGGAGCCAAGCGTCGCGCCATTCTGCGTCGCCGTGTAAGTAAGGCCGTTCGCGCCCTCGGCGAAGGTCAGGGTGATCGGGTTGTCCTGCGCCTGGAACTGCGCTGCCGTCGTGGGGTTGTTGATGCCCTCCGACAGCAGCACGCCGGTGCCGGTATTGGTGCCGGATGCGGTCGCGTAGGCGGTGCCATCGCCGTTCAGGCCGGAGATGAAGACATCGCCATTGGCGATCGTCGAGGCGCTGCTGTCGGTCGAGATCGCCGCCTGGCTCTGCCCGCCATCGCCAAAATACACGATGCTCGAGCCGCTGCCGCTCTGGACCGTCTGGAACGGCTGCACGGTGCCGCGCGAGCCGCCGAAGATGTAGGTGCCGTTGCTCCCGGTCGTGTTGGCGAGGCTCAGCAATTGGTTGGCGGCCGAGCTTACCTGGGTCGCGAGGGCGGCGTCGTTCGAACTGCTCGTGGTGCCGTTGAGCGCCTGCTCGAGGACCGACTGCACGCTGTCGAACAGCGAATTGACCGACGCGTAGACGTCGTCGACGCTGCCGAGCTGCGACTGGATGTCGGCCTGCGTCGTGCTGTCGTTCGCAAGCGCGCTGATCTGATCGCTGCCGAGCGTCGCACTCTCGTACACCGCGGGGTTCTGGTCGGGCGAGTTGACCGAGATGCCGGTCGAGATCTGCTCCTCCAGCGTGTTGAGCGTGGCTTCCTGCTGCGTGATGCTGGTCGCGAAATTCGTGTAAAACGAGAGTTCCATGAGCGTGTTCCTCTAGGTCAGCCGCGCGCGCGGCCGTAACGGCGTGGGATGATGGCTGGTTGCGGGATTAATGGCGGCGTGCGGGCGGCTCATACTTTCACGGTCCCCCGCTCGGGGTGGGCGCGCCAGGGGCGGGCCCGCTCCTGGCGCGTCTCAACGTCGCGTTCCGCCTCCCGGGCGGCCTTGGCGAGCGCCTCCTCGAGGCTCTGGCGATGCACCTGGACGCGGGCGAGCGCATCGAGGGCGGCGGCCAGCTGCTGGCGCGCGCGCGTCTCCATCTGGTCGATCTGGACGTCGGCCGCCTGCGAGGCGGTGACGAAATGGCCGGCCGAGCGGGCCTCGGCCACGCTGACCGCGGCCCCGCCGCGCCAGCTTTCCGACAGGCGCGCGCGGTAGGCCGCCAGCACGCGGCGCTGCTCCTCGGCCTGGGCGAGTGTTGCCTGGTGGCGGCGGACGTCGTCCAGCAGCCGGCGCTCGGTATCGGCGGCCAGCAGGTCGAGCCGTTCCATCGTGCGTGGTTTCATGTGGGCATCTCCGCGAAGGCGGCCTCAAGGGCGGCGTAGCTGGCGGCAAGGGAAACGCCACGACCGGCGGACTGGCGGATCACCGCCTCCATCGCCGGTCCCCGCCTGATCGCCTCGTCGAGCAGCAGGTCGCGGCCCGGCGCGTAGGCGCCGAGGTCGATGATGTCCTGCTTGTCCTGCCGGCGGGCCCAGAGGGCGCGAAAGCGCGAGGCCAGGCGCTGGTGGTTCGGCCCGACCAGGCTCGGCATCGGCCGCGAGAGCGAGGCGACGACGTCGATCGGCGGGTAGAACGCCGCCTCGGCCATCGCCCGGGCGAGCACGATATGGCCGTCCAGCACCGAGCGCGCGGTATCGGCGACCGGGTCCCCGACATGGTCATCGCCCTCGACCAGAACCGTGTAGATCGCGGTGATCGAGCCCTGATGGCCAGCACCGTTGCCGGCGCGCTCGACATAGGAGGCGAGGCCGCCGAACACCGAGGGCGGATAGCCCTTGGTCGCCGGCGGCTCGCCGACCGCAAGGCCGATCTCGCGCAGGGCCATCGCCATGCGTGTGAGGGAGTCGACGACCAGCAGCACATGCGCGCCCTGATCACGGAAATACTCCGCCGTCGCCGCCGCGAGATACGCGCCGTGCAGGCGGCCGAGGGCTGTATCATCGGCCGGCGAGGCGATCACCACGCTGCGCGGCCGCGCCGCACCCAGATGGTCCTCGACGAATTCGCGGATCTCGCGGCCGCGCTCGCCGATCATGCCGACGACGATGACATCGGCGGCGGCGTGGCGCGCCATCATGCCGAGCAGCGTGGTCTTGCCGACGCCCGAGCCCGCAAAAAGCCCGATCCGCATGCCGCGCCCCATGGTGGCGAGTGCGTTGATCGCGCAGACGCCGACATCGAACTGCTGGTCGATGCGGGTGCGGGTCATCGGGTTGATCGGCACGCCGAGCAGCGGCCAGGGCTGGCTCACCGCGGGTGCCGGGCGGCCGTCGAGCGGCAGGCCGCGGCCGTCGATGATGCGCCCGAGCAGGTCCGGCCCCATCAGCGGCGCCTGCGTCTGCGCCGCGACATGCACGCGCGCGCCGCGGATCACCCCGCGGGTGCCAAGCTCGGGCATGATCAGCAGCGCGCCGGCATCGAAGCCGACGATCTCGGCCGGGATCGGCTGGCCGTCCGGCCGGTCGATCAAGCAGCGCGAGCCGATCGGCGCGCGGATGCCGCTCGCGTGCAGCACATCGCCGCTCGCCTTCACGATGCGGCCGTAGCGGCGCACCGGGTCGTTGGCCAGCGCCGCGCGCGCCCGCGCCGTCGTCATCGCGCGCAATTCCTCGATCCGGGTCATGCGGCCGCCTCTGCCGGCGCCGGCGGAATGCCCAGGGCCTCCTGCACGGCGGTCAGGCGCGTCTCGATGGTGGCGTCCCACTCGATCTTGTCGACCGGGTCGCCTTCGGGCGCGATGATCTCGACCATGGCGCCGCCGCGGCTGACCGCGGCATCGCTCAGCAGATGCGCCTGGTTCAGCGATATGACCGTCTGCAGCAATTCATGGTCGGCCGGGTTGACGCGCACCAGCAGGCTCTGGCGCGGACTCCGCTCGGCGGCGGCCTCCTTGATCAGCCGGGTGACGAGCTTGATCAGGCCTTCAGGGTTCGCCTGCACCTCGACGCCGATGACGTGGCGGCAGAGCGAGAAGGCAAGGTCGGTGACCAGGGTCGCGAGTTCGATCTGCTGTTGCGCCAGGGGGGCGGCGAGCTGCGACCACGCCTCGCGCAAGGCGGTCTCTGCCGGCCCCAGGGCGGTGGCGGCCAGCGCCTCCATCTTCGCCCGCCCCGCAGCCTCGCCGGCGGCGCGGCCCTCGATCTCGGCCTGCCGGCGCAGGCGCGCCACCTCCTGCTGCACCCGGCGCTCGATCTCGGCCTCCTGCGCCGCCACGTCCACCGGTTCGAGCTCGTCCACCGGCGCGCCACGCTGCGGATTGAGGCGGACGTAGCTCACGGCTCACCCGCCCGCGCCCGCGCGGCCGCGTGCTGGTAGGCATTGGCCAGCAGCTTGAGCAGCGGTTCGGCGACCGCGAGGGCCGCGCGCACCAGCAGGCCGGCGGCGAGGGCCTCCAGCAGCCAGGCGATCGCATTGCCGGCCGAGAGCGAGGGCGGCTCGTTGACCGCGGCCCAGAACAGCATAGCAGCGATCGCCACCAGACCCGGGCGGTAGAAGCGGCGGCTCTTGGGTGCCGGTTTTTCGGTCTTTTTAGGCATTGGGGTCCGGTGCGTGGATGACCAGGATAACGCGGCGGTTTTTCGCCCGGCCGGCCTCCGTGTCGTTGTTTGCAATCGGCGCGAATTCGCCAAAACCCTCGGCCGCGAGCTGCGGACCGCTGACGCCCTTGGCACCCATCAGCGACACGACGCTGACCGCGCGCTCGACCGAGAGCGACCAGTTGGAGGGGAACTGCGCGGTGTCGATCGGCTTGTTGTCGGTATAGCCCTGCACCACCACGGTGAACGGCAGCGGCAGCTGTGCGAGGCTGCCGGCGACCTGACCGAGCAAGGCCACGGCCTGCGGCGTCAGCGTCGCCTGACCGTCGGGAAACAGCACCGAGGCGTTGAGCTGGATCGTCAGCGTCAGCGGCTCCTCGACCATCACGACCTGCTGCTTGTCGGTCAGCGGTTGGAGCAAATACTTGAGCCGGGCCTCGACCTTGGCGAGCGAGAGGATCTCGGCGGCGAGACGCTGCTGCATCTGGCGCGAGAGGACCGGGCGGGTCGGCAACGGCGGATGCGTCTGTGAGGGCGCCTGCACCGGGCGCGGCGCGGGCGAGACCTGATGCGGCATGATCCCCCGCCCGGCACTCTGCTTGTTGACGACCGCCTGAGGCGAGCCGTGGAAGGCGGCGACAAGGCCCTGTGCGGCGGCATCCATCTTCGCCTTGTTGCGCGTCGAGGACGCGAACAGCACGATGAAGAAGGCGAGCAGCAGCGTCAGCAGATCCGCGTAGGAAATCACCCAGCGCTCATGGTTGGGCTTCTTTTTCGGACGCGAGGCCGGCGCTTTTTCCATCGTCAGACGGCACCGGGGGCGAGTTCACCGGTGGGCTCGGCCTCGGCCGCGGCCTTCACCTTCTTCTGGCTGTCCGTCAGGAAGCTGTGCAGCGTCTGGCGGATCAGGATGCCGGGTTTGCCCTCGGCCATCAGCACGAAACCCTGGATGACGACCTCGCGCTCACGGGCGCGGGCGCGGGCGATGCCGGCGAGCCGCGTGCCGATCGGCAGGAAGATGAGATTGGCGCCGCCGACGCCGTAGATCGTCGCGACGAACGCGGTCGCGATGCCGGCTCCGAGCTCCTCCGGATGGTCGAGCCGCATCATCACGTGGATCAGCCCGAGCACGGCACCCATGACGCCGATGGTTGGCGAGTAGCCGCCCGCGGACTCCCAGACCTCGGCCGCCGCCTCCTCCTCGAGCGTCGCGTTCTCGGCGATGATCGCGAGCGTGGGGTGCACGTCCTCGGCCCGGGTGTTGTCGATGATCATCTGCAGGCCCTTGCGCTGGAACGGGTCCTTGACCTTTTCAAGCTCCCCCTCGAGCGCCAGCGCACCCTGCGAGCGGGCCATGTTGGACCAAGTCGCCAGCTGCTCGATGAACGACATCAGGTCGATCTGCGGCGATTTGACGACCCAGGCCGCGCGCGTCAGGCCGCCCATGATGGTCTTGCCACCGAACTGCGTCAGCAGGGCGGCAAAGGTCCCCCCGAACACGATAATCAGCGCGGTCAGGCTGAACAGCGAGCTGATCGGATCGCCGTCGGTCATGGCGCCCAGCACGACCGTCGCCAGGGCAGCGATGATTCCTATAAGTCCCGACATTACACGGTGGCTCCATTTGCGAGGGCGGACATCTGGGCGGCGAGGAGCTGCAGGCCGCGCTTGCGCAGGCGCGAGGCGTAGCTTTCACTGATATCGAGGATCGCGGCGATCTCGCGGTTGTTCATCTCGTCGTAGAAATGCAGCGCCAGCACCCGGTATTCGAGTTCCGGCAGGCTGCGCAGGGCGGCAACCAGGCTCGCGTGGTGATCGGCCCGCAGCATCATCGCGAGCGGATCCTCGGGCGAGGTGCCGTCGGCATAGGCCGCGCTGTCGACCACGTCGGGATCGAGCAGGGATTCACCCCGCCGGCGCATCCCCTCGCGCCGCAGCCCGTTCAGCATGGCGCCGCGCACGCGGCGCATCGCATAGGCCTCGAACTCGACGCCGAGGGTGTGGTCGAACTTGTTCATCGCCTCGAGCATGCCGATGGCGCCCCATTGCAGGAGCTCGTCGAGATCGGCCCAGGGGATGCGCGAGCGCAGCAGCAGAGCGATGCGCTTGACCCAGTTGCCGTAGAGGGCGCGCATGGCGGCGGTATTGGCAGCGGTGCCAACGGGCTCAATCATCGCCATGGCCTGGATCCTGACGGCCGGCGATCGCCGCCTCCTGGCGGCCCGGTATGGCCGTCTGCACGACCTGCAGGACCATGCTCTCGGGGATTTCCTCGAGCGCGATCACCGGGATCGCGCTGCCGACTGTGCGCGCGACGGCGCGGCGCATCGAGCCTTGCACGACCAGCACAGGTTTCAGCCCGCGCCCGCGCATCGCGCGCGCCGCGTTGCTGGCCGCCTGGCGCAGATGGCCGGCGGTCTCGGTCTCGATCTCCTGGCCGATGCCGGCATCCTTGCCGGTGCGGATCGACTTGCCAACCAGATCCTCGAGCTGCTGCTGCAGCACCGCGACCCGCAGCGTCGCCTCGGCGCCGGCGAACTGGGTGACGATGAAACGGCCGAGGCGCAGCCGCACGGTGGCGAGCAGCCGCTCCGGATCCTTGTTACCGGCACCGTCGGAGGCCTCGACAAGGGCCTCCGCGATCCGCTCGAAATCGCGGATCGGCACCTCCTCGGCGAGCAGACCCTGCAGCACCTGGCGGATCAGGCCCATCGATAGATTGCTGCGGACCTCCTCGGCCAGGCGCGGCGCGGTCTCGGCAAGGCGCGTCATCAGGCCCTCAACCTGCGGGCGGCCGAGCAGCTCGGCGCCGTGGCGCTTGAGGATTTCGGCAAAATGCGTCGCAATCGCGCTCGGCGCGTCAACCACCGTGTAGCCGAGCTCCTCGGCGGCCGGGATCGAGCCCTGCGGGATCCAGAAGGCCGGCTGGCCGAAGGCCGGGTCCTTCACGGCACGGCCGATCGACAGCTTTTCGCTCACCATCGGCCCCTCGAGCGCCAGCCACTGCCCGGGCCAGGCCTCACCGCCACCGATCGAGGCGCCGCGCAGCGTGAAACGGTAGCCGTGCGCCGGCAGGTCCGAGGAATCCCGGATATGCACGGCCGGCACCAGGAACCCCATGGCGCGGCCATAGCGCTGGCGCACCGCGGTCAGGCGGTTCAGCAGCCGGCCCTCGCCCTGGCCGACCAGGGGGGTCAGGGCGAAACCGATATTCATGCCGACCGGATCGACGCCCGTGACGTCGACCAGCGAATCCGTCTTGACCTCGGCCGGGCCTGCCGCGGCACCCGCCTTGCCCGCTGCCGCCCCGGCCCGCGCCGGCGCCGCCGCCGCTTCCGGCCGCGACAGGCGCCAAGCCGCGAAAGCGAGCACGGCGGCCAGAAACAGGAAGGGAATATGTGCGATCTGCGGGATCACGCCGATCGCGCCCGTGATCGCCGCACCGATGGCGAGCGCCTGCGGGTACCTGCTGATCTGCGACTGGATCTGCCGGCCGATATCCTCGCCGGTGGCCACGCGCGTGACGACGAGGCCGGCGGCGATAGAGATCGTCAGCGAGGGGATCTGCGCGGCCAAGCCGTCACCCACCGTGAGCAGGGTGAAATTGCGGGCGGCATCGGCGAGCGGCAGGCCATCCTGCAGAGTGCCGATCAACAGGCCGCCGATCATGTTGACTGCGAGGATGATCATTGCGGCGACGACGTCGCCGCGCACGAACTTGGAGGCGCCGTCCATCGCGCCGAAAAAGTCGGCGTCGCGCCGCAGCGTTTCACGCCGCCGCTCGGCCGCCGCCGGTGTCAGCACACCGGCATTGATCTCGGCGTCGATCGCCAGCTGGCGGCCAGGCAGACTGTCCAGCATGAAGCGCGCGGATACTTCCGCGACGCGGCTCGCACCCTTCGTCACCACGATGAAGTTGATGATGATCAGGATGACGAAGATGATGCCGCCGACGACATAATTGCCGCCGACCGCGAACTGGCCGAAGGACTCGATAACGCGCCCGGCCGCGCCCGGGCCGGTAAAGCCGTTCAGCAGGATGGCGCGCGCAGTGGCGACATTGAGGGCGAGCCGCATCAGCGTCGTCGCCAGCAGCACCGACGGGAAGGAGGAGAATTCCGCCGGCGAGTGCACGTACAGGCTGGCCGCCAGGATCACCAGACCGGCAGCGATGTTGAGGGCGAACAGGAACGAGATCGCGACCGGCGGGATCGGCATGACCAGCATGACGAGCACGAGCAGAACGACGATCGGGCCGGACAGCTGACCGAGGCTGAAGGCGGCGGCGCGCGGCAGGGCGGCGGCGTCAGCCATGCAGCATGCCCGGGATCGCGGTGTAGAGGTTGATCGCGTATTGCTCGATGCCGCGCATCATCAGCGGCCCGGCGAGCGTGCTGACCGCGGCGAACCCGACAAGCTTCAGCAAGAACGGCACAGAGGCCTCGCGCACCTGCGTCATCGTCTGCAGAATGCCGGTGATCAGACCGATCACGAGCATCGCGATCAGGATCGGCCCGACCAGCTCGGCGAACGCGATCCAGGCACCGGCGCTGGCCTCGGAAGGCGTCATGCGTCGGCGTCTTTCTCGGGGTCGACATCCTCCGCGAGGGCGGTGATCCGGATGCCGTACTGGTCCTTGGCGACCGAAACGACCTCGCCGCAGGCGATGCGATGGCCGTTGGCAAACACGCTGAGCGGCTCGCCGATCATCTGGTCGAGCACGATGACCTGGCCCTGGCGTACGACTTTCAGGTCCTTCACCGCGATCTGCGTACGCCCGAGCTCCACGCTCAGGGTCACCGGAACGCGCTCGACCGCGGCCTTGGTCAAAATCGGCGGTCCCGCCTGCCCGCCCGGCTGCAGCATTTCCAGGGCGACGCGATCGGCATCCGTCATCGGCTCCGGTGCGGCGGCGGGGCCTGGTTTCGCAGTCAACGGCGTCATCGTCTTCTCGGTCTTCATCAAGCTGTCTCGATTTTGATTGTGACGGGGCTCCCCGGCTCCGCGCCCCGCGGGGCGCTACGGAGCCCCGTTCCGGCGCTGCTGATCCCAGGCTCCGCGCCCCGCGGGGCGCTACGCAGCCCCGCTCCGGCGCTGCTGATCCCAGGCTCCGCGCCCCGCGGGGCGCTACGCAGCTCCGTTCCGGCGCTGCTGATCCCAGGCTCCGCGCCCCGCGGGGCGCTACGCATAGGCCCGGACCCCGTCAGCGGCATCGTCCGCGGCGATGGCGCGGCTCAGCCCGGCGGCCGGCTGCGGATTGGCTTGCGGCTGGTTGCCGCCGCCGCCGCTCTGGCCGGTGCCACCGCCGCCGACCTGCGCCTGGCCGAGCTGCAGCCCGGCCGATGCCATCGCCTGCCGCAGCTGGTCGACATTGTTGGAGAGCAGCTGCGCGGTCTGCGGCAGGCTCGAGATGAACTGCACGTTGACCTGCGCGCTCTCGCCCATGGCGATGTGCACCGAGACCGTGCCCAGGCCGGGCGGATCGAGCCGCAGCACGGCGCTGAGCTGGCCATTCTGGTGCATCGCCGAGATTGAAGCCGCGAGGGCGGCGGGTGTCGCGGCAACGGGGGTGTCAGGAGCCGAGGTCATGGGTGTCGGGGTGGCGGAAGCCGGGCCGGAGGCGGTAGCCGAGGTCGACGCCGGCGTGCCGCTGGCTGCGACCGTGAGGCCGCCGGCGCCGCCGGTCGTCGCCGCGGCTGGGGTGACGGCGGCGGTACTGACGGCGGCCGTGGCCGAAAGCGCGGGTGCGGCGCTCTTGGACGGCATCGCGGCCGCGACTGGCGGTGCGGCGCCCGTGGTGCCCGCCCGCGCATCCGCGGTCTGCGGGTTGGTGCTGGCCGCGCCCGGCGCGGGTGCGGCGGGCGCGCTTGCCGTTGCGGAACTGGCAGCGGCGGCTGTTGTGGGCGTGGCAGTAGCGGCTGTTGTCGCCGACAACGATACCGAAGCCGCGCTCGGCGCTGCTTTCGCACCCGGCGCCGTGGCGCCGGCAGCCGATGCCGGACCGCTTGCCGTGGCGGCCGGGCCTGCGGCATCCGCACCTGCCAGCGCGGCCGTGACCTGCGCGGCGGCCACCTGCGCCGTGGCGGCGGGCGTCACGACGGCCGGCGCGGCGGTGGCGGGCGCGGCGGCGGCGGGCGTCGCGACCGCACCCGTTAGCGTGCCCGCAACCGGGGTAGCGCCGCTAGCCGAGGCGCTCGTAGCCGGGGTTGATGCGTCGGCGCCTGCTGTCAGCGTGCCATTGCGGGCAGCCACCAGCGCTTGCGTGCTGACGCCAGATGACGGCTGGCCGGCCGCGCCCTGCCCTGCCGGCGCCGCGGCGGGCGTCGCTGCAACCGCAGCTGCTGGGGTCGGGAGAGCTGCCGTCACGGCGACAAGCGGGCTGCCGGCGGTTGGCGCCGGCTGGTGTTTTTGCGCAACCGGCGTCGTGGCCGCTGCCGCCGCACCTGCCGCCGGCGCCGCCGCTGCCGGGGGTGTTGCCGCAGCCGGCGCCGACGGGGGGGCATTCGAAGTCGCATCCGAAGTCGCGTCCGTCGTGGCCCCATTCTGATCGGCCGGCGCCTCTGCCTCGGCGGTCTGCGGCTGGCTCGGCGCCGGCGGGGCGGCGCTCGTGGCCGGCGCCGCGGCGGCGGGCGCCACATAGGCAGGCGGCGTGACCGGAGTATCCGTCGCACTCGCCTCGTTCAACGCGCTGGACCATGATGCCGCATCGGCATTGCCCGACCATGCCGCCGGCTCCGCGCTGCCGGCACCGTAGCCGGTGTTCGCGATGGCGGCGGCCGAGGTGGCGGGGAGTGCCGGAAGGGTCATACGAATTCCTCGGATGCATTGATCGCGATGCGGCCCTCGGCCGCGAGACGCAGGGCAATTTCGACGATCTCGCCTTGCGCCGCGAGAACGTCGGTGCGGCGCATCGGCGGCCCGCTGCGCAGTTCCTCCTGCAGGATCTCGGCCATGCGCGAGGACATGTTCTGCATGAAGCGTTCGCGGACCGCCTCCTCGACCATGCGCAGCGCCGGGGCCAGCCGGTCCTGCGGCACCTCGCGCAGCAAAATCTGCAGCGTGCGGTCGGTGAGCTTGACGAGGTCGAGGAAGGTGAAGAGGTTCTCGCGGATTTTTTCGGCGGCCGGCGCGTCCTGCGTCTCGATCGCGCTGATGACGCGCTCGGAGAGACCGCTCTGCAGATGGTTGAGAATATCGGCGGCCTGTTTCGCGCCGCCGAGATTGGCGAGGCGGCGGCCGCCGTTATCGGCGTTCGCGGTCAGCTCGGTCAGCATCTCATGCAACTCGCGGACCGCTTCGGGCGAGACGGAGTCGAGCGTCGTGAAGCGGTAAATCGCCTCGGCCGCGAGCGGCTCTGGCAGGAATGATAGCATCGCCGCACCAGTGTCATGCGGCAGCTGGGCGAGCAGCAGGGCGAGCGTCTGCGGACGCTCATTGGCCATCTGCATCGCAAGTGTGCGCGGATCGGCATCGATCACAGGACGCCCGGCCGGCCGGCCTGCCTGCGTGAGGCGCCCCATGATCTCCTGCGCCCGCACTTCGCCCAGCGCCGAGATCAGAACCTTGCTGATATAGCGCAGACCTTCTTCACCGACCGAGCCGACCGCCATGTCGGCCTCAAAAGTCTGCATCACCTCGTTGGAGATCAGCGGCGAGATTTTTTGCAGCCGCGCCATCGCCGACGAGATTTTGGCGATCGACGCCTCGTCCATCTGGCGCAGCACGTTGACGGCGACATCCTCACCGAGTTCGCGCAGAACGATGGCGGCACGCTCTGCGCCCGTCAGCACCGGCCGCGCGTCAATGCCAGTCAGTTCATTCATTCGTCGTCCACCCAGCTCTGCAGAAGGCTAGCCACCGCCGCCGGATTATCGGCAACGCGCGTGCGCAGCTGGCTAACGTCGCGGCGCGGCACGAGGGGGATCGGCGGCGGCGGTGGCGGCGGCAGCGGCTCGGGCACCGGCCGCAGAGTCACCCCGCTCAGAAACCGCCCGAACGGCAATGCGAGCCCGAACAGCAAGGCGGCAGCCGCGACGACTTCGAGCAGACCGCGCGTCACCGGACCCACGGCATCCAGCATGGTCTGGGATTCCGGCACCGCCATACCGCTGCGGAAGGGGGCCGCGAGCACGCTCACCTGTACGGGATAGGCAAAGGCGCCGGCGATTGCCGCCTTCACCTGGTCAGGCGTCACCAGACCAAGGGCAGCCTTGTTGAGCACGACCGACACGGCAATCGACTTGACCGTGAAATCCGGCTTCGTGATGTCGCTTTCGCTCTCGTCGGTCACAAAGGTTTGATCCACGCTCTTCGTGGTTTCGTGCGGCTGCGTGGACGCCTGTTCGCTCGCGTTGCTGTTGCTCGTGTTATTCGCAGGCTGCCCAGGTACCGGCGTCGCCGGGGTCGCGGCCGTGGTCGAGGCCGGCGGCTCGTTGGAGAGCGCGCCTGGTATACCAAGAGCCGCGTTTTGCGTGCCCGTCCGGTCGGTCTGGTTGGAGATCAGATGCGAGACACTCTGCGCCGGACCGTAGGAGGTCTGCTTGACCTGCTCCTGCGTGAAATCGATGTCGGCCGACACGTCGGTGCGGAAATTGCCTGCCCCGACCAGCGGGCTGAGCAGTGCCGCAACGCGCGTCGCGGCCGTGTTCTCGACATAGCTGACGGTCTTGAATTCAGAGGCCGTGGCGCCGGCGCCGCTGACTGGATAGACGGCGACACCGGAGGTCGTCTCGACGCTGACCTGATCGGCGACGAGGCCCGGCACAGCGCCGGCGACGAGGCTTGCAATCGCACGGCCCTGCGCCTCGGCACTTGCCGGATCGGCCGCGATCACCACCGACGCCGTCGGTTTCGGCTGGTCTTGGAGGAACGGCGTATCGGGCGGCATCGCGAGGTACACCTGCGCCGATTGTATACCGGACATCGTCTCGATCGACTGCGCGAGCGTCGCTTCGAGCGCCTGGTCGGCCATCGCCGACTGCGCGACGTCCGATGTCGTCATCGGCGCGTTTTCGAGCTTGTCCCACTTGGCCGAGACGTCGTCGCCCGGGATCTGCGCAGCACCAAGCTGCAGCCGTGCCGAGGAGAGGTCTGGCGCAGGCACCAGGATGATGTTGCCGGCGGCCTGCAGCTGATAGGGTATGCCGAGTTTTTGTAACTGCGCGATGACCGCACCACCTTGCGCAGGCGTCAGCCCTTCATACAGCGCAGCATACGGCGGATCACCAAGTTCGTAGGAAAATACAACGGCGAGGGCAACGATGACAGCCCCGCCCGTGGCCCAGGCGATCAGCGGAATGCGCTGCGTCTGCGCCTGCGCGCGCGCCAGGTAGGTCCGCCAGTCAGGCATCAGAACTGCATGTTCATGATGGACTGATACGCCGACACGATCTCATTGCGCACCGAAACCGTCGCATTCCAGGCAACTTCAGCCTTATCGCTCGAGACCAGAGCCGCACCGAGTGTTGCACCCGGCGCACCGGTCGCGTAGCCCGCCTCGGCGGTTGCCGCACTGCTTTGCGAGTCGCTCACACCCTGCAAAGCCGAGTTCACGACATCGAGAAAATTGCCGGTTATGGCGTTAGACGCGGAGGCCGAATTGCCGGCAGCCGAGAGCGCAGAAACTGGCGATAAAGCGGCAAGTGACACGGCGGGAACTCCATCTTCTCTAAACTGAGACTCCAACCTATCGTTGTATCCCCGTTGACGACGTTACATACAAATAACCCGAAGCCTAACGCAAGAGTTTTACACCTATCAAAAATTTAATTTTAGTCGATCGCATTTGTCTCGACAAAGCCTTTGCTTTTCGCAGATGATCTGAGTACGAGTTAACCGCAAGTGCAAGGTACCGGTAGAACGAGTAACAGATTTGTAATGCCAAGGCGGCCGTAACGTTAGCATAACAGACATATCTTTAACCCCCTCAAGTTGTAGAGAGGCAGTGTTGTCCGTCGGTTTTCTCAATTTTTATACAGGCGTTTTGGCGGTCCAACAGCAGCGTGCCTCGCTGTTGGCTAATAACATCGCCAACGCGGACACACCCGGTTACAAAGCGGTCGACATCCCGTTTGATGATGCGTTGAGCGCGCAGCTCGCCGATCCTTCGGCAGCTCCGGTTGATCCGCAATATCGCGCGAGCGCTACCGTCGCACTCGACGGCAACGACGTCTCGCTCGACAACGAACGTGTCGAATCCGCGCAAAACGGCGAACAGATGGTCGGTGCCGCGACCTTCGTGCGGCAATCAACGGCCGATCTGATCACGGCACTGCGTCCCAATCCGAGTGGAGTCTAAACGATGAGCGGATCGGACATCTTCAGCATCGTCGGCAGCGCACTCGATGCGCAGAACGCGCGCATGGGCGCGATCGCGTCTAACCTCGCGAACGTGGATTCGATCACGACGCCGGGCGGCACACCATACCTCGCGCATGAAGTCGTGTTCGCGGCGGCCCCGGTGGCGGGGTCTTCAGATGCGCCTGGTATACAGGATGCGAGCTTTGATATCCCCGCGATCCCCGGCGATACCGCGAGCAACGATGCGGGCATCGATGCCGGGCAGGATGGCGTGCAGGATATGGGCGTGAGCGTTGCCGGCACCGTGCTCAGCAACGCCGCGCCCAAGCAGACCTACGATCCCTCCAGCCCCTACGCGAATGCGCAGGGCTACGTCACCGGTTCGAACGTCTCCCAGGTCGACCAGATGGTCGACCTGATCGACTCCTCGAACACCTACTCCGCGTCTGTGGCCGTGCTGCAGGAAGCGGGCCGCGTCGACCAGCAAATGCTCTCCAGCTTTCAGGTGTCCTGATGACAAGCCTCGCGATCCCAAGTTCAACATCCGGCACATCGGCCGCCGCCTCGACGACGGCGACCACCGCTGCCTCCGGCAGCAGTGCCGCGTCCGCCGGCAATCTCACCCAGGCCGATTTTCTGCAGCTCCTGACAGCGCAGTTACAATATCAGAGCCCTACCAACCCGGCGGACCCGACACAGCTTGCCTCCGAATTTGCAGCGATCGAGCAGGTCGACAGCTTGAATTCGCTGAACTCGAAGGTCGCCTCGCTGCAGTCGAGCCTGAGCTCGCAGTCGATCTCGGAGGCCTCGAACCTCGTCGGCAAGCAGGTCGGCGTGTCGGGCAATTCGATCACGGCCAATGCGGCGGGCTCGGGCGTCGGCGCCTTCAACCTCGCCGGGTCGGCAAAATCCGTCGATGTCAGCGTCATCAAATCGAACGGCACCGTCGCCGGCACGCTTGATCTCGGTGCACTCGGGCCCGGCCAGCAGGACTTCACCTTCACCGGCGGCTCGGCAAATGCGCATTATACCTATAGCGTGACCGCCACGGGCACGTCCGGCTCGTCCATCTCGGTGACCCCCTACTCGGTCTATACGGTCGAGGGCGTCAATGTCTCCGCCAATCCGGCGACTTTGAATGTCCAAGGTGACGCCACGACCATTCCTGTTTCATCCGTTCAAACCGTGCTTGGGAGCACTACATCCTCATGAGTCTGCAAACTGCCGTTTCTGGTCTGCTCGGCGCGCAAACGGGCATCGACACGACCTCCAATGACCTTGCGAATGCAAGCACGACCGGCTTCAAGAGCCAGACTGCCTTGTTCGCAGACGTCTATCCCGCCGGTTCTTCCAACGTGCCTGGCATCGGCGTCACCACCTCCTCGATCTCCTCGGATTTCGCGCAGGGCGACACGACCTCGACCGGCAATGACCTCAATGTCGCGGTGCAGGGCAGTGGGTTTTTCATCACCGATCAGGACGGCGAGAACGAATACACCCGTGACGGCGCCTTCCAGCTCAGCACCACGGGCGAGCTCACCACAGCAACCGGCGCGCCGGTGCTGGGTTTCGCGCAGAACGCCAACGGCACGGCCGCCGGCACGCTGAGTGCGCTCACCATCAATACCGGCTCCGTCGCGGCCAACCCGACGACCTCGCTCGGTCTCACGCTCGATCTCGACTCGGGCGATGATGCGCCGACGACCGCGGTCTTCGACCCCGCAACCTCGACCTCGTATAACGACTCGACCTCGATCGTCGCCTACGACACGCTCGGCAACGCCAACAACGTGCAGCTCTACTTCGTGAAGACGACGCCGACAGCGGCCGAGACGGCAGCGGGCGCCACCTCGAGCTATACGGTTTACTCGCAGACCGCCGCACAGTCCGCGGCGGAGACCGCGCAAAGCTCCGGCAGCGCGGCCTCGAATTATTATAGCACCGTCACGACGCTCAACTTCAACAGCTCCGGCGCCCTGATCAACGATCCGCCGACCGCGACGATCGCTGTCGCCGGCATCAACGGCGCTGCGACCTCGAACGTCACCTTCAATTTCGACGGCACGACCCTGGGCGCGCAGAGCTTCGCGGTCGCGGGGACGACGAATAACGGCTACGCGCCCGGCAGCTTCAGCGGGGCGACGATCAGCTCGACCGGCCAGGTGAAGGCGAACTACTCGAACGGTCAGAGTGTGACCGTCGGCACGCTCGGCATCGCCAACTTCATCAACCAGGAAGGCCTGACGCCAACCTCTGGCAATCTCTATGCGGCGAGCTCGACCTCCGGCACGGCCGTCGTCGACACGCCCGGCACCGGCCAGGCCGGCACGCTGCAGGACGGCAGCCTGGAATCCTCGAACGTGTCGACCTCGGCGCTGCTGGTGTCGCTGATCCAGTATCAGCAGGCGTATCAGGCGAACGCCTTCGACATCCAGACCGAGCAGCAGGACAGCCAGCGGCTGACGCAGATCTAACATGAGTGTGGCTTCGCTCTATACCGGGATGGCCGGACTGCAGGAGATCGACGCCCGCATGCAGGCGACGGCCTCCAACCTCGCCAACGTGCAGACGCCAGGGTATGCCGCCGTGCAGGCGGCGTATGTCGCGGCCCCCTATGTCGGCGCCAACGCCCCCGGCGGCGCCGACGCGGTGGCCGAGACGCCGAACCCCGATACCGCCCAGACCTCCGTCCAGCATACCGGCGATACCTACGACGTCGCGGTCGGCGGCGATGCCTGGCTGACGGTGCAGACGGCGAGCGGCGTTGCGCTGACGCGCGACGGCAGCCTGCAGCTGAGCCCCGACGGCATCCTGACCGACAGCGCCGGCAACCCGGTGCTCAACACCACGGGCCAGCCGATCAGCCTGCCGAGCCTCGCCTCGCTGCAGATCGGCGCCGATGGAACGCTGTCTGGCGTGCTGTCCAGCCAGCCCGGCTCGAACCCGCAAAGTTTCGGCCAGATCAACCTTGTCTCGACCCCGCCCGGCGCTTTAACCCCGCTCAGCGGCACGCTGCTGACGGCGGCACCGGGGGTCGCCTTGACGCCTGCCACCAACGGCAGGCTGGAGCAGGGCTACCTCAACGGCAGCACCGTCGATCCGACGCAGGCGATGATCAACATGATCTCGGACAACCGCTCCTACGAGCTGCAGACCAACCTGATGAAAACGCAGTCGGATGGCGGGCAGAGCCTGAACACGCTGCTCTCGCAAGGGTAATCCAGAATGAACCACGCACTCGACACGATCGCCTCCGGCCTCGACGCCAGCCAGACGATGATGGACACGATCGCGGATAACCTCTCGAACGTGAACACCACCGGGTTCAAATCCGAGACGCCGGAATTCCAGACGCTGCTCTACCAGGACGGCATCCAGCCGGGCTCGGATTCGAGCGGGCAAACCGTGTATCCCTCCGGGCTCGAGCTCGGCACCGGCGTGAAGGTCGCCTCGATCAAGGATGTCGAGGCGCAGGGCACGCTGACCAGCACGAGCAACCCGCTCGACCTCGCGATCAACGGCGAGGGGTATTTCCAGGTGCTGCTGCCGGACGGCCAGACCGCCTATACCCGCGACGGCTCTTTCCAGCTAAACGCCAGCGGCCAGCTGGTGACCTCGAGCGGCTATCAGGTGCTGCCCGCCGTCACCATCCCCGCCTCGGCGACCAGCACCACGATCGGCCTGGACGGCACGGTGTCGGTAACCCTCGCGGGCTCCTCGACGGCAACCCAGGTCGGCCAGATCCAGCTCGCCAACTTCATCAATCCGCAGGGGCTGCAGCCGCTCGGCGGCAACCTATTCGCGACCACGACGTCGAGCGGCAACGCAACCGTCGCCGCACCGCAGACCAACGGGCTGGGTTCGGTCAACCAGGACTATCTGGAATCCTCGAATGTTGACGTCGTGCAGGCGATGGTCGGGCTGATCTCGGCCGAGCGCGCCTACCAGCTCAGCACGCAGGTCGCCTCTGCGGTCGACAACCAGCTCAACTATCTCGCCCAGGCCGCGGCTGGCTGATGGCATCCGCCGGCCGCCCCTTGCGTGTGCAGGACATCCTGGCGCAGCTGGCCCTGGTCAGCAGCCTCAGCCTCGGCGCCTGTGCGACCAAGGCGCCCGGAACATCGGAGATCGTCAAGCCCTCGGAATTCCCGGTCGATGTCGAGCCGCAGGTCGCCTCGACCGACGGCTCGGTGTTTCCCGCCACGACCTCGGGCTCGATCTACGAGCCGCGGCGCGACTGGCGGCCCGGCGACCTCGTGACCATCGACATCGTCACCAGCAATAGTGCGAGCAACATTGACAACGCCTCGCTGAAACGCACCGGCTCGGTCAACAACACGCTGACCAGCTTCATGGGCGTGCCGCTCAATGTCGGCAGCTTCAACGGCTCGCCGTTCTCGCCTACGATCAACAGCTCGACGGCGCAGCAATATACCGGCGCCGGCTCGGCGGTCGCCTCGAACGACGTGACCGGCCAGGTCGAGGCGGTGATCACGCATGTCGATCCCAACGGCACCCTCGCTCTGGCCGGACGCACCAACGTCAACATCAACGGCAATGTCACCGCGATCGTCGTCACCGGCTATGCGAGCCCGGACGACATCGCGGCGAACACCACCATCAGCTCCAACAACGTCGCCGACATGAACGTCCAGTATGTCGGCGACGGTCCCATCAACGCTGCGCATCAGGTCCCATGGCTGCAACAAGTCCTCTCAAAAGCCTGGCCGTTCTAGGCCTCGGCTGGTCGCTGATCGCGGGGCCCGCTACGGCGGTCACCGGCGGCTATCCGACGACCATCGGCTCGCTGGTGACGGTGCAGGGCGCGCCGTCGAACCAGCTCTACGGCTATGGGCTGGTCGTCGGGCTGCCGAACACCGGCGACCAGACGACCGAGGTGCCCTATACGCAGCAGGCGATCCTCAACATGCTGCGCAACATGGGCATTGCCCTGCCCAACGTGACCTTCATGCAGCCCAACAACGTCGCCTCGGTGATGGTGACGGCCGAGGTGCCGCCCTTCGCGCAGGCCGGCCAGCATGTCGATGTGACGGTCTCGGCACTCGGCAACTCGACCTCGCTCGCGGGCGGGGTGCTGCTGCCAACGCCGTTGCGCGGCGGCAACGGCCAGGTCTATGCGCAGGCGCAGGGCCCGCTGCTGGTCAGCGGCTTTTCGGCGAGCGCCAACGGCTCCAGCCAGAGCGTGAACGTGCCGACCGTCGGCACCTCGCCGGGGGCCGCGATCATGTCCGCCTCCATCCCCGCGACCTTTGCGCAGAACAGCGTCACCGCGCTGCAGCTGGATGATCCGAGCTACCAGACCTCGCAGCAGATCGCCGACACGATCAACGGCGCGTTCGGCGGCGGGGTCGCCACGGCGATTTCGCCGAGCGAGGTCGACCTCACGAATGGCGGCTACAGCTCAATGCGGTTCATGTCCGAGGTGCTGGCCCTGCCGATCACGCCGGCCGCCCAGGCGCCGACCATCATCGTCGATGCGCAGAGCGGCACGATCGTAATGAACGCGGGCGTCACGCTCGGCCCCGCGGTGGTCAGCCACGGCGATCTCACGGTGAACATCCAGACCACCAACAGCGTCAGCCAGCCGGGCGCGCTCAGCAGCGGCTCCACGGTCGCCGTGCAGAATTCCTCGGTCAGCGCCCGCCAGGGCCGCGCCAGCGTCGTCAGCCTGCCGCGCACGGCCACCCTCGCCGATGTGGCGCGGGCGCTGAACGCGGTCGGCGCTTCGCCCTCCGACCTCGTCGCGATCATCGAGGCCCTGAAGGAGGCCGGCGCGATCAACGGGGTCATCAAGGTCATCTGATGGCGCTCACCCCCCTCACCCAGCCTGCCAGCGCCCCGGCAGCGGCGGCCAAACCCGCAAACACGGCGCTGAGCACGACCGTGCAGCACCTGATGGGCACGCTGTGGGACGAGGTGCTGACCGAAATGGACAAGACGGGGATGAACAGCGACAGCCTCGGCCCCGGCGGCAGCGACTTCCAGAGCATGTTTCTGTGGAACGTCGCGCAGAACGATTTCGGCAAATATGACGGGTCCCTGGCGCAGGCGATGATCAACCAGATCGGCGGCCATAACGCGGGTGCCACGGCGGGCCTGCCATCGGCAACGGCGGAGAATTTCGACGCGGCACTCTCCCAGAGCCAGCTCAGCGGGGCGGCGGTGAACAGCGCCGTCGCCACGGCCGCCGCCGCCCCCGCCACCAACGTAACGCTCGCCGCCGCCACCGATTTCGCCCGCAAGGTCTGGCCGCAGCTGACCGCCGCGGCGCAGAAACTCGGCATCCCCGCAATCGGGTTGCTGGCGCAGACCGCCCTCGAGACCGGCTGGGGCACGGCGGCCCCGGGCAATAATCTGTTCGGCGTGAAGGCGGTGGATGGCGAGAGCGGCACGGCGCGGCCGACCCAGGAAATGCAGGACGGGATACTGGTACCGCAGGTCGCCAGTTTTCGCAATTACAGCTCGCCCGGCGCCAGCATCGCCGACTACACCGGCCAGATCATGACCGGCTTTCAGGGGGCGATGGGGCAGAGCAGCGTCGCGGGCTTTGCGCGCGCCCTGCAGGCGGAGGGCTATGCGACCGATAACCAGTACGCCGCGAAAATCATCGGCATCGCGCAATCGCCGATGATGAGCGGCGTGCTGCAGGCGCTGGGCGCGGATACGGGCGTGGCGGCGCCGATCAACACCGCCGCCCCGTCCCCTTAACAAGCTTTACGAACGAGGATCCAAACCATGAGCGGATTGACTGGCGCCATCAATACGGCACTGACCGGGCTGACCGCCTTCGAGGATGGCATCACCACCGTCTCGAACAATCTGAGCAACGAAACCACACCCGGCTACGCGGTCGAAAACGTCAATCTGGAAACCGAGGACGACATCCCCGGCCAGCCAGGTGTCGGCGTGCAGACGCCGACGATCGTACGGGCGGCCGATGGTTTTGCCGCCGGCGTGCTGCGGACCGCCAATTCCGCCAGCACCGCTGCCAGCACCCAGTCGACCGCGCTCACCAACATCTCGAACGCGCTGCTCAACAACGGCGATATCCAGTCCACGCTCAACCAGTTTTTCGAGGATGTCAGCACGCTCGCCGCCAACCCGACCGATGAGGGCGCGCAGCAGACCGTGCTGTCGGACGCGCAGAACATCGTGAGCTCGTTCCAGAGCGCCTCGACCGCGCTGACCGGCGTGCAGACCACGACCAACACCTCGATATCCGACGAGGTCACCTCGGCCAACAACCTGCTGGCCCAGCTCAACACCATCAACAACGCGCTGAAGACGGCGCCGAATGATCCCTCGCTGATCGACCAGCAGGAGGCGGCGCTGAACTCGCTCTCCCAGTTGCTGCCCGTCAACGTGATCACCGAGGATAATGGCGGCGTGCTGGTCTATACCGGCGGCACGGCGCTGCTCGACCAGGGCGGGGCGCAGGACCTGACGCTGACGGCGGGCAACGGCTCCACGGCGCCGACCATCAAGGCAGCCGACTCCCCGGTCACGCTGACGCTGACCGCCAGCGACGGCTCGCTCGGGGCCAACATCTCGTCCTACACGGCGAGCACCAGCGCCCTGCAGAATCTCAACACGCTGGCGAGCATCGTCGCGGCCACCGTCAACACAGCACAGGCCGAAGGGCTAACGCCGAGCGGTGCGGAGGGCGGGGCACTGTTCTCCGTGCCCGCCCCCTCGGTCGTGCCGAGCTCGGCGAATACCGGTAGCGCCACGCTGACCGCAACGATCAGCAACGCGACGCAGCTGCCGACCAATGGCGGGCCCTTCACGCTCACCTACGCAACGGCGACCGGCTGGACCGCGACCGACCAGGCGACCGGCACCACCTATACCGTGACCGCCGGTTCCGCCGGCACGCCGCCCGCAACAACGCTCGCCTTCGCCGGCATCACCGCCACGATCAACAGCGGCGCCCCCGCCAATGGCGACAGCTTCACGGTCAATCCCGCCCCTGGTGCCGCCGAAGGCATCGCGGTGGTCGCGACCCAGCCGGACCAGATCGCGGCGGCCGATCCCTTCGTCGGCACGCCCGGCGCACTACAGGCTGACGGCAGCGTGGACGACACAAACGCCGGCAAGATCACCACGGGCACCGACACCGTGATCACCGCCGCCGCCGCCACCACTGCGGCGGCCAGCGGCGATGCGCTCGTGCCAGCGAGTTTCTGGGACACGAACACGTTCGGCTCGACCTCGCTGCAGGTCGTGTTCACCTCCTCGACGGCCTATAACGTCGAGACGACGGCGGGCGCGACGATTGCGAGCGGCACGCTCGGCAGCAGCGGCGGCATCAGCAGCGGCAGCATCCTGATCTCCTATCCCGGCACGAGTGCCGCCGCCGGCAATGTGTGGCAGCTGCCGATCTCGGGAAGCCCGCAGGCGGGCGATGTGCTGACCATCAGCCCAGGCGGCAGCAGCAGCGGCAGCAACGCGAGCCGGCTCGCGGCGCAGTGGACGAATACCGGCGTAACGACCGCCGGATCGCTGCAACAATCGGTGGTCGATCTGTCGACGACACTCGGCGCGAATGCGCAGGCGGCGCAGAACCTCGCGACCCAGACCGCCGCGCAGGTGACGTCGGCCACCGCCAACCTGCAGACGATCGCCGGCGTCAACAGCGACCAGCAGGCGACCTTGCTCGTCAACTACCAGCAGGCCTATCAGGCCGCCGCCGAGGTGATCACCACCGCGCATTCAATGTTCGAATCACTGATCAATGCCGTCTGAACGCATGGTCAGGATGCTTCGCGAAGAAAGAAAAATTTGATGGCAAAACTTGGAACCATCCTCGCAATCGCCGGCGGCGTCGTCGTTGCCATCGGTGCTGGCATCGGCGGCACGTTCGCCGCCATGGAATTGCTGGGGCATCACGAAAAGGCGGCGGCGGCACCGGCACCGGTCGTGCCGAAGATGATCTATTTCGCCGATCTGCCGGACATTGTCGTCAGCCTGCCGCCGGAGCCCGGGCAGCCGGCCACGTCCTACGTGGATATCGGCATCCAGTTCGCGACGTCGGACGACAAGGTGCTGCCGAACTTCACGAATTATCAGCCGATCATCAAGGCCGATATCATCAACTTGCTGATGGCCGAAACCGGCGACGCCCTGCAGCAACCCCAAGTCCGCGCCGCGCTGATCCAGAACTGCCTCGATGTCGTCAACAATGTTCTGAAAGCAAACAACGCTGCCGGCAAGATGCCGCCGTTCAACAGCGCCTATATCACGAACCTCGTCATACAGGACTGACCATGAGCTCCGCGTTCGGCGCCGGCTCGCTGGTTTCGGCCACCGCTTCGCTCGTCATCATCCTCGGCCTCCTGGCCGCCGCCCTGTTCGTCGCCCGGCGGCTGCGCTCGGCGCAGGGGTTTTTGCGCAACAGCCGCACGGCGCCGATCAACATCATCGCCACGCGCGCCCTCGGACCGCAGACCGCGTTGCTGATCATCGAGGCGGAGGGCCAGAGATTTCTCATCGGCACGAGCCGCGGCGGGATGACCGCGATCGGCCGCCTGGGCGCGACCACCGCTGAATTCGCGAACGTGTATGACAGCGCCGCGGATGATACGGCCGGGCCATGAAGCGCTTCCTGGGTCTCGCCCTCGCCATTCTATTAATGAGCGCGCCCGTGGCCGACGCCGCGACCGGCAGCCTGCCGCTGCTTAGCTCCAGCAGCACTGCGGGCACGGGGACGTATTCGCTCGATGTCCAGACGCTCCTCGTCATCACGGCACTCGCCTTCCTGCCCGGGATATTGCTGCTGATGACGGCCTTCACGCGCATCATCATCGTGCTCTCGATCCTGCGCCAGGCGCTGGGGTTGCAGACCACGCCGCCGAACATGATCCTCGCCGCACTCGCCCTGGCGCTGACGGTGTTCGTGATGCGCGGCGTCATCCAGCAGGAGCAGGACCTCGCCCTCACCCCCTATCTCGCCGGCACGCTGAGCTTCAACCAGGCGGTGCTGGCCGGCGAGCCGCCGATCCAGAATTTCATGCTGGCGCAGACGCGCAAGGAGCCGCTGCATCTCTTCGTCGATTTGAGCGGCGGCCATTACGCAACGCCGAAAGATGTGCCGTTCACGGTCCTGGTGCCGGCCTTCGCCACCTCGGAGCTCGAAACCGCGTTCCAGATCAGTTTCCTGATCTACATACCCTTTGTGCTGATCGACCTCGCCGTCGCCTCGGTGCTGATGTCGCTCGGCATGATCATGGTCTCGCCGACGCTGATCTCGCTGCCGCTGAAACTGCTGATGTTCGTCGCCATCCATGGCTGGGTGCTGGTGCTGGGTACGGTGGCCGGCAGTTTTACGACACCGCCGGCCTCGTAGCCGATGCCGTTCTATCTGCAACTGCTGCAATACGCGCTCTCGACCGAGCTGATGGCGATCCTGCCGATCGTCGGCATGCTGCTCATCATTGGACTGGCGACCGCCATTCTGCAGGCCGTGCTGCAGTTTGAGGACACCGCCTTCAGCCTGGCGCCCAAGACCATCGCGATGATGCTGATCGCGCTGCTGGGCGGTTTTGGCATGCTGCAAAGCTTCGAGACGCTGGCAACCCTGTGGATCAGCCACGCCAGCATGTACGTGCACCGCCCATGGTCATAAACCAGGCGCAGATCTATCTATGGCTCGGCCATTTCCTGTGGCCGTTCCTGCGTCTCACCGGATTGTTCCTGACCGACCCGCTCTATGGCTCGGTGTTCATCCCCGGCCAGGTGAAGGCCATCATGGTCGCCGCCTTCGCCGCCGCGCTGGCGTTGTGGGTGCCGGTGCTGCCGCCGCTGCCGAGCGACCCGTCGGCCGTGATCTACCAGGGGTTCATGCAGCTGACCTACGGCGCCGTGCTGGGCCTGACGATGCAGATCGCGGTCTTGGCGATCGCCTGCATGGGCGAGATCGCGGGCTCCACGATGGGGCTCGGCTTCGCGGAAACCGCCTATAAGGAGGCCACCACCGAGACCCCGGTGCTCTACGATATCATGACGTGGGCGGGGCTGATGGCCTATATCGCCGTCGGCGGCCCCGTCTGGCTGTTCGGCGCGCTCGCCCATTCATTCCAGCACGGCATCGCGCTCGACAACCTCGCGAACTGGAACCAGCTGACGATGCTGGGCAGCAGCTTCATGACGACCGCCGTCTGGCTCGCGATGCCGGTGCTCGCGGTCACGCTCAGCATCAACATCTCGGTCGGCCTCACCTCCGTCTTCGCCCCGCAGATGAACATCCTCACCATCGGTTTTCCGCTGCTGATCCTGGCCGGCATGTGGATCCTGATCGGCTCGGTCGGCTATCTGAACCATGATTTCCAGCAGATTTTCCTGGCCTCGATGCATGCCGTCATGGCGATGATGCCGCATGGCTGAGGATGATGCCGAAAAAAAACATGCGCCAACCGAGCGGCGGCTACGGCAGGCCGCCGAGCAGGGCGACACGCGACGCTCGGCCGATCTGCCGCGCGCCGCGGTCATCATCCTTGTCATCACCGTCGGCCTCGGCTCCAGCATCGCCATCGCCAACCGGCTCGACGATTTCGCGACACTCTGCCTCTCGCAGGCAGGCTCAGCGTCGCCGCGGATCGCCGTGGCGTGGTCGGTCGCGTTCGCGAATGATCTCGGCCCCATCCTCGGCCTGATCGGCGCGCTCTCGATCGCGGCCGGCGTGGTCACCGGCGGCTGGGTGCTGAGTTTCACGCCGCTGACGCCCGACATCAACAAGATCAATCCGGGACACGGCCTCGCCCAGCTGTTCTCCACGACGAGCCTCGCCGAAACCGGCAAATCGATGCTGAAATTCGTCGTGATCGGCGGCGTTGCGGCGCTGATGACGATCAACCACGCGCCGGACTTCGAGGCGCTGGCGGGAACCTCCGGGCCGAACGGCCTGCTGCTGCTGAAACTCTGTCTGCAGATCCTCGTTTCCGTGTCCATCGTCATCTCGTTCTTCGCGGCCGCCGACGTCGGCCTGCAGTTTTGGCTGCACCGCCAGAAACTGCGCATGACGGACGCGGAAATCCGCAACGAGATGAAGGACACGGTCGGCAACCCGCAGGTGCGCCAGCGGCAGCGCGCGATCGCCCGGCGCATGGCGCGCAGCCGGCAGATGCGCCGCATCCCCGAGGCCTCCGTCGTCGTCACCAACCCGACGCATTTCGCCGTCGCGATCCGCTACAGGCGCGGCATCGACCCGGCGCCGATCGTGCTCGCCAAGGGGATCGATCTGATGGCGACCGAAATCATCACCCGCGCGCGCAGCTACGGCATTCCGGTGATCGAGGCCGCACCGCTGGCGCGCGCGATCTACCGGCATGTGGAGCCCGACGAACATGTGCCGATCGCACTCTACCGCGCCTGCGCCGAGGTGCTGGCGTATGTGTGGAAGATGCAGGTGTGGCGCGCCTCGGGCGGACCGAAGCCGCCGACTCCCAAGCTCAGCAATATGACGATCCCTGATTTGGGCAGGCAGGTTGCAGAGTAGGAAAGCACTACGTTTTGCGAACAAAAAGTCGCAAAAAACTTTGCTTGCGTTGGTCGTGGGAGCTGGCGGCCTTCGCGGCAGAGTTTCAGGGCAGACGTTTTTTAAAACCCATCCATCGCTGAGCGCGCGACGCGATACACCTGCGCCGCCGCGGCATGCAGAGGCTGTCCCGGATTGGTTTGGCATTGCGCGCTCAGCATGTTGTAGTAGGTCGGCCCGGACGCCATTTTCTGCGCGATGGGGGCCGCGCCGTGCTGGATCGTCTGCTGGTCCATCGTCTGCCACTCGCTATTGACGATGCTGATGATGCTGGACGTCTCGATGCCGGGGTTATTGTTCTCGAGCGTCATCGCGATCGCGCAGGTCATGGTGGCAGCCGGCGCGGCCGTCGTGCCAAATGCGAGCAGCCCGATACCGGCCAGAGCGTGCTTGAAAATATGGTTCATTTGTACCTCTCCGGTGTCCGTATACCACGGTCATGTCGCCGCGGCAGCGGCACGTTTCGCGATCATGATACGCGCGGCGCGGCGTGCCGCCTCTGTCGCCGGCCGGCGATAGTCCCACATCTCGCCTGGCGGCGGCGGGTGCATCACCATGGCGGCGTTGGCCTCGAACAACAAAACGTTGCCGGCGGCGTCGAGCCCGAAGTCAGCGCCGGCGTAATCGAGCCCGAGCCGGTTTTTGAGCGCGTCCAGCGCCGCCATCGCGCGCGCGCCCAGCGCGTGCGCCATGTTACCGAGAAAAAACTGTTCCTCGGCGCGATGCGCTGCGTCCTCGGCCATCGCGGCGGTGAAGTAGTGCACCTTCCAGTCGCGCGAGATGGCGAGGTGCCAGGGATAAATCGCATCGTCGATGAACATCACGCGATATTTGCGGTGCAGGCCGTCCGCTCCGCGCGCATCCAGATACGGTATGACAAACAGCGCGTCGCCGGGGAGGTCTTCGAGCAGGTCATCGAGCCTGCGACGATCATGCGCGATCCCGAAATGACGTCCGGTATGGTGACCCGGCGTGCGCAACAGGATCGGAAAAGCCAGGTCGTCCCATTGCGCGATCGTTGAGCGTGCGTGGCGCATCGTCGCGGGCACTAACAAGCCCGGGATATCCTGACAGTTTCGCGCGAGTGTCGCGCGTCCGGTCTGGGCCACTCTGGCGGGATGGTTGATGACCGGCGCGCCGGAAACTGCGATTAGCGTTTCCGCTCGCGCGAGTGCTGCACTCGCGAGGTCGGCATCGCCGATCGCGTTGATGATGAGCCGGTGCGCCGGCAGGGGTGCCGCAGGGTCGACATAGTCCGGATAGACCACGGTCGTGGCCACGGCCGTGTCATCGATGAAGGCGCCGAGCCGAACGTTGCCGCCGCGCGCGGCTGCCAGATAGAGCGCATCGATGCCCTGCCCCGCCCCGCGATACATTCGCCTTGCGACCGGTGCTGCGGCGAAACCGCGCTGTTCGTGCCATGCCGCCGCCGGATCGGCGGCCGACCACAGCAGGCGCGCAAGGCCCTGATGCGCCTCCGCGCAGTCCGCGTCGCGCGCCAGGGCGGCGTTGTAATGCGCACGCGCGGTCGCCGGATCGTCATCCTCCAGCGCCATGTTGCCGAGCGTGACCAGGGCTGCGCGATGCGCCGGGGCCACCGCCGCCGCCCGGATAAAGAGCGCGCGCGCTGCATCGCGCTGACCGTTCGCAAGCGTGAGCCTGCCGAATGCGATCAGCGTTTCATCATCGTCGGCATCCGCGTGCAGGCTGGCCATGTAGAAGCCGGCTGCCGCGTCAGGATCGCCGGCAGCCTCTGCGTGCAGGGCCGCGCGCCGCAGAGCCGCCGCCTCGCCGCGATCAGGCGCCGCCAAGGCTACCAGTTGTTGTCGGGATCAAAATTGTCGTCGTTATTCCAATCGGGGGAGCCCTGCAGGCCGTCGTCGCGGTCCGGCACGTTCGGATCGAAATCGGGCGTGGGATCCATCGCGCGCCGCTCGCCAAAGCCGCCCGCGATGTCTTCCACGATCCGCTCGCCGACGGCAAAGCCGGCGCCCGCTTCAAGCCCGGAAATCAGCGGGTTGCCGCCGCCTTGCATCGGGCCGGGGCCATAGGGCATGCCGCCCGGCCCGTAAGGCGGCCGGTTCGGGTAGTAGCCGTCATTGCCCGGATACGCGCCGGGATAGCCCACCGGCCGGCGGGCCCGCATGAACAGGCGGATGACGATGAACAGCACGGCGAACGCGATGATGCCGACGACGACCGGGCTGATCCCGCCCGCTGCCGCGTGCCCGCCCAGATGCGCGCGCAAGGCGCTCACCTCGGACGGTTTGGCGAACGGCAGACCTGGCGCGATCTGGTCCGCTTTGGCGAGCGCGTCGCGCGCCGCCTGCTCCTGGCCCGTCGCGTCCTGCGCTTCGGCCATGAGATACCAGGCGACACCGCTATCGGGATGCGCCTGCAAGATGTCATGCAGTTCGCCGATCGCCGTACCCGCCTGCCCGGCCTCGATCTGCGCCTGGATGTCCTGCGGTGTGGGCAAAGCGTGCGCGATGAGGGGCGCCACAAAAAGAGCAACTGTCAGAAGCGTTTTGCGGAACATGAGAACCTCCTGGGGGGGGAAAGTAAGGGGTTCTTTTCTGGAAAAAAAGAACCAAAAACGTTTGTTTATCCGGGCCATGGGCCGTGGGATGCCCGCAGCCATGGCCCAGAGTCACAAAGTCTTTCTACTACCGCCGCCAGCGCGAGGGCTTTCTGTTCACAACAAATAGGGCTCAGGCAAGCGCTTTCCTGACCCGCACAGGCACCGACTTGTAGGACGGCGTGCCGCTGGTCCCGTCATGATGCCCGAGCGGCACCAGCCCGTTCGCTTCCGGATAGTAAGCCGCCACCGAGCCCGGTGCGATTTCGAAAGCAACGGCGGTGAAACCCGCGACCCGCATGACCGGACGGCCCGGCAGCGCGGTTTCCAGGTCCACACGGTCACCATGCGCGAGCGAGAGCGCGTCGAGGTCGCGCTTGTTCATGAACACCACGTCCCGGCGGCCGAACACCTGGCGGTAGCGGTCATCGAAACCGTAGATCGTCGTGTTGTACTGGTCATGACTGCGGATCGTGGTCAGGCGCAGCACATCGGGCTCGGTGGTGACGACATCCACCTCGAAGCCCTCGAACGTGATGAACTCCGCTTTGCCGGATGCGGTGCGCCACTGCCGCTCGGTCGGCGGCAGCGGCAGCCGGAAGCCGCCTGGCACGCGGATGCGCTCGTTATAGTCGTGGAAATCGGGGAAGACGGCCTCGATCGCGTCGCGGATGCGGTCGTAGTCCGCGACCAGCTCCTGCCAGTTGACCTTGCTCTGCGGCAGAACGGCCGCCGCCATGCCGGCGACGATCGCGGGTTCTGAACGCAGCGCCGGGGACGCCGGCGGCAGCTTGCCTTGCGAGGCGTGCACCATCGACATCGAATCCTCGACCGTGACGGATTGCGGGCCGGTCGCCTGGATGTCCTGCTCGGTGCGGCCAAGGCAGGGGAGGATGATGGACTCGCCGCCGATCAGCAGATGCGAGCGGTTAAGTTTGGTTGCGACATGCACCGCAAGATCAAGCTTGCGCATGGCGGGGAAGCAGACCTCCGGGTCCGGCATAGCGACCGCGAGGTTGCCGCCGAGGCAGATCAGCGCTTTCGAGCGCCCGTCCGCGATCGCCTGCAGCGCCGCCACCGCGTCATGCCCGTGCGCGCTCGGCGGTGTAAAACCAAAACGCTGTTCGATGCCTTCGAGCAGGGCCGCACCCGGCTTTTCGTTGATGCCGACGGTGCGGTCGCCCTGCACGTTGGAGTGGCCGCGCAGCGGGCAGATGCCGGCACCGCTTTTGCCGAAATTGCCCTTCATCAGCAGCAGGTTGGCAATCTGCTGGACGTTGCCGGTGCCCTTGAGATGCTGGGTGATGCCCATGCCGTAGGTCACGATGGTGGCGTTGGACTTGGCGTAGGCTGCCGCGACGGTTGTGAGATCACCCTGCGTAAGACCGCTCGCCTGCTCGATATCCGGCCAGTCGAGCGCGCGCAGGTCCGCGGCAAAGGCCGCGAAGCCGTTGGTGTGGGCCGCGATGAACTCATGGTCGAGCACGTTGCCGCCGGCATCATCGAGCGCCAGGAGGGCCTTCATGATGCCTTTCAGCGCCGCCGCATCGCCGCCGACCTTTACCTGGTAGTAGGAGGAGGCGATCGGCGTCGAGCCGAACGTCGCCATCTCCACTGCATTCTGCGGGTCGGTGAAACGCTCGAGCGCGCGCTCGCGCAGCGGGTTGAAGACGATGATCGGCGCGCCGCGGCGCGAAATTTCGTGCAGCGTGCCCATCATGCGCGGGTGGTTGGTGCCGGGGTTGTGGCCCATCGAGATAACGAGTTCGCAGTGATCGAAATCGTCGAGCGAAACGGTGCCCTTGCCGATGCCGATCGAGCGCGGCAGGCCCTGGCTGGTCGCCTCGTGGCACATGTTGGAGCAGTCGGGGAAGTTATTCGTGCCGAACTCGCGCGCAAATATCTGGTAGAGGAAGGCAGCCTCGTTGGAGGTGCGGCCGGAGGTGTAGAACTCCACCATGTTCGGATCGGGCAGCGCGTTGAGGACGCGGGCGATGCGCGCGAAGGCGTCGTCCCAGGTGATCTCGCGGTAGGTGTCGCTGGCCGGGTCATAGGCCATCGGGTGCGTCAGGCGGCCCTCGTTCTCGAGGTCGTGGTCGTTCCAGCCGAGCAACGCCGTTACCGTGTTGGCTGCGAAAAACTCCGGCGTAGCGCGCTTTTTCGTGGCTTCCCAGGTGACGGCCTTGGCGCCGTTTTCACAAAACTGAAAGGTCGAGGTGTGTTCTTTGTCCGGCCAGGCGCAGCCCGGGCAGTCAAAACCCTCGGGCTTGTTGGTGCGGTAGAGCAGCACGGTGGCGTCCGCCACGTCGAGCTGCGTGCGCACCGCCTTCGCGGTGGCCTGTAAGGCGCCCCAGCCGCCGGCCGGTTTGTCATAGGGTTTAACGCCAGGAACGTCGCGCTTTGCCGTCATTATGTAGGGTCCTTGTATAGCCGGTACGTCGCCGTTGGAAGGGTGACTGGAAGGACATCACCCTAGCCCTGCGGGATCGCCCAAGCATACCCCGAAACGGGAGGCTGTGCGAGCGCCCTTAAAACCATGCCGCCACCGCATCCGGGCCCTATTATTAAAGTTTCTTTTGCTAATTTTTGTTCACAAAAACTCGGGCGTCCTAAACCTGCACGCTCACCATCCGCGCCGCCGCATGCTTAACCGGATGGTTCCCCGCCGCATCGAACAACGTAAACCCGGTGATCGTGACGTCGGCCTTGCTGCCGGTGTGCAGGCCAGCGGCGATCAGCGCGTCCGCGGTCATCGCCGCTTCCAGGGCCACGCCCTCATGCGCCAGCGTGACGCGGGCCTGCGCGCCGGTCGCGGCGATGCGGGCGATGGTCCAGGCGCCGCCCGGGTTCAACGCCGGCACCACGTAATGCGGCCGGATATAGGCCGTCGCCGGACCATCGGGTGCGGCGGCGTGGCCGAGCAGGAGGCCTGCCTCGGCGCGCACGCTCTGGCCGGTAACGTTAACCGGCAGTTTGTTAGACTCGCCCAGAAACTCATGCACGAAGGCGCTCGCCGGCGACTGGTAGATCTCGATCGGCGTGCCCTGCTGGCAGATCCGCGCGCCGTTCATGATGACGACGCGGTCCGCGAGGTCGAACGCCTCCTCCTGGTCGTGCGTCACGAACAGCGTGGTGATGTTCATCTCCTCGTGCAGGTTGCGCAGCCACCGGCGCAGGTCGCGGCGCACGACCGCGTCGAGCGCGCCGAACGGCTCATCGAGCAGCAGCACCCGCGGCTGGCTGGCGAGCGCGCGCGCCAGTGCAACGCGCTGGCGCTGGCCGCCAGAGAGCTGTGCGGGAAACCGGGCAGCGAGGGATTCCAGCTGGATCAGCCGTAGAAGTTCCGTAACGCGGGCCTGCACTTCGGCTTTTTTGGCGCGCCTGATGCGCAGCGAAAAGGCGATGTTCTCGAATACCGTCATGTGCCGGAACAGCGCGTAGTGCTGAAACACGAAGCCGACGCCGCGCTCCTGCGGCCGACGGCCACCGGCGTCGTCACGGTCGAACCGGATGCTGCCGGCATCGGGCGTATCAAGCCCCGCGATCAGCCGCAGCAGCGTCGTCTTGCCCGAGCCCGAAGGCCCAAGCAGCGCCAGCAGCTCACCCGGGCGCACGGACAGGTTGACGTCCTTCAGCACCGTGTGCGGACCGAACCGGCGGACGATGTTTTTAACCTCGATTTCCGTGCTCATCTAGGTAGAGGTCTTTCGTCTGGTCGCGAACAGCTCGTCGCGATGGCGCCATTCCAGGGCTGCCTTCAGCACGAGGGTCACCAAGGCCAGCAGGGCCAGCAGCGAGGCAACGGCGAAGGCCGCCTGGATTTCGTAGCTCTCGTACAATGATTCAACGGCGAGCGAGAGCGTGTCGGTCTGCCCGAAAATCTTGCCCGATACCACCGAGACCGCGCCGAACTCGCCCATCGCCCGCGCGTTGCAGAGCAGTACGCCATAAAGCAGGCCCCAGCGCAGCTTTGGCAGCGAGATGCGGAAGAATATCTGAAACCCGTTGGCGCCCAGGGTGACGGCGGCCTCCTCCTCGTCATTGCCCTGTTCCTGGGCGAGCGGGATCACCTCGCGCGCGACGAATGGCAGGGTGACGAAAGTGGTCGCGAGGATCATCCCCGGCAGCGCGAAGACGATCTGGATGTTATGATCGGAAAGCCACCCGCCGAACAGGCCGTTCAGGCCGAACAGCAGCACTTCAAGCAGGCCAGCGATGACCGGCGAGATCGAGAACGGCAGGTCGATCAGGGTGATCAGCAGGTTGCGGCCGATAAAATCGAATTTGGCGATGCACCAGCTGGCGCAGACGCCGAACACGAGGTTGGCCGGGACCGCGATCGCCGCGATCAGCAGCGTCAGCCAGATCGCGGAGGCGACATTGGGGTCGGCGAGGGCCGACAGATAGCTGCCGACGCCGGCGGATAGCGCCTCGGCGAACACGACGATCAGCGGCATGACCAGGAACAGCGCCATGAACAGCAGCGCCGCGATGATGAGCGCGCGCCTACCCGCCATGGCGTTTGCGCACCCAGGCCTGCAGCAGGTTGATGGCGAGCAGCAGCACGAACGACACGCCCAGCATCAGCGTGCCGATCGCCGTAGCACCCTGATAATCGAACTGGTCGAGCTGCGCGACAATCAGCAGCGGCAGGATTTCCGACACCATCGGCTTGTTGCCGGCGATGAAGATGATCGAGCCGTATTCCCCAAGGCAGCGCGCCAGCGCCAGCGTGAAGCCGGTGAGCAGCGAGGGCAGGATCGCGGGCAGGCTGATGCGCAGGAAAATCTGCAAGGGCGTCGCGCCCATCAGCGAGGCCGCCTCCTCCTGCTCGGCCTCGAGGTCCTGGATCACTGGCTGCAGGGTGCGAACGATGAAGGGCAGCGAGATGAAAATCATCGCAACCACGATGCCGGCCGGGGTGAAGGCGATGGTGATCCCGAGCCGGGCCAGCATGGCGCCGATCCAGCCATGCGGCGCGTACAGGCTTGAGAGCGCGATGCCGGCGACGGCGGTCGGCAGCGCGAAAGGCAGGTCGACCAGCGCGTCCGCCAGGCGGCGGCCGGGAAAGCGGTAGCGGGTGAGCACCCAGGCGACCAGCAAGCCGAAAAAGACGTTCACGAAGCTGGCGGCAAACGCCGTCCACAGGCTGACGAACAGGTCGCCCAGTACACGCGGGCGGAGGATGACCGCGAAAAAACCGTCCCAGCCCAGCCCGGCGGTGAACCAGAGCATGACGCCGAGCGGCCCGATGACCAGCACGCCGAGCCAGACCAGGGTGATGGTCAGGCTCGGCGCGAAGCCGGGCAGGATGCTGGGTTGCCGCCAGAGGGACCGGCGGTTCAGCGTGGTTGCACTCATGGTTCAGCCTCGCAAGGGACGCGCGCGCTGAGCGGCGCACGACCCCTATGCTGTCGCATTATGCCCCTTTGCTGTAAACCTGCTCGAAGATGCCGCCGTCGCCGAAAAATGCCGGCTGCACCTTGGACCAGCCGCCAAACTGCCGGATCGTCGCCAATTTCATGGCGGGAAACTGGGCGGCGTATTTGGCCGCCGCCGCCGGGTCGCGCGGGCGGTAAAAATTGGCGCCGATCAGGTCCTGGGCCGGCGGCGAATAGAGATATTCGAGGTAGGCCTCGGCCAAGGCGCGGTTGCCGTGACGATCGACATTCCTGTCCACGACCGCGACCGGCGGTTCGGCCAGAATGCTGGTCGGCGGCGCCACGACCTCGAAAGAGCCGGCGCCGGCCTGCTTGATGGAGAGGAATGCATCGCTCTCCCAGCCGACCAGCACGTCGCCGAGGCCGCGCTGGGTGAAGGTGAGCGTGGAGCCGTGCGCGCCGGTATCGAGAACGGGCACATTGGCAAAGAAGGCCTTGAGATACGCCTTCGCCGCATCGGTGCTCCCGCCATGGGCCTGCAAAGCGTAGTTCCAGGCGGCCAGCACGTTCCAGCGGGCACCGCCGGAGGTTTTCGGGTTGGGGGTGATGACCTGCACGCCAGGCTTGATCAGGTCGCCCCAGTCCTTGATGCCCTTGGGGTTGCCGGGACGGACCAGGAACACGATGGTGCTGGTATAGGGCGTGCTGTTGTCGGGCAGGCGCGATTGCCAGTTTTTTGCGATCAGGCCGGTTTTGGCGATGGCGTCGATGTCATAGGACAGCGCGAGGGTGACGACATCCGCCGGCAACCCCTCCATCACCGCCCGCGCCTGCGCGCCCGAGCCGCCATGCGAGTAGCTGAGGGTCGGCGCCGCGCCGGTTTTTTTCGTCCAGTAAGCGGCGAATAATTTGTTATACGCGGCATAAAGCGAGGCCGTGGGGTCGTAGGATACGTTGAGCAGCGCGTCGGCGCTGGCAAAGGCGGCGGGACCGCCCGCGGCGGCGAGCGGCAGGGCGGCGCCCAGAAGGGCCCCAAGGCGGCGGCGTGAGAGCGTCATGGTGTAGTCCCCGATGTTTCGCGATCAATTATTCATATAATTCCTATCATGTAAATAGATAAAGTAAGCACTGCCTTGTCATTCGTTACGAGGGCCCAAACCCCAACAGCCGGTCATCCTTCGCCAGACTGACAGGCGCTGCCTCGCTCGATGCGAACGCTATGCTGCCGTTGCGGCGCAGGCTCGCCAGCCGCACCGGCGCCTCCGGGCTCTCGCCATCATGCACGGCAAACCGCCAGCCTTCGTGAAACCGCCGCCTGAACACGGCGAAACTCTGGCCTGGGCTGCCGAACAGCAGGCCGCGGAACTCCCGGCTATGGCCGACCCAGTCATCGAGCTCGCTCCCTGACGGCGCCAGCTGGAAGACCCGGTTGCGCCCAAGTTCGGGAGCGAGGCCGGTGCTCACAAGGCTGTTGTAGACATCGTCCGGCGTCGCCGCGAGCAGATAGTCGACGCGCTGGCGGGCGAGCTCGTGCTTGCCGTGCGCGGAGAGGATTTCGGCCTGCAGCACCGGCAGGCCCCGCCTTCGGGCTTCGTCCAGCGCGCCGGGAAATGTGTCGATCAGCAGAACCGCGATGCCGGCCTGCTGCAGGGCCGCTCCGAGGTCGAGGGTCCAGGCGCTGGCGCCGATGATGGCCAGCACTGGCGTGTCACCCAGCGTGAGGCCGAGGCGGCGGGCGAGCGGGCCGATCGAAAAGCCGTGCAGCACCATGGTCGCCGCGATCAGCGCGAACACGGCCGGCAGGATGAGGGCGGCGTTCTGGTCGCCGGCACTCAGCAACTGCGTGCTGGCGACACCCGCGACGGCGGCGGCGACGATGCCGCGCGGGGCGATCCAGGCCGCGAGCGCGCGCTCGGGCCAGGTGAGGTTGCTGCCCATCGTCGCGAGCAGGATCGCGGCCGGGCGCACCACGAACAGCATCGCGAGGGTCAGCAGCAGCACCGGCAGCGAGAGCTCGGAGAGCAGATGGCGGTCGAGCCCCGCGGTCAGCACGATGAAAAGAGCGGAGACCAGCAGGACGACCAGCGCTTCCTTGAAGCGGGCGATCTCGGCGAGGCCGGGGATGCGCAGGTTCGCCAGCGCCACGCCGAAGATGGTCGCGGAGGCGAGCCCCGCCTGGTCCATGACCATGTTGGAGACGGCGTAGACCCCGAGGGCGAGGGCCAGCAGGATCGGCGTTTTCAGCACCTCGGGCGCATGGTCGCCGGTGAAAAGGTAGCGCACCAGGAAACCCGCGCCGACGCCAAGGGCGATCGCGGTCAACAGCCCGCCGAACAGGGCCGCGGCCAGCGCGCCCTGCGGCTGGCCATGGGCGAGTAGGATGGCGAGCACGATCGCCGCCAGAAGCGCGCCGACCGGGTCGTTCACGATCGCCTCCCATTTCAGGAAGGCGGCGGCGCGCGGCTCGAGCCGGGTCTGGCGCAGCAGCGGCAGCACCACGGTGGGGCCGGTCACGACGGTGATCGCCCCGAACAGCGCGGCCGGGCCCCAGTCCATCCCGGCCGCGACATGCGCGGCGATGGTGGCGAGGACGAAGCTGATCGGCAGCGCCAGGGCCGTCAGCCGGAACACCCCCTCCCCGGCCGCGCGCAACTCGCGAAAATCGAGCCCGAGCCCGCCTTCGAAGACGACGATGGCGACGGCGAGCCCGACCAGCGGCCGCATAGCGCCGCCAAACTCCTTCGCCGGGTGCAGAATGCCGAGCCCCGGCCCTATCAGCAGGCCGAAGGCAAAAAGCAGGACGATGGCGGGCAGCCGCAGACGCCACGCCACCCATTGCGCGCCGATGCCGGCGACCGCGATGCAGAGCACGGCGATGGCGACATCAGCGGTCACGGGGTCGATCCGCGATGGGTATGGTCAATCACATTAAAAACCTTGAAAAATCAGCCCTATCACTTCGGGCGGCGGCGGCGCGATGTGAAGAGGTCATCCTCCGCGCCTGGCCATCGAGGGTCGCCTGCGCAACGGGCCGGTGCCGGGTTCGGCGCAACGCAGGCGCTCACGATGTTTTGGCAAGACTTCGGCCGCCCGCCATCCCAAAGTCCCCCGACCTCGGAGCCACGCATGCCCTTCTTCTTCACCAGGCGCTTTTTTCCCTTGTTCCAGACCCAGTTTCTCGGCGCCTTCAACGATAACATGCTGAAAAACGCGCTGGTGATGCTGCTCACCTACAGGGTGGCGGGGCGGATGGGCGGCAATGTCGGCATCCTGATCACGATCGCCGGCAGCCTGCTGATCGTGCCCTCGCTGGTATTTTCCGCGACCGCCGGCGAGCTCGCCGACAAGTTCGACAAAGCGCGCCTGACGCGCGTCATCAAGCTGTGCGAAATCGGCATCATGGTCATCGCCGCCGCCGGGTTTTTTGCGCAAAACATCACGACGCTGTTCGTCGCGCTGTTCTGCATGGGGCTGCACTCGACCTTCTTTGGCCCGATCAAGCTGGCTCTGCTGCCGCAATATCTGCGCGACGGGGAACTGCTCGCCGGCAACGCATATACCGAGGCCGGCACGTTCCTCGCCATCCTGCTCGGCACGCTGGTGGGCGGGCTGCTCGTGCTGCTGGCGCATGGCGGGGCGGTGATCTCGCTCGCTTTGATGATCTGCGCCGTCAGCGGCTATGCCGCCAGCCGGGGCATGCCGGCGGCGCCGCCCCCCGACCCGTCATTGCGCCTCAACTGGAACATCGCGCGCGAAACCTGGGCGGTGGTGCGTTACGCCCGGTCCGACCGCCCGGTCTTTATCTGCATCCTCGGCATCTCCTGGTTCTGGCTGGTCGGCGCGACGCTGCTCTCGCAGGTCGCGCCCTTCGTGCGGAACTTCCTGCATGCCGGGCCGCCGGTGGTCACGCTGCTCCTCACGATGTTCTCGATTGGCATCGGCGCCGGCGCCCTGCTTTCCAACCGGCTGCTGCGCGGGCGGATCCTGATGACCTACGTGCCGCTCGCCGCCTTTGCCATCAGCGCGTTCGGCATCGATCTCTTTTTTGCCACGCGCCACGCCGGCGGCGGCAGCCATCTCATGAACCTGATGCTGTTTCTCGGCACGCTGCAGGGCGCGCGGGTGACGTTCGATTTCTTCATGATCGCGGTGGCCGGCGGCCTCTATATCGTGCCGCTTTACGCGCAGGTGCAGCACGAGGGGGCGCCCTCGCACCTGGCGCGGCTGATCGCGGCCGCCAATGTCCTGAGCTCGCTGTTCATGGTGGCCTCGGCGGTTGGCACCATCGCGCTGCTGGCGATCGGGTTTACGATACCGGAGATTTTTTTGACGGTGTCGGTCGCGAATTTGGGGGTGGCGGTCGTGCAATGTTTTCAGGCGGTTGAGAAAAAAACACCAATTTTTGTGAACAGAAAGTAGTTTTCTGGTACCTGGTCCCTGGGGATCTGGCGGCCTCCCGGCACGGTCTCTGGACAAAAGTTTTTGCTTCTTTTGTTCACAAAAGAAGCGCTTTCCTGCCTAAGCTAAAATCTCCGAGACCCTCGCCGCCAAAAGATCGATTCCGAACGGCTTCGTAATCATATGCATCCCTTCCCCCAAAAACCCGGCTTTCATCGCCGCCGTCTCGGCGTAGCCGGTCATGAACAGGATTTTCAGGTCCGGCCGCAGCAGGCGCGCGGCCTCCGCGACCTGGCGTCCGTTCAGCCCGGGCAAACCGATATCGGTCACCAGCAGATCGATCGGGCGCGCCGATTGCAGGATTTCGAGACCGGTGGGGCCGTCGGCGGCTTCGATGATCTGCAGGCCGAGTTCGTCGAGCACGGCGATCACGATCTCGCGCACGACGGCCTCGTCTTCCAGGACCAGCACCGTCCCCTGGCGGCGCGAGGGCGTCGGCGCCGGCGGGCAGGCCGCCGCATCGTCCGCAACCTCAGTGCCCGTATGGCGCGGCAGGCAGAGGTTCACCGTAGTGCCGGCACCGGGGGCGGATTCGATGTGCGCCTGCCCGCCCGACTGGTGCATGAACCCGTACACCATCGAGAGCCCGAGCCCGGTGCCCTGGCCGAGCGGCTTGGTCGTGTAGAAGGGGTCGAACGCGCGCTCCACCACATCGGGCGGCATGCCGGTGCCGGTATCGGCGACGGCGATGCAGATGCTGGGGGGTAGCTCCGCGCTGCCCGGAAGATTGCGGCTGCGCAGCGTCAGCGTGCCGCCATCCGGCATGGCGTCCCGCGCATTGATGGCGAGGTTGAGGATCGCGCTGTCGAGCTGGTGCGGGTCGCACAAGGTCGGCCAAAGCTCCGGCGCGAGGTCGAATGTCAACACGATGTGTTCGCCGATGGTGCGGCGGAGCAGCGGCTCCATCGCCAGGATCAGCGCATTGGCGTCGACCGGCTTGGGCACGAGGGGCTGGCGGCGGGAGAACGCCAGCAGCCGGTGCGTGAGCGCGCTGGCGCGCTCGGCCGATTGCTGCGCCTGGGCCGCGTAGGTCGCGATCCCCTCCGGATTGCCCTGCGCGATGCGCTTCTGCACGAGCTCGAGCGACCCGCTGATGGCCTGCAGTAGATTGTTGAAATCATGCGCGATGCCGCCGGTGAGCTGGCCGACCGCTTCCATTTTCTGGGCGTGGCGCAAGGCGGCCTCGGCCGCCTGCAGGGCCTGGGCCTGCTCGCGCTCGGCGGTCACGTCGCGCGCGACCGAATGCACGACGTCACCGTCCGGCACCGCGTTCCAGGACAGCCAGACGGTGCCGCCATCCTTGGTGCGGTAGCGGTTCTCGAAATTCCGCAGCATGCCGCCATGCCGCATCCGTTCGCGCTCGTCGCGCGTCGGGCCGACATGCTCGGGCGGCATGAAATCATAGATCGAGGCGCCGAGAACCTCATCCTCGCGCCAGCCCAGGAGACGGGTCCAGGCCGGGTTCACGGCGAGCAGCGTGCCATCGACCGTGGTCATCATCATGATGTCGGTCGAGAGCATCCACATGCGGTCGCGCTGGGCGGTGCGCTCGCGCACCTCGTCCTCCAGCCGTTCGTTCAACCGCCGCAGGGCCGCGACGGCCCGCGTGCGGCCCATGGCCTCCCAGGTTCGATCCGTGATGCCCTTGATCAGCGCCACGTCATCCCCGGTCCAGGCGCGCGGCGCGGTCTGGTGCGCGTAGATGAGAGCGGCGACCTTGCCGTTATCCATCAGGGGGACGTTGAGCACCGCATGCGCCTGAATGCCCAGCCAGTCGTGGACACAGCAGGACGTCGCCGGATGCAGATGCACATCCGGCACCACCAGGATCTCGCCGCGCTGCATCGCGCTGGTATAGACCTCGCCAAGCAGGGAGAAATCATAAACCCCGCAGAGCGAGCCAAGAGTGCCGTCGGTCCAGTCGTTCTCGACGACGGCGCAGCCGTCCCTGACCAGGGCATAGCCGGCCCGCGTGCAGCCGAGCGAGCGGCCGATGACATCCGCGACGACGCGGGCGATTTCGGCTTCGCTGTCGACCGCCCGCAAGCGATCGCCAAGCTCGACCAGGTAGCGTTGCCGGGATTCCGCCGCCTGCAGCAACGCCATCTGGGCGGCGCGGTCCTGCGCCTCGCGCACCGGTACTGTCATGTCGCGCAGGATGACGAGCGTGCCGCGCGGCGTGCCGGTCGCATCGCGCAGCGGGCTCGCCGTCATCTCGAGGCTCACGCTCACGCTGCGGCCGTGCCGGGGTACGTCGAGGTTTTCCGGCGCGTATGCCGACGTCTCGCCCGCGCGCCCGGCCTGCGCGATGCGGGTGAAGAGGCTGGCCGCCGCCGGCCAGGCTTGTTCGACCGGCGCGCCGCATTGCGCCGGATGGAGGTCGCCCACGAGCCGCGCGTAGGGGTCATTGTAAAACATGAGCCCGTCCGGGCCCCATAGAATGAGCATGGGGACGGCGGCACTCTGGACGAGGCGCCAAACGGCGGCCATCTCCGCGGGCCAATCGGCGGGGTGCGGCGGCGTTCGCGACCCGTCGTCGAATGCCCCGATCCCCTGCGCCATGTCGCTCGTCGTCTCGCCTTCGGGTGGGCCTTGCAGCATATCCATCGCGTCCCCTTACAAGAATATGTGATCGATCAGAATTACTTTTGGTTCAGGATCTCGACATATCGGGCGGCGGATGGCCGTGCCGTCGCAGGGCCGGTTGGGAGAGAGCGGGCGTTGGCTCAAAAACCGCCGGTGCGACGGGCCGCTTGATGTAGATCAATGTGGCTTCCCGCTGATACCGGCTACCAGGAGCCAACGGTTCAGGAGCCTGTCATGCTGCTCTCCCATCGGTTCTCCCAACGCTTGGTCGACGGCGCGCTCGCCTTCGCGCTGCGCGCATGAACGACAGCGCATCTCCGGCGGCAACCCCGGTCATCGACCTCGCGGGCAAGCGCGGCCTCGTCATCGGCATCGCCAATGAACAGAGCATCGCGGCCGGCTGCGCGCGCGCCTTCGCCCGGGCCGGCGCCACGCTGGCGGCGACCTACCTTAACGAGACATCCCGCGCCCATGTGGCGCCGGTGATCGAGGCCCTGCCCTGCCCGCTGTTGCTGCCCTGCGACGTACGCGTGCCAGGCGCGCTGGAAGCGGTTTTCGAAGAGATCGCACGCAGCTGGGGCCGCCTGGATTTTCTCCTGCATTCGATCGCCTTCGCGCCGCGCGAGGATCTGCACGGCCGGGTGACTGATTGCTCGGCGGCGGGTTTTTCGACCGCCATGGATGTCTCCTGCCATTCGTTCATCCGCATGGCCCGACTGGCGGAGCCGCTGATGGGCGCCGGCGGCACGCTGCTCGCGGTCACGTTCTACGGCTCGGAGCGCGTGGTCGCGCACTACAACCTCATGGGCCCGGTGAAAGCCGCCCTCGAGAGCAGCGTACGCTACCTCGCCGCCGAGCTCGGCCCCAAGGGCATCCGCGCGCATGCGATCTCGCCGGGGCCGATCCGCACGCGGGCGGCAAGCGGCCTCGACCGGTTCGACGAATTGCTCGCCGCCGCCGCCGCGCAGGCGCCCGAGCGGCAGCTGGTCACGGTCGAGGATGTCGGCGGCCTCGCCGCGTTCCTCGTCAGCGACGCGGCCCGGATGATCACCGGCACGATCATTCCCGTCGATGGCGGCCAGCATCTCATGGCCTGAGGACAAATGAATATGGAAAACAGCGACGTACCGGTGTTCGACCGCGCTTTGCATGCTGCGCAAGCCAAGCTGACGGGCGGCTTGTCGCCGGCAGCGCTCGGCATCGCCTGGGCCGACTGGTTCATGCATCTCGCGAACCAGCCGGGCCGGCGCGCCGAACTGCTCTCGCTTGCGGCGCGCGACGCGCTCACGCTGAGCCGCCAGGCCCTTGGCCAGACGGCCGACGTGGTGACCCCGCCGCCCGATGATCACCGCTTCGCGCATCCAAGCTGGCAGGCGCCGCAATTTGCCCTGGCGGTGCAGGCGTTTCTGCGCACCGAACGCTGGTGGCAAGCGGCGACCAGCGGCGTCCCTGGCGTCTCGGCCGCGCATGAGCGCACGGTTGGTTTTGTCGCGCGCCAGATGCTCGACATCGCCGCTCCCTCCAATTTCCCGCTGTTCAACCCGGAAGTGATCGAGGCCGCGCAAAGCTCGGGCGGTGAGACTTTCACACGCGGCCTCGCCCATTTTATCGAGGACATGCAGGCGAACGGTCAGACGGCGGCACTCCCCATGGCGCCGGGCCGGGAGGTCGCGGCAACGCCAGGTACTGTTGTTTTCCGCAACGAGCTGATCGAACTCATCCAGTACACGCCGACGACGGGCTCGGCGCGGCCGGAACCGATCCTGATCGTGCCGGCCTGGATCATGAAATACTACATCCTGGATCTATCGCCGCATAATTCCATGATGCGCTTTCTCGTGGCGCAGGGTTTTACCGTGTTCTGCATTTCCTGGGTCAACCCGGATGCGACCATGCGCGCGGTCGGGCTGGATGACTATCGCCGCCTCGGCGTGATGGCGGCGATCGACGCCGTCAGCGCGATCTGCGGCAGCGCCAAGATCCACGCCGCCGGCTATTGCCTCGGCGGCACGCTGCTCAGCATCGCCGCGGCCGCGATGGGGCGCGACCATGACGGCAGGCTGGCGAGCCTGACGCTGCTGGCGGCACAGACGGATTTCACGGAAGCCGGCGAGCTGCAGTTGTTCATCAGCGAGGCGCAGCTCGCGTTTCTTGATGACATCATGTGGGCGAAGGGCTACCTCGATTCCTCGCAGATGGCGGGCGCGTTCCAGATGCTGCGCGCCAACGACCTGATCTGGTCGCGCCTGGTGCGGCGCTACTACCTCGGCGATGAGGACCATCCCAACGACATGATGTCCTGGAACATGGATGCGACGCGGATGCCCTATAAGATGCATTCGGAATATCTGCATCACCTGTTCCAGGAGAACGACCTGGCGGAAGGCCGGCTGATGGCGGGCGGACGGAACGTTTCGATCGCCGATATCCATCTGCCGATTTTCGCGATCGGCACCGAGACCGACCACATCGCACCTTGGCGCTCGGTCTATAAACTGCATCTGCTGAATGCCGGCGAGATCACGTTCGTGCTGACCTCCGGCGGGCATAATGCCGGCGTCGTCAGCGAGCCGGGGCATCCGCACCGGCACTACCGGCTCGCCCGGCGCCGGCAGGATGGCCTCTATCTGCCGCCGGATGAGTGGATGGCGCGGGAAGCGGTGCATGAGGGCTCGTGGTGGCTGCCCTGGACGGCATGGCTCGCCGCCCAGTCCGGGCCGAAAGTGCCGCCGCCTGCCATCGGCAACGCGAAGGCGGGCTACGCGGAGCTCGCACCCGCACCCGGCGACTATGTTCTGCAACGCTGAGAGGCCCCCATGGACATCCCCGTCCCGCTCATCGAAAACCGCGTGTTTGACGATATCGCCGTCGGCGACACGGCCTCGCTCAGCCGGCTGACGACGCTGCAGGACATCGAGCTGTTCTCGTTCATCTCCGGGGATATCAATCCGGCGCATCTCGATCCCGCGTACGCCGCGACCGACATGTTCCACCACATCATTGCGCAGGGTGTGCTGACGGCCGGGCTGATCTCGGCGGTGCTCGGCACCAAGCTGCCCGGGCCGGGCACGATCTATCTCGGGCAGGACCTGCAGTTCCGCGCGCCCGTCGCCCCCGGCGACACGATCACCGCGACCGTGACGGTCACCGCGCGCCTGCCGGAAAAACACCGGCTGACGCTCGATTGTCATTGCCTCAACCAGGAGGGCAAGGAGGTGCTGCGCGGCACCGCGACGGTGCAGGCGCCGACGATGAAAATCAGCCGGCCGGCGGTCGCCCTGCCGGAGGTCCGCCTGCTGCGCCACGCCGCGTTCCGCGACTTTTTCGCCAGGGCCGCCGCACGGGGGGCAATCCCGACGGCGGTCGCCCACCCTTGCGACGAAGCCTCGCTGCGCGGCGCGGTGGAGGGTGCGAAAGCCGGCCTGATCACACCGATCCTGGTCGGCCCGGCGTCCAAGATCAGGGCCACGGCGCGCGCATTCGGTATCGATGTCGCCGGCCTGCGCATCGAGGACACGCCGCATAGCCATGGGAGTGCCGCGCGCGCCGTCGCCCTCGTGCGAGCCGGGCAAGCGGCGCTGCTGATGAAGGGCGCGCTGCACACCGATGAGCTGCTGCACGAGGTGATGAACGAGCAGACCGGCCTGCGCACCGGACGGCGCCTCAGCCATGTCTATGTCATGGATGTGCCGGGCTACGGCCGCCCGCTACTGGTCACCGATGCCGCGATCAACATCGCACCCAGCCTCGAGGACAAGCGCTGGATCGTGCAGAATGCGATCGACCTTGCGCATGATCTGGGCATCCCCGCCCCGCATGTCGCCATCCTCGCGGCCGTCGAGACCGTTAACGCGACCATGCCGGCGACGCTGGACGCCGCGGCCCTGGCGAAGATGGCGGAGCGCGGGCAGATCAGCGGCGGCATCGTCGACGGGCCGCTCGCCTTCGACAATGCCGTCAGCGCGGTTGCCGCCAAAGACAAGGGGATAACCAGCGCGGTCGCCGGACAGGCGGATATTCTCGTGGTGCCGAACATCGAGGCGGGAAATATTCTGGCCAAGCAGCTGACATTTCTGGGCGGTGCGGATGCCGCCGGCGTCGTGCTCGGCGCCAGCGTGCCGATCATTCTCACCAGCCGCGCCGATGATACGCGGACGAGGCTTGCCTCCTGCGCGGTCGCCGCCATCGCCTGCGCCCATGGATGAGGTGATTTTGACCCTGAATGCCGGGTCGTCCAGCATCAAATTCGGGATTTTCGGGGCGGCCGCTCTGCGGCATGTCGCGGCCGGCGTCATCGAGAATATCGGGATTGCCCCGCATTGCGTCATCCGCGATGCCGCCGGTGTCACCGTGTTCGAAAAATCCTGGCCGCATGCGGAGGGTTTGACGCATGAGGACCTGCTCGGCACTCTGCTCGGCTGGGTGGACCACCATCTCGACGGCGCAACGCTGATCGCGGCCGGTCACCGGATCGTGCATGGCGGCGATGCCTTCACCAGGGCCGTGCTGCTCGATGACGCGACGTTAGTCGAGCTTGCGAAGCTCAACCGCCTGGCGCCGCTGCATGAGCCGCATAACCTCGCGGCGGTCGAAGCCGTCCGCGCATTGGCGCCGGGTCTGCCGCAGATCGGCTGCTTCGATACGAGTTTTCACCACACGATGCCGGCCGTCAGCACGCGGTTCGCGCTGCCCCGGCGGTTTCATGATGACGGCGTCCGCCGCTACGGATTTCATGGTCTGTCCTACGAGTACGTGGCCGCGGCACTTGCCGCACAGGCGCCGGTACTCGCCGCCGGCCGGGTGATCGCAGCGCATCTTGGCAACGGCGCCAGCGCCTGCGCGATGCTGGGCGGCAAAAGCATGGATTCCAGCATGGGATTTACCGCCGTCGAGGGGCTGGTCATGGGCACGCGCTGCGGTGCGATCGACCCAGGGGTGATCATTTATATGATGCAGGCCTATGGCATGTCGGCGGACGAGATCACTGACCTCGTCTATAAAAAATCCGGCCTGCTCGGGGTCTCGGGGCTTTCGGCCGATATGCGCGTGCTGCTGGCGAGCGACGCGCCGGCGGCGGCGCAAGCCATCGATACGTTTACGTTCGCCGCCGCGCGGCAGATGGCCGCCCTCGTGGTTTCGCTCGGCGGCGTCGACGGGATCGTGTTCACCGCCGGGATCGGCGATCGCGCGCCGGCTGTCCGCGCGCAGATTTGCGCGCGCCTGGCGTGGCTCGGCGTCGAGCTCGATCCCGCCGCCAACGCCGCCAATGCCACTGTTATCAGCCGGACGGGCGCGCGCGTCGAAGTCCGCGTGATCCCGACCGACGAGGACACCATGGTCGCGAGGCACGTCCAGAGATTAGTTTGCGCGTCAGGCGACCACGCCGAGGCTTGAGAGCAAGGTGGCGCGCAGTTCCGCGAAGGCAGCCCCCTCGTGCCGGCGGGGACGCGGCATCGGCACATCGATGTCGAGCGCGATCTGGCCGTCCTGCAGCATGATGACGCGGTCGGCGAGCGTCAGCGCCTCATCGACATCGTGCGTGACCAGCAGCACCGCCGGACGGTGCCTCCGCCACAACGCGGTGACGAGCGCCTGCATGCGCAGGCGGGTCAGCGCGTCCAGGGCGGCGAACGGCTCGTCGAGCAGGAGCAGGGAGGGTTCGCGCACCAAGGCGCGCGCCAGGGCCGCGCGCTGCGCCTCGCCGCCGGAGAGCGTCAGCGGCCAGGCGTTGGCGCGGTGGCTAAGCTCGACCTCGTCCAACGCCGCATGGGCCTTCGCGCGGGCGTCTGGCGCGCGCAGGCCAAGTGTCACGTTGCGCCAGACTTTCTTCCAGGGCAGCAGGCGCGGCTCCTGAAAGACGACGGCCCTGGACGCACCGGCGACGACGGTGCCGGGTGGTGCGGGATCGAGCCCCGCAAGCGTTCGCAGGAGCGTTGATTTGCCCGAGCCGGAGCGGCCGATCAAAGCCACGAACTCGCCGGGACGAATGGCGAGATCAAGATTTTTGAGCACGGCGTTGGCGCCAAAGCTGCGCGTGAGCCCCCGCACCTCGACGGCCAGTTCAGCGCTGGTATTGGTCACGGCCCGTACAGCCGCATCAGTCAAAACATTCACGACCCACCCCCCAAAAAAATCACGGCAATGGCCAGGAAAATCCCATAATTCAGAAAAGTTTTTTCCTGCTGTTGTTCAAAAAAGCAGCGCTGACTGGCTTGCCTCATCACGCCCCAACCAGCTTTGGCCGCCAGGCCAGCAAATGAATTTCAAGACTGCGCACGAGCCGATCCGTCACCAGCCCCAACAGCGCGTAAACCAGCAACCCATCGAAAATGACGTCGGTCTGCAAAAAATCCCGCGCATTCATCACGAGGTAGCCAATGCCAGAGCTTGCGTTGATCTGCTCGGCCACGACGAGGCTGATCCAGGCGATGCCCAGGGCCTGGCGCAACCCGACCAGAAAGCCCGGCAGGGCGGCGGGCAGCACGACGTGCCAGAGGGTTTCGCGCCGCGAGAGCCCGAGCACGCTGCCGGCCTCCAGCAGTTTGGGGTCGGCGCCGCGGATCGCCGAGAACAGATTAAGGTAAATCGGGAAGCTGGCGCCGAGCGCGATGATGACGATTTTCGGCGTCTCGCCGATGCCGAACCAGAGGATCATCAACGGGATGAGGGCCAGATGCGGCAGCGTGCGGGCCATCTGGACGATGGGGTCGACCATGTCCTCGCCAACCCGGGTGAGGCCCGAGGCGAGGGCCAGCACCGTGCCGACCGCCACGCCGGCGGCGAGCCCGCCGGCCACGCGGGTCAGCGAGATCAGCAGGTTTGGCCAGAGTTGGCCCGTGACGATGAGGTCCCAAAAACTACTGACAATGAGAGACGGCGCCGGCATCGTCTGCGGGCTGGTGAAGCCGAGGCTCGCCGCCGCCTGCCAGAGGGCGATGATGGCGAGCGGCACGGCGGCGCGGCGCAGCCAGACAGGCCGGAGGTGCGAGGTGCGGGGCGCGTTGCGGCGGCTCGTGGTCCCGGTTGCGGCAATGTCCATGATCTTCTCCCTCAACGTATATAAATCTATTGCACCGATAGAGTTTATATGCAAGTATAATTTCATCAACAATGCCGGAGTTTCCAGCCATGCGCCGCCGCACACTGCTTGCCGCCACCGCGGCCCTCGCCGCCCCTGCCGTTGTCGTCTCGTCGAGACCCGCCCGCGCGGCTACCAAGGGGACACTCAAAATCGGCTATCAGAAGGCGTCGGTCACGCTGGTCCTGGCGCGCGCGCGCGGCGTGTTCGAGGCCAGGCTCGCGCCGCTGGGCTATGACGTGAACTGGGCCGAGTTCACCTCCGGGCCGCCTTTGCTGGAAGCGTTGAACGCCGGCGCCGTGAATTTTGGCTTTACCGGCGAGCCGCCGATGATCTTTGCCCAGGCATCCGGCGCGCCCGTAGTGTATGTGGCGGCCACCAACGCGAGCCCGCGCGCGGTCGCCATTTTGAAACCCGCGGCGAGCAAGCTTACCACCGTTGCCGACCTCGCCGGCAAAAAGGTCGCGGTCGCGAAAGGGTCGAGCGCCCATTATCTGCTGGTCTCGGCGCTGGCGCATGCGGGCGTGCCCTATGCGTCGGTCACCAAGGTTTTTCTGCAGCCGGCCGACGCGCGCGCCGCCTTTGCCGCCGGTGACGTCGATGCCTGGTCGATCTGGGATCCGTTCTATGCCGGCGCGCAGAGCGCGGGTGCGGCGGTGCTGACCGATGGCGCTGGGCTGATGCCCAACCGCTCCTTCTATTCATCCTCCCGCGATTTCTCAGCGCAGCACCCGGGGGCGTTGAACGCGGCGATCGACGTGATCAACAAGCTCGAAGCGTGGGAGGCGACGAACATCGACGAAACGGCCGCCGCTATTTCGCCCGGCATCGGCCTGCCGGCACCGACGTTGAAGACCTGGTTCGCCCGACAGAAATATGGCGTGAACAAACTGACACCGGAGATCTTTGCGGGACAACAGCAGATCGCCGATGCGTTTTTCAAGCTCGGTCTGATACCGCAGAGGATCGATGTGACCAGCGCGGCTTGGATTTCTTGAGGAATTAAGCGCTTCTTTTTTGAAAAAAAGAAGCAAAAAACGTCTGCTCCGCGGGGCCATGGGCGCAGGCAACCTCAGCGCCCATGACGCAAAGTCATAAAGTTTTTTTGCTACTTTTTGTTCACAAAAAATAGTCGCTTGCTCCCCTTTCCTTCCCTACTAACGACGAGGACATCACCAATGACCCTAACCCCCGCATCGGACGCCAACATACTTTGGTTTCTGCCAACCCATGGCGATGGCCGGTATCTCGGCACCTCGCTCGGCGGCCGCACGGTCGACCATGGGTACCTGACGCAGATCGCCCAAGCGGCGGACAGGCTCGGTTATTACGGCGTGCTGATCCCAACCGGCCGGTCCTGCGAGGATAGCTGGGTCGTGGCGTCCTCTCTCGCACCGCTCACGCGCACCTTGCGCTTTCTCGTCGCCTTCCGGCCCGGGCTGCTCAACCCCTCGCTCGCGGCGCGGATGGCCGCGACCTTCGACCGGATTTCCAACGGCCGGCTGCTGATCAATATCGTCACCGGGGGCGATCCGTCGGAGAATACCGGCGATGGCATTTTTCTCGGCCATGACCAGCGCTATGAGATCACCTCCGAGTTTCTGAAAATCTGGAAGTCCCTGCTGGCCGGCGAGACGGTGAATTTCGAGGGCAAGCATCTGCGCATCGAGGACGGGCAGATCCTGTTTCCGGCTGTGCAACAGCCGCACCCGCCGCTGTTTTTTGGCGGCTCGTCGGATGCCGGGATCGAGGTGGCGGCGGACCTTGTGGACACCTACCTCACCTGGGGCGAGCCGCCGGCGGCGGTTGCGGAAAAACTCGGGCGCGCGGCGGCCGCGGCGGCCCGGCGCGGGCGCCGCCTGAACTTTGGCATCCGCCTGCATGTCATCGTCCGCGAGACCGCGAGAGAGGCCTGGAATGCCGCCGACCAGCTGATCCGCCATGTCGATGATGATACGATCGCGCGCGCGCAGAAACGGTTCTCGGCGATGGATTCCGTCGGCCAGCGCCGGATGGCGGCCTTGCATAACGGCTCGCGCGACGGGCTCGAAATATCGCCCAACCTATGGGCGGGTGTGGGCCTCGTGCGCGGCGGCGCCGGTACCGCCCTGGTCGGCGATCCGGACCAGGTGGCGGCGCGCATCCAGGAATACATGGCGCTCGGGATCGACCATTTTATCCTGTCGGGCTACCCGCATCTGGAGGAGGCGTATCGCTTCGCCGAGCTCGTGTTTCCGCGCCTGAAGCTGCGCCACCCGGTCGCGCATTTCGGCACGGCGCATAATAGCGGGCCATTCGGCGAGACGGTGGGGAATTTTTTCCGGCCCAACGCCGCGCGCGCGGCCAGCTGAGCCGATGGACGGTTCCGGCGCCGCGTATGGCCGATCCGTCGCCATCATCGGCGGCGGTTTTACCGGCGCCTGTATCGCCTTGCACCTGGCGCGGTCTGCCTATGCCGGGCAGATCCTGGTGTTCGACCCCCGCCCCGTTCTGGGGCTCGGGCTGGCCTACGCGACCACCGACGATGCGCACCGGCTGAACGCGCCGGCGCAGCGCATGAGCATGTACCCGGACGATGCCGACCATTTCGTGCGGTGGATCGCCGCGACCGGCGCGTGCGACGGCGATGCCGGCGCCTTGTTCGGAGCGGGTAAGCTGTTTCCCCGCCGCGCCGTGTTTGGTGCCTATATCGCCGCACAGATGGCGCCGCTGCTCGCCGATGGCCGCATCCGCCACGTGCCGGTCGCAGTCGAGGACCTCGACCCGTCCGGTGCGGGCTGGAACGTTCGCGGCGCCGACGGGCGATGTCATCAGGTGGGCATGGCCGTCCTCGCGACCGGCCACGCACCGCCAGCGGTGCCGGCGGCTCTGGCGGCGGTGGCGGCCCATCCTGGTTTCATCGCCGATGCGTGGCGGCGCGATGCCGTAAAATCGATTGGCCGTGAGGCCGATGTGCTGATTGTGGGAACGGGATTGACGATGGCCGACATGGTGGCATCGCTGGACGCTGCCGGCCATGCGGGACGCATTCTGGCGATTTCGCGTCGCGGGCAGATGCCGCGCGAGCACGCGGCGGGCAGCGCCGCTTATTCAGGGATGTTTTCGCCGCCCGCAACCGCCCTTGGTCTGCTGCGGCTCGTGCGCGCGCGCGTGGCCCGGGCCGCGGCCGAAGGGATCGGGTGGCAGTGCGTTTTTGATGCCCTCCGCGCCGAGGCCGAGGCGTTTTGGGCGCATCTGCCGGCGGCCGAACGGCGCCGGCTGCTGCGTCATGCAAAGCCGTTCTGGGAGACCCACCGGTATCGCCTCCCGCCGCCGACCGCGGCGCGGCTGCGCCAGCGCATGGATGCACGGACGCTGCGGATCGAGGCCGCCAAGGTGGCAGGCGCGCGGCCGGCGGGTGCGCGGATCGAGGTCGACCTGCGCGCCCGCGGGGCGGCGATGGCCGTTACGGCGAGCTTCGATGCGGTCATCCTGACCATCGGTCCGGGCCGCATCGCCGAGGCGCCCTGCCCGCTTTTGAGAACGCTCTGTACCGCCGGCCTGTTGTCTCCGGATGCAACAGGCCAGGGCATTGATTGCGACGAGGACGGTGCGGCGTGCCGTGACCACCAAGCGCCACCCTTGTTCGTCGCCGGCCCTTTGAGCCGCGGCCGGTTTGCCGAAATCACCGGCGTTCCGGAGATTTCGCGCCAGGCTGCGAAACTGGCGACCCATCTCGCCGCCCTCGCGACGGCGGCGGCGGCAAAAACCAGATTTTTTTAGGCCACGGGCATTTACGGCGCCGCAGCACAGGCATAGGCGGCGGTCGGTGGGGAAGTCTGGCTGCAAGGCAAGGTGCTGCCGCCCACAATCAGCTCCGAACTGGTCGCGTACGTGATCGAAAACCTGCACCAGCATATGCCCGACACGTACCTGGCGTTGCTCGGCGCGCCCGCGTTACCCTTCCGCATCGGCTTTGGCCCCTACGTGGTCAAGGCGTCCGCCAGCGCATCGCCGGAAACCCTCGTCCGCCAAGTCACTTACAATCTGACCTGAGAGGCTCATGGCCAGTCAGGCGCCCGTTAAGTCCGGCAAGGGATGGCGAGCGGTCGGCCACGCCTAATTTTGTCGCGCACTGGGCCGGGCGAAGACGCCGCTCGAAACACTTCATTTGCAGCCCGCTAGCCAAACCTATAGGTTTGGCCCGGGAGCGTTTGAAATGACGAACGTGGTGGTGATCGGCGGCGGATTTTGCGGCACGTTTTGCGCCGCCGAACTGGCAACAGCGGCACGCGCACCCGTCGCCATCAAAATCATCGAACCGCGCGCCACATTGGGCGCAGGCGTCGCTTACTCCGCCACCGATCCGGCGCACCGGATCAACGTGCCGGCGGCGCGGATGACCCTGTTTCCGGACAATCCGTTGGATTTCGACATCTGGGTGCGCCGCAACGGCGTGCTGGAGGAGGATCCCGCAGCGCTCTGGCCCGATGGCAACGCCTATCCCCGCCGCGAGGTGTTTGGCCGCTATGTCGCGGAACGGCTGGCGGGGTGCGAGCGCCCGGGCGTCAGCGTGGCGCATGTACGCGACACGGCGGTGGGCGCGGTGCGGCAGGAGGCAGGCTGGCGGGTGCGCCTCGCCGGCGGCAACAGCTTGCCCGCAGATTTTCTGGTGCTCGCGGTCAGCCATCCGCCGCCGCAGCCGCCGTGCCTGATCGCGGCACTGCCGCCGGGTCGCGACATCATCGCCAATCCCTGGGCACCGGGAGCACTCCAGGGCATCGATGTGGATGACGAGGCCGTCATCATCGGCACGGGCCTGACGATGGCGGACATGGTGGCAGCCCTCTCCCGGCGCGGCCATCGCGGCCGCATCACCGCGTTTTCCCGGCGCGGCCAGTTGTCGCGCGGCCATGCATTTGTCGCCGATCCGCCGAAATTTTTCACACCCGACCGCCCGGCCCCGGAAACGGCGCTTGGCCTCAGCCGGCAGATCCGCCGCTTTGTCGCGCAGGCGGCGGCACGGGGGCTGCCCTGGCAGGTCGTGCTGGACGATGTGCGGGCGAATGCGAAACCCTTGTGGCAGGCGCTGGACGTGAGCGAGCGCCGCCGGCTGCTGCGGCACCTGCGGACATTCTGGGATGCCCATCGCTACCGCGTCGCCCCGCAGGTCGAGCAGGCGGTGCAGGCGCGCCGCGCCGATGGCTCGCTGACGATCCTCGCCGCCTCGCTGCGCGGGGCGAGCCGGCGCGATGGGCGGATCGAGCTCACGCTGCATCCCCGCATGGCGCCGCCCGACCGCCTGTTAACGCTGCGCGCCGAGGCGGTGATCATCACCACCGGCCCGGCCCATGGCGGGGTGGTGGCAGGCAACCCGGTATTGGCGGACCTCGCCCGCCAGCAAGCGCTGCAGGCCGATCCGCTCGGTCTCGGCCTCGCGGTGGACGAACATAGCCGTGCGCTCGACGCGAATGGCATAGGCGATGACACGCTGTATGTGGCGGGCCCGCTGGCGCGCGAGCGGTTCGGGGAGCTGATGGGCCTGCCGCAAGTGGCGGCGCAGCCGAGCGCGGTGGGACGGCGAATTGCGTCCTTGAGCACGTAAGCACTCGTTTTTGGTGAACAAATGACCTCGCGCGGGCGGCGGTCGCAAAAAACTTTGGTTGTGTTGGCCCGTTCGGCCAGCGCCTTCGCGGAAACAGCCTCTGCCGCGTGCCGAGCGAGGAGATCCTCGACCGGGACGCGGTTGCAGGTCGCCAGCGCCGTGACAGGGTGGCCAGCTTACAGAATGCTCTTGCCCACGCCGTGGCCCATCAGGCCGACGCCTACGAAACGGATGGGTTCTTACTTTACATAATCGCGCCAGAAATGAGCTTGGCGGAAGCCCAGGACTTCGCGGGTTTTTTTGTTCGACAAAAGCGTTTCGTACTCGTCAAGCGTACCGTGGACCGGCGCATTGGGATAGAAGCGCCTGAGCAGCTCGGCAGTCGGCAGATCCGATGAGGTGTCACCGCTGACGCCGTTGAAGACCTGGAAGCCGAGGCCGTCTTTTTCGATGCCGAGGCGCGTGATTTCGCCGAGGTCACGGGCGTCGATATAGCTCCAGGCGATGCGTTTGCGGAAACCGGGATCGGCGAAGAATTTTGGAAAGCCCGCGTATTCGTGCGGTTCGATGACGTTGCCGATACGGATCGCGTAGATGTCAATGCCCGAACGCAGGGCGAAAGCTTTCGCAGTGTTCTCGTTGCAGAGTTTCGAGAGCGCATAGCTGTCCATCGGGTCGACCGGGTATTCCTCGTCCAGCGGGAAATAGACCGGGTCGCGCGGTTCATTCGAAAACACCAGGCCGTAGATGGTTTCGCTGGAGGCGATGATGACCTTCTTGATGCCGAGTTTTACGGCGGCTTCGATGATATTATACGTGCCCATGGTGTTGACGCGGAACACTTCGTTATCCGGCGTGATCATGATGCGCGGGATGGCCGCGAAATGGACCACCGCGTCGATCGGCTCAGGGCGAAGCGACGGGTCGAATTCATGCAGGCCCGTATAGCTGGAGAGGGCGTTAAAAACCTGGCCCTGGTCCGTGATATCGGTGATCAGGGTACGCACGCGCGGATCGTCCAGCGGCTTGGTGTCGACGTTCAGCACGCGGTAGCCGTGCTCCAGCAAATGCCTAACGGCGTATTTGCCTGCCTTGCCGCTGCCGCCGGTGAAAATGATCCGTTTCATGCTCGATTCTCCGCAATGTTTGACTTCATCCGCCGGCGGGGCTTCGCCGGCGGATCGTAGGCGCACTCAGAACTGGTACTTATCGATGTTAGCCGCCGTAAAGATCAACGGCTCGCTGAAAATGATGACCTTGTCGTTCACTTTATAGGTCCCGAGGCCGGGCACGGTGAATGTGTCATTCGGCTTCAGCGCATGGTTTGCAGCGAGCCTTGCAACATACATCACCAATTTTCCCTCACCCACCTCATCCCAAAGGGGGCTGGCTTTGATGACGCCGTCTTTGACGTATTGGCGGATGGAATTCGGATCGCTCGTGCCGTCGGTGAAGACCTTTCCCGTCAGGCCGAGTTTTTCGATCGCGGCGGCAGCACCGACTTCGGCAGCACCGTCCGGCGCGATGATGGCGGTGACCAGCGGGTAGGCGTGCAAAATATTCAGGCCGGCCGAGAGCGACTGGGACGGGCTGGACTGGCCGTATTGCGTGGTCACCACCTTCATGTTCGGGTAGGTGGCGGCCATATAGGTTTTGACCGCCTCCAACCAGGCATTCTGAATCGTTGCATCGGGCGTCGATGACAGAATCGCGACCTGCGCGTTCGGGCCGGTCGAGGCTTCAACCGAATCGACCAGCGCCTTGCCCATGGCCGGATAGGCGGTGTCCTGAATGAAGAAGTCGCGGGCATCGGGAGCGACGTCGGAATCGTAGCTGACGACCGCGATGCCTTTGGCCATGGCGCGTTCGAGCGACGGGGCCAGTTCCGTCGGGTTGTTGGAGGTGACGGTGATCGCGTTAAATCTCCGCGCCGTCAGACTGTTGATGATATCGACCTGGCCCTGCGCGGAGGCAGTAACGGGGCCAGTATAGAGAAAATTGATGTTGAGCCGTTTTGAGGCCGCCATCGCACCTTGTTCGTTCGCCTTGAAGACGGAAAGGCCGATCAACTTCGGCACCATCGCAACCCTGATGGCCTTGGACGTATCGATCGTTGTCTGCGCGTGCGCCGCGCCCGCCATGGCGCCGAGGCTGGCGGCGATCAGCAATGCTTTCTTCAGTGACTTCATCATTTCCTCGCTAGAGTTTTTTGTTATCGTGGCCTGCAAATCATTCAGGGTTTCGCAATCGTGTCGGCTGGCCGGCGCAGTGTCGTGAAGCGCCGAAGTGCCGAGCCGAGGTCAAAACCCCGGCTGGAAAAGAGATTTTTTATGGCGATCGAGGAGAGCAGGATCGCGCCGGTCAGCATCGTGGTCACCATGTCGGAGAAGCCGGCGATGAGCATGCCCTGGCGCAGGACACCAAGGATCAGCACTGCCAAAGTGACACCCAGAATGCCGCCCTCACCGCCGAAAATGCTGATACCGCCAAGCACGACCATGGTGATCGAGGTGAGCAGCAGAATGTCGCCCATGTCGGGACGGACGGCGTCGTAATAGGAGGCAAGAATGATGCCGGCGAAAGCCGCGGTAAGGCCGCTGATGGCGTAGGCGCGGCGTTCGACGGCGGCGACCGAGACGCCGGCGTAATGCGCGGCGTCGCGGTTATAACCGATCATCACGATCCGGCGGCCAAAACCCGTGCGTGTCATCAGCACCGAAAAACCAATCGCCATGACAACGAAGATGAGCAGTTGCACGGGGATCCACCCGGCTACGGCGCCGGTGCCAAGCACACCGAACTGCGCCCCGAACCCGTAAGGCGGCGAGGCGCCGGCGAGTGCCACCGCGACGCTGGAATAGATGAAGTTCGTCGCCAGCGTCGCGATCAGGGGCTCGACGCGCAGACGGGTGATGATGAGGCCGTTCACCCAGCCCAGTGCGCCACCGACCGCGACGGCGACCAAGACCGCGAGGAAAATGTCGACGCCGTAGGATTTGACGAGGATCGCCATGATGACCGCTGAAAGACCCGAGATGGAACCAACCGATAGGTCGATCCCGCCGGTGAGAATGACCACCGACAGGCCAAGGGCAACGAAACCAAAAGGCAGGAACTCCTCGGTGATCGCAAGCGTGCCTTGGAGGCCGTTATAGAAACCGGGAGTGAAGACGCAGAACCCGGCGAAAAGTACGATCAGTATGATCGCGAGGGCGCGGTCCCAGGCACCGCCGAACATGAGAGATTTCATGATTTTGCACCCCGGCGCCCGCCCAGCGTGACGGCGATGAGGATCATCAGCCCCTCGCCCGCCGAATACCAGATCGCGGGCACCTGCAGAAAAACCAGCGCGGTGATAACAACACTCAAGAAAACGCTGCCGACGACCGTGCCCGCGAGATTGCCGCGGCCGCCCGCGATCGCGGTGCCGCCGATCAAAGCCACGGCGATGGATTGCAGTTCGACGTGGTCACCCGTGCCGGTGGTGGCCGTGGCGGAGCCGGTATAGGCGACGAAAATGAGACCCGCGAAGGCGGCGAGCGCGCCGGAAATCGTGTACACGCCGAGCAGCGTGCGGCGCACCGAAATTCCGGCATTATAGGCCGCCGATGAATTATTGCCGATCGCCAGAATGCTGCGGCCGTATTTCATGTGGTTGAGGACAAACCAAGCAACAAGCGAAACGATAAGAAGCGCGATGACAGGTGTCGGCACCGGCAGGCCGGGTATAAGATCGGCGTTGCCGAAATTCGCAAAGTTCCGCGAAACCTGGTCCACCTGCAGGCCGTTGGAATAGATGAAGGTCAAGCCGCCATACAGACTATAGGTGCCAAGGGTGGCAATGATCGGCGGAATTTTCGTCCAGGCGACCAGAAATCCGTTGAAACAGCCAAGCACGGCGCCCAGCGCCATGCAGAGCGGCAGCGCCTGCCAGACGGGCATGTTATCGGTGGTAGAGAGCAAGCCGAAGACCATCGCGCTGAGGCCGAGGACGGCGGAGACCGACAGGTCGATCCCGCGCGTCATGATGACGAAGGTCTGGCTGATGCCAACCAGGCCAAGGACGACGGCGCTGAGCACCATGAATTCGAGATTGCTGAAAGACATGAAGCTCGGCCGCAGCAAGCCGACGCCACAGACCACGGCGATCGTCGCGACCAGCAAGGTAACTTCCCGGAGTTCGCGACGGGGCCTCGCTTTCGGGCGCCTTCCCGGCCCGGGCATCGTGGTGATCGTGCCACTCATCTAATGCGTTCCGGCGCCGAGGAAAGCGGCGCCGACGCGGGCGGCGGTGATGTCGGCACCATGCAGTTCGGCGGCGATCCTACCACCATAGATCGCGATGACGCGGTCGCAGAGGGCGATGAGCTCTTCAAGCTCCGAGGAGATCACAATGATTGCCATGCCTTGCGCCGAGAGCTCCTCGATGAGTTTGTAGATCTCATCCTTGGCGCCGACATCGACGCCGCGCGTGGGCTCGTCCAGGATCGCGATTTTCGGGCTCGTGCTCATCCATTTGCCGAACACGATTTTTTGCTGGTTGCCGCCGGAGAGCTGGCCCACCGGCTGGTCGATGCCGCGCGCGCGGACACGGTAGCGCGCCAGCGTGTCGGTCGCGATGGCGACTTCGCGCTGGCGGTTGAGGAGGCCGGTTTTGCGCTGCAGACGGCCGATCTGGCCGGCGGTCGCGTTATCACGGATCGACATCGGCAGGATGACGCCGTGGCGCGCGCGGTCCTCGGGGACGTAGACGAGGCCAGCGGCGATGATGTCGCGGATCGAAGCTGCCGTGATGTCCTTGCCGGAAAGGGTGACGGTGCCGGCGGACTTTGCCCGCAGGCCGCAGACGGCTTCGGCGATTTCGGTACGGCCGGCGCCGATCAGACCCGAAAAGCCGAGGATTTCGCCAGGCCGCACGTCAAAGTCGACCGCCGAGAAAACCGGATCATGGGCCAGGCCGCGCACGCTCAGCACCGGCTCTCCCTTTGGCGCGCGGTGGGCGCGTTTGCGGTCGAAAATCAGCTCGCGGCCGACCATGGCGCGCACGAGGCGGGCGCGATCGAAGCCGTCGCGGTCCACCTCATCGGTGACGGCGCCATCGCGCAACACGCTCACCCGATCGCTTATCTCCATCACCTCGTCCATGCGGTGGCTGATGAAACCCAGCGTGCAGCCCTGCTCGCGAAGGCGGCGCATGTTGCCGAACAAAATGCCGACCTCGCGGCTGGTGAGCGGCGAGGTCGGCTCGTCAAACAGGATGATCCGGCAGCCGCGCAGGAGCGCTTTGGCACATTCCACAAGCTGCTGCTGGGCGATGGAGAGATGTTTTGCATCATCGCGCACGTCAACATCCAGACCAAGCGTGGAAATAGCGTCCTGCGCGCTGGTACGGATCGTTTTCCAGTCGATACGCGCCGGAAAGCGGCCGTTCGTGGGGAGCATCCCCAAAAACATGTTCTCGGCGACACTCAACTCCTTGAGGAGTGCAGGCTCCTGCGGGACGAGATATATGCCGTGCTCATAGGCAGCACCGGGGTTGGGCAGATCGAGCGGCCTTCCATCAAGTATTATCTGGCCGGCATCGGGCTGATGGATCCCGGCGAGTATACGGAACAGCGTGGATTTTCCTGCTCCGTTTTCGCCCATCAGCGTATGCACTTCACCAGGCGCAAGCTTGAGAGACACGTTGCGCAACACGCGGTTGGCGCCGAAGCGCTTGTCGATCCCGGTCGCAGCATACAGGCGCGTGGCAATGCTCTCCGCGTCCTGAACAGCCGATTCCCTGGGCGAATTCTGCAAAGATTCCACCAATGAACGTTCCCTTTATGCAGCTGACCTCTGCCGTGTCAGACCGCGAAGTTTTCATACACGGCGCTGAATGACAGCGCAACCACAAACTTTGTTAGCGCTACCATTTCCTTCCCATTTACCCTGAACATGGTAAGGAAACGTCCATGTATGGGTCGCCGATCGCCTAAGATCATTGAAAGATAAAGCATCGTGTATAAATCTCGCACCGAGGCAGTGGTCACCGAGGCCAAGCGACTGAGCCATGGAGCCGTCACGCTCGCGGATGTCGCGACACTTGCAAAAGTGGCGCCCATTACCGTGTCTCGAGCGCTCAATAACCCTGATAGCGTGTCGGAGACCTTGCGAACACGCATCCGCGCGGCGGTCGAGCAGCTCGGCTATGTGCCAAACCGCATGGCCGGCGCTCTCGCTTCCGCCAAGACCAAGGTCGTGCCTGTCATCGTCCCATCGCTCTCTAACGTCGTGTTTATAGAAGTAATCGAGGGGGTGCAGGGTGCACTCAATGCGCATGGCTACCAACTTCTGCTTGGCACTACGGATTACAGTCTGGAACGTGAGGCGGAACTGGTCTCTACGCTGCTCGGATGGGCGCCGCCGGGCGTTATCATCGCAGGGCTGCGACACTTGCCGCGCACGGTGACCATCCTGAAAAATGCCGGGATGCCGGTTGTGGAGATCATGGAATACGGCGCGCGGTGCATTGATATGAATGTTGGGCTCTCGCATTTCCGCGCCGGCATGGAAATGGCCGAACATCTGCTCGCGCGCGGTTACCGCAGGATCGGCTTTGTCGGCGCCCGCTTACGAGATGATTATCGCGCCAGGCAACGTTATGACGGCATGCACCGGTTGTTGAGTGAAACAAAAACCGCGAGCGATGTTTTGTTCGATTATCCAGATAGCGGCGGCCAACAGCTTGGCTGGAACGCGCTGGGCGAGATCCTCCAGTCAAACCCTGAGCTTGATGCCTTGTTCTTCGCCAATGATGAAATGGCCGTCGGCGCCATTCTGCGCGCGCAGAGGGACGGGATCGCGATCCCCGGGCGGATCGCCATCGCCGGCTTCAACGGCCTGCCTGTCAGCACGCTTGTAACGCCCGCACTCACCACCATCATCTCACCGCGCAAACTCATTGGCCGCACCGCTGCGGAAATGCTGCTGGCGCGCATTGCGGGTTTTGGCTCGGCAGCACGGCGCGTCAATGTCGGCCTGGAACTGGCTGCAAGGCAAAGCACTTAGGCCAAGGTTGACGTCTTCACGACGCGACCATTGTTCGACGCCAAAGCCGAGCGCCGGCCCATCATTCCTTCAGGAAAGCCGCAAAAGCGTCCTGGTAATCCGGATGCCAACGAGAGAGCGGCGGACGGTTGTTGATGATGTCCTGCGCCGCCCATAAAATTCGCTTGTGATCGATTTCCTGCGTGACCTCATTATCAGGGCAGAGGATGTAGAAGTCACCCGCGGACATCCCCTCGATGAGCATGTCGACGACCTGGTCGGGAGTCCAGGCGCCTGGCGGCTTCTCCTTATGGTTACCCCCCGTCATGCCGGTGAATGTCGAGCCAGGGATCAGCAGATGCGCGGTGATGTGCGCGCCCGGTTCGGTGCGCAGGCCATGCGCCAGCGCTTCGGTGAGGACCTTCACGCCGGCTTTGCTGACATTATAGGCGGTGTTGCCGGGTGGACAGGTGATGCCCTGTTTGGAGCCGGTGTTGATGATTGCGCAGCCGGTGCCCTGCGCCAGCATTCGCTTGGTAAACACCTGGACACCGTTGATGACGCCGAACAGGTTGATTTCGAGCAGCCGGCGCCAGACATCCATGTCTTCCCAAGGGGCCCCATAAGCGCCGGTGGCGGCATTGTTCATAAGCAGCCCAACCTCGCCGTATTGGTTGTAGACGGCGTCCGCAAGCGCCTGGACGTGGGCGATATCGGCAACATCGGTCGGCACCGCCATGACGCCAGCCGCGCCAAGTGGGCTTTCAGCCACGACCGCGTCGCGCGCCGCCTCTAGTGCATCAGAGGCGAGATCCGCCAGGCAGACCTTCAACCCTAACGCCGCAAAGCGCAGGGAGGCGGCGCGGCCAATACCGCTCGCGGCCCCGGTGACGACAGCGACACGGCCAGATGTGAGGGCCGGATGATGGGTCATGATGTACGTCCATTGCTGTTGGCATTGATGACGGGCTTGCCCGCCCGCCATCACGCCAGCATATAGGGTTGCTCAAGTAACCCGCCAATTCCCACCTGAGAGCAAATGCGTGACATCCTGGGAGCCGCATCCAAGCTATCCCGATCCAGCCATCGAGATCATCGATCCGTGCTTCACCAAATACCGGCACTTCGCGGCCGGCATAGAGCAGCTAGCAACCGGCACGCGCTGGGGTGAGGGGCCCGTTTGGTTCGGCGATGGACGGTTTTTATTGTGGAGTGACATTCCTAATAACCGTATTCTGCGCTGGGATGAGGCCACGGGGTCCGTGTCGAACTTCCGCGCGCCCTCCAACATGGCGAACGGCAACACCCGCGACACCCAAGGCCGACTGATTACTTGCGAGCATCTGGGTCGGCGCGTCACGCGCACGGAGTACGATGGCGCGATCACCGTGCTGATGGATCGCTGGCAGGGAAAGCGGCTCAACTCTCCGAATGATGTGATCGTCAAATCCGATGGCAGTCTGTGGTTTACCGACCCGCCCTTCGGCTTGGGAGGCTTTTACGAAGGCGCTGTCGCGGAACAGGAGCTTCCAACGCGGGTCTACCGGATTGACCCGCAAGGTGGCGCGTCGATCATGACCGACGACATCCCTGGCGCGAACGGACTTTGCTTTTCACCAGACGAGACGATCCTCTACATCGTAGATTCGAGCACCAGGCCCAATCGGACGATTCGGGCTTTTGACGTGGTCAACGACACAGCGCTGAGCAACGGGAGAATTTTCGTTGACGCGGGGCTCGGCGGCACACCGGACGGCATACGCTGCGATGTGGACGGCAATCTGTGGTGCGGTTGGGGAATGGGCACGCCGGATCTGGATGGGGTGAATGTTTTTAACCCCGACGGCAAACTGATCGGGCGCATTGCGCTACCAGAACGCTGCGCCAATCTCTGTTTTGGCGGCCCACATCGCAACCGCCTTTTCATGGCCTGCGGCCACGGACTTTACGCGCTCTACGTCAACACGCAGGGCGTTAAAGGAGGTTGAAAATAGCAATGTTAACGAATCAACCGTATCCTTCCGGCGGCGGCCGCCTTCAATGATTTCGGGATTTTGACGAGGGTCCTTTCATCATAACTTGAGGGTGGAAAGTATCCACAACTGAGATAATGGACACAAGTTTGCGGGTAAAACGTCGTCACAAAGTATGGCCTGAAGCGCTGAAGCGGGAGATCGTTGCGGCATGCCTGGCGCCGGGGGCCTCGGTGTCGACGGTTGCGCGGCAATATGATGTGAACGCCAATATGGTCTTCACCTGGCGCAAGCTCTATGGCGGGGTATCGGACGTGGCAGCACCGCAGCTTGTGCCGGTGGTCGTGACGCCGGCGCCGCAGCTAGGGGCTACACTGGGGTCGTCAGCCGACCTGCCTTCAGCGGACGCGATAGAGATCGAACTGCCGCGGGGTTACCGCGTCCGGGTCGGCGGAAACATCAAAGGTTCGACACTGCGCGTTGTGTTGGATGCGCTGGAACGGCGATGATCGCCTTTCCGTCGAGTGTGCAGGTATGGTTGGCGGTCGGCAGAACGGACATGCGCCGTGGCATGAATGGCCTGGCGTTGCAGGTTCAGGAATCGCTCGGCCGGGACCCGCACGCCGGCGACCTTTACGTGTTCAGGGGTGGTAGAGGCGATTTGATAAAAATCCTTTGGCACGATGGCATCGGGATGTCGTTATATGCAAAGCGGCTAGAGAAATCCCGCTTCACCTGGCCATCGCCACGTGACGGCGTGCTGGCTATTTCGGCCGCACAGCTCGGCTATATGCTCGACGGAATCGACTGGCGAAATCCGCGTCATACGTGGCGCCCCGCGCGTGCCGGATAATGTCGCGTGCCGCGATTTTTTAGGAGTCAACGGCCGCGATTTGTGATTCTATCGCGGTTATGGACGCCGACCTTGGAGCCCTGCCGGAAGATATCGATGCGCTGAGAGCAGCACTCCTGCTCGAGCGCGCCCGAATGCGGGAAGTCACCGCCGAACGTGACGTCCGGGCGGCTGAACTCGCGGTGGCACGCGCCAAGGCGTCGGATGATCTGGCCCTGATCGCGCATCAAAAACTGCGGATCGCCAAGCTGGAGCGCCAAATTTATGGTCCCCGGTCCGAGCGGTCATCTTTGCTCATCGAGCAAATGGCGCTGCAATTCGAAGAGGCGGAAGCAAGTGCGACCGAGGATGAACTGGCCGCCGAGCGCGCCGCCGCCAACGTCACGTCGGTTACCGGGTTTACCCGCCAGCGTGGCGAACGAAACACCTTTCCTGAGCACCTTCCGCGCGAACGGGTCGTGATCGATCCGCCGACGGCTTGTGATTGCTGCGGCGGCAACCGGCTTCGCAAGATGGGCGAGGATGTAACAAAGACCCTGGAGTCCATCCCCCGCAAATGGAAGGTGATCGAGACCGTGCGGGAGAAGTTTACTTGCCGGGATTGCGAGAAGATCAGCCAGGCGCCGGCGCCTTTCCACGTGATTGCCCGAGGGTGGGCGGGGCCGAGCCTCCTGGCGATGATCCTGTTCGAGAAATTCGGTCAGCACCAACCGCTCAACCGCCAGGCAGAGCGCTATGCGCGTGAAGGTGTGCCGATCAGCCTCTCGACTATGGCCGATGCCGTAGGATCGGCTTGTGCGGCGCTGGCGCCATTGAGAGGACGCCTTGAGTTCCATGTCATGGCGGCTGAGCGCCTTCATGGCGATGACACGACGGTTCCGGTTCTGGCCAAAGGCAAGACCGACACCGCCCGATGTTGGGTCTATGTTCGCGACGACAGACCATTCGGTGGAACATCGCCTCCGGCCGCGATGTTCTATTACTCGCGAGATCGCAAAGGTGAGCATCCGCGGCTCCATCTGGCTAGGTATAGCGGGATCTTCCAGGCCGACGCCTTTGATGGATATCGCCAGCTCTATTTGCCGGACCGAAGTCCCGGGCGAATCATTGAGGCAGCATGCTGGGTTCACGCCAGGCGTCCGTTCTTCGCGATGGCCGATCTTGATGAAAACGCGCGACGAAAAGCCGCGGGCAAAAAGGAGATTCCTCTCTCTCCGATTGCGATCGAAATCGTGCGCCGGATCGACGCACTGTTCGAGATCGAGCGGCCTATCAATGGCACAACTCCAAACGACCGAAGAGCTGTTCGCCAATCCCTGAGCAAGCCACTCGTCGACGACCTTCTCCTCTATATGCGCGATCAGCGCGCCAAACTCGCCCGCGGTAACGACCTTGCCAAAGCTATCGATTATATCATCAAGCGATGGGACGCCTTCACCCTGTTCCTGGAGGATGGCCGTGTCTGTCTATCGAATAATGCCGCCGAGCGCGCGCTGCGGGGCATTGCACTAGGAAGAAAGTCGTGGATGTTCTCCGGCTCAGATCGCGGGGGTCAACGTGCCGCCACAATGTACAGCCTCATCGTCACGGCCAAGATGAACGGCGTCGACCCTCAGGCTTGGCTCGCGGATGTCCTGGCGCGGATTGCTGCCCACCCCGCGCATCGCCTTGATGAGCTATTGCCGTGGAACTGGGCGCCGGCCCTAGCTGCGGTAGCCGACGTCGCGGCCTGATCATGGTGCATGTCAACAAAGTCCACCACGTCTTTACCATCGCGCGCGTCGCCGAGATGCTGGGTGAAGACGAAGACTGGCTGGGTGACGTTGCAGACGAAATGGATCAGGAGGATGGCCTCATCTGGGTCTATGGAGCCGGTGACGAAGGGGTTATGGCGTTCACCGATTTTGGGATCGAGACACTAACTGGTCTGATCGAAATCCATAAAGCTAACCCACACCTCCTCAAACGATCAAACGATCCGCTATAGCCTTGCGGCCCACGCCGGATGCTTAC
>Ga0116231_10000053_pt1 | contig 118722 bp, 84 predicted proteins | sample S1TSphgellanicum_2_FD_89695 | JGI IMG/M metagenome (GOLD analysis project Ga0116231, IMG submission 89695) | Host-associated microbial communities from peat moss isolated from Minnesota, USA - S1T2_Fd - Sphagnum magellanicum MG | ecosystem: Host-associated > Plants > Peat moss > Unclassified...
AAAAAATAAATCAATCTGACTGTTGGTTGCTTCTCATGCTCTAACTAACGTCGGATCCTAGCCGTGTGAGTGTTTTGTGGTGGGGTGGGGGGGGGGGGTGGGGGGGGGGGGGGGGGGGCCTATTCCAACGGCTTCTTTGGATGCACACCTGTGCCGCATGCAGTAGGCCTATATAACTTGTGTGTTCCTGCAGGCCAGCCCCGGGGGTACCCAACACCCATCTCCCCATGGGGATAAGCTATGAAAATAAATGATGAGGTGTTCATTGATCCAGACTCCAGAACTGAACACCCTATCGCCAAGTATAATCTTTTCATAACCACTTGCTGGTTTGCAGGGCAGGTTAACATAGACTCAGCAGCTGAAATACCCCTGCAGACCTCAAAAGCCAAGAGTTCACATATATAAGAAGTAGTTTCTTTTCTGGAGGCAATAATATTTCTCAGTAAATAAAAACAAGCTCTGCATGCAAAGTGCATTGTGGATCTTTCTAGTACCCACTAGTAGGCTGCCAAATTTCTTAAGTGGGTGTTTAGTGTCCTGCATGAACAATTGCAACAGCCAGCTAGGTTTATTGAAAAAGATTGCCAGTATATAAGACCTTTTTTTTTTGGGTGGGGGGGGGGGGCCCAAATGAAAGAATCCATTGCAAAGAGAAGAGAAACATATTGTGTATAGTGTATTTGTGTTTGCAGAGAGTGGGTGGTCCCTTAAGCTTTGTAGTACTGAAATTTAATCTGTACTTTTGCACAGATAGATTTCCATATTCAAAAGATCTGGCTGCTCATGGTAGAATAGCTGTGGCCGGTTGGGTACACAGGTTCCAACCTGCTTGTAGACAGTGGCAAATTTGTATACCTATGTTCGTTGATTTTAATGGCAAGAACTATTAGAGTCTACCACCTGCTTCGTGTTGGACAAGAAAGGAACGGTAAATGCAAATGCAAAAAAAATACTGCATGCAATTTGCTCTTCATATTTGGGAAAGAGTGCACAGAAGGTTCTTCCCTTCTTCTGCAGTGGCAAGGACCTCTGAAAATATTTCTTGCTCATCTACCAAGTCCTTTTGGGTACTACCTTCTCCTGGATCTCCAATAAGCTATTCAAAACTATAACCCTAATTTGGTCAACCCCATTAAAATGACATAATCGGAAAACAATTAATTCTATATCAACATTTGGTGAGCTAGGATTCCTTTAATTTTTTTGGGTGAGAATTTAATAACTGAAATTTCAAATATATTGGAATGGGGTTTCAAAAGGCTCAATGCAAATTTACTTAATATTAAGATTCAGGTTTAATTTGAAATGATGTGAAGTCATCTGTTTTGTCCAATTGTAGCCTGGACATATGTCATAACAATGAAATGATCCCTTGTAACTTTCCTTTCATTAACAAAAGAGAAATCAGTTGTATAACCTTAAAGAATCATAAGTGGGATGAAAGCGTACTAAGGTGTAACACTTTTAGACACATGGAAAAGTTCATAATTGCATAAATAAACATTGAGAAAGTAATGTGAAAGCATGATATCTTGAATCACACAAGTCATTTTACAAGTTATCATTAAAAATTTATTATATAAAAAAATTCAACTCTAGTTTATTTTATGGAGAACTTAAATTTGAAATATGAACTTTTAAACTATTATTTTCATTAAATAAAAAACTTAATAATAAAAATCATAATTCAAAATACATAGAAAATTTTAATGATCAAAATCCTTCCAATTTTTTTTATTGATATTAATGTTATCACATTATTTTACCATTGAATCCTTTACTCATCATATTATATATATATATATGCATGGAGTCGATATTTATTGATTATGGATTGTTATAAGTTTTTGGGCACTCCTTTGAAAGTCCATTATGTCATAACTATTCCAAACTATCCATGAAATTCATACAATATGATTATATTATATATAACATTGTAATGTTAAGCCATTTTTCATTTTAATTGATTATATTTAATCACATGGCCATTTACAATTTTTAAAATCTTGCAAAAAATGTTTTGTGACAACATTTTATGGACAATGTAATGTGCTTTCACTTGTGAATTACATTTACACATTATACATTTTGAAAATCAACAAATCCTTGATACGATGGCAAGTCCATCACCTCTGATCATCATCAGTTTATATCTTCTGTAATTTGTTTGTTTTGTTTCGTTGCCTTGAAATTGCCCAAACCATTGGTGCTTTTTATTGTGCTCTTAGTACTTTTGGAAAGCCCTCTATGGAAACGGGTGCAATGAAGTGATTTCCTATTACAATGTAAGGGTTATTGAAATTTGAATAGTTTTGTCATTGAGAATTCAAGAAAATTTAGATTAAAGAATTAAAAACTTAGCATGCTCTTAATATTGTTCAAAAGCCTTTGATGCATAAGGTGGCATGGAAGTAATTTCATAATTTTTAGACCTAAGGTCTAAGAGATTTTGAATTTTGAATAATGTCTATCATTTGGAACTCAATATAAATAAAATAAAATAAAAGTATAATGAAAATTGATTTTCAAAATTTAGATTTAAAAAGATGCACCATTTTCTTTCTCAAATTTCATTCAATATTACAATATATGACATTCAAACTTGCATATGCCAAGAGGCTCATGGATGAAATTACATGAAAAATGTGAATATGGAATTGGCCTAGCCTTCAAACTTAGGTTTCCTTAAAATCCATCTAGATCTAGAATATGGTCAAAGTTGGACCTTAGACATTTGGATCAAGAATTGATAGGGATGAACATCTAAGATGGACGTGACCTAAACAAATCAAATAACTAATGTGAAAATTTTTAATCAAACGTAAACATAACTAAGTTGAATTCAATTAAATATTTATTAAAATAAAGGTAGTCTATTTAAATAAATTTATTAAATATTTAAACCAACATCACACTAGAATAAACATAACTTAGACAAAATGAATAGATGAAAAATTCAATCACACCCCCTTTGAGGCCATTGAGGGGCCCCCACAGCCTCAAAGGTGTTGGCTCCCATTATTCACATCCTCCTGAAACTATGGATTTCATCCATACAACAGGCCGCTAAAGTTGATATATCCAAAACAAGTTCATTCTTTTCATGCCTTGTGATCTAATTAAGAGCTCTGATTCATCAAACCCTATTGGTAATTTGGGAAATCGTTTTCCCTATGGGGGAAAAAAAAATCCATCTACAAGCAACGCAAAAAGATATTGGAACTACTTAAAGTCCTAGAAAACAATGTTGTCAAAGGAGGAGGAACTAAGAGGAGAAAGATGGGTGGACACACAAAACTCTGTATTAAGTGCAAGCCTGCCTCCCAAGACACCCAGATGTGTGTGTCTGCTGTACAAACAAACCAGGTGGGACCACATGATTCCCAGCCCATTTCCACGCACCACCATGGTAGACACGAGAGACCATGGTGGTGCCAATGAGAAGTCTTGCCTCTTTGACCCAACTAGTGTCCAGTTATGAGCAAATAATAATAAATTTTTAGTGCACAATGCAAAATAATGTGTGGAGGTCACACATTCCTACACTAAAATTTTAAAACTTTAGATAATTAGATAGAATGTGTGTAAATGGTTTTAAACAAATAGTAGATATGTACTTTGATAAAAATGTCCGTAAATGATTGTGTGAAGCAATGAGGACATCAAAAGCCTAGTGGTAATAATGAGGACCTTAAATAGCAATTTTTTTCCATGGGAAACTTTCATCATTTGGACACCCCCCCCAAAACCAAAAATAGATTTACAAATTCTAAAAAATTGCCATCACACATTGCTCAAGCAAGTAGCCAAGGTACAAAAAGATTTTAATAGATTTCTACTTTAACAAGTGGTCTGCAGCCAAACATGGCTAAATCTCTTTGTGGATGATCACAAGTGTGGCAACATCGCAAAATTGAAATAAAAAAACTCCAAATCCCTACTACTATATATATAAACATATATTTAATTTTAAATTTTTTTAAATTTTTTTAAAAATGTATATATTTATTTTAGTGCACTACGCAAACCAGGAAAGAACAACAAAAAAAGGAAAGTTAGTGCAAAAGCAGGCAGCTACTGGAGACGGCGTATAAATACGGAGAGACAAAGGGGTGGGTGGAGAGCAGCGAAAATAAAGGGCCAATGAAAAGGGACCTGCAGCAGTCGCCGTCGACCAGACCGCGCTCCCTTGGAAGTTAGAAATTAATCCGTGTCGACTTTTCTCGATCCGTTGGTCCCTTGGACCCGCGAACCACCTTCTTTCCACCTCACCCCAATTTTTTTTTTGGCGGGGTGGGGAGGTGTTTTAGGGTGGGGGTTTCTGTTCCGTCGAACTTTGCTTCTTTTTTTATTTGGGCTTCGCTCATCGATCTCATCACTCGGATCGCTCGCTCTTTCTGTCTCCCCCGAAGACCACAATTCCGTGGGAAGACCGGCACACACACACTCTCTCTGTCTCTGGCTCTCTCTCTCTGCTATCTATAACACCTCCATCGCGACTCTGGGCCTTTGAATGCTTTACACTACTACTTATAGCAGCTTTCTTTTTTGTATCTCTAGGTGCACCGAAAACACACCAAAGCTTATAATCACAGAGGTCGACAACTCGACAGCGTCTTTGAAGCCAGCAATATTGATGTTGTTACAGTGTAGAAGGCGTTTGCTGAAGTTCATGATATGCCGATTCCCTTGCGAGTGAATCGTGTTTGGTTTGGAGTAGTTGATCATAGCCGGATCCGAGCACCAAGGTTATCATCGGTGGTTGCTAGAGATGAGCAGCAGCAGCTCCGACAACGCTCTTGTGGGATTCATGTGTTTCTATTACTACCTGCACTAGTGTTGTTTCTCTTAATCAGGTAAATATAAGTTTTAGCTACTGCGGCCAGTTTGGATTGTGGCTAGCTACTGAGAAGCAGCAGCGCAGTTGGGAGGGAAGGAGGAGGAGGAGGCGGCGGCGGACGACTCTGAGCTCGGTGGCAGTACCGTGATCTGCGACTAGAGATTGTTTGAGGCCTTGACCGAAGACGTCGACAAGTTGCAAGATTGATGTTGTTACCGCGTCCAGGTGTACAATATCTGCTCTTGATGTTTGAGGAGTCATGATTACTCGGGTGTGGTTCAAATCATCTTTGAGGATCGTCGTGCTTTTGATTTGCGAATGAAAGCGGCGGATGTTATCGGCAAGGCGAGGAGTACGGAAGACGCCTTCTTTTTTTCGGTTTTTTCTCTCGTTGAAGAGTTTGGGAGACGCAACCTGCAGATCGCAGATTTTATGTCTGACTGGGTTGAGTTACAGAACTGCATCCGGGGTGGGTTCTAGCTCTCTCTAACTCGACACGGATAGCTAACTTTCTGAATGCTTGCCGCAAGAAGCGCCAAGGCTAAGAAACGTCGGATCGACCCGATCTGCAAGCAACTGCGGTCAGTATTCTGGAAGCCGCGCACAGTACTAGCAACGACGGAGGATTAATCTGTGAGAGAAGATATATAGGGTTGTGCGGAAGAGGGCGATCAGTAGACGTTGAAGAAGGAAGGAAAGAAGGCAGAAAGGAAGGGGTGCAATGACTTGGAGGCGGAGCCATGAACAGAGCGCGTCAGTCGCAGTGCCACGATCTCTCAGCTCCATACCTCATGCACATCCAGTACCACCCTTATGTCACGAATGGTGGAGTAGACACCTCGCAGCACTTCAGCCTCATGATGTAAGTAGTGTGGGATGGCCCACCGTTGCAGCTGCCATCCCTTTCACTGACATGAGCTTGCGACCCGGCGGCACGACCGCAGCTGCAGCAAGCAGCTCCAATTCTCAGATATCCACCGGACAGGATTCGCCGAGGAGTACCTCGACTGTCAGCAGGGTGCGTGTACACCACAAGCCCATAATGGATCTTATGATCTGCAAATAGATCTTCTCTAGAAGTCTAGACTGATGGGTGGTCCTCATCATCATGGGCAATTGCTCTAAGTGCTTCAGATCATGCTTCTAGCATCGTCATCGTGAGTCGTTAGGACTAATTTTGCCACAATTTTCAATTCTAATTTGGAGAACATGCTTTACTTGCGTGGTTATGTTGAACAGTTCCATCCTTTGGAGCAGCCGCAGCATTGCAGTTCCTTACAACAACATTCGAATCAACATTTCTTAGAACAAGCGCCGAAGCTGTATCAGCGCCAACGATCGTGCAGTGTATCGGAAGCTGCCGGACCATCTCCTCCTCATCATCTCCGACGGGCGCTGCCTTTCTTGAGCCTCAGTCCTCCAACTGCAGATGATCAAGTACCCGATGAAAAAGAAGAAGAAGAAGAAGAAGATCGGCAGCAGCTGGAAAAATCGTATCCGGGCCGAACTGCGGCCGCCGTGCAGCAGCTATCGGCCCCTGCAGAATCTAATGCTGCATGTCAGGAATATTCTGACGACAATGATGTTACAGTGGCACTTCACATCGGACCTCCTAGTTCCTCTACTCATGATGCAGCTTGCATGGAAGCAGCAGGGGCCAAAAGGTACGACGGAACCTCCGGTCTCGGTGGCTACGAGCTGGCCCTCCCAGCTGCTGATGCGGAATCCACAAAGGGTTCTCATCATCACATCGCTGAGAGGGTGGGGCGGCTGCTACTTGAAGGACAGTATTGGATTCCCACCTCCGCCCAAATTCTGGTCGGACCTACGCAGTTCTCCTGTCATGTTTGCAGCAAGACCTTCAACCGTTACAATAATCTGCAGGTTCGTATTCAATCAAGGCTCGTTGTTCGATCCTGGTTGCTTTTAAGATCAGTGCGATACCCTCACATTGGCGGTCTATGACAATTGACGTTAGTTTGATTTGATAGATCAGTCTGGCTGAAGCTTGTTAGTGGATGCCTGACTTGCAGATGCACATGTGGGGCCATGGATCGCAGTACAGAAAAGGACCTGAATCGCTGCGAGGCACACAACCTACAGCAATGCTTCGCCTTCCCTGCTACTGTTGTGCGCAAGGATGCCGCAACAATATCGAACACCCTCGGTCCAAACCACTGAAGGACTTCCGCACCCTGCAAACACATTACAAGCGGAAGCACGGAATCAAGCCATTCATGTGTAGAAAATGTTGTAAGACATTTGCTGTTAGAGGTGACTGGCGGACCCACGAGAAGAACTGCGGAAAGTTGTGGTACTGCACTTGTGGTTCCGACTTCAAGCACAAACGCTCTCTTAAAGATCACATTAGAGCTTTCGGCAATGGCCATGCTGCACATGGCGGTGGTGACTCCTGTGAGGACGAAGACGACCCTAGTGTCATGTCAGAAGATGATGCCGATCCTGATATCTCAGGATAGATAGCAATTTTTTATCCTCCAGGCTCCAACTATGCAGCAGCAGCTACTTTTCCTGTAAGACATTCATGCAGCATCCCTCTTCAACAGTTAACCCAAAAGCTGAAGGATCATTGCACCTACCTCTTTCCAACAACATCCATTCCATAGTTGCTACATATGATTAGCATGCAAACCACCACCTTCTTCCACTGCAGCTGCTGTAACAGATTGATCAGCTGCAGCAGCTTGAATAGTAGTAATATCACATGAGGTCCCACCCGTGACATATGTGATGATCACAGGTGCAGGGTACAATACCTTACAGTCCACTCCAAATTGACCTCATATCATTCTGCAGTTAATCTCAGTCTGCAGCAGCTGCTTCCCCTTCCCATGTACCGGTGCTTCATCTTAGCAGTGTGAGATTTTGTGCTAGCTAGGGCCTGCCAGCTTTGATGAGCTCATCAGCTGGACTAGAGAGAAAGCATCTGGTCATCCATGGTGCACCTAGTATATAATTCAAAACTCGGAGGCCTATATGCCGGGAATTACTCCAATTATCACCAACAGCTTAATGTGGTCAACTGTGGAAAAACTTGCACCTTAATTTCTGCAGAAGTCTTGGTATAAATTACCAACTGTAGCTGGGAGCACAGTTACGATTATGTGAGGTGACCCATTCTGCATGACAGCTGCATGAACTCTGCCAACTGTTGCCAATGCTCGAATTCTCACATATACATTCAGCAGTTCCAACTACAGCTGTACCATGTGTAGTTTCCACCATGAAGTAACAGCGAAGTATCATGGATTAAAGTTGTATGCATCATATGTGTGATTTGAAACTGTTGAAGGTTGGCAAGGAAAAGTGTAGCTGTTGATCAGGACAGTGCTAGAAGCTACTATATCATTCCTTGGCTGGCTTTCAGCACTGTATTCATAATTAATGTTCGTATATGGTGAGTTGAATTTTATTGCTGCATACAAGATAGTAGTCAGCCAGAATTCTGCAGAGCCTCAGGCACAATATTCTCAGAGCTCTGTATCAATAACTTGTTTAATGGTTACAGTGTTCTCTTTGAAGCAGTGGAATCTTCAGAGTGACAATCTTCATGCAGACTACTACAGTTTCAGATCAGAATCAGATTCGGTTTCTTATGTGCTGTTGTTCCATCAGGTAAGTTCACTGTGTACACCCTGCAATGCAGTCACAAGTGATATATTGATGTATTATATTCAGGATATTTCCAGTTTGTTTTTAAAGCATTAACATTAAAAGTTGATGGGAGTTTGAGTTGACTGCCCTGTGTGTTGTTGCAATTCCTTTGATTTTGGACACTAAGTGTGCCTTTCCATATTGATGAATTGGTTTGGTCTTGCTAATTCTTTGTAATCCTCAAATACCAGAAATCGTTAGTCACCATTCCAATTCTGGAAGTGGAAAAGAGTGCTTGTCCGGATGAGATATTGCAAACTAATCCAAAACTGCTTTGCTCTCTTTTGATGTCAGATATTAGGTTTGCAATCTGTGGAATGACCCTCCCTGTACAATCCATTTGAAAGAAGACCTCCTTCCTCCCTCAAAGCTCATCTACACCTTATGTGTTCTATAACAAGCATTTGGTACACCAACTCAGCACTGTGGCATTACATCATTAACAACTCAATCAGAAGTCAAGCATTAACCAAACAAGCAATTACATATGATTGTATGTCTTCCTATGAATATCAGCTTGTTAGGATAGTCACCTATCAACTGGCTTGCAATCTCATAAATGTTTCTGCATCTACATCTGTTCCACCCCTTGGATCTATATGCAAACCTCAATCAATTGAACTAAAAACAGACAGAGAGAAAGAAGCATTATGGAGAAGATGTGCAGAGAGAAACACAACAGAGAAGATAGATGCAAAGCATGGGAGACAAAACTGCGAGTGAAAGATGGATGCCAATTTGTGTTCTAGAAACAATTCATCCAAATCTCCCCACTGATAAGAACTTCACATTCGCATAAATCTGGAACTCTTGCAATTGCTAGTTGAAGCAAAGCTAAAGAGAAATAATGCCTAGCTAATTGTAGAGCTGTTGGAATTTACCACTTGGTAATGTTTTTATGAAGAGATCTGCAACTTGGTCAGTCATGGAAACATAATAGACTCATGTCACCAGAAGCTTGATTCTCTCATACAAAACGAAATTTAACTTCAATGTGCTTCGTGTGTTTGTGGTATTCTGGATTGTGAATTAGTCAGGTTGAACTTTGGTTGTAGACAAGATGAACATGAGTAAGTTGTGGGTACCTTATATTATTTGCCTGTAGCTGCCTCAGTATGATTTCTTTAGTGGTGATGTAGGTGGCAATATATTTAGGCTGTCGTTGAAACAGTTATGGTTTCTTGTTTGTGGTTTTCCCAAGAAACTTGACCTTTATTGAGAAACAAAACAAAAATAGAGCATGATTTCCGATCATCAACATTAGGAGCATAATTCACATCACTATAGATTGTGAGAACATTTGAATGTTGATTGGGTCAAGCCTGACTTGATGACCTTTTAAGATACTTACTTTTAGGATGATCTCTATAAATATGAAGTCGAACATAATCTCAAGAGAGCTTATGGTCATTTTAAACACGTCATTCATAGATCAAGAACTTGTTTGATGCATGAAGGATCTGCACAATAGATCGATCCATCATCAATAAAAGTTCTAATGATAAGCTTTTGGTTTGTGATGGAGACACTACATAAGGATCTACATAAGTTACTTGCAATTTGTTTATGATGAAAAATTAGTGAAATTTGTGATTCTTAATGTGTGATGCTTTATGCAAGTCATAAATTGATTACTTCAAATGATAAACTTGGTGAGGAAATTGTTGGTATTCAAACCTTGGAACTTGAACCATATAGTTGTCTTTGTCAATTGCACCATGGAGAAATCTTGATTTTAGATTGCATGATCTCCATGTCTTCATTAGTTGCGATAGATAGAATAATTTGAATATTCCCAAAATAAACCACAAGATAGTAAGTCTAAATAAAATCAAGACCAAAATGTCAAAAACAACCTTTTGCAATGAGTCATGCTTTGTAGCATTAAACATTAAGTCAAAAATTCATTTGCACTCAACAATTATTTTACTAGAAGGAAAGTCTACAAGGTCACTAGTGTGGTTATGGATTAAAGAATGAAATTCTTCTACCATGCCTACTTCCATTGTTTCACATCTAATGAAACAAGAATAGACTCATAGTTTGACCATTTGTTAGTTATGGTAACTTGAGTACTACAAGGCCAATCAACATATCATTTTTGGTGAATGTCTTAGTCAACTTGGTAATGGTGGTGAGTCTTGTCGAGTAGGATTTTAGATCCTTTTGCATGTCGACCACTAGGTTGATAGAAGATGATGAAATAGATGTGTTGTAAAAGGAAGTTACTTGTATAGAATTGTTGTCATCAAAACCTTCAAGAAGATCATGAAGGTCCTACGGAGCATTTGCTCTTGTAAAAATATTAGGAACTAGAAAAGATTTCATTATGGTGAAAAGTTGTTCAAGGTCATTGATATCAATAAATATTCACTAGACAAAACAATGTGAATAGTAATTATTGCACATTTTTTGAGGTCCCAAATTTTGAATAGGCTTTACTCAAGCATTAGTAACCAAGAAAGAAGATTTTATTGTTATTTGCATCCAATTTCTAATAAAGAACTTTGGATTCATGAACAAAAGATGTGCTCCCAAAAATGCACATGTGAGCAATAGAAGCTCTTGTACTTGTCCATGCTTCAAATGGTGTGGTGCCATTGAGGAGATGAATACCATTCCAATTGAATGTGTAAACCACAATGTGAATAACTCCAGCCTAGAAATGAAGAGAAATTTCATTGTAATGAAGCATGTTGTGAGATGCTTTTATAATAGTGTAATTGTTTTTTTCAATTGCTAAAGGTTTTTCATGTGTGTAAGTTATAGTTTTTTTTTAACAGATGTTGTTACCTTTTTAAAATTATGCAATTTGCTTGCTTGCACAAATGCACCTCCGTGATCATTACAAATGATAGCTATAGTATTCCCAATGTCTTGCTAGGGTGAAAGCACACTATGCCCCCCCAAATTGTAGTCACAAAATTAGAATTTTTGGATTTGGTTTTTTTAGGTACATGTGATCACATATTGGATTTTTTTGTTCATTTTAAGTATATTACATTAACTTTAAACTTAAACTGGTTTATTTTAAAAGAAACTCCAACAAACATTTACAAACTTGAACATATGAAATATATTTGTGTCAAAAAAATACACATTATAGAATATGAAAAATTGCAAATATACTTCAAAACTAAGGTTATGGGTGGAGTTTTGTAATGAGTTTTTTTTGTGTTGAGCAATATTGATGTACATCAATTAAATTTAAGACCATTTAGAAGTTTATAATTTTTGGTTGAAAATTCATTCAAAAAATGTGTTTTTTTGCATTTTGTGAACAATAAATGCATAATAAACTCTTAGTTTTTGGACAAAGCCATTACCTTAAAAAAAAAGGGAGAAGATTTTATAGGTGGGCATAGTATTATTTTTTCATTTTTCTTTGGTTTGGTAATGTGCCATGAACCACAAACATTAGACCTATGATCGTTGAAAAGATGTACATTATATATATTTTATGCACATTGATTTTATCCAATTTTCTTCATGTAACCATTGAATCAAGCTTAAATTTGATTCAAAATGAACTTTGATTTCCAAAATGTTGTTTTGCACATTTTTAAGTTCTTTTTCTTATGTTTAGGGTTTTTTAAAATGTTATCAAGATTTCAATTTACTACACACCTATTATACTTGTTACACATCACTTTTATGGATGAAAAGTGGTGAAAATGGCTCACCCATAATGTGTTTTCACCTATTACATTTGCTTCAACGTACATTACATAGACATCCAAATGATTGACATTTTGTTGAATGCAAAATATGATACAATGTGCCCAAGGGGACATTAGTTTTAAAAAATAAAAAATACCTGAGTAAAAATATAAGGTGCAATATATTGGTTGTTGGGTAAAAATTATAATTTAATTAGTTAAAAAATAGGGTACATTTTATTCAAATAATAAACTTAATTATAATATAAGGTATGTAATAATATGAAATAATGGATTATAATTAATATAGGGTGGCTTTAATATGCATATTTTTAAAAATTAGATAATAATAGGGTGATAAACAATAGGTTGGACAATTATCTAATACGCCCCCCTAAAAATGGTCATTTAATGCAAATAGATCCCAAACTTTACATGAAGTGTCCCTTTCAAAACAATGTGTAGTAAAATTGTGATTGAAAAAAAAAAAACATAATGAACCACAAATAGATGTTACATTCATTAGGGCACAAAAATAAACTTAAATCAATTCATGTGGAATAAACACCTTAGACTCCTTGCAATGTTCATAGGAGAATTATTGTCAAGATGTTTGTTGTAAGTGTATCCGTCATAGAACAAAAAATGTGTATTTTGTCATTATAAAAAATAATTTTGTTGGTTTGAACCATTTTCTTAATCATGTTGTGATGTAAAAAGACTAATTGTGCATGCCAAATAACAAGGGCTTGCACTTAATCAAAATGTGAGCTCATACCAAGGGGCATCACAAAGTTTGCATGATTAATAAGAATAATCACTTTAACTTGAAAAATATAGATTATAACATTGAAGCTACTTTCCATGATGTGAAATGCTAGTGCATGAACAATGAGTTGTGAGCAATAAACATTAAATCAAATATTCTTAAAAAATTATATAAAGTTGTACAATGATGGATGATGGATGAGACATTAATGAAAAATATCTTGGGTTCTTTCTTTCCATTTTGGTCCCCCTAGGAATTGTTTTTTCATTATGATAAAACATGATGTTCTCAATACATAAAACATATAATTGTTTAAAAAAGAGGCAAGTAAATTACAAAAGACATGTTCAAAATCCAAAACATTCAACAAAATGAAAACCAAGAATATGGGCATACGAAAGCAAAGGATTAACTTAATGTTTCCAAAAAAACTAAAACAATATCATTAAACATTATCTAGTGGATGAATTATCATCATCTATTTATGCCCATTGGTCCTCTTCAATATGGAACTTATCACATGATTAAGAAGCCTCTAAGTCCAAAAAACCTTAGTAACATGCAAAAACCGCTTTTGTTTTCTAGAAGACATGGTATTGATAGTCTAGTCATTTGAAAGTTCAGTTCAATAGATTGCATAGTGTCCTTTTCAACCATTGGCAGGAGGTATGGAAAAGGTGATGGGCTCTTTGGTATGTTGTTAATGATAGATCTAAACCTTGGGCTACATCATGTCCAACAAAGAAAATATCAAAAATCATATAAAAAGAAGAATGGAAGAATATTACAAATGTAATATTGAATTGTAACATGTAGAGGCTTCCACTTACATAACAATATTGATAGAAGTTGGAACTTGCGAATTTTTGTAAGAGGTGGATTATCATTGTCATCATCTCCATCAACAAGATCATGCATTTCTACAAGCATGGGTTGCTTGAACTTTTGTAATGTGAAAAGGCATGGTTGCCAAAGCTCCACATCACCTTCCAAACCAAAAACATGTCACCCAAACTCCCATGGATGTTATCTTGTGAGTGTGAATGGTGAACACATGAATGTGAGCAAGTGAGCCCAAATGAATCTTTTCAAGGATATCTTGCTAACATCAATGGAATATTATTTGACAAATGGGACAAAATATTTGGTGACATGGAAGAATATTTTGCCATGTGTCATGGATGAATGATATTCTTGGATGATAAAAGGATGATAAATAAAATGGATGAAATTTTATAAAGGATGGATGCCAAACCTATGAAAAATCATGGATGACCCACTACCTCACTCATAAATGACAGAATAATTTCATGTTGATTTTATTTTGAAAAATAAAACACATGAAATGTTAATGTAATACTTCAAGTTATATTTCATATTTTTTTAATATGAATTTCTACAACATCTAAACCGTTTAGAATTTTAAACTAAATCCATTCAATGGCATATAAACCTATTGACCCACTAATAGGTATGTGCCGATCCATACACTACCCATTCACCACCAAGAGGCATGTGCCCATTAAAATTGAAACAATACCTAACTATAAGCCTATTGGCCCACCAAGAGGTATGTGCCAATTCATACATTACCCATTCACCACAAAGAGGCATGTGCCCATTAGGAATCGAGATATTACCATGTAGCCATTGACACTTTGCATCGTTTATACCATTTCAAGCTATTTGCTATTTTCATTCACAATCTCAACCTCTTGCATCTTGCAACTTGTATAGTCATATTGTAATTTCCCCTTTCTACTACTAATTTGTTTGATCTATACTTGAATTTGCATTCACTCCACCCTTACTACCTAGTTGCATCCTTTCTACCTCTAAAAAGTGTCTGCAAACGTGAAACCTTTATTCTATAATGGGAAGAAGAAAATTGACACCAAATGTCACACCAAATTGTTTGGAATCAATTATTGAATACACATTAATCTCAACCATACTAAATAGAGTTTATGAAATGACAAAAAAACCCTCGAAATATCTAAAAGATGATACTAGACTAGATCCCCTTCAACATTTGCTCGAAATCAAAACATGGGGAACAAAATGAAAAAGGGTAATTAACAAAACAAATGAATGGGCAACATGGTAATGGGTTAATACGAAAATAGACAAAGAGAATTTTGCGTTGCTCAAACAAATTGTACACATTTCCAAGGAAGATATGGAAGATTACAATTTGGCAATGTTTACACATGCCATGGATTTCTTCAAAGAACACACAAATTTGAAGAAGCCAATTCTAAAACATTTTTCTACAAGTTTGTTGAACAATTTGTTAACAAAGGATTTGGTAATGCTTGGCAATTTACTATCAATAAAATTCATGAAACCCAAAAGATGATTGTATGCAACTCCATGCAGGCAAGCCTTGGTGCCACCAAATTTAAGGAACAAAGTGTTAAAACCTTTGGTGAATCATCAGATGATAGGGTCGGCCCCAAAACCATGAGAAGTGTACGATAGTTGAAAATGAAGATGTGTCAAGAAATAAAGGAGGATCTAAAACCCCGTTGTTTGCATTAAATTATGGTTCAATACACGTGATAACATGAATATTTATTCAAAGTATGTGATTTGAAAAGGGAATATTCAATTTTGAAAAAAATTTGAGGGTTAGAATTAAACATTGAAATTGTTCGTTGAACAAATCCATAGTGATTGTTGAAACAAACAATCACTGAAAATATCAGATTTGAGCATGAAATGATGAACAAATATTTGATTTTGTGGTAGATGAAATAGATGTAGTTATTCTGCCATTTAGAGCCATTTTGGCATATCCTATTATTCCAAAGCACCTCTATTAGGCAAATGGTCCGATCAAAAGCAAAGTTGTCATGCTAGACTTCAACATAGAAAATGAGTGGACCATTACAACTATGTCACCAACTCGACATGTTCCCAAATTCGAGTTATTTTATGCATTTAGTTTAGTTTTATATTAAAATTGAAAGGTTTCATTGAAGACAAATAGAGTAGAGGATTTTCATTTACATCATGTCATAGTATCCATATCCACAATACTCTTGTCAAACATCATCATATTTGGAATTGTACCTACTTATGGAAAAAAAAAGTTAAAGAATGTAGATGCAAAATTCCAGGTGGAGGTCAGATATTGGGCATTTACTAACCATTTGCAGGATTACAAGATATATGGGATAGTGATCGAAATGTTTAAACCAAAGTTTCTGTGTAGCTTGCGACAACCACTTGGAAACAATCCATGGCTAGCAGACTAAACAAATAAAAATTTCAAAACACGATTTCATCGATGGTGTGATTACTTGTTGGGGTTCAATGCACTGAAAAAAATAAGCAATTTAAACTTAGAGAAAAATTGGCCAAGAAACGATGGAGATACAAAGGATGACCCATATGAAGCACCAATATTCACTTACAATAGGGAAATAGACTAGCTAGTGGAAGCTATTACAATTAGTAGCAAGGTGGAGGAGGAAGATTATGAAACATGCCTAGATGGCGAAATGATGGAGTCAAATGACAAAGAAGAAAACATGGTGTTTGAGACACCATGCCCATAAAATGTAGTGACAGATGAAGAAGAGGAAGGCATGAAACTGATGACACCAAGGATCGAAATGAGTTGCAATGATGCAAATTGCACACTCGAAAAAATTAAGTCTACTCAGTATGTTCAACATAAAGATAAACAATACTGTTGATATTCAAAAAAAATAGTAATATAATAGTCTTTAATTCAAAATGCGTAATTGTGAAACACTCCATTTAGATGTGAAATTGTGTAGATTGGGTTCAAGAGTTGTTCAGGAGTTAGGTTCTTTGAGCATTCGACGTTGATTAACCTTTTGAAAGCCAGGGCTTGAAACATAATAAAGTTTATATTCACTCAAACATAATTTTTGTGTGTGTAAATGTTTTTTTAAGGAAACAATGGATGTTTTAATCAAGCGAAAAAACTCTAATAAAAGAGAATTAATTTGTTGAAAGAGTGCAAAATATACAAAGAAATCGTTGGCTTGGTGGCAAAAACATTTAAAGAATAGGATGGTGTCATGTGTTTTTTGAATTGAATCTTAAGAAAATTCTTCAATATTACTACGTCTTATGCTCAAATTCACTTAATCAAATGAAAGGATGCATTCCGTGATAGTAATACATTGACAGCAATGAAATGCCTATTTAGAGCTAACAAAAGATGTGGATGGGCTTGGAACTATATGTAGTTTGTTGACACAAGATGTGGATGGGCGTTGAACTGTATGTAGTTTGTTATTTGTAAGGCTACCAGCTTGGATAATAGATGTTTATGAACATGAATTGTTCATAACACAAGCAAAATGAGCTAAAACATATGAGTTGTTATTCAACAAGCTTTGAAGGAAAAAATAGAATTCAAGGCAAAAAACTCACTTCTAGGATTGAAGAACAATGAGAAGAATGGTGTGAATGAATTATTCTTTTGCTAATGAACAGACAAAAGGAATAGCTTGTTCATGAATTGGATTCTAAAAAACACACAATTACATACTCACAAGTATTATTTTAGGTGAGGAAGCTTTTCAAATGCCAAGAAAATATGATTTGTTTAAATCTCAATAGATATTATAGTTCATGTAAATTAAAATTTTCAATTTGCTTTAATTCAAAAGACACGAATAAAATATCTTAAAATAAATTGATGTGGCCAATAACTCAATATAAATTATATATTTCACATTCCCTTTGGGAAAGGTTTATTGGAAGATATTTTGCACAAGATAATATCAAGATCTCAATGTATAATAGATATATGTGAAGATGGATGCCAAGGCACATGACATTTAAAAATCAAAATAAAATTTAGAAAGAAAGAAACAATGAGAATATTGGTAGCAAGACCTTGTCCAATGAACTTCAAATGATTTAAGGGTTTAGAGTGACACAAATAATCAAACATAGATGCAAAGATAGATTCAAGTTTTTATACATACAAACAAAGAAAAGAGTCAAAATATTGGACACAAAATTACTATATGGGATTACAAAATGCTTTACAAATGAGAGGAGTACACTAAATTGCAATGTGAATACACACAACACAAGACCATCCAATGAATTAATCCAAGTTGGCAACCAAGATATTGTGCAAAGGGGTCAAAACATAGTCAAAGTAGCCACAAAGGGTGTCAAATGTTAAATTATGTAATAAAATACTAGAGTTTTTTTTTTCTTCCATTTGAAACCATGGTAATCATGACACATTATTCCTTTTTAACACACATGAATGTCAAGAAATTCAAATTAAAAATTCATTTGATCCAATTTGAAGTTTTAGTATAGTTATGGACTTTTGAAAGTGAAAATTTCTATCATTAAAAAAGGTCACTTTTACAAAGGACTTTCAAAGGACTCATATAATAGAAATAAGTTGATGGTAAAAAATATGAGTGATAATAACCTATTCAACACACTAAAAAAAATTCAAAATTTAAAAAATGTGGAATTTTAAAACTTTGAAAATTCAAAGCATGTACATTTAAAAATTTAAAAAATCAAAACTTCAAAAGTGTTTTATGACGTATAAATGGGGTATAATGTACATGATGTATTAAAAAAAGTTTTAGTTTATATTATATTAAATTCAACTTTTAAAAATTAACATTTTTTGGTATGATTTCAAACTATCATCATTTTTCAAAATGAAATATAAAATCTATAATAAATCTGTACATTTTGAGAAATTCATATTTATTCAAACATGATTTAAGATTTTTAAAAAAAAACTTATAACAAATTTAATTAATTTTGGACTTTATAACTATCCAAAAATAACCATAACAATTTTGGCATATAAAAAAACCATTTGAAATGTTTTCCATTATAACCAAGTGGGCATCTGATCCTTTCCAATGCTATTATTAACCAAACAAACATTTGGTTTAAACTCGAATGGTCATATGTTTTTTAACAACCTATTTAATAAAGGCCAATGATTGATTAAAACTGGGTGACAACCTAATCCATTATGACAACATTAGTTAAGGCCAAATGTTTCAATTAGGATCAAGTAGCCACCTAGTCTTTTGAAATCCAATTAACCTAGACTGGTTTATGGAATTTGTTCTTTGTTAATTGGATTTCAAAAGGCATTGTCTTAATTGAACAAATTCCATTAGCCAATCCATAAACCAAACATAGTTTATATCATGTGTTCAAAATGTCATTTGATTTCCAAAAAACCAACTTTTAAAATATTAAATTCCAAGCCTTCAAACATTAATAAATTTGATCATTATAGAGCAGTAAGATACAAAATAACATCATTGTCATCTCGAAAATAGGATCCATTTGGATAACATTGCTTTCTACATGTCAAAGTTGCAAACATCAATGCATGGTTTACAAACAATATTCTGAACCTACTACAAACAAAATTCAATAATTGAACTTTTTATCGACATACAGTGTGAAAGTTAAAATTTGAAAAGTTTTTAAAAAATGAGAAGATTGAAAATAGACCATACATAATGGAATTTGACAAAATCTGCAATCCCCCTTATTGTTTTTCATATATTGCATGAACCAAGAATAATGAGGGGAACAAGAATTCAAACATGGCTAAGAAAATTTGATGATGGTCTGAAAATGCAATTTGAACTATACTTGCAAATGGTAATCCAATCAACGTTGGCCACAATCATGAAGTGAAGTCCAACCATTGCACCTTATTCTTGGACAACTTATGTCTTTTAAAAGATTCCCAAAACAAACACTGCTCTTGAAATTTTGAAAAACTTTACTCAGTTCATCATCAATGAGCATGGTTTGGTTTTTTTCCCATAGGGTAATCCTCAACAAGCAAAATACACATGACTTAAATCCTTAAGACAATAATAATTTCCAACTGTAAGTTGACTTGATGTCATTGAACATTATTCACGCCCCCAAATGAAAACAAATTGGTCAATAAAGTCTTGCAACAATAGCAAAATAAAAACTTACATAACATCTTCAATCAACATACAAGACCAAATTATAATATAAAACTTCTTGAATGCATGAATAAGAAAATGTTGAACTTAGCTCTTACTTCCATTTTAATATTTCTCCCCCTCACACGTTGCTTCCCTTTGTAAACAACACTTCACAAAAAATAACACATAACACAATTCACACTAAGAATAAGCAATTTTTCAAGGAAGAAAGATGTGAACAAAATTGTCAACATACATGTGTAACTGATGCAAATGGATAGAGGGGAATGACCTACATAACCAACAGAAATTAACATAACCAAACATATAATTAGTAATCAAATTAGACTTTTTTTCAAATAATATTATAACATCTCCTTTATATCATCCATGAAATTAAAAGTAAGGTTAAAGAGTTAAATTTAAATATAATTCAACAATCTCAAATTCCATTAGCATCAACTACAAGTGATAAAAGTGTGGGGTAGCAATTAACCTACATACTACAAGTGTAGGGTAATCCCTATTTCGACTACAAGAAGATTCAATCGACTATCATTCTTGTTTATTTATCTTTACACACCAAAGAAAATCCCAACATAATATCTTTTGAAAATTAGAACTTTGTGTATCATCTCTAGTAAACATCCTTAACAAAATATTTGAATATAAGAATCAAGTGGCCATTTGATACTATATCCATATTTCCTTTTATATGAAACCAATACTCAACATAACAACCTACAATGTTATCAATCTTTCAATCCATTTTTACAAAGCTACTCGAGTTCTAAAACAATATTAAAAAACCAATTACATATTTTTTTCATTTTCATTCTTTCCTTTGTACGATATGAAGCAACATAACTACCACCACAATCTTCAAATAACATCTTGTATTTGGGATCATTCCGACTAATATGTTTAATGCTACTGAAAGGGTTGTTTTCTACAAAAGTGCGAACATTGAGTCTTGAAGATTGAAGAGCCTCCAAGTAAGGCAAAACATCTCCCAACAAATAATTATTTTTATTTCCAATAAAGTTATTAAATGTCTTGACAAAATTCACATTATATGGCCCATCGAAAAGACTTTTATACAAGGTATTATCAACAAGCAAGGTATTCCCAACACGTGCATCTAAATATTTAGAAAAAAAAACAACCAAATTTTGGTGAAAAATAGGCTTCTTAGGATTAGAGGACAAAAAATGAGCATTTTTTATGCAAGATTCATGCCCAAGTATCTTGGATGGATCAATAACAATGTCGGTTTCACATTTGATTTGATCCACATAATTATTGATGTTGTGGCATTGGGCTGCATACCATATGTACATAATAAACTACACCATACACCTTTCCAAGAATTCTTTCACTATTAGGAAATGCGTCCTAGTTCACTTTGGGTTTCACTAGATTTTTGAATGAATTTGGACATTTTCACCTAGTGAAATTGTTTAACCCCCTAATGAACGGGGACCAGTTGTCACGGACAATGATTTGTTTCACTAGTACCTAGTGAAACAAGGTTATTCTCAAGTGAAATACAAATTTATTAAACCATTCACTTGCTAGTTAATTAACTAACCAGTATGGAAATTAATTAAATTTTAATTATTTAATATATAATATTATTGATAATTTCATGATTTTTAAAACCTTTTATTTATTGACATGTGTCATTACTTACGCTATGTTAAAAACCTAACCTAAGTTAGTAAGTAGGCCATGTAATCAACCTAGGCACCTAACCTAGGAATTCGATAAGAGAATATTCAATCAACATACCATTGTTGACCACACACAACACCACCCATGAAGTTTGATCCCTTGACCTATGGAATGGAGGCAAACACCTTTATCATCAAGCCACCACACTTGTTGTGATAATATGTTACATTACATTTTATTTATGAAATACTTCATTTTAAACATTACAAAAACATAAAATTTAAAAATTCATATCTTATTGAAATTTTGTTCAAATGAAATGATTCAATTTTTTTTTTTAAATTCAATAATGTACATACTTACATTTATTTCCTTTTGAAAGTTTAAAATCATTTGAACAAAAAATAAATTAAATATCATTATTCAATAACATTTCAATGACCATTCTTTTGAAAAAAAATTTTAATAAATGGATTTTTTTTTGTTAATATAATAATACTACCTATGTTAAGTTACTTTCAATTATTATATGTCTATTTTTCATTAATTTAAATTATTTCACCCTACATTATTTATAGCTATTTATGGGTATTTTCAATTACTTTTGGTTATTTTTTGTTATTTCACCCTAAGCTACTTTTGGTTATTCTAAATTATTTTCGACTATTTTAACTTATTTCAACTTAGGTTATTTTCAGCTATTGTAAGTTTTTTTGGTTATTCTATGTTATTTTTGGCTATTGTAAATTATTTCAATTTAGATTATTTGCAGTTATTATAAATTACTTTTGGTTATTTTAACTTATTTCACCTTAGGCTATTTTCAGCTATTGTAATTTTTGAAAAATATTTTATGTTATTTTTTGCTATTGTAAATTATTTCATTTTAAATTATTTGTAGCTATTATAAATTATTTTTTACTATTGAAAGTTATTTCACCTTAAATTTTTTTTATTATAAATTATTTCACTTTAAATTATTTTTGGCAATCCTAAGCAATTATAATATATGGCTATTGGTTGTTCTTTTGTTAGTGTTATTGGTGGTTATTAATGGCTATTGGTACCTATTTTATTTGAAGTTTTCAATGTCTTTTAGTGGTAATTTTATTAATAATTATTGGTGGTTTTTCTATTAATGGCCATTAATAGTTTTTTTTTGGTGGTTATTATATTAATGGCTATTGTGGCTATTCTATTATTGGCTATGGCTATTGGTGGCTATTCTATTAATGGTTATTTGTGATTAATATATTAATGGTTTATTGGTGGTTATTCTATTAATGGCTATTGGTGGCTATTTTATTAATGGCTTATTGGTGGTTATTCTATTAATGGCTTATTGGTGGTTGTTCTATTAATGGCTTATTGGTGGCTATTATATTAATGGTTTATTCGTGACTATTCTATTAATGGCCTATTGGTGGCTATTCTATTGATGGCTATTAGTGGTTATTCTATTAATGACTATTGGTGGTTATTCTATTAATGGCTATTAGTGGTTATTTTATTAATGGTTATTGGTGGCTATTTTATAAATGGTTATTGTATTATAAGTTACTGTTAGTTATTATATGTTATATTATAACTATTGGTGATTTTGTATTATAAATTATTGTTTGATATTTTATGTTATAATATCATAGGCTATTGGTAGTTATTATATTATAGGGTATTTAAAATTATTTTTCATAGGTTATTATTTTCTATTCTAAGTTATTTTTACCTTAGGTCATTATATTTTGTTTTAGATTATTTTTAAGTTATTATGCTTAGGGCAAAATAATTTATAGTAACATAAAGTAGAATGACCTTGAATAATTTAAAGTATAACTTGAAATAACATATATTAATTTTAAATAAAATAACCTAAAGTATGGCTTAAAGCTAGTTGAATATTTTAATTTAAAATAATTTAAAAGCTTATAATAAACTAGTTAAAATACTTTAAGGTTAAATAACATATAATAATTTAGGGTACAATAATTTACAATGGCATATAATAACATAAAATATAAGTTAGAATAACTAAAGTAACTTAAAATAATATAGGGTATATCATAAACTAACATAGATATAATATTTTTTTAAAATATAAATAAACCTATTTGCTATAATAAATTGTAATAGTGGATCATGTTAACTAATAATGAAACATGATGTCTACATAGTGATATTATAGTGAAATAGCTTTCACTAGGTGAAATAAGTAAAATGCAATGAAGTTATTTCATTTTTAAGGTCTCATAGTGATTTAAGCTAATAAATTACACCCCACTTTGGAAGTAGTGTCAAATTTACTACAAGTTTGGGAGTAAACAAAGGTAAAGTGAGAAGAAAGGTTTGTTCTTTACATTTATAAAAAAAAAAAACAGCTAGAGAAGGAGGTGATTCTTTTAGGGTTTGATTATTTCTTTGTCAAAATATATAAAACACCTCAAGAGCCAACTTACAAAACTTTACATTACAGTCTTTTGGAACTGAGAATTCAACTTATATAAGGAACAAAAGTTGGCAATGGGTAAAGTGAAGCACGAGATGGAAGAGAGTAGTGGGGGTGTTGCTTCAAAGCAATGTAGAGTCAAGGAATTAGAGAGGCTGCCAAATCCAAAAGAGTTAGGGAAAATTAATTTCTTGGGTTGTACACATGGTAGCATTTGGACCTTAATGAAGGAAGAAGCAAATTGGGCAAAAAAATTAGGGCTTATCAAAATTAGGAAATTAGACTGGACTTCAGTTAATGAGCCAATAGTGAAAGAAATGATTAGCAGTTACAAGCATGCCGATCAATATGTCAAGTTAAAGGGAAGACAAATTGACGTAAAAAAAGGAGTGGCAAGGATTTTTGGTCTATCCTGTGAAGGGATTGTACCAATTGGAAGGGAAAGTTATAACCTAGTTGTTGTAACTTATTTCATTAGAGATGAACATGAACATTACATATTGCACTCATGTTATTTGATTGCCAAAATAGATGGCAGGCAGAAGGTAGCCATACTAGAAGCAATGACAGAGATTATGTCTTTTAGACAAGGAAACAAGTTTGTTCCAAGTGCCTTGATTTCAACAATGTTGGCAGCAGAGAAGGAGAAGGTGAACCGGGCTACTTGGTATTCACAAAAGTTGCAAAATGAAATCATTATAATTCAGCATAGGGCAAGAAAAATTGGGAATACATTAGCTGGACCAGCTTTGACCATTATTGGTCATCACTTCTTGAAACAATGGGAGCCAAAGAAAGAAGAATCTATTGGGACTAGGAAAAAAACCCAAAACAAGAAGGAGAAGATGATTGTTGATGTCAATGCAATCCTGCTAGTAAAGAAGAAGAAGAAGAAGAAGGGCAAGCTGGCTATAACCATAAGCAAGGAGATCACAGAGGTATCTTTCACCCAAGAAGGGAATCCTAGTGAGGTTGTTGAAGCCTCAATCATTTTGAGTGATATTGGAGGGAAGCATGTTGAGATACCTAGTGAGGTAATGACAAAACCTTTAGTACACAATGTGGAAGAAGTAGGAACAAAATTGGTAGAAGAAAAGGGTATATAGATTACTCCAACAAATGTGGATATGGAAAAGGAGAAAGTACATGAAGTAGTTAGTGAAGAGGTAATTCTTGGAGAAGAAGATGATAGACCTCAATACTTAGAAGATGAGGATGTGGAAATCATTACAATAAAAGAACCATTTCTTCAGCAGTTAGAAAGGGAGTTGTTAGTGCAACTTGAAAAAGATGAACATACAAAGAAGAGTCAATAGGAAGGAGAAGTGTAGTAGGTAGAAAAAGAATGACATGTAGGAACACTAGTAGTGATGGACTTGCAATGGCAAGAAGTTGCTAATGATATGGCAAAGTAATTAGTGTTTATGAAAGGTGGTGCATCCACCAATGACGACTTAGATGCAATGGCTGAGGAGTTGGAGATGTTGGCATAGAGGATTAGGAAGAAGAATGGGGAAGTTCAAGAATTGTAAAAGGAAAATGAAAGGATGACAAAACAACTAGAAGAAACACATAAAGAACTGATAAATCAAGTGGAAAAAAACCATTTTATGAAAAAAAACTAGAGGATTACAAGAGAAGAAATGTGTCAATTGAAGACAAAAGTTACCATTTTAAAAGATGAGAAGAGGGAGATGAGTGAAGTTTTAGCAAAAGTATAGAAAATGAACCTCCACCTTAAGGCTCAGCTGACACAAGATAAGTCAAACCATGAGAGGCTATTGAAAGAAATAGAGAAAAAGATTAAACAATTACACCAACAACTCACGAAATGACAAGAATTAGTTTTGAAAAAACTAGAGATGGTGAAAGAAGTTGTAGAGACAGATAAGAAAGAAGAATTGAAACATCGTCAAAAGATTATCACAAAGGCTCATGCAAAAATTGACTTTAGGAATAGATAAATCAAAATACTTAGAAATGAACATTTCAACTTGTATGAAGAATTGAAGGGAATGGAGGAGGTTTTACACCAGCAAGAAAAGGAATTGAGTACTCAACGGGCAACTATGGAAAATGCTCGTGAGAATCATCACAAGGATTATAAGCTTTTGGCAGCAAAGGAGAAGATGTTATGGAAGGAGTTGTAGATGACACAAGGCAAAGTAGAGTTACTCAATTTGCAAACTACTAATGATTGGGAAAGTGTGGCCATTGAAAACAAAACCAAGGCAATGTTGTATGATGAATTCATATAACAACTTCCAATCAAGATGAATGAGTTATTGGAAGAGGCTAAAATGAAGTTCAGAAGATGTCATTCCAAACAAATAGGGAAGTATACCAATGCCCTGGATGCTGCATTTGAGCGTATTTGGTAGTTGGAAGACAAAGAGGAAGAAGATAAAGAGGAGGTTGCCAATGGAAAAACAACTCAGGAAGAGGCAAAGCAAGTCTCTTTGTCAGAAGAGGATGAGGATGAAACCACACCTATCGAAAACTTGATAAGGAAATAAAAGGTAATAGATCTTATAGATAAAGACAAAGAAAAAGAACATAAGGTGGAAAACAAGGATCAGGCTACCAATATGGATGGAGAATGGGTAGAAAGTAAGATGAGGAAGATGATTTATGGAGTTGTTGCTCCTAGAGTCAAACATTTAACTTTAGCAGAAAAGGCAACTGTCAAACTGTATTCCAAGAGTGATGGTGCATATGATGATAGAGTTAGAAAATGTTTTGTCATTACTACCAAACCTAGAAACATACTACCTATTGCATCGTTTTCAGATTCGTTTGAGGGTAGGGGTAGCATTGCCCATACTAGGATTAGGTCACATCACTAAAAAACAATTCCTAGTAATGTGGGTTGTAGAGGATCTAGAATGGAGAAAATTCCTAGCTTATAACATAGTATGTTGTTACATTCAATACTATTAGCTAAGAGGATACAAAGTGTTAGAATTTGAGGTGGGTTGCATGGGGTTCTATTCCCTGAAGTATTACTATAGGTTAAGGTATGCCTATCAAGAATGTTACCACTTGCACCAGATTGTTGTCTTTAGCAAACCAACTTTTGTTATGACGCAAATGGAAATTATCTTAGATCACGTGGTAAATCAAGCTCATGTTGAGCTTAAGCGATGGAAGCAACTAATGGATTATTGCCAGGAGCTTGTTTGCTTCACCAATTTGGGATTTCATGTGATGGAAACAATCATGTGGAAAGTAAATTGTGAGTGTACAAAGTTTTTGGCAATAGATGCACATCTTGGCCAAGACGCATTGTACTTGCAAGCGGCCATACTGCACACTCAACATTTAGTGGATAAGCTGACAAGCAACCATGCATTGGCAAGATTGCACACTACCAATAGTGTCTTCCTCACCTGGTGAAACTTAATCAAATCAACTAGTACGTGAGGGGTGAGCGAATTACAACAACTAAGGATGGATTAAAGTCTTCTAACAACAAAATAGACCACTATTTTACTCTTGCTAAGATGGTACTCTATACTAAGAATAGTGGATATTCCAATCAGATCTAAAAGTTTAGCTATTGTGTGGGGACACTACAACACTTAAGAAGGGAATAATGTTAGGAAAAAGGAATAGAGCAATAAGCACATAGACAAGTCAATAAACAAAGATAGGATGACAAAATAAGCAAAATAGTGAGAAAGTAAGCAAATCGATATGACAGTATAGGCAAGTTGGTATGGTAGCATATCGTTATGACACAATGTAGTCGATTTGTGGCAAGTTGAATTGCCAGATAGTTAGGTAACTATAATCAATTTGCGGGAAGTATAAAATACATTTCGACTAACTTGTAGGGGGTTCAAATGATGATTATATGTATGTTTAGGCAAATCTTTTAAGAGTAAATAAGTAAAGGAATTATGACTTGTAGGGGGTTCGAATGATGATTGTTTGTATGTTTAGGCAAATATTTTAAAAGAGAGTAAGTAGAGGAATTATGAGAGGAAGGAAGGGAGCAAAAAATTGTAGAACTTCATGGTTTATGAAAATATTAAAGATATTCTTCCTTCCATTCTTGTGATGTAACATTGTATGTCGATAATTGAATGAATCTCTAGACTTAAAAAGGATTGAATGTTGTCCTAGTTAGTATGTTTACATGGTACTCATTCTAATGGAGTAGCACAAGAACCCAATAGTGATGTAAAGGTAGTTAATTTATTCATGAAAAAATCAGAAATAATACCTGCAAAATTATATCACTAACAGGTTAACCAAGAGCTATGGAGGTCCTTGTCTATTGGTTTTGCAATCAATTTATAATTAGAGAGTATCAATAGCTCAGGTCAAAGAAGTCATATTGAAAGATGTCATCATTGAAGGGAGACCTTTTCTAAGTTAGTTGATCTTTCAAGTTTCCCACCTATCTTATTGAATATGCTTCATGCAATTGGTGAAGGTGTTAGGTCTTAAGTTGCTTTGTTGACCACTTTGGCATGTCCTCATTGCTCTCTTTTGGGGCTCCAATTGGTGTGTTTGCACTTTTGGGCGCTATATCTTAATTGGATGTTGGTCCTCTCATTTTGTTCTTCCCTTCCCCCTTTCGGATGTGTGTTTGTTCTGAAAACTACAGAATTTTCAGTATTTGTTGAAACCCCGTTTCAATAAAAATGTGCACAACCATGTTAAGTTCAAGGATCCAGAATATTTCAAGGACTCAATACTATACTAGACCACTTGTTCAATTGACCCATGATATTTTCTGGGAAAATTGTCAATACTTTAATCAACATATTTACTTCCATGTACATTTTGAACTACTTGACGGAAAAAGAAACCTTAAATTGAGTTGACAGAAAATTGTTCAAGGTCTCATATTACTACACTTTGCAGAATACATTTGTTTAATGACTTAAGGGGTTTTCTAAGAAGTGTTTTATTGTATAGACCACCAAGCTTTATTTTAAGAAGAAAATCTCGAAGATACAAAGCCTTGGGGGTGAAAGGAGGGTCACAAGCAGGATTACTTTGCAGATCTATTGAATCTTTCCAAAAGCACAGATCATTTGAAACTACCATAGCATGGTCTAATAACTATGCTCTCAATTCAGCTGGGGCAAAAAATACAAGTACTATTGTCCCCATAATGCATTTCACAACAAGCACTCTATTTTTGCCATTCATGCCAGTCAATCCTGTACAGATAGAGAATTCTCCCTCTCTCCCATATACACCCACATGCAGTCCAACCTCCCTCTGTCCCCATACAAGTTGTTCCAACCAAATCCCATAATTGCCCCTGAAACATTGGAAATCTCACACATATGACCAGATGTATGTTTCAGCTTGCGCAACAGAGCTTCCATCAACCTTTCTTACAGTACTCTTTTCTCTTCATGTGGTATGTGCTGATCCAGAAGTGTAGTCATGATGGCATAGATTGCCATCAAACATGGATGAAACAATTCATTCTGTCCAAATTGTGCCACTCCATCAGTCTTCATTTCCTCTATGCCTGGACTAGCTTCAAAGTCATAATGATATGTGCATTATCAGATGGAAAACTTTACCAAATAACACAATCTCGGTGAAAGATGATCAACTCGGAACAATAACTAATACATGCAATACCAAGCTGTCTGTAGCTTCCAACTCTACACTTCTAACAGAAGTCACATACACCATCCAAAAAAGGGCCTCTATTCTGAATTCTGGTAGGTAGAAGGAACTGAACTAGTGTACAGCAAAACCTAGAAATAAGCTCTCAGTAGTAGAAAATTGCCCTGAACATTAAGACACAAAGCAAGAACCAACAATACCAGGACAAGATGGCCAGCTTGTCACCAAAGTCACAGAAGAGCAACTTCCCTGTTGAAGATCCAGCTAAAACTTCCAGTCTTGGGCCCTTTCTTGACCTTGGCCTGTGCACGCTCTTCAAGTTTCCGGATGCGAGGAGGCAGTGAGCACACATACTCTTGAGCTGTTTGTGCTTTGCTTGAAAGCCCTTGCATGCTGGCCACATTCCATCTATTCACCAAATGTTCCATAATGTCTGCATAGTCCCGAGCAGTGTACACCCCAGTCCTCTGAGCAACCAGTGAGAAATCGTCAAAAAGGTGCTCATTCTGTCCATCATACATCAAGTGGGCAGGCATGCTGACTTTCTTCCTCATCATGTCAGCAAATGCTAGCATGGTACCATCAGGGTCAAGCTCAAAAAGTTTCTCCACGATCTTGGTGTACGCATTCTCATGTCGCCTCTCATCTGCTGCAACCAATCCACAAATAGTTGCCAGCTTGGCATCACCAAATTGCTTGGCATGTCGGGCAGTGTTACCATGTGAAATGAACGTTGCTCGTTCTTGAAATGATGTGTAAACAAAACCTAGATAGGGGTTGTTTTCTGTTTTTGGGTCCTGCAATCACCAGGACAATACTCAGCAGAGCATTTGGTTGAGGTTTACTATTCGAACAGGTTTTACACATAGCAGTTAGAACCCTCATTGCCAAGGATCAAACTACTGAGCCTTATTGATCTTCCTAAAAAAATCATTATGGTGAAACAATCTGGGTTTGTAGCACAGAATATGAGATGCTGCATACCACATCAGAGGGCACAAGTTAGTCAGCAAAACCTTGTCAAGTTCACGTCCACTGGTCAGTAGCACGGTTGCTGATCAAGGGCTTAACTGATTAAGCTACTGTTCTTTCAAGACAGTTAAATGAAACTGCAATTGGACAAGGATGCCACAACAGATTCATCCCACATCCCTGCAATAAAGAAAAACATAATGTACCATTCCAGATCCGATTAGGTATTGAATGGTCTTCTCAATCTGTCTCATGTCCACTCGGCCAGTCAGGTATAGGTACTTGTTTAGCACATCACCATGCCTATTCTCCTCTGCAGTCCAAGCCCGAGTCCAAACACCCCAGGGAGAGGGGCTTGCACCAGTCTCATCCCTGGTCCCATCCAAAGTGTTGAGCATGGTCTGATATGTGGGAAGAGCTTCTTCTGTGATCATGTCTCCTACCAAACAAACAAGGTAGTCATCTGGGAGGCCTGCAGATCTCTCACGCAGCTCTTTCACCTCATCCAGGAAGCCTTCAGAAGATGGCTCTGGCAGATAATCCTGAGGCTGCCAGCACTTTTCAACTGGCTTCAGAAAAGGCAACAATGTGCTTTCAGCCCAGCCTTCCAATGACTTGAAGACCTCCATTTTCTCAGGGGCGAGAGAGTGTGTAACCATTGAATGCTTCTCTTTCGCTCCGCCATTCAAGTCAGCTCCTCTGCAAGAAATCCAATCGATGCAATGCTGCTGTTAGAAGATCCGGAGGAATATTGATAGATTTTCTATTCGGGCGGGAAAAAAAGAAGAAGGAAAATGGACAAGAAAAGACGAGGCAGATCTATCTGACGAAAACTGATTGCAGAATGTAGGAGTACTAGTCCTTCGGTTCTCATTCCAAAGCGCGCTCTAATTAAAACCTAAACCTACCTTCTGCTCGCAAATCCACATGGGGAAAGCGATGTGCATAGAGCAGAGTGTTTCACTTCTTGGATCCCCGCAGAAACCACTCCAAGAAGGGAAAAAAAACTGAAACCACAGAAAGACTCGCTCTATTACAGGTTGGATCCTACCTGAACTTCTGCGAAATGGTGGCAGTCATCACAATAACCTCCCGGCCTCTCCCCGCCGGTTTACCAACGGGCTTAACCAGGCCTGTGAGAGGCAATTTAGTCCCGGACATGGTAGAGGAAGCCAGACTTCCACTGCTGCTGGTGGAGCACGACGACAAATTAGCATTGCTTAGAGTACCGCAGTAAGTGGACGCCGCCGAGGACGGTGCTGTAAACATGGTAGGTACAAACCCTCCTGCCACATGCGCAGACATGGACAAACTCGCCATGTATTTTTTTCCTTCCTTCACTCACGTTATCCTGTGCGCACGCAGCCGAGATCACAACAGCCAAAAAAACCAGCGCAAGTTGCACACCGTTCTATTCCCGCTCCGTTCCACTCCTTAATGCAGAAGATGATGCGAATCGAGTGTTCAAGGAACAAGAACAAGAAAAAGAAAAAAAAGAAAAAAGAAAAATGAGCGGCGGCGGCGGCAGCAGAAGATGTTTAATGTCCTCTGCAGCAGAAGCGTCAACAACGGCAGGGACAACAAATGAGAAAGAAAGTGAAAGAAAGAAGTGGCAACAACGACACAAAGCTCGGCAAGCTCTAGGCTGCTGCGAACAAATAGCAAAACACAAAAATACGGCCTACTAGAACGCACGCAGCAGCCTTGGCCACACACGGCACACCCAGACAGACAGACAGGCGAGCGCACTGGTCTAGGGCGGCAAAGCTGCCATATGGTGTACATTAGGTCCCTATGGCCGCCCCACTCCCCCTCCCACCTCCCAAAAAACCCCAAAGAAGAAAAAGAAGAAAAACAACCCGTGTAATATTAGAGTTACCCGTAAAGTCATGCCCTCTCGGCCCTGAGTTTCACCCCTCATTTGATGCTTCATCCCCTCCTGGCTGTTGTCCGCAGAGTCATGAAATTTTATTAAATAAGGATATGAAATACTTACTGTAACTCAAGATTAAATGCACCAAGCTGGAGAACATTTATAACTACAGTACAAATAGCAGCAGCAGTGATTGGTTGAAGACGTTCAAGAAAAGAAAGGACATAGCAAACTCAGTTTAGCACCAAATTTGCTGTTAAACTGAGTTTCATACCCCTTTGAAGCTCAGTGTACAATTTTTTTTCCTGTTTTTTGAAATCTCGTCCCCTACGTAACCAAACAGGGGGTTCCGGTGCCGTCTTTTCCTGACTTTACGGATAACTTTAATAATATTCAGTGTTTCGTTTACTGGACGAATTTCGTCGTTTTTCCCACCAAAAAATTAGGTGAACTTTTTTTAAGATTATAGTGTAAATTAGACTCATTTTTCTAATTTTGTGGAAAATCTCGCCAAATTTTTTTATCTCAGAAAATTGGGGTGAAAACCCTGAACGTATAATTCTTCAGTGCAGTTTTTTTTTTTCTTTTTCAATTTTGTGATGTTGCCACATTGGTGATCATCCACCAGGAGCCATGTCTGGCTATAGATCAGCTATGAAAAGAAATTATTAGAATCATTTTATATCTGGGCTACTTGCTTGAACCAATGAGTGAAAATATGACAATTTTTAGAAATGTTTTTCGATTTTTGGCGATCGAAATTTTAAAAAAAAAGGAATTTACTCTTTTTTGGGGAAAAAGTTTCACCAAATGGAGAAAATTCGCCACACAAAAAAAAAACACCACTTCCGTAAATATTTAGTTCCTAATTTCACAGGTTTATTTGGCTTTTGTCCAAGTGGATGGATGAATGGTCCTCCCTCCCTCTCTATTAGGTCATATCCACGATGCCCACCCCTCCATTTGTTTCCTTTTTAGGTTGTCCTGGTTTTGTACTGTTGTTGGTAACATTAGTTAGGGTAGCAAGTTTTTTTTTTGGTAATGTTTTAGAAATTGAGCCAATAGGAGGGTGCGATGAGTGTTAAGAACCATCATACTCTACAATAGAGTTTTTTAAGTAAATTAGCAGCATAGCCTCACAGAAACAGTTCCCTTTTTATTTCTTATGTGTATTTTGAGGGATCTCCCCCAGAAGAAGAACCCTAGGCCGCTATGCTGAAGGAGCTTCCCCAATTTTATAAGTTCCTATGTTCCCATGGGAAAAAAAAAATTCTACAAGAGGCAAGGAAATAAAAAGAGTGTTGTTTACATAAGGGGAAGTTCTCATACTCATGTGTTCTCCTGAGGTTCGAAAACATCCTTGGGCTCACATCCTCAAGTGCCCCTCCCTAAGAGAACACACCATTTTGTATGGGAACCTCCCTTACAAGAAAATAGGCTCTCCTATTTATGACTTCATGGTTTAGAATGTCACAAATGTAAGGGGAAAAGTTCATAATAAACATATTTTTTCATCTTGTTGACAAATACAATCATTCATTATGATTATTCTGTGGTTCAAATTCAAGGGCTACTTAAAAGAATCGATTGTCAAGATTTCAATCATCTCTACCATTTTATGATGGGCAACTTCATTGGAATACGATGGATAATGAATTATGATGTTTTCCTTTGTGGTTTAGAGTGTACAAATCTTGGGGGAGTTTAGGGTTTTAAGGGTTGGGCACACACCTTTTGTTTTTAGGCATGATCTTGTTTTAATTGTTGCACTTGCTTGGTTTAGGGCTCGATGCTTTATAATGAAGATAAGGATTTTTTTTTGAAAACTTTATAATTAAAGAAACACCAATCTGGAGAGGATCAAAATCCAAGTTAAATTGTTACAAGTTGGATGCAAAAGACTAAGACATCATAGTGGGGATCTTTCAGCTATAATTTGCTTGCAACAAGTTGAATGGGAGGTGGGTATTGAAAGGAAAAGCTGAAAGGTAGCTAAATCTAGTGGTATCAATTGATTTAAGATAGAAAATGATTGCACCTTTTGGAGTGTGATGAAAACTAAAACAAAAGAAAATAATTATGATGGAAAGCAGAATATTTTTTTGCCCTTTCATAGCCCAAGCAACACCGGCATAATTATGCAAGAAAACATTTACTTGTTTATGTAAACATTCAAAAAATTTGATTGTTAAATGGAGGAACTAATATGTTGGGTGTTGGTAGTGACATATATTTGTATTGGGTGGAAGCTCATCGAGGTGGAACATAAAGGACATTGCTTCATTAATTTTTGCAATTTTTAAAATTTCAATTGTAACTCATTGCAATTTATGTGTGCCACCGATGGAATGGGATTCAAATCAAAATGACTTAAAACACAATGTAAATATTTCACAAAAAAAAATTAAAATCCAATTTATAAATGACTTTTATAAGTACTACACAATTTTTCATGTTGTTCCAAAAATGCACCACAAGATGTTCCTATAACCAAGAATTTGTGTGTATATATAATGGATAAATGAATGTAACATAAGGCTAAATCAAATGTGTTTTTTTCCTTCTTGGTTTGAACAATTTTTTGCTTAAGGATGGTGATTTGTAAGAAATCCTTTATATTTCATGATTAGTGCATTTGGAGCTTGTTTTTTAAAAAATCGATATAAAAAACAAGTATGTTATGATTGCCAAAACTAGTTTATTATGAATGTCCATTGATTATTGTTGGCCAGACATTTTCTTGTAGCTATGTCAAAATTGATCAAGTTTTTGTTTTTTTGTTTTTTTTCAATTATGAACATTCATGATGTGCCATTTTTGTTTCACCCTAATGTGTTTTCATCTTATTACTTTTGAAGCAATGAGTCTTTGTGTAAAACATGATCAATGAAATAGGTTTATAAATATGAGATCAATTATGACATCATTAGTTAAGATGCAAATTAGTGTTGGGCAGTTATATTGATGGAATTTTGAAATATAAATTGATATTAATATTGATATAAAAAACCAGGTTGCATTGTAAAGACATGCTTAGGCAATAACTACCTCATATGTCTAGTATTTGACTAGTATGAAAAGATTAATAAAGATTCAATAGTAGTGACCACCTAACAGGAATTTCAGAAGTATTTGATAAACTAATATTTTCCTGATTTGATATTTTTGAAAAAAAAATTGATACCAACTTCATACAAGGGCAATACAAATTTCAATACTTGAGGTATTAACCTACTTCATACCAACCAATAATCAACCTTATATTCAATATTAATATTAAGATGGTATCAATTTCTTAAAAAAGATTTGAAACCAATAGCAACTTAGTATGAATGTTTAGATTTTTTTTGATAATAGTACCAGCTAATATTTTCAAAAGTAGATACCCACCCATAAGCAAAACTTGACCTTAGAAGAACAATGTCAGCTCATCCTCATCAACAAGAAGAGTTGAATGTCACAAAAGAATGCATAATTGTTTCTATCCTCAGTGGAAATTAAACTCACAATTAATGAATACAAAGGTGTCATACATTACATCACAGTGCATCCCAATACATTCATTACCATCATCACATCACAAAGGTGGACACGTATTAGACCAGTGGGTTATGGACACATGCACCGAAAAAGACTAGAGTTATTAGTTGGAGGTTAGTAGTGTGGCCTGTGCCATTGGCCCAAGTGTCACCAGTTAACACGTCCTCAACTGATTTTTCCTTCCAAAACCTGGCTTTTTGAGATTTATTTGAATTTTCAGTGGCAGAAATCACATTAAAATCAATATCTCCCACATTCTGAATCCAAATCTTACCAAATAAATTCCATTAAATCCTGCTCATCAAGATCTTTCCAACAACATCAAAGGCACATTCCAATTCCTCTGAAATTTTCAGCTACGATTTAATTTAATTTTCAGTGAAAAAATCATTCAATATTCAAGAACTTTTGCACCACAAGTCCAAACGTCTTGGAACCAAGCCCATGCACACCTCCTTGTCAAGAGCTTTCCAAAGACACCAAGAACACAATGTGAAGCATCCTAGTTTGATGGATCTCACAACTACAAAACAAAACAAACTACTTTTTTTCATACATAGATATGGGTGTGGTCACACTATTAGAAGCCATTTTAGGCATATCTAGTCTTTTCTTAATGTTTACAAGTCTCATAAACTAAGTTAATGTTGAAAATGTGCATGTTGTATTTATATGACACCCTTTTAATATATCAATCCAGTATTTAAATAAATTTAAAAATAATCCAATGAATATAAAAAACCTTTCAACACATTTTCAACACAATGTTACAAGGGGAAAAAAAGGTATAAACATTGTTGTTTAGAATTGTGTCAAGATTTTTTATCAATCTCATGTTGCCATATTAATTAAGCAAGATTAGTCACAATGACTCACCTAGGGATGTTCTTGGCTCCTATTATCTTGTTTTTACCCATGTATCATGAACATTGTTTTGTTTTTTCATTATTGAAACCATTATACAATTTCAAATTTTAATAATTTGACAAAATTGAAGCTCAAATGTGACGGTGCATTAAATTTGAGTGCATTAAACATGGCTAGCTTTTGTAGGCAATGAACACCACTTCTCTTGCCATTTAATGTTGCTTCCCTTACCCACATTAAAAGTTGGAATATTTCCTAATTTGGTTCTTTATTTCATAGTTAGAAAATTATTACTTTTACTTGAGATTAATGAAATGTTGTTTTTCTTTTGCTTATATAATTTTGGATTTTAATGAAAAAGTTTATTTTATTTTCATGTTTTGTCATTTTTTTTGTTTTTATTTGAATGTGAAATGGATCCTTGCTTATAAATTCATGGATATTATATGGGAACTACATCACATCACAAACTTAATGGGTCACGATTTGGCAATAATAGTCATGTGAAATTTATTTTTCATTGGTTAGTATGGAATAAACATGGATGTCATTCATCTACTTGTGTTGTTTGGACATCAATGTCATGCGCATTGTTTACACATGAATGTCGTATGCCTATTCATATTGTTTAAATACGGATGTTGTATGTTTATTCGTGTTGTTTACATTTGAAAATCGTGCACATAATTTTCATGTTTAAATAATGCACGACATTTATGTTAAACAATAGGAACTTATAAAATAACGAATTTCACACAAATTTGAAATGAACCCATGAAGCCTGTAAATTTGTGATGCAAATGGTGGAAAATAATTCCTCAATTTTCTTGGGTCCATTCACAATTGGGGCACCAAAAATGAGTGTCTAAGTTTTTAAAAACTACAAATGACAACTTTGAATTTTTGTTTATCTTACATATTATAGTTGTAATGGATTGTTGTATGTTAATAGATAAAATAATTTATTATTAAATCAATAAAAGAATATTTTAAAATAATTTGGATACTATGTAAATGTCATTTTGAGTCTTGTAAATTAGCTATATCAAGTGTCTAAACTACACTTTTTTTAAAAAGGAATGCGTAAAATCATATAATTGATTTCAAATTTTTTTGTACAACAAAAACATGCCCCTTCAATGAAAGTACATGTTCATTGGATGACTTGATGAAAAATCAAATCATACAAAAATGTCAAAGTTTTGAAATTTTGAATGAAAAGGTTGCAAGGCAAAGGACTCATTGTTTAATTGACAAAAAAATAATGTTCAATGGGTTCAAAATGTCTAATTTTATGGCAAGCCACAATGATGTGTAAGAAATAATCTCGCCAAAAAACCTGTTTAGTTATCCATTGAAACTCATTTTGGGATTTGATGGATTTTTTTATTTATAAACCAAAATATTCATACACCATTATGTATTAATATGAAACTCACCATTGTCACATGAATTATTTTAAATTGGACTAATCAAAATTTTCATTTAAATTTGTTTCAAGTAAATGTTATTTGCAAAAAGTAACCCCACAAAAGTTTTAGAGTCATTTTTCCTTTTTTTGGTACCCCAATCATGAATGGACCTTCTTGTCATTGTATTCCAATATGAATATTGTTTAAATAAGAAACCTTTCACCTTCTCCAAAACCCAAAGTTCAAGAAATGTTTTTATTGTATCATCAATAGTTTTAATACATGGGGAAACTTATTTGTCATCATTTCTGAATGCAAATAAATGACATGTATGTGACAAAATCATTATGAGTCCATAAGTAAAGAGACAATGTGTTTTTTTGTTACAATGGGAGTACTTTCAAATTTTGTAAAATGATTAACATCAAATTTTTTAAATATTTATCATGAATATGTTTTGGAAAATTTTAAGTTAATTAAATTCCCTTGCAACTATCAATGGATGTTCATTTCATTAGTAGATTGTTTTGTTTGATGTTCATTGTGACAACTTATGCATTGATATCAAAATTTTAGCTCTCAAATCTTGTGCATTGTATATGTAGATTGTATTGCATGGAGGTATTGACTTTCTTTTGGAATGTCCATCTCAAATCTTTTCTAGGTTGTGTTCAACAATTTGTCAATTCAATGTGTCAAAGTTCAATTTATTCTATAAATTTTACCACTTTCAAATATCTTGCCTTTGGTTATTATCTTTTAAACTTATTTGTTGAGGTGAATTTTGTAGATGGTAATTTTCCACATGGAAAGGGAACATTGATCTCACCATCTTGGTTGGTGATTTGTAAGTTGCACAAAGTTAAGGAAAAATGTTTTAGTGCCATGTTTGGGTTTTAGCCCAAGTTATGTGCACATATTGAAGGATGTTGCTTATGACAAGAACAACATCACAAGTTCCATATTCAACTTCTATTCTTTCAAGCACAAGGATTGCATTGGATGGTATGTTTGGGCAAGTATACAACTATTGGTGACAACTTGCCAAAGTATTTTTAGGACACCATCATGATGCCAAATACTACTTCTTCTATTGTTAGCATTCCATTGCATGATTTCAATATCAAGTAAAACCTTGCCAAGAATGTAACAAACCTTAATTCTTTAGTCTTTTTTTCTACATTCCAGTTCTTTGATTTGTGTGATTCTTTTGAGGAGGAAGGGACATTACCTCATTCTTTGAATAGAAAATCACAAAAAAATAAACGCTTTGCCTTTTTAGCCTTCCACCTTTTGATATTCAACTAGACCCTTGCCACAATCATCAATTCAACACACAACCACCTTTTTCAATGTTGTGGATTGTTTTAAAGTTTTGTCACTAACCTCACATGCTACACACAAGTTGAAATCATTGAACTATGACATAATTATTGTGAAAAATGTTATTTACTTTCCAACGACATTAATGGGCAAACATCAAACATCAAGCAATGAGCAAGTGAGTAGGCTTAAGTGAGCAACAAAGAATCTTTATTACATATTCTAGCCACATCATTGAATATTCTATGAATATTTTCATGCCATGTGGATTCTTTTTTTGTGACATGGCAGAATACTCCTTGTTGATGTGCAAAATATTCTACCATGTGGACAAGGGTCCAATTTCAAAACACACAAACTATTTTCTTTTGGAGGTATTTATGGATGAAAATGGTGGTTCCCATAAACCTAAAGGTCTTTTAAAAATTGCAAACCACATTAAAAACAATCACCAAAATAGAAATGATTAACCCCTCCAAGGATGTTATAAATACAACATATTCTAGAAATGATATTCATTGCATCATGAAATAATTTTTTCCTACATCATCAATGGAAATTCTCCACCAACATTGGCATATTAAATATGAATAGTGAAATTGAAATAGGCATTCCAAAACTTGATTCAAATAAAGTTTTATTATAATTTCATTAACTATGAAATGTTTTAGCACATGCTAACAATCGTCGAACCTCATCCCAACTCCACATGGGATAATAAATGAGCTTTTTAGATTGGTCACAATACATTATGTTTTGTAGGATATGATACATGTCCTGAGATTGCACCCATGTTCCACATCCAACCAAAGAAATTACTAACATGACAACAAAATATATGCAAGAGCAACATGGGTAATTTCCAATTGTCACATTGAAACACTTGTGGTCGTAAAGTATGTTGTAGATTCATCCATATCCAGGGGGCTAGACATCTACAAGGGGCAGACCAAAAGAAGGACTAAGTAATTTACTAACATCCTAGTTGTTGGTGTATTATTACATTGATTTAAACACTAAAGGCCTTCTCACCTTCCTACCACAACGAGATGTGGCCCAATTTTTTGCATCTATAGGTCTAATTACATTTAGTGTGCAAGTTGAAGGAACTTGGAAATTGCTTGAAATGGAAAGCTCACCTCTAAATATATTTCGAGGGTTGTTCTACATTCAAAGTCAAACAAAAACCTAACTTCTTACAGAAATGATACCTCTTTTTGAGTAAAATTGACACCATGTTGAACAAGCCATATAATTGAGACATGTGACCTAGCAATGACATACTTTCACAAAGACCCACCCACACAACAATTGAAATTATTTGAATAGAACCAATGCTTATGGTGCTCAAGAGACCCAAATCGAAATTGGGCCCAAAAACCAAAATAACATGGAAATGGGGTCCCAAATTTCGTTTTATATGTATTGATATTTCATGTGCACTTCACATTGATATTTTTTTGCAATGTAAAACATTACACTATAGAATTAGGAAGGCACTAATCAAAATGCCAAAGGTCATCCCCACACATAACCTCACTAACCACTATGCCACCTTGAGAAAATATAAGAAACATATTTTGTGCAACACATGGTGACCCATGGATGTGCAAATCATCAACATTATTGGGATGACAAGTGGGAATGACCACACGAGGATGAGAGAAATTAACGTGGTTAGGCCTATGTGACTCGTCATCCACCCTTGGCAAAAAGTTAGCACTTTGTTTGGCAAAACCAAACACCTCTTCACCCTCCAGACAAGGAGTCCATGCCATGAATGACGATTTGGAAGCATAATTGGCAATGGTTGCTACAAGCTTGGAAACATCTTTTGAAAAATAGGCCCTCATCAAAAGGAGTTCATTTCTATTATGACCATTCTTAAAGGACTTCTTCGCAAGTAATGTTGATATATAGTGGATTGTTTAAAAGCCCGAACATAGTCATCGCAGGTGGCTATGTACAAGGACGTGCTGCACTTTCCCAACTATTGTAACTAGATGTTATCCATAGTCTCAGTAAGATTACAAGTTGGCATATTTGCCCATTCAATGTTGTTGAACTTCTGCAAATACTAAGAAGAATGGATTAAACCAAAAGTGTAAGAATAAAGAAGATAGTTCAGATAAATCCTTGAACATAATATATGAAAGGAAATTCTTACATGGACCATGAACTTGCCCCATTGTCTGACATGAAAGTGCTAGAAGGCAAGCTAGTTACCAAGTTCGTGATCAATAGATTTAGACATAACTTTTGATAAGAGCCATTAGTGATGGATCAAATGTCTGCCTTTTCTAAAAAATTGGAATTTTTGTAGTCAAAGCAAAGGGCCTTATGCCGATCTTGTAATTTAGGTCTAATTAGTTATTCAATATGCCTATTTAACAATTGAGTATAGTGGAACAAACCTATACGTTCTTTGTCCACCATCCTTATAGTGGCATCACTAGAACTGTAAAAATTCTGACAACATTTTAATTTGCTTGTTCATTGTCCACCATGAATCCCTTGAAGTTGGGTTTAACACACTTGTGTTTGAACATTGTGCCATTGAGATTTGTCCACATGATCTGTTGTGCTTTGGTGTCTTTAGATTTCATGTCACAAACTACAAATGGTCATTACTTTTCAACATCTCGGATTATAAACATGATAGGCCATGGTTGTCCAACTAGCGACTTGCTTCACATGGTCAACATGATCCAAAAGTTTTCTAGATTGCCTTCGGGTTGCGTTTGTGTAATAACCCCAACTTCGCTCCCAACCCCGTTGACGGACATCTTGAAAAAAAAGATTTATTGATTAAATATTTGGCATGGGAAGCAACATTCTTGGATAAAATTATAACGACTTTTGGACTTCAACTCAAAGATGTTGTCAATGTAACCTCCACCCGAATAGTTTTTAAACAAAGCAAGAAGGTTTTGTACATGTGATGAGCTCAAAACAATGAATTTCTTTGAGTTAATGGTCTTTGAAAACCTTGCAATTGTTGTCATTGCTATCATTGAACAAATGCTTAGCAAGGAAGGATTTACTGGCATTCAAAGAGATGGTAGACATTTTGGCAATGGGCGTTCAGTTGACCTCTTCCTCTATCAACTTTTTACTTTCATCCACAATCTTTATAGCCCTATTATTTACAACAAAATGAAGATGCAGACCAAGGTGAATTGTAGCTCTTGAAATAGATTAGAGTTTATGGATAACATAATAAATATGACCTTTATAAGGGTCGACATAGAAAGGGGGGGAATTGTAGAATTTACAAGCAAAGGATGAACTCGGAGGTCCAAGAAGGACCTGTCTTTTCATTGGCAGGTGGGTTGATACTTCGATTTAGGCTATTTCATTAGAAGCCTTGGAATGAACGAAGGAACTGTAGTTTGTCTTAACATAACACAAATGCCCCAAATAACAAACCTTCCTAAAGATAAAACTAAAATTATTTTTCATATTGGTTATGATGACCTTGGACCAAATGTGGCCATCATACTTTCTGTCCATGCTTTACATTTGCAACAACGATGGATTATTGGGGGACCAAGGAGGCATTTCGAATAGAATGTCACCATTGAATGTCATGGGTAAAAAAAAGATAGCTTGAATGTAATCTTGTCGTAGTCCAAATTTCACAACTCGATTGAGGCATTTTTAGTTATTAACATTGTGTGCATATAATCAATAATTGAATGTATTGACCCAATCAAGGTGGAGAGTTCCGATGTTGATTGAAAAAACAGAACTTCCAAAGGAATAGACAAAAAATAATTAAGTCACGCTCATGAACTTTACACCAAGGATAGCAAGTCCTCTTCGGATGACAAACCAAACAAGTCAATGAACATGGACGAAGGAACAATGTTAAAGGTATGTTGTTCGACATCAAGATAAAAAATGTCTTTCATTTTTTTCCCTCTTAAAATCATAGTTTTAACCATAGATGCTACTTTTCATGGCATTAAGATGGTTTCTTGGGAATGAACAAAATGTTGTCACCCACAACCTTGTAACATCCATAGTTCACCACCCATTCCTAACCTTGAACTGTAATAACGAACATTTGATACCCCGAACTAAAGACATTGTTATTCACATCATAAGTAACACCCTTGGAGATATGCAATGATCTAGGCTGAAAACTAAACATAACACACAAACATATTGCAAACACCATAGTAGTATTAATTCCCTCTACTAAGATAGTGAGTTCAGACCAACCATCAACACGAAAAGTTGCGATACTAGGATAGATTTAGTGTAAAATCATTACAAACAATGCAAGACAAAATGAAATGAAATTATGAAGACAAAAGGGAAAATCGATCAAGTTGTTTTAAGAGAACATGTTAACATACCAGGATGAAAATGGAAAACAAATAGGAATAATCTAAAGAAGATAAAAGCCTAAGTGAGATAAGGACCTCAAATAAAAAATTCAACTTAGTAAAGGGGAAATCTTCATAAGGTCAATTAATGAGGGTGTAGGAGAAAAAAATGTGTGAATATTGTGGGCTATTGGAAGCAATGGGCAAAGAAGTGCCAATTGGCAATTTAACAATTGTTTCCTAGTGGGAAATGAAACATTGAAATGAAATGTGGTGATAATAAAGGTATGAAAACAAGTGCAAGATGATCTACATAATGGAAAGGGTGTACTTTTAAAACAATAACGGATAAAGGACAATGAAATAAATTATAATCAGTTAGGGAAACTAATATCAGTTTTCTAGCAATTATTCCATGTTAGAATTCCAAAAACCAAAAAATGAATGTGGAAGGGGAGTTCCTTATAACTTTCAAAGAAGTGAAGTGTACAGAAACATACAGAATCACACTAGAAAGAATCCATTTGTCAAATCTAGTCCAAATAATCGAAAAATGAATTGATATCAATATAGATGGTTATTTAAGTGGAATAAAGGAATTTGAATCTTTGTACAATTTTTTTGCTACATTTTAAAATATGGGGAAAAGGATAAGAGGGCATTTTTGACCATAAAAGGAGGTAAGTTGTTTAGCAATTTAGATGTTTTATAACAAAGGATAGAGAACAAGGCCTTTATTACTTGAGGGAAAGGTATGCTATAAAGTCATAAAGGCATCTAGAGGTTAATGAATTTTGAGATCGAAGAGCCCCAATCATAAGATTTCACAAGAAGTATACTATGAAAATTCCCACCCAAAAACCTTAAATTGTAAACTAGACACCAAGAAAAAGAATTACTAAATCATTAAGGGCAATAGTGACAATGAGTATTGATGTTAATTGTATGGATGAACCAAAATGTGATGCAAACCAGAAAATCCACTTCAACAAGTCACCATTTAGGGCAACTTTCAAATGTCTAAATTTGATTTCTTATAAAATCCAAGAGGTTGAAGACCCCATTAAATTTGGCACTTGTTCATTGGGTCCTAATTGAAAAAAAAACAACACCAATGACCAAGTTTAAGGTGGGAGAATGTTCAAGACTGGATGGAAAATATATGATAAAAACAAATGGTGTTATTGGCACACTACTAGAATTATTATTTTTTATTATTACAAATTTTGGTAAAAAAATACCCATTTTGGACATGCGTAAAAAAAACCTTTTAGTCATTTTGGACAAGTTGTTTTGTGACTGGGCCATGCACTTTTTGACCAGGCCTAGGTTGCCATTTTTGACTAGTCATTTCAACTAATACTTTTGATTAATCATTTTGATTGGTCAATATAATAGTTAAATGATTTTTTGATTGGTCAAACACCATTTTGACTAAACAAATGCCATGTGGCATTTAAATAATGGCCACCCAAGTTAAGCCACATGGCATTTAAACATTGGTCATTAGGCTATGCCACATGGATAGAACCTAAACAACTTAGGTTAAGCCTAAAATTAAATACCTATTCCTAAGGTTCCTATGTCTAAGAACTTACAACCTAAATTCCTAGGCCTAGGATAAAGAGCTTATAATTAATGACTAGGGAAAGAAGCTTAAAGTAGGCTAGGGCAACTTAAGCTATGACCTTTATTAAGCTTAAATGTACACCACTTAGATTAAGCTTACACTTAGATGACCTGTAACCGGACATGGGGTGACCGAACAATGAAGCTACGCTGATTCTGATTCTGATTTTTGCACCGTCACTTGGCTGGCTGCGCATTACGTCTCATTACTGCAACTATGCATTGCGGCTGCTCTGGTGTGATTCTGGATGCTCACCACATTTGAGGAGGACGGCACAAAATTATGGCAAAGGAGGTGCTGGCTTTTATGATTGGAGGCGGTTAGGATGCATGACAACGCCGGAGCGGAGAATTCTAGGAGGAGGAGAGCTGCAATGGAGCACAAAGTTCGAATTTTAGTGGAGGAAGTTGGGGTGGACAAGCATCTGTCTGGGAGAATAGAGGTGAACTGCGGTGAGGTAGAAGTTTTTGGGAATATGCTGAGGAGCTCAGCAGTTAGCTAGTTGTTGATTTCTTCCGCTGCGTTGGTGACTAGGGGATGGCTAGCACCTGAATCTGGTGAGAGTTAGGTCGATTGTGTCTAAGTAGATGTTAGACGACTGATGAACTCTCTGTAGCTAGAGGAAGCTTGTGTGGACAAGGATCTGTGTGAAATCCAAACTATACATTTTGGTCCTTGAGTTTCTGTGTGGGAGCTGCATCTGCAGAGGCTCCGGAGAGATTTTTCCTTTTCAGTAATGAATCTCTCGTGTGGATCTATTTGCCTGGATGTTGTTGTGATGTTTCTTTGAGGTGTGATTATCTGATTTTCGTTCTGCAAGAGTGAGATCAACTTGGGGGGGTCTGGTTGTTGTTTGGTCCCTCTTCTTTTTGGTGACAGACCTAGGTAGGAAAATTTTATTTCATTTTGAATTTGGCTTTTAAGATTTAACCTTTTCAATTGGCTCATCCCAAGTGGCCTTCCTTTTAAAAATATTTTTGATGTCTTGGATGTTTATGGTGCTTCTATATATATTGTTCATCATTTGGAAAGGATGACAAATAATATGGGACAAACTTTTGCGAAGGAAAAACATTTTCATGTCCACACAACATTGGAGCCTTTTAGTTCACACAACATTATTTTTAAATAACTACATATGATACATAATTAAGTAAATATGTATGTTAATTAAGTTATGTATGTCAAAAAGACCCATCCAATCAACTTGGTTAGTTTGAAAAAATAGGAATTTTAGTAGTGGCAATAATGTTATGGAAAAATTTGTTAGCAAAAAACAGAAAGTAATTCAACAATTAAGCGCAAGTGTAATTATGGTTGCAAGTCTGGTGAATTTCGACCATTGGCAACAATTATGAACTTGCCATTCAAGTGTGAAAGGTGTAGGGATGGTGGGGATTGTTAAATTATGAAAAATATAGGATAGTTTTGACACCAGGTCATTTCAAAAGATAACACATAATAAAGCATAAAAGCTTCTAACAGATAGGTATCAACAATAAAAATATATAGATATCCTATAGATTGAGGGAGGCAAATTGATTTTGAGATGTAGAAACACACCAAGGACGTAAAGAAAGTTCCGAAAGCAAGAAGATGTCGATGCAAACACAACTAGACATTAATAAGACATAAAAGCACAATGGTACCAAAAAAGACATGAAGACCCACTCCGTGAATTCAAAGGCAATAGGTGAGGGACCCCTTGCCATTTTAGATTAATTTATAGGAGTCGAAAAATGAAGACTATTGTATTTTATGATCTATTCAAAATGTTTCCAAATGTGAAGGAAATTGAGGAGTCCAAAGGGAGACGAAGAATCGATTTCTCTCAAGAAATGGAAGGGGATGTATGCATAGAGAAATATTCTTTACATGTAGAACATTATTGATTATGTAAAAAATAAATATATATTATGTTTGTGGAGTTTAGTTTTTGAGGAATTCAATTGTTTCATTGTAGGAAATTGAAATAGTAAATTCCAGAAGAGGCCAAGGTGAGAGCATAAAGCCCTCAAGTGTTGAACTTTCGGTGTAATAGACATAGAAATAGGGTTTCCATTTTTAGGAGGATATGGAATGTGAAAGAATATAAAAAGATAGGTCCATAGAGAGTGAGTTATTTTGTGTTTTGTTTTGTGAAGGAAGAAGAAGAGAGGGAGGAGAACCCATGAGTCTTGAAGTCCATTCAAGAGAAGACAACTGAGCTTAAGGTAAGCTTTTTCTTGTTTTGTTAAGTTTTTTTTTCTTTGTTTCCTTTTTTTTGTTTTTTTTGACTTTGGAGCGCCCTAGAAAATTCGAACATGAGCTTGGATTTTTCAAACAAAAAAAGGTCAAACTTGAATTTAATTGTGTTTTTTCACTTGAAGAAATAACTCAAGCGGTGGTTCAAGTTTGTGTGGTTGACCCACCACTGCCAACTTTTGGGTGCGTGAAAAAAGGTCGAATATGTGTTCGGCCTATTTTTTTTGGTGATGGGGGAATTCGAACTGCAGCTTGGGTTTTCCTTGCAACCCCCTTGCTGCCAACTTTCAATGTTGATAATTGGTGGTTGGGGTTGAAAAAACCCAAGTTAGAGTTCGGGTCAATTTATTTTTTTGTGTGTGATCTCAAATTTTCCATGAAAAAAACGACCCAACTTTAGTTCGTTCACATGAAATTATGTGGTGCAGCTCAAGTTTGACCTTTTTTGGTTTTGTTGAACAATTCTCAACATAAAAAATTGTTTAAAGATGGAAAAAAAATCCCAAGCTGTAGCTCAGGTCCAAAAGGTGGATTTGCCTTGGATGTGATGGTGATTATGTCTTTCAAGGCATTTGATCTAAGGTGATCACATAAACAAGGGAACATGTTGCCCCTTAATTATTACATGTGTATTATGTGGCACATTGAACCAATTAAGCAAATTATCCTTGCTTGCGCAAATCAAATATATGACAATTATAATCTTCAGTTTGTATGCCTTTTTTCTTTTTAGTCCAAAAAAATTGTGAATGTGTGAACCTTGCTAAGACATTGGAAACAAAAGGCTTGAAGTTGTTGCTAAATATTAAGTCTAGTTGGATATTGATGGTAAACCCTTTGAAATAGTTGTTAGGATAATACAAATAACTTGTTGTGAAAATGCACACAGATGCACCAAAGAACAAGCTTGCTTAGAAGAATCTAGATTTAGGTTTGCCATGCATTCTTCCAATGTTGGAAGTGACACACACATTAATTAAATATGGTCAAAGGTGAGATGTTTATATTTGTGAATTCATTGATGTAGTGAAATCAACAGATTTGATTGAGTTAACATTAACATTATGTTGATTTTTTTTGGTAAATATGATGATTTTACTTTTAATGGGCTCATTGTTATTTGTGAACATCATAGTGAATAGCCACCCCCCACCTAGATTTCACATGATTTTTATGTTGATATTTACTTGTTGGGTGCGATCACAATCAAACAAGCCAACATGATTACTTTGCAAAAGGACTGTGGCCTTTTTTTTAGTCCTCATGACTATTGCATATAAAGGAATTTTTAAATGAAATCTTTTATAACTTGTTACCAAAAATACTTATAGTTTTTTTGATACATCACATTTTTTATGTTAATTTTCTTCAAATAACCATGATTTTTTTAAAAGTGTAAAACTTTTGTTAGATTCTACATTTCATCATGAAAAATTATCATAATTTCAATTCCTTCCAATATGTTAAAATATTGGAGTTTTATTTATTTTTATCATAAGCTATAATTTTGTTTTGTATGTCATGTGTATTACACACCATTTGCATGTTGTAAAGGACTTTTTACATTCTATTTAAAATTTAAAAAAAAAACCCAAAAAGATGTTGCAATACACACACACACATGTTTAAATAATATCCCACAAAAACACATTCAAAGTAGTCACAAAGGGCATCAAATGTCAAAAAAATTATAAAAAATTAAAGATTTATTTATTTTTTATCATTTGAAACCATGATAATCATAGCACATTATTCCTTTTTAACACATATGAATCTCAATAAATTCAAATTAAAAATATATTTGATCCAATTTTAGATTTTGGTTTAGTTAAAGACTTTTGAAAATGAAAATTTTTGTCATTAAAAGAAGACATTTTTACAAAGGATTTTTAAAGGATTCATATAATAAAAATATTAAGTTAATGGTAAAAAAATGAGATGATAATAACCTATTAAACACATTAAAAAAACATAACAATCACAAAAATGTGGAATTCTAAATAACATAGGAAACAAAGGTCCACATTATTTTCAAACAATAGGTAGTTGAAAACAACTCATGATCTTTTGTCATTTCAAGCTTGCATTTATCTTGCCTTGTTTAATTAACTTATGATACAATCTAGGGTAAGATTCAACATTAAATAACTTTGAAATTTTTTTTACAGAAAATTAAAAAAACCAGATGTTGAGGCATTGAAAATTTCAACAATACACATATCAAATGACAAAAATTGAAGATGCATGAAAACATAAAATTTCACCTATTTAAGTTTAAGGAATGTGAGAATTGTGGAAAAATTAATACATGAAAATTTAGTTGAAATTCATATACTTTTTTCTTTTTTTTTGACTTTTTCAAATTGGATAAATAACGTATGAAGAAAATGATAGTTGTGAAAAAGTTACTAGAGGAGTGGTTCAATTAATATGAACCTTAAATTTTTGGTTTAAATAAAATTCATATTCAAATGACCTCATTGAAAATTTGAATTTCCAACAATGAAAAATTTAATAATTATTAAAAAAGGATATAAAGAATCATTTTTTATGTGCTAAACCTAACCCTAGCCTATAATATTATTAAAGGGTGATTAACTCCAAGACACAATTTGAAAATGTTTGCACGATTATAATTCATTTAACATCTTTTATGCTAAATTGTCTAATGTCGATCACCTAGTCCGCATGCTTTCATGTTTAAGTGTAAAAGAAAAAAACTTTGATTGACAATTAAGTTTGTTTTTGTATTATTGTGTCCAACCTTTTAAAAAAATCTAAACATTGTTCTTTCTAGGCATGATCTTCGAATGTTTGCATATGTTGTCACTCACACAAACATATTTTCTTCCTCAATTGCATTCTACACATGGGGAGTTTGTAAACTTTCGAAATGGTGAATGGCAAAAAATAAATTACTAAAATCAATATGTATGAAATCAATTTGTTTTTTCATTGCATTTCACCCTTCTTGTTTGTGTTACCAACTTAGCTTCCAATAAAATGGACTTTGTGTACATGATATGTGGTGTCTAATGTATGCTTATTTATGTTAAATGAAATTTGATTCTAAACTTGACAAGTGTTTTTTTTGAAAAGTATTTTTTAACAACTTTAACGAAACAAAAAGCCTAAAACTCAACAGTATACCACTATCCACTCTTTCACAAAAGAATTGCAAAATAGAAACCCTAAACTCAAGATGACAAACAACTAAGTTTTGTAGATAAGAACATGGATGTGCCAAGGGCACCTGGATTTGATTAATATGTGTGATTTTTTTGTCTTTTAATCAAGAGTGGACAGTGGAAGGGCCCAAAAGCTAATCACAAGTTCCCATAACAATTAAATTACAGCAATCCTTTAAATTTTCCAAATCAAACATTAAAAAAGAATCCCAAACAAACTTTGGCCAAACTACAAGGTAAAACTGTAGTCAAGTTACTTCACTCTCAAGCTAGGGCCATGGTACCTTCACCATATTGAGTGATGTCTCTTAGTGGCCATATTAAGCCCCGGAAATGTTATATATGATCTCAGAGACTCTGATTTAGTCTAGAGCATGGGATTATTTGTAATATTGAGAAATAGTAATTTAAATGGATATTGGGAACATTTTTACCATGGTAACAACGTGGGTGGGTGCAGGTTCATACAAGGCAGGTCTAGTGGCCATATTAAGCCCAAAAAAATGTTAGATATGAACTCAGAGACTCTGATTTAGTCTAGAGCATGGGGTTATTTGTAATAGTGAGAAATAATTTAAATGGATATTGGGATTTTTACCATGGTAACAACGTGGGTGGGTGCGGGTTCACACAAGGCAGGCCTAATCACAGGCTAGGAAGAGAAGTGGTTGGGATGAATAATCAACAAAGAAGCCTTTGGGATGAATTGTTGACCTGTGTAGAGATGAAACCCTATTCATCGATCTAGTTGACCAACATTAGGGTAACTTTTAGGTACCTACTACCTACTACTACTGCTGCTGCTGCTACAACTATTACAGCCGCCTCCCTCCCTCCTTCTTGCTTACTCCGGTCCTTGCATGGAAGTTGCATTGAACCTGGGGGAGTGAGCGTAGGTGAGAAAACCAAGGTGTTTGGATTCGAACTCATGATCGGTGCCCCAACAACAACGCGACAAACCAGCGGGATAACTTAAATGGCAGCAGTAGCAGCAGCACACCAAGAGCCCTACACGAACACACACATACACACAACAGTCTTCGCTTCCTCAGCAGTTTTGCACCCATTTTTGAGGGAGAGATAGGGAGAGAGAGAGCGAGAACAAGAAGAACAAGAGACACATGCACACTTACACACACACATATTTGCTATTGAGGACTAAGAAAGGAGTAGGAAGTTTGTGCAAGTACTAGGAGAAAGCCTGGAGGAGTCTGGAGGAGGAGCAGAAGGTGGCGACAACAAACGATAAAGTAATATGGGAAGAGGGCAAGGCCCACCGTCGGCCGATTCTTATATCGGTAGCCTTATCAGCCTGACCTCCAAGAGCGAGATCCGTTATGAGGGCATCCTGTACACAGTCGATACGCAAAATTCCAACATCGCGTTGCAAAACGGTATTTGAGTGTTCTGGTTTTTTGTCTGGCTTTTTTTTGGGTTTCTGCTGCTTCTTGGAAACTTTTCTCTAGTTTTTTGCTCTGTATGTATGTGTGTGTGTGAGGTTTCTTTTCTTTTTTCTTTTTCTCTATGCTCGAATTGGTGTTCCTTCTCTCGTCGTCGAATCGCTGGGGATATGTGGTTTGTTGCTTGTGAGGTGGGTTTTGAAGTTGCGGGTATTTTATTTATGAAAGGGTCCTTTTGGCTCTACTCCAGGGTCTGCTGCTTTTGTTCTCTTTGTCATGCACGTTCTTTGTGTTCCTGTCGTGTGGTGTTTGCTATCTGGCAAAAACGTTAACCCTACCCTGTTTTGTGACCGTTTTAGGGTTTTAGCAACGAGGGTTGTAGTTGTCGTCGTCCTGAGAATATGTGGTTCCATTCTATGGGCAGGGACCTCACGAGATCTTTTCAGGTGCACTTTTGCTTAGACATGTTATTCTCCCTCTGCCATGTAAGTTAGTAGTGGGAAATGGCGTGCATATTATGTAGCTAGTGTTGAGCCCCATGGTGTTGCAGAAGCTGCCAAGGTGGACTAGAAATTAACAAATGTCACAGGTATGAGTTCAGTCAGAGAAATATATTTCTGCTGAGGTCACTAGGATGTTTGGAATGTTTCTTTAGACAATGTGAATATAGTGGTCTGTTTCTGGAAGGCAATTTGAGAATGTGAAAGAGTTGTTCATTATTGATAATGGCCAGGCTGGCTGTAATTGCATATTGTGCAATGACAATGGAAGTGAACAGAACAACATCTGCACACCCGGTTTCAAATGTTCAGGAGGTGGGGATTGGGGAAGGACATGTAACTAGGGAGAGGCATTGCCTTGACTTTGTGGTGAATGTGATTGTACACAGAAGAGGGCGCACTCTTATACCTAACATGTGATTACTGAGATTATCTCTTTAGTGTGGTGAAAGTTCTCTGCCCCATCATTTGATCTGCTTTTTTCAGGGTGCAGGAGGATCAAACTGCTACTCTCTATGTAGACTTTTCCATGCCTTAGGCTTAGATGCTTTTGTAACCTAAAATGAATTGAGGCTTACCATCATGAGCTTGCTGCAGGTTGAATGAGGATACTACTGACGTTTTTGATTTGCTAGGGCTAACTGAGAACATTACTGAGTCTTCCTCTTGCTTCTGGAAATGCAGCTGAAACTCAGGATGCAGACTTTTGTATGACCATCTGCTGAAATTTTGGGTGGATTATTATATTTCTTATCTACACCCACTGTTGGGAGCTGATGAAGTCAGTAGGGAGTAGTGACAGCTAGTCACTGCCATTCATGCTGAAGGTGATGGTCTGATACTTTGTGAGTGACACTCATAAGGTTATGACTGCACTCATTCTTTTCAATGTTGTTTTCATTTGCCAGGGATCCATTCTGACAGACATACAGACAGCCATGCTCATGGAGTTTATGGTCAAGGTTTGAGAATGGCTATGTGTTCCTGTGAATATTGTAGAAATTATAAAATTGTCTAGGAATTCTTTCCTTGTCTGTTTAGAGCATTAAGCAGGCTACGTGTGCAAACAGCTTCTGCTTAAATTGTTTGTTGGCAAACATGAAGTTGTGATAATTTGTGCATTTCTGTTCATCAACAGGGGGTGATGATAATTTGAAGTATACATTTTGTTTTTTCCTTTCAAGTAACTCCTGCCAATCAATGGAAGTGTCCAGATTTTCTGTTTTGCTGAGTTCCTTGTTGACCTCTATGGTCAGTGTTGTTTCCATCTGAGGCAAACATAATATGATGGTTTGCCTGCATGCAGACAGTTATATTTGTGTACAAAAGGGCTGATATGACTTCCACAGAAAATTGGAAATTGAGTATTTTTAGTCCATACTGGATCAATCCATTCACTTTGAGAAGACATTTTTGCTTGCAGTGAGGTCATTTGGGACAGAGGGTCGCAAGAAAGATGGACCCCAGATTCCAATCAGTGACAAAGTCTATGACTACATCATCTTCAGAGGATCTGATATCAAGGTAGATATAAAGCTACTGTGTGCTTTCTCAAAATGCAATGAAATATGAACTGTTTATAGGTATTTTTGTTCTGATTTCCCCAAATGTCTGCTGCTATTTGGTGTTAACCATCTAAGTTTCTGATAGCTGGCAGGCTGAGTTCAAAAACTTGTTTCAATGAATCTCTTGTGAATAGGATTTGGAAGTGAAGTCATCCCCACTGCAACATCCACACGTCCCACAACCTGCGACTGACCCTGCAATCATCTCACTTCAGGTGAGCTACCGCATCCTGCTAGGGTTCCTACTAGCTTTACCTGCCTGAGGTCTCCTTCTGGGCATTGTGTGTAGTAGACTCCAGACATGCAAGCCTGGAACACCAAGCAAACCAGTATGGGATAATCTTGTAGTTGTGATCAGTCACTTGTTTTGATTCTCATCTTGAGTACATAATTTTTTTTCCAGGAGGGTCCTTACTGCTGGGTGGCTGCCTGATATTTGTCTTTTTCATGAATTTAGTCCAGAAACTGGAATTTTGAAAGGTGGGGCATGTTGCTGATAATGATTATGGTCTAATGTGTGCTAGCAGTCCCAACCACAATACCTGCCACCCTCCTCTCTTGGGGCATACAATGGCGGAATGTCCTCAGCAGGCTCATCTTCAGATGCAAATCCTCCACCCCTGTATTCTGGAATACCACCTTCAGCTTTCCGGGGTGGGGTGCCATCCCTGTATCCACAATCTGCAGGCTTTGGATCTTGGGGTCCTCCTCCAGCTCCCCAACAAGCTGGTACAGGAACTAGCTTGGCAACGCCCATGTATTGGCAGGGCTATTATGGGGTACCAAGTGGCCACTTGACACAACAGCCACAATTGCAACCAATGATGCCTCCTCCTGGACTTGGTGGAACTCCATCTGGGCCATACACTGCTACTGAGCCACTTGCAGCTCCAAGTGTTTCTGCTGCCAGTATTCCACCTTCAGTTGCACCGGTATCTTTAACACCACCCACCACAAGTGCTCTGCAGCCTCCAGTAGTTGTAACTCTGGCAGTGTCATCTACCAGCACTTCAACAGCAGTGTCAACAGTGGCATCACCTCTCCCAGTTCCCGTATCTGCTCCCACCAGTGTGACATCATCTATACAAGGAGGTGTGAGTGCAGTGATCACACCTACAGCAAAGAACCCACGGCGTGTGGTGGGGATTTATCAGTCAGCTCACCCTTCAGTGCAACAAGCAGAAAGAGGCTCATCTCAGGGACCTACATTGAGTCTGCCAAGCTCAGATGCTCTCTCCACAGCAGATGCAACACTATCACAAACAGCTACAACACAATTGCCGAGGGTACTGGGTCCACCCATGAAGGCTCAGGTGTCAAACTCTCAGCCACCTCTTACAGCTGATCAAAGTGGTTCTGAACCAGCCAAGTTAGCAAGCCAATCTATTGAGTCAACACCTGCACAGCCACCGCAGCAGCAGCAAGTGACTCAACCACTTTTACCACTTCCTTCATCACAACATAAGCATCAGCCACCTCAGGTATTTCATTTCACCACTTTCTGTTCGACTTTTTTGTGTATGGCAGACATGAGCAGCAAACAAAGGTTCAAGGATAAGTTACCATCCATCTCTGAGTTGTTAATGCAAGTGAGGAATTCAGTTGCTCTAGCATGCACTTATGAACTTGCTACTCAAAACAATGTTGGTATTAGCTGTTCTTTTGGACCAACAAATTCCAATCCTGTGTACAAAAATATGGGAATTGTTCTGAACTTTTTCATTCTGGGACCAGCAGCAAAATGGAGGCTATGGTGCAACAGGGGGACAACGTGGTCGATGGCAGGTAATCTACTGATTGACTTCAATTTGGAATATGATTGAAGTTTGTAATTGGAGGAAGCTCCCACATAAACATTGCAGTTCTAGGCTGCACAATGGCACTGGAATCTGTAAGAGGTCATTTGTCCACAAATGTAAAGCAATGTTCACAGGGAGTTGAGTTGGAGTTTGCCTAAGCTCATCCTTGTAATTTGTGTTGGTCAGTAAGGTAGCAACTGGTGTATGGTAACTCCTTTGTGTTAGAGGTCAAAAGAGACTTGTTACTAATGTTGGCAGAGGTAGAAAGCTGATTGGTGGTGTATCCTGCAGAGGAATGGTGCTCTTGGGAATCACAATCACATGCGACGTGGAAGAGGAGGGGGTGGGAGTGGAAGAGGTGTTGGGGTAAGATGGTTCTCTCTGACCTTTTCTGTATCATGACTTTGGCTGGTTGTGTTTGAAACTAATAAGGTCCTGTTCTTCTTGGTTGTTAGTTTCAACAAGCATGGTACTTTGCCATCAAGGGGACTGTGACTTGCTATTATGTGCTATGACATTCATGTTTTATGTCTTTCTTGGGTTTCTCTTTAAGTTCCTGAAGTTCACAGATTGTGTCATGAGTAGTTTGTGTTCTTGGGTTGTATTTGGGACCAGCTTGCACATCCGACAAAGCGTTTCACTGCTGACTTCGACTTTACTGCTATGAATGAGAAATTTAATAAGGATGAAGTTTGGGGGGAACTTGGAGGCAAAGGTGACAAAGTTGGAGATGAGGAGGATGACTTTAATGATGCTAAAATTGAAAGTCATGCCGCTGATGTGCTTCTCTCTAACAAAGCTTCTTCAGAATCAATTACATCGGTATGTCACAGGATGTCATTTTCTTCATTTACTTCATACTCTGGAACTCACCATCTGAGTTCCTCAGCAACTCAGGTAGAACTGTTTGTGTTTCCTGGAATTTAGAAGCAGATTCATTTAGATGGTCTTTTGCATGTGAGGTAAGGAATGTTTCCATTTATGATTCTGTTGATCTTCTTTCTGATTCTCTTCCTTTGTTAGAGAATATGTGAGTACCATGAATATTAAAGCTGCCTTCTACTTTAGTGATTCTTGGAAATGGGGTACTGCTATCAGGTTCTGTATGTGAAGGATGACTTCTTTGATTCCATATCATGCGATGCATCGGAGAGGGAAGGGGGTCGGACGGAACGAACAAAGTTCTCTGAGCAGCGGAAGATTGACACAGAGGTAACTGGATTTGAGCTGTATAACAATAACACCGGTAGTTTTATTTAGCATTGTGTTTTTGAGGCTATTCTGCAAGACATCCAATTGCAATTCATGTATATATACAGTTTGCCATTTTGCTGGTGGAGTTCTAAATCCAAAGTATGTTGTCACTGGGATGGATGGTACATGCTTTGAACTTTCACATAATGAATTGTTTAATGACTTTCAAATAAGCATAATTTCTTCATAACCTGATCAAATATTTTGCTTTTTGGGGTTTGTTGGGTTTTGGCAAAAGACTTTTGGAAGTTTCCCTTCAAGGTCTCGTGGTGGCTATGGAAGACATGGTGGGGGCTACAGGGGCAACTATTTTGGTGGGGGTTATGGTGGTGGTGGTGGCAGCAGGAGCTCTGGCTATGGTAGGGGGCGTGGTCCGGCACGGTCCACAACAGCTATCAGTTGAATTGTTGCAGACACTGTTTTGCCTCTTTGCATCAAGTTTGCAGATGTGAAAGGCAGTGATGAAACTGAAACACATTTCATTTTTCAGGTTGTAAGGTCAGTTGATTGGCGTCTGGAATTAATACTCTGAAGTGGGCAAGGTAGCTCTTAAAAACATCATGTGGTATTTGGGTAGACTGTCTTGCTACTGCCCATCTGTAGGAGTGGTAGCTCATGGATGAAGAAAAGAAAGAAAAAACTTTGTTGAAGGGAAAAAGCTTCTATCTAGAAGTGTTTGGTGAACAGCCAACAATCCAATAATGGCGCAGCAGAAAGTTGGAGGAGGAAATGTTTAGGGATTTTGGTTTGCAATTAGGAGAGGGAGCTGATGCTGGAGGAGGATGATCATGGGCTGTTTAGATCCAAGTTGGAGATGCACCATTATCTTCTGCTCATGCTCTGTTAGGTCCCACCAAGTTGGAGATGTGCCAATCTCTGCTACTGGACCTGGCCTTCTGTTTTACTTGATTGCAAATGCCTAATTCTTTCAACCTACACTGTTTTCTAGCAGCAGGACATATGTGGATGATGAAGGGTGCTGTTTTGAGATCCAACAGTCACACAAATCTCTCTGTTGTAGTGTGGCACTCAAAGTGAAAACAGTGCTGACTCGTGTGTCAAATCTTGGTGCTTCATTTTGTATGGGCAAAACTGAAGTGTTGTCTCCTCTGCTCTTGTACAGTCACATATGTTTGCACACTTCAGAAAGTAAGGGTAGTAGCAGAATATGGTTTAGACTGTCATGTTATCTCTAATTATCAGCAACAAATTCCATTCCTACTATGCAACAAGATTTGATGCACTGAGAAAAGAGAACAGTGGTAAACACCATGTTACAGCTTTGGCTTTAGTGTTTAAATTGCAACAGTATTCTATAAGATTCACAGGTGCCAGTCCTTGAGCTAGACTCAGCTTTGAAAGCCCTTGTCTGACCTGGATACCATAGTAAAGAAGCAGACAGTTCAATAGTAAAAATTTGCACAAGGACCTTAGACAACACACCTCAAGGGAAGTGCCCCTTGAGATCAAGAAAAATTACAGAAATTGTAGAAAGTAGTAGTTTGCAAATGGTCTTCAAGATTCTGCTTCAGTTTCCACATTTTGGACGAAACTCTTCTCGTCAGTTCCATCGATACTTGCTTGTGTTTCCTTTACCTCCTGTTGCAGATTTGTAGCCTCCTCTTCCTTCTTGATTGCAGCTTCCTGACGTCCCTTGACTGTTCCCTTGTGTTCCTCAACCTTGGCCTTCAACCTTCCAAGGGAAGCCTCCAACCCTTTTTTCTCATTGTCAATCTGAGATGCTCTTTCCTCTGCCTTGGCAGCTTTCTCTTCCAGATCTCTAGCATATTCATCCAGCTGCGAAACTTTTTGCTCTGCAGGAGCGGCTCGAGCCTGCAATTGCGACGTCTGCTAAAATAGCCCAGGTAATGAAGATGTCAAATAACCATTCTGCAAGCAGATTTCTTTCATATTGAGCTTCAGAAGCAGCAGAATCTCAAAACACAACTATGTGCCAGAAACAAAGTAGGTACCAGCTTTAGATTACCTTGTCTGAGAGCTCTTCGACCATCCGTTCCTTGTTCTCAAGAGCTGCATCCTTTGCAGCCAGCTCCGTGTGCTTATCCTCTATCCGCATTTCTCGATCTTGCAAGCCGGCATGCACACCTATCAGATCCTTCTCAAATTTAGCGTTTGTTACCTGCAAATCTCTAAGCTCGTCTTGCAAGCTCTTCGCCTTCTCTTCCGCAGCTGTGTATTTCTCATGAGCTTCCTTCAATTTTCGCTCCAGATCTTTCTTCAGTTCCTGGATCGTTCTCTCTTGCTTTGCAATTTTTGCCTTGGCATCTCTTGCCACTTCGTTCGATTTGGTTGTCTCGTTGTTCGCCATGTCAAGAGCTTTCTCGCAATCCTTCAGGCTCTTCTTCAGCTTTTCATTCTCCGTCTCCAGAAAACTGATTCTCTGCAAACAGCACACGCCAGGGCATTAATAGCCTTTCTGGGAAACTGAAAGCATCTTCCTTCCGAAGCTTTGGCTTGATTCAAACTCGAACTAGGTGCTAGTGCACATGCAACAGATAAGAAATCCGGAAGACATAATCTGAGCAATGGTTCTCCAAGATTAGCTTAACTAGAACGCAACGAAAATTCAGACAATTCAGCGCTCATCATATTCCTGCTACAACTCTCATGACCTCACCGAAGATGATCAATGGAGCACGGAGCCATGAGTACATCAGGAAGCACCATAGGCAATCGGAGCTACTGTCGCCAAGGTACGCGATCTCAACACACGATACAGGCTGAAATTTTCAGTTTCCTTTTGTCAACTAAGACTTAATTTGCTTGGAGTCCTGAGATCTAGCGAATGTTATATGTCCTCTGCAAGAGCAGCGAACGAAAATTGAGAGAAGCTCATATCTCTCTTGTTTTTAAGGAGTGCACACTAATCACACATTAATATTCATCACCACGTCAAAAATAAAAAACGGATCCATTTCCATAGTCAAACAGACAAAGATTGAGATCTCTTCAGAAACAACAGCGCTCGTTCACATACCTCATCGGTTTCGGTCCAAACTGCGGATTCAGGTACCACAGTGCCCGCCTTGGAGCCGGTCACGGAGCTGACATTCTGATCCACTGCCGCCATCGAAAGCTAAATTACATGCTCCAATAATGCAAGGCAGGTGAATCACTCCTTTCACAATTGGGAACCTTCGAATGAAACAGATCTTATATAGAAAGAGCAGTAAGGTTAAACGTTCACAGAAATTTCAAAGCAGAAGCTTGCAAATTGTCCACAGATAAGTTGAAGCAGCGGCTTATTTCAAAAGAGAAAAGAAAAGAAAACACAAAGAAAATGTAGTATCCAAATGTATACCTACTCGAAGATGTATGAGTTTAATAGAGACTCTGTGTACAAAGAAAACAAAGAGAGATTTGGCGATGGCAGAGGGAAAAGCTCGGAATACAAAATGACGCACGAAACACGCGCACAAGTGTTGCAATGGAATAAGCAAATTGGTTTGTTTTCATTAGGCCAAGCGGCAACGATCTCTGACACGTGTATGACTGAGGTGCGTTAGATTGGTTGCAGGTTTAGTAGTGCCACGTGGCCACCCAGGTGAAAGATAAGCCTTGCTGACTAGGTATTGCCAGCTGGAAAGACGAAAAAGGTTGTCTTGTGCAAATTACTTCTATATAATTCCAATGGTGATGATTCATCAAAGTTTATTTAGGAGGACTTCTTTAGATTCTACAAGTCATCTCTTCAACAATTCCAAACTGGAATTTGTTTAACCCATTGCCAAATCAAACGGCCTGAAAAGGTGTATTTTCAAATCTATGTCTTTTTAAAGTTTTTTTTTTCTTGAACAATTTTCAGTACATTCTCCACCAATTTGTACAATTCCAGTCGATGTATTTGAATTCAATTCAAGATGCATGCAATGTCGTTCAATGTTTTCATTCAAATGCATCTTAATTTTCATGTAAAAAATGATGCAATCAAATGACAAGAACTAATAGCCAACTACCCGATCAACATTTGAGCTTGAGTGACATCAAGATTGACTACCCTAAATCATTGGATGCGAGAAACCATCCTTGTGTGCCCCCTTTTGCAACCTAGCTCACTTTGACCTCAAGGCCATTGCTAACAACTATCCACACAATGAAGGGGAGATTGCCACTAGTAGTGATTGCAAATTTTTTGTGATAACATGCTTAGTAGGTTTTGTTTAGAATGTGATGTGGAAATTGAAAAGGCACAATGGTGAAGGAGGTGAAAGAGCAAAAATAGAAAACATGAGCTTTGATAGGTGTAATGTACATTGCTTGTCTCAATTTCCAAAAAGTGTGTTTTTGAAGTTTCTGATTTGAATTGATTTGCTTGTTGCCTATATTCATAATTTGGAATCAAGATTCATTTTTTAATCAAAGTCATTACTGCAAATTTTTGGCAAGCAAGCACTTGGAGTGGCATAATGTTTTAATGGAATCAAGAGGAGGAGATCGATTACAAAATGTATGTTATCTCTCATCCTCTTTATTTTCAAAGTTCTTTAATGTTTGTAAAAGTTCATCAAAGCTCTTGCATTTGTGCAAACTTTAAAAGTTTTTTCATGATTGTTGAAGTTTTACATGTCAAATTTTGAAGTTTTTCCATGGTCATCAAAGTTTTGTGTGTCAAATTTTGAAGTTGTGATATCCATTGAAGCTTCTTCTATTTTTTTACTATGTTGTTCAGTAGATTTGTCATTTAATTAATGTTTTTCAAAGTTCATTGAACTTCTCTCATTTTTTTGGTCATTCTATTTCGTTTTTCATGTTTGTTAGTTGCATTTTGATATCCATTAAATTTTATTTATTATTAGCATTATTATTAATTACTTTGGAAATGTGATCTTGTTCACTTGTGGCTTTTGCAACTCTAAAAAACAAGGGTGTCATGGTTTTTAAAACTACATCCACCCATAAGCCTTTTGTGTTTATTTTAAATTAGAACCTAGAGGTAGTAAATCAAAGAAGAAAAAAACCAAAGAGATGTGAATGGGAGATAGACATGGTTTTTTAGGATTGATGGCTACTAGGTTCCCTTGGTTTGCAGTAGTTTGTGGAAAAGATGGGAAAATGATTATTGTAGTACCTTTACAATTTCGGCATAAATTAAATTATTATTTTGTTGCAAAAATTTTGAAAAATTATTTATTATTTGTGCTGAAATTTCAATAAAATCAAAATTTCCACTGTCAGGGTTTGAACCCCGAACCTTCAAGGACAACATCTTAACATTGAAGCAGTCAACACACTAGATTGTTCCATAGCATTAAGTACAATGTGTTTATTATTGTCTATAACCATTACTTGCCAAAATTTTCAGATTTAAAAAACCAAGTGTTGAAGTTAAGATTTAAAATTTGATTAATTATTCGGTAGTTTATTGCTGAAATGGTAAAGGTACTACGATAGATACAAAATATGCTCTAACATTGAGGGGAGGGAGAAGCTTTTAGTTCCAAAACTATATTCCTTAATCAAACATTTTGAAATGAGGAAGTGTAACAAGGGTAGACCAAAACTTCTTGTTGGACAATTTTTTTTGTGTACTACTATCATGTGAAATGAAAAGTTGCATACTTCCAATGGACATGATACCATTGTATTGGTGATGCAAATGGTGACAAGGTAAAGAAGAAAAAGTACTTGCAATTTGTTGCAATCTTCCATTTACTGTAGCAAGGCCACCCATGATAAATTTTCAAACATTTCAAAAGACTTTTCTAATTCTTGAAGGTGGAGAACTATCTTCACTAGCATAGGTCAAATTCCATAGGTTGGACCATGGGCAAAAGCAATGTACAACCTTGGTTTGCAAGCCAAAAAAATTGCTATCTAAAAAGCCCATTTCATTTTAGTGAGTTGTGATGAAGACAATACCATTGATAATCAAAGTTGGATATTGGTTCATGTGTATGTGACTGAAGGGTGGAAGAGGGTTCCAATCTTGCTAGACCTACAAAGGTTGTAGATGGTGCAACTACTAACAATTTGACCAAGATTATTGTGTCGAGTTTGAATGCATTTGAAGGCATAGTGACATGGACGTGGTAAACAAGTTGATTTGTTTTAGAGCAGATGGTTAATGACACTTTTTTAAGGTTTCAAAACTAGTGTTCCCATGCAACTCACATAGAAATATGCTCAATTTGTGTATGGTGTGCACTACATGGCACACCATATGAACTTGACTATTCAAACTTTGAATGGTTTGAGTTTGGTGGGCAAAATTTAGACTCTAATTTCATTTGTGTACAACTACTAACTTCATAATCTTAAGCACCACCTTGAAATAAATAAGTTGGTTGAACTTTTTGAATGCAAAGGCAATAAGGCTTTCAAGAACATTAACCACATTAGATTTTTATGTTGTCACCTTCCAAGAGATTCTTAAATGAATATTGAACTTTAGTTGTGAAAATGGGGAGGACAATGTAAATGTTGACACTACGAAAGCCAATTACGAGCTTTGATGCAACCTTGAGACATTGCTAGGTCTTTCTTGTGTCCTTCCTTTGTTGGAGTAATTGGTGCAAGGTTTGTCCAAATTTGCACAAGGTCAACAAACCTTCATATGCAACTTTGGTTTTGCTTTCAAGCTTTGTGAAATAGATATTTTCACAATGTATTATGAAATTGGATCGAGATTTTTCTTGCAACAATTTAATTGTTTCCAAGATCTTGTTGAACATGTGCATGCTTGACATGGTGGAAAGAGCCTCCCATAGGATTAAATATTTTAACTTTAAAAAAAAACAAAATTTATATGTTGCATACCCACCATTTAATTATTAAAGAGGTATTGTCTTTGTAATTAAACAAAATTGAGTTGAATGTGTGAAATCTATGTTGAAGTAGTAGTGTTTTCAAATTGTTATAAGTCTCATCTTTGAATTAGAAAGGCATTTTCCAGCACAAGAGTTATATGCAACTAAGGTGATCTACTTACAATATTGACTTGTTCAACCTAAGGTTGAAACAACATTTTTTAGTCACTTTATTTTTATACAAACACATTTTGGGAACCCCAAAGCATTTGGGATTGTTATGGTAGGTGAATCACTTTGAAACCTTGTCATTTTTTATGAACAATTATCTTTTCAATAATTGAGAATGTAGAATCATACCAAATTTGCCATTTTGCCTCCTCATGACTAAAATTTGATTACATGACTACATAAGATGCTTGGGTTTAATGTGGTTTTAAACCACTATCTTTTGGAATGGTTCAAGTTAGCCAAATTCATTCAAGTCTACTTTTGTTTTAATTTTGTTTCTAATGGGTTTTGGGTGTAGGTAGGGATTGAGTTGCAATGGGCAATACCTTTTGAGGGTTGGTGTTTGAATCCCCTTTACATGTTTGATTGATTCAATTTCTCACTTGCATTAATGGTCTTCTACATATACATTTTTTGCTCTATTTATGTTTCACACATTTCAATTTGTTTATAGTTTGCACATTATAACTTAAAAACCAATCAAATTTATTTTGATCTCATAAGCATGCTAAGGTTCAATAGATTGATATGGGTTTTGTTACTTTGTTAGTTGATGTTCTACAACGATGCACTCTATAATGCTTTATTTTTCCATTTGATGTTTTATAGCTCGATGCATGTTGTTATGCTCAGCCAACTACTATTTTGTTCTACTATTGAATTTTTAATTAAATTTTTTTCTTTACTAATTGATGTTTTGCTTTGCCAACTTCCAACTTTAGTATTTAGTCCAAAAGTTGTAATGATGCATTTTGTAATGTTCTTTTAATTGTTGTTATGTTTTGCCAACTATATTATGCTCACTTTAAAATGACAATGAGTTTTTAACTTCAATGTTTGGTTTTTATTTATTTTAAGTAACAACTTGATCATTAAGGTTTAACATCTCTTGGAGGGCTTATAAGTAGGGGGTTTTGTGTAAAATATAAGAACAATAATTTTTGATAGACCTTAGAGTGGTGAAATAGGAGTTGTCAATGTTAAGAAACTAATAATATGTTGAACAATTAATTGATAACGAGAACTTCAAGTTGTATAAGGTTTAAATATGTCTAGTTTAGGTTATTTCTTGGAGCATTAGGGTTGTTTTATATTGTTGAAAGATTGTCAAATGGTGGTGTTGTCCATAAAAAGAATATTGATAAGAAAATTTCATTGAATGCAAATGGTTGTTTAAGGAGAAATTCTTCGGTTTTTAGTTGATGTATGGGTTGAATTTCAAGTACATGAATCCACCATATTACATGCCTAAATTCTAGTAAATAATTTTTTTCAAACATGATTTTAATAGACTTTTTTTGGAATCATGTTGCAATTTTGCAAAACTCAATTGAATTTTGTCCTTGTGACTCAATAGAATTGTGTTTTGAACAAGTGTTTCGCATAATCCTAAAACATAATTTTATAGTCAACCTTCAACACTTGGTGACGATTTAGATTTTGTTGGCATCATTCTTACAAAAAAAAATTTATTTGATTGGAATATCTAATCAAAACATACCCAAAATGATAGGCATCAAAAGGACAAGTCAATTTGGATTCATTGTTGAGTAAGAGTCTATTTGATTAATCACTTTGATTAGCAAATAGTGGACCATTTGATTAGTTGAATTTTTATTTAAATTTTAATCATTTTTGTATGGATTATTATATATATTCTTTAGGTAGGTAGATAATAAATAATTTTAAGTAGGTCATAAAAAGACAAGTAGGTAGGTAGGTAGGTTGGCATAAAACAACTAAATAGGTGGTAACTTAGTTTAACCTATTTACCTAACCTACCTAACAGCCTTAGTTTAACCCACCTACCGTAATCCTTTAGGCATACACATAGGTTACAATTATTGGTAATTGAACTCCTCACCTTCACAATGATAAACCAAGTTTTTACCAATGGATTACACCTTCATAAGGTCATAATTTTTGTCAAGTTCTTTATTTTACATCATTACTTATGTAAATAAGTAAGAAGGTTAGGTAAAAGAGGTAGGTAGGTAGGAGATAAGAGGTAGGAGGTAGTTAAGTTATAGGTATGTAAACCTAGGTTACCTACTTAACAAGGTAGGAAATAGGTAGGTAGGTAGATTTAGGTCTAGGTAGTAGCTAGTTAATTTGGCCTATTAGCTAGCATAAGATGTTGAATTTGATTAAAAAACCATTAGTCATTTTGATCAAACATGCAATTTTGTTTTGTTCAATTTGACTATATGTCCCACTTGGCTAGAACCCATTGGTCATTTTGATGAAGGTGACCAAGTTTTTGTCCAATTTGATTGAATTTTTTATTTCATAAATAGTCAAATAGGTTGTTCTAGTCAAATTCATTGGTCAAAAATACAAATGTCATTAATGCCTCATGCCTCTAATAAAAATGGACATGTTCATTAGTTAAGGTGGACAATATAGTCAACTTGAACAATTTAAAAAACCATGAATTGTAATAGTCCATTATCTAATTTTGCTATGAAATGTTACTTCCCATTTTTTTTCCTAGGGTTTTTTGTCATAAACTAACAAAACTTAGGTGTTGTGGTTTTCAATTGTTGCAAGGAGCAATGCAAGTATAGATACTAAATTGAAAGTTGCAATCCTACTAGCATATCCTTTCATATTGTTGCAATCTTTTAATTTTGATGGAGATGTGATGATGTTGTAAAACATAAATTAGCTTGTACTAAAACCTCCAACAAGTGATAGCCATTGCTTCAAAGGTAATGATCTTAGGTGCAACAAATCCTCTAACCTAAGAGTGAGCCTTTTAGGTAAATCACTAGTTATGTGCACAAGAATTTGTACTAAGGGAAATGGCACCATCACAATTTTGAGTACATAAGATGAAAGTGTTCAAACAAATATCTTTGGAAGCAAATGCTTTGTTTTCCCTCTTCCATGGTTATTTCTTAGTAGTATTACACATGTACATTTTTTGTAGTTTAAAGTCTAAGCCACAGATGTTGAAACCTTTTCAACCTAGTAGAAATTGAATGTATCAATTAGGGCATTTTCAAGATGTTTTAAAAAGCAAAATTGTTACAAACAATCAATGATGTCTTCAAGAGATTTCCTTCTTTGTGTGGGATTAAATTTAAATCCAAACAAATATTGTAATAAATAAATATTTCATTTTCTCTACATGAAAAATATTTGAGAGATTTCTATTTGGGTTTGCTTTTGGGATCAACAATGGACATAGTTTTGCAAATGTATTTGTATTATGTGTTAGTAATGTATTATGATGAGGAGTCAAGAAGTTTTCATTTAAAACTATATTTCTTCCTCAACAATGCTAAGGAATGTGGCAAGGAATGTAGGTTGGTAGAACATTACATATATGCCTTCTAATTTCACAAATGCTAACAATGCAAATTCAATCATGCAAAGTTGTAACTATCATGTTCAAGCTTTTATTAACCCCCTCTTTTAGTTTACCTTGCTTGCAATAACCCCACATATTTGAGCGTGATTTTTTGAAAACCACATGAACCTAGATATGTCATTTGGTTTTCACCACCAAATTATGAACAAAGAATAATTCACCTAGCCACTTCTAGAGCTAATTAATCGTTGCATAGTCAATTGGATTTACCAACCCTAAAACAAATATACCATTTTAGCATACTACTAGAAGCACATGGTAACCAATCACCTTATTGGGAGAAACTAAAAAAAAACCAATGAATATCATAATAACTAATTGGATTCAAAAACAATAAAATTATTCTTTAATTGTTGGTTTTTTGAAAGTCTATTGCTTGTAGTGTCAAATTTAGGGCAAAGTTTGATTTGTCTTCTATCAAAAGTTTTAGAAACCAAAGGGTTATAAAGTTTTGGTCACCAACATGTTTTTTTATTTTTTCGTCTTGTTTTAATCGTACATGTTTGGTCAATAATATGGCCTCAAACTTTGGTGGAAAATGGGATATTGTGGGTCCAAATGTTTGATGGATATCATTTTGTAAATTTCAAAATTTGACACAAGGTTGATTTAGAAACATGTTTTTTCTACATCTTGAGGTTCCACCGCTTTGGCTTCACCATTTGGTGATTGCAAACCAACTTGAGGTTTTGCAAGGAAGTTCCGATGAAAAATTGAAAGTAGTTTTTGAATGAAAGAAGGAATGGGAAAATTCAATGTTAGTAGTAATAGAGAATAAAGTAGACATATTTGACCCACATTGAATTTAGAATCATCATTAGTTACAAAAATAGTGATTACTTTTGGCACCACAATGGGTTTTGAGGTTTGAGGTTTGTAAAAAAGGTGGGGTAGTGGTTAAAACTTTGGTTCTTGGGTCAAAGAGTTTGATTTGGAGTTCAAAAATGTTCAAACTTCAAGACAACATTTATAAAACCTAGCGTCTTGGTATTGGAGACCGGGCATATATTCAAGGAAGATGAAGAGAGGTGTGTACATGCATATGTGCAAGTTGTTGCTAGCGCATGTAGCAAGAGTAGTATGGGCACAAACGTCGTATACAACTATGGACAACATTTTTATTAGTTGGGTCTTCCGCAAATTGTAAATCACTACAAAAAAAACTTTGTAATTTACCACCTAATGCCCTTTACATCCATCATTAATAAAACCACACTAAAAATCATTGCTTGAAGCTCTAACTCATTGTCAACTACACAAATCCTTCATGCATCCTATTGCAATCCACTCCATTTTGAAACATGCAAAAAATTTGAAGGTGAGAAATAAGAATCAAGAAATGTTAACACAAATATAAACAAGAATCAAGAAACATAACAAATAAATGTTATGTATTGAAATGGATAAAAAATGATGGACTTCTTCATTCATGTCAAAAAGTTACATATTTTTATAATGCAAGTTACAAATATTAGAAAATAGTACATTCTATGCCAAATGCATTTTAATAACTAAATAAATTATTTAGCACCCAATTATCAAATTCGTTAGGTACAATGGTATCCATCTATTTTTCCAAATACCCAACCTTAACAAAAATGAAGTTTTTATCACCAACACAATTAAAACTATTGCCATGAACATGAAGGCTATGGGATTATATTGAGATAAAATTAGACATAATCCCATCAATACATGAAAGCATAGATATGAATAAGACAAAAAATATGCAAAGAGGCAATTGAATTATATTTATAATATGGAAAAGATATGAATATGACATGAGCTTAATAATAAGACTAGGTATTGTAGTACCTAGCCTGGTTCTAGTTTGGCTACAAGGTGTATAATAATTAATTTCTTTTTGTCATTAACTTATGGCAATAAAAGTAATAATATTTTAAAAGTTGACATTTTACTTTTTGAAAATTCATGTTTAGCCAATGATGATAAAACTGCTGAGTGACATAAGAATAGTCATAAGTGATGTCCAATGATTAATTAAGAGAGACTTGTCCAATCAAAACAATCCTCTCTTAATTAGCACTAGACTTGAAAATGCACAAATCCTTAATATTTGTAAGTGACGTTTAGTGATTAATTAAAAAAAATCTTGTTTAGTCCTTATGGTTCAAAGTTCAACAATTCCCTTTGCCATTTTCCAGATTTTCAACTTGGCAAGTAAATATTTGTCAAATGTTTTTGATAATTTAGAAAAAAATAGATTAGTGCCTAACCAGGCAAGGTATTATGGTATATCAAGGAAGGTTGAATTTTGAACTAACATTGATTTGACCAAAGATAATCGTTTGCATTCCATTTGGTTATTCCTATTTGGTGGGAAGGTGATGAAAGTTTTCATTGAAGCACCCCTAAAACCTTGTGTCGAAGGAACCTTTCGAAGTGTTTTCAAAATATCCATTATGGAAAGTGGACATTGTTGAATGAATTTCATCAATTGCCAATAAAAATTGGTGGCAATTCACAAAAACATTTACATTGTTGAGCAGTGTATGAAATTGTTGCATTAGCTGAAGTTGGAAATTTAACAAGATTGTCTTCTTCCAAGTTGCCACTAGTATTGGGTGGCTGTCAGAATTGGAAACTCATAACTGGCAGTTCTTAAAGATATATAAGCATGGTTTCAAAAAGACACATAACTGATTTTGATATATAATCATGGTTTAAGAAAATCTGAGAACCTATGCTGATATTATAACCGCAGTTCTCAAAAAAAGTAAGAACCAGTCATATAACCTTCTATAAAGCTGCCGGTTATTTTCTGAAAATTGCCAGTACTTTGAGGCTTTTTGAAAAAAAATCCATTCTGAAAATATTCAAAAGAACTGGGACTGGAGGTTCCTTCATTCTGAATTTTTTTGAAACAATTCTAAATCAAAGGTTCCTTGATTTCCAAAATTTTAAAAACTGAAACCCAAGGTTATTAAAACAAACAGATAACCACCCAACATTGGTTGCCACCTTCTCATTAATTTCAAAACTTGATTCTGAAACTTTTCAATCAACTGAAATCAAAAGATTAAAAATACTGAAACCACAGGTTATTAGAAAAATCAGATAGCCGAGCAACATCGTTTGCCACCTTGCTAATTTCAAAACTTGTTCCCCTCTCCCTAATCCATTGGTTTTATATGATAACATGGATGAAAATAAATTTCATGAATGAAAGTCACAATATTAACAAAGCTCATGAAATAAATGATAAAAAGGTTCCATGTGATGAAAATTTGACCAAATGATGAAATTTTGCAATTTGAATAAACTTACATTCATGGATAAGAATTCATCCATAATTATCTTTCTATTTGTGTGAGGCCTCCATACTTATCTCCCCCATTTATAGCTCACTCCTTCCCTACTAGGTAGACTTACATACCTACTTCCCTCTCTTTTACAAACCTACTTTCATGCTTGTAAGCTAAGTTTCAAAAACAATTACCTCTAACCTCCATCATCTACTATTTAGACACACATTAGTTTAGTATAGGGCTCTGTCAGTGCCTTTCCCTGCATGATGGTCAAGGGCTTAGATACAATTACTGAAATTTCCTTGCACAATAAGGATGGCTTAGATTAGCTTACATAATCATTCCCTATTTTCTTACAATTAACCTCTCATTGCAAGCTGGTGAGTGGATTGCACCTTGTAAGGCACCCTAAAAATACACTACGTACATAAGTGAAGGTCATTATGAAGAGAAAAATGACACAATAACAATCTTTTTTGAACCATTGTATTCAAACTATGGTTTTGTCTTTAGGCAAATGCATAGCCAGGTTGAATTTGAAGCTTTATGATCCATTGAAGATGATGTGACCATGCAACAAATACTACTTCTGTAGTGAAGACCAAAGTGCTATTGGTATTGATGCTTTTCAAAGATAAACCGTATAGCCATAATAAATGAAGTTTTTGTATGCTAGACTTGCAATTCAATGTAAACACATTGCAGATAATTCAGTCCAACTTGACAAACTAAGCTGTAATTATATGTTAATGTCTTGGAGATAATTTGGTCCAATCTTAGAGATAAGTGGAGTTTTGATTTCTTTGATCCAATTTGTAACTTGACAATGTCAGCTCATGGGCACAATGTGTTATTTACACTTGTGATGATGCTAGTAGAAATTGAACTGTGCGGATCAGGAATGTTGTGGGTATGTGATGATTATGTAAGAAAAAAAAGGAGATCAGTTGGTGTCATGATCCAGGAATTGACAATTGTGATCACAATGAGGCAAAGAACTGAGGTTTAAGGTGACACATCAAGACTGCTACTGAGAGTAAGTATGAAACTGGTTCAAACAAGAATATCTCTCTTGCACCCTAGTACCACATACCTCTGCAACAGCTCAGAAGAAATGAGATAGCTTGATCCGCTTGGTAAAGCGGAGAAAATGGATGAAATCACTTCATTAGAGAGCAAAAAACCTTTGGGGTCTGTCAGATGTACAAAAGCTGCCACTTCTGAATCCGAGTGTGCAAGACTTGCACCCCCAGTGTATGCTAATGGCAAACTGTGATCTAAAAGTATCTCAGCAGAAATGGGCTGCTTATTTGCATTAAGAACTGCTACATAACCACTGCTAGCAAATGGAAACAAAGCTTTACACACAATTGCAGCAACTGTAGTCCCAAATTGCTGTTTAAATTGTTGTAGATTCAAACCTGTTGCAAGTCGAAGAGAGAGCATGACAGTGTCCAGAATCCTTTCTTCAAGACTGCTTTCTGGAAAGTCAATCTGTCCTCCTGAGGTTTCAAAACTCTCCACAAAGTCTGCATAAAGGTTGAATTTGCGTGGCCTTGCAAAGCGTTTGTGATCAACATAGCTACTAGATCCCAATCCAAATGCAAAGTGGGGCAGATTGTTCCAGTAGACAAGATTATGCTTGCATTGAAGACCTTGTTTGGCGTAGTTGCTGATTTCATAATGTTCGAATCCCGCATTTGTAAGAATTGATGAAGCTGTTGTGTAAAAAGCAGCAGATACATCATCACTGGGTAGAGGAGATTCACCTGCTTTGTACCATCGATTGAAGAGTGTGCCCTCTTCAATTTGCAAATCATATATAGAAATATGTGATGGTCCTGCTGCAACAGCTTCTTGTAGAGAGTGCTCCCACTGAAATAGGATTTGATGTGGCAGTGATGAGATGAGATCCAAGCTCCAATTCTTGAGCCCGCTCCCCTTAATTGCATCAATGGCTGCATACACTTCGTTGAGTCCATGTGCTCTGCCACATGCTTTCAGAAGCTCAGAGCTGAAAGACTGGACACCCATCGAAACCCTAGTCACTCCTCCTTCCAGAGTTTGTCTCAGGGAGTGTACATCGAAAGTTCCAGGATCCATTTCGATGGATATTTCGGCTCCCGCAGCAATGCCAAAGCTGGAGTCGAGAGTCTGAATGATGCGGAAGAGGAGAGGAATCGGCAGAAGCGATGGCGTTCCCCCACCGAAGAAAAGGGTTTTCAAAGGTCTGCTAGGGTTCGCACTAGCAGCGACACGAATCTCTCTGCAGAGCAAGTCCACGTAATTCGCCATCCGCGCATCCATATGCGTGCTCGTGGCCTCTGTTCTCTCCCCTACTGCAACGATTGGGAAGTCGCAGTAGAAGCAACGACGTCGACAAAAGGGAATATGAACGTACGCCGAAGAAGGCAGCAGTTCCGAATTCGGATTCAAGCTTCTCTCTGAGTCGTTATCCGCTATCTCTGACCAAACGGACATTGCCGCAGAGGGCTTGCTTAAAACCTCAGTAGAAACCACCTCAAAACTCAACAAAGAACTGGAAGAACTCGAAAATATTGACCTGACAAAGGGCTTGGAAGTGAGTTGAGGAAGAGTTGAAATGACGTGAGGAGAGCGCGAGGAGAATGCAGACGAAAGATGCATGCTGCAACAGCCCGTCGTCAGACTCCCGTGCGACACCCGGATCCGTCGATCGTGGGTTTTGAGAAAACGGAGTTGGAATCTAGAGGAGAAGGGGAAGAAAAGAACTGAATGAAATGCGTGAGTCATTGATCTCATGATTCTGAGCTTTCTCTCGCTCCCGGCGTCACGACGACAACAACAACAACAGCAGGAACGAGCACTACCCCAAGTATCCTTTCACATTAACAGAGCCCAAACGGTTCACGAGAATCTAGGGTTTCCGACGTCCGCGGGGGCCGGGGATAAATCAGCATTCGCTTCACGAACGCTGTTGCAGTTGCTGGAGGTAAACCAACCCATCTCCTCAGGATGTGAAGAGCAGCTTATGGTGACGAGTATTTGATTGGGAAGCGCATAGAAATGTAGGTTCTCGCTTGCTTCTCTCTTCGTTGGGTCTGTATCGAGGTGCATTCTGCGGAGAAACTGGAGCTTGTTATTATGTGGTATGGATTTTGTGTGTTTAGGGTTTGGAAGGTGGCTCCTGAAACGTTGATAGGTAGCAGGACAGAGTGAGTGAATGGGCATTGTGCCGGGAGAAGGAAGATCGATTCTCTAGGATCCTTCAAGGGGTGTAGTCACTCTGAGAGAGTACAAGATATGCGAGAGAAGTTCTCTGCAGTTCCGGGAGAGTGAGCTAGCTATCTTTTCGCAGAAGTCTGTCGGGCCAACTCATTGACATTTGGAAATACTGGCTGAAAGGTGTCGAGGGTCTCAGAATGAGAAAGGCAAGAGAAGGAACACAAGAAACAAGAGAGATTGGCGCAAGGAAAAGAAGGAGAAGAAGAACATGAGCAGTCTATGAGCTTCAACAGTCAAGAGGCAGGGAATTAGGGTTTCATTCTTCCTCTTTCCCGTTCAACTTTCTGAATTCCAATTACTAAATGCTGGATGTCTGGAGTCGAAGATGGCGTTGAGAGCGTTGCAATTGTCTCCAATTCATCATCATCGCTCAATCTTCGTGTCCTTTCCCGCACCCTGTAGGATTGTGCATACTCGTCTTCCTCAGGCGAGAGTAAGAGGCCAGCTTCCAACACTCAGCAGCAGCAGCAACAGTGTAAAACTTGCGCCAAAATCAAATCTTACAGATGGGGGGGAAAGCTCGAGTGAGAAAGATGATGACGAAACCAGAGAGAGAAAGCGTCAGGAAGAGGAGAGACGAAAAGGATGGTGGGAAGATTTGTTGGGGCGGAAAAGCGTTGATGAAGAGGAGGATTTTGACGAGGACGATGATGGAGATTCCCTAGAAATCGAGGATACTTTGCAGTCTGATGAGATTGACACTGAGGGTAAAAGGGATGCATCAGATTCTCAAAAGGAATTTGCATCTCCAGAGCTCGAGCTTCGACAAGAACCAGACAGCAGAAAAAAAACTCCAAGACTTGCAGGCCGAAGAAAAGGTGGAAGATTTTGGGGAGGTTTCTGGGGTGTGAGAGATGACTTGAAGGAGGACAGAGAAGCATCATCATCATCACAGTTTGATGATAGGGGAAGAAATACTGCTGCTGCTGAAGCGGCAGATCAGACGGAGCTTGATGAGCTTGACCTAATTCTTGAAGGTGCAGACATGAAGATAAACTGGAGAGATCTTCTTGACCCAACACTTGAGAATGTCTTGGCATTGGTTTTGACTACTTTATTGGCATATGCTGTGTTGCTCATTGCTTGGCAGTTGTTCATTGTGGCAATTGCCATCACTCTTTCTGCGCTCAAATACTCAGTAATTGCCCTAATCCTTCTTGGAATCCTCATTTTCCTCATATGAAAGTAGGGGTTTGTGAATTCCACCAAATGTTCTCCTTGATTTTGTGCATTTCCCCTATTTCTAAGTTTTTTGTGTACAACACTTTTCCTCCATTCTTTATCATGGACATGCAAATGTTAATGATGGCATTTTTGTCTTCAGTGTTCTGACAGCTTTTGATGGATTTTGCATGAGCTATGGCTCCTCGTATGTAACATATTCCAACCTTATCAGAAGTCCTAGTTCAAAACCATGAATTCAGTTTACAAGTGCAATCCTACAATGTTCAATTTGCTGCAACAAACACAATTCCATTATGTTATAGTATTAGGTTAGAAAGCAAACAAGTTTAAGGTGAGAAAGATAGGAAAATTTGTTCAAATTCCTGTTCTGGAATTGCTGTACAAGATGCTTTTGTGCATGGAAACAACAAGAAACTGGAGTATTTTAGTTCTTCTCTACAGGGATGTTAATATGTAATCTGTATATATGTCATCTAGTGTGCAAAGGATTTCTAGTAGAGATATATTGTTCCAGTATATTGACATGAACTAATTTTGACAAGCCCAAATATCACTGGAATCAGGAGTTGCACAAATACTTAGTGTACTTCAAATAGGTATGAAGCTGGTAGTAGCTGAGAACATCATAGTAGTTCAATGTACAATATGATGCCCTCTCCTATGTCTGCAACCACCATAGCCAAGCCCTCCCGCAAAACAAAACATCTTCAAAATTAGACAACATTCTGGCGGATACCTGAAACCCTTTCTGGTCTCACGGGACACACAAACTCACCTTTCAAAGGTGATCCCAAATGATTTATCATCACCAGACATGATCACTTAAGCTGCAACACTGGTATCAGTCTTGGACTGCACGTATTCCTTAGCTTCAGATCCGTACTCTCGGGCCTTCTCCTTGATTTGACTTGCAGTCTCACTAAGGCGCTGGCGTACCTCATCAACCTGCATTTGACGAAGACAAGAGCACAAGAATCTTAATCTGGGAGCAATATCGTGACAAATCCGGGCACAATAACATGGGCAATAATCAATAGACCAATCAATCAAACCCGCCCCTTGTGAGCTCGTGACATGCAAGAACAGACGTGGTGGTGTCGGCATGCAAACATCAGTATCATCACCTGATCAGCACCGAAGGGATGACGACCCTTGTAGTAATTGTACGCCCACGAGATGGCGGACAACACCGCCACGCCGAAGGTACCAGCTCCCAGCAACCCTCCAATGGTGAAGAAAGCCACAACCGCTAACGGAATCAGAATAGGGCTGAAGAAGATGAGTACCGGAGTGGCCAAGAGCGCCGTAATGGTGGTTCCCGTCAACACCAGCCCTCCCAACAGCAACAGAAGACCCCCAGCCAACAGCAGCGTCACAAGTCCAAGTATCTGACGCGAGTTGGGCGCATTCTGCTGCGCCTGATAGTAAAGCTTGTGCGCACGATCCGTCAACTGGTCTCTCTTCTGATCGATCGACGACATGATCTATTAATATTCTCCAGTTACAAACAAAAAATCAAACCCACTTCCAAATTGTTATTAGCTGTCCTAATTCCAAAGAAATGCAATCCAAGGAAAATCTTGACCTTGAAACACGTTACTAAAAACTACTACTACAACACAAGGTCACCAACACCGAAACTGTGATGACAAGGTTCCAGCGCCGGGAATGGAGTGCATGGCCCGATCAAGTAGTTCCACTTTGGGCAGCGGTGGAGCGAGCGGAGCGTGCGAGACGATAGCAGTGCGAGACGTGGATAGCGACGAATGGTCGAACCATCGCATGCAGACACTTATACGTTGTCGTGGCAGCGCGTGGAGGAGAACCGCCTTGTAATCTCCGCTCCAGTAAAATAATTTAGCCATTCATATTACAAGTGGAAGGAAAAAAAAATCAGAGTCCTTCTATATTCTTGGCTACCTATTGGAACTTATCATAAAATTTGGCGATTTGGATTTTTTTTCAAAATTTGGCGAATTTGTGCCATTTTTCTCATGAAAAATCCTTTGTATACATTGAAATCATATTTTTCAGGTCGAAATTTGACGAAAATTCGCCAGTAAAAGAGACACTGGTCAGAAGTTCTAGAAATTATGTTGTTAGAGCATCCCAATCACTGCTCAGTATGTGACCATGCATATTAAAATCAGATGAAGAAAAGTCAACATATGCTGGTTTGGCTCAAAAAAATGGTTTTTCTCCTTCATATTTGGTTAATTTGGTGAGGCTGGTAATAAGCGCGACAAAACTGTGCACCTGCTACAGGAGAGTGTAATAAATACGACCTAACTGCTGATACCTGTTTATGTTGGCTAATCATAATGATTGGTCCAGGTGGTTGGCTATTAGTAGCTCCCACCGAATTGCAATCCCTGTTTCAGTTTTATGGGTGGGGTTACAAAAAAGTAAATAACTAAAGTTGCATGTGAGAAATATCTTTGGTGGGTCACATACTGAGCATGGGTGGGAATGCTCTTACATGTACATGGTTATTGTGTTTATTCCAGGTCTACATCATCAGGTCTTTGAAAGTGCTGGAATTTCAGGAGATTCTTTTTTTTATTGCCTGAGTGAAAAATTGAAAAATGAAAAATTAACAGGAAGATGTTGAAATGGTAAACTATTATTAAACCTTGTAAAACTTTATTTATAAACAGACCACAGATTTGAAAAATGTACCAATGAATAAGAAAAAAGAAAAGGGAGAATTGAAAGGATGTCAAAATAATTTGTCTCAACAACTTGGTAGTCGAGAAGTAGCTAGGCCTACCACAACCACTTGATTTAAGATGGAGAATGTTTGCATCCTTTGCAATGTAATTGAATTTTTTTAATAAAGATAAATAATCAAGATAGAAAGAGGAAGACTTTTTACCATTTCAAGTTCCAAGTGGCATTGGCACAATCATGTAAGAACACATCAACTTGTTTGTGTAGGCATCCAAATACTTCAATTGCTAAAAGGAGGAATTGATTAATGAGGTGTCGGTCATAATAATTTTTTTTTTTTGGCTTGAATTGCATTGGAGGTAGCAAATCCATAAGTTGCACAAAATCGGGGAAATAAATCCACTCATGTTGGGTTGGCAATGACAATGTCAGCTAGGGTGCAAATTCCATCTTTGGTGAGCACAATGTCAATTTGTCAATGAGAGAAATTGAATGTGGTTAAAAGAAGTGCATGTAATTGTTTTCATCCTACTTGGAATCCAACATCTCACGCAATAATGACAAAAGTGTCATGAATTCCATCATGAGTTCGCATGTGTTCATTGCCATGGGTGCAATGTAAAAGGTGGATACCCATAGGGTCAATGGGATGTGTGCACACGAATCAAAAGATATCTAGAAATGAAAGAAGTGGTAGTTTAACCATATTTGAAATATTGTGGAAAAAACTAGGGAAGATAATTGAAAGGCTAGGAAGATTGGTCGAACTATAAACTAATCACCCATCCCAAGGTTGGAAACATGATAATATTCAAGCACGATGGGCTTCATATATCTTGTCGAAAAACATACTTGAAAGGGTATGATGGTGTAGATGATCCAAGATGGAATCTTGAAGTCAAACCATTTGTTCAATAAGTTGTTCAAAAAGAAAAAAACACACACATGTCGGAGGTGGTAGAAAGTCGCATGCTATTTTGAAGTGTTATTAGGAAAGGAAGGTGTAGTTGTTGCCTCATGTTAAGGCTTCAAGAAGGAGGGAATGTTGATCAATCATAAACTTAACAACTTTGATTAAAACTACAAGGGCCCAATTCCCTAAATATGTTATCAAGGTAATGGTGGCTATTAGTATGAACTCGATGCCATTGAAAGTTATAAAAAAAAAAGTTTGTTTATGATATAAAAGTCCTTGTAAGCTATCAAAGGATCCTTGACCCAAAAGGCGTTTAAGCATTTGAAGGAAGGAGGAGTAAAAAGAAACAAAGGATTCTATGAAGGTGGAAGACGAAGGTGTGCATCATAATACATAGGATGGTCGTTGCACAAAACAATGAGTTATAATTCTTAAGGTTACTTGAACATCACCCATTATAGGGAGAAGGTCAACATGTCAAACATCTTTTAGCATGACATTTTTAATGAAGGATGATGTGAATGATGAAATGCCCAATGGAACCCTTAAGACTTTAATTCCTTTTGATGGGGTGTTAAACTGAGATGGGGTGTCAAAATTAGGTGACAGGCTAGAGGTTGGACATGTGCTAACCATGCTACACATTTCTGAGGTTGGATAGAAAGACCTATAATAGAAAGTTTGGTCTAGAAATGTTCATATGCAAATGATACAATTGAAGGAGGCCTATGATGTGAATGTCATTTGCAATGGATGCAAATAGACAAGAAGGGAAATGATTAGTTGTAAAACATAAAGCCCTAAAATGAATTAAAACAAATAATGCCTTACTTAGGGGATCACCTTGATAGGTTCCCATGGTAAATGGGATGACCATGACATTGCTTTCATGATTATGGTAACTATTAAAGGAGAGAAACTAAAATGCATGAACAAAGGGGATGAGTTGTATGATGTTTTCACCTGTTGCACAATTTTTTTGAAATATGACCTTTATTGACATCGAATTCAAGGCATTTGCCACATTTAGTTAAAGGACAACCTAGTCAAAATGAAGGTCCAAGGTGCATTTGATGTCATAGATTACTATTTCACATCCACCCTTGGTTGTAACTCTGAATTGGTGTAGGGAAAATGTGTTGCAAAGGCATTGCAAAATTGAAGGCATAAAACTTGATTTGTGAATCGATACAACATTTCCCCCATGACAATATGGGATGAACTCCACCTAAAGACTTGGTCATGGTTAGGAGGTGAGTTGCTCCAAAGACATGTAATTCAACGTGGAATGTGACCTTGTGTGATATGTAAACAAAGTTGAAACAATTATGGAAATCCATTTGTGAAATCTTCTAGGTGAAAATAGTCTCAAAAGTGTTCAAAACCCATCCTAGAAGAACCACTTGCAAACAAATGTGGCATGCATTGGAATGCCAACTTGAAGGAATTAAACAAAAACTTGAGGTTTTAATTTAGTTTATCGTATTTTAGGAAAAGTAAGAAGAAGCCATTTAATTTAACATGTAAAACAGTGACATTTGAGGTGGTGTTGGTGGATGTGGATGTAAGAGAAAATGGTGCCATGATGCAAGTTGCTCAAAAGTATTCCCTTAAATGTTTTGAAAACTAAACTACAAAATAAAGTGTTTATGAACTAGAAGATAATGTTGGGGAGGAGGCATTGAATTTGGACTTGTTACCAAAACTTGGGTTCGTAAGAAAAATTCCTCTTACAAGTTTTCTTAGTCATTTGCTAGAAAGTGTTTAAATTATATCCACGTTTCAACTTTCCCTATGCCCTATTACCTTGCCATGAGGGGGCAAAACAAAACACCATTGGGTAACAAGAAGAACAAATGCCAAGCTATCACATCATAGGGGTTGTGCCAACTTATCCAATGGAAAACAAAATGTCATTTATACATCATGTGAAAAAACAATAGGGATGTGGTTGTGTAGTGAAAAAGATGAAAGCCTAAATGGAAGGACTTGAAGGCATTCAATATTAAAACCCAAGCTTAAGCTGATGGAGATGGGGTGGGAGTAAGGGAGTGTATTGAATCGAAATGGTCACAAGGGTTTGGATTAAATGAATTGGATGCATAACAAAAATGTTAGTGATTGGTTAACCTTCGAATGGTAAATTAACACCCACATGTGTGACAAGATGCTTTAGGTGGAGGTTGTGGGTGTGTTAGGGAGATGGGGGTAGGTTGAAAGGTTTGATCTTAAACAAATGTAGGGGTTGATAAAATGGAAGGGGGAAAAGGTCCTTCATGTGCATTATCAAGGGGGTTTAGGAAAGTGTTGGTTTGGGGCCCAACACTTGAATGAAAGGTTGGGGTTAGTAGGGAGAACTAATAGGTTGGTTTGTTAAAATAGTAATGGGAATTTGTGGGTGGTTTATGGTTTGCATAGGAAATGGGGTGAAAAACAAGTTTGTGGTGGTGTGTGAAAAGGCAAATGGGTGATGGGAACTATGAAGTTCAATGAAACATGATGAATAAAGGGACATGGGACATTTGGTGCCTATGCGGAAAAAGGTTTACTAAGAGCACAAGCCCCATTTTTTAAAAACTGCCTATTGTTATAAAGCAATCCTAAATTTATAAAACCAACCACACAAAGCTAAGTAGATTGAAAGGAAAAAATATTACAGTAATAACTTATTTCATGGTGTGTCCACATTTAAAGATAAATAGGAGTTTAATCATAGTTAGGAATTTTAAAAATTAATTTGCATCCACAACTAAATGAAGAAATAATGCTACACAACATAGATTGCAGCTAATAACATCACCAGTTATAACTTACTAGTTAATTTTAAGATGAAATAAAAAATACGAATATTTTTATTTAAACTCAATGATAACATAAGTGAATGGTGCCCAAAACGATGAAATAAGTTAGTGGAAGCTTCAAATAAATGTAATATCATCCCTTCCCCCAAACCTGTCATCCCATGTTTCAAAACAATGCAACTAGAATTAATGAAATGGTGATGAACAAACAATTCACAAAATTTAAAAGCAAAAAACATAAGGAGACAAAATGCATAAGGAATTGTGTTGTGGTCAATGAAAAATTTGAACATGATTTGAAAGTTTTTTCAAAACTAAACCTTTTTTTTACATCAAAATTAAATCATGTTTTATTTTCGTGCACATTTTATCATCAATCTTCAATTAATTTTTTTTTGATAAAATGTAGTGCCTTGAAAATTTTCTATTAATGGGTTGTTGGCATTTGTTGTGCTTTGTTTACACACCAAACTCACAATTTTTATTACACTTGTAATTGCTTTAACCATGCAAATTTGAATGCCATTGATTATTCGGTCTTTATTTTTATAATAGTTCAATTGCTTATCCAACATAGATTCTTGAATGTTTGCATGCTTTTCTTCCAAGAAAAAACTAATTTCATGAATCATGTCCACAGATTCCACTAACATTTGATTACCTTTTTGTGTTTTTTCAACCATACTAGTTTTGTGCACAAATAGTAAAATGTGTTTTACACTATTGCTTTCAACATTTCAAGATCCTCCCCTTCTTGTGCTTTGAGGTCATTTGTTCATTAAGTTTGATGTATAGTAGGCTTTTGCATCATAATGGTAGGTAAAATTGTCATTGGGATTTGCCATGGGCTACCATTTAAAAGTTTTTAAAAATCTTTAGGAATTTTTTTTGTCATTAGAGGCTATTGTGGACTACCATTTAAAGGTTGTGTGACAACCATAGTTATGACATTCTTGGTGCGAGAATGTTATGGAAGCCCAAAGAAGCAAGAATTTTTAAAAAATTTTAAAAATTTTATAGATAAACCAGTGTAATTTGGTAAACATTCGCGGGTAAAGAATGTTATGACAAGGTGCTAAATGAAGAATTTTAAAGAATTTTAATGTGCAAAATGAAGAATGTCATAACTATGGTGACAACTTCAACAAAAGCTCTTGAATGATGTAGAAAAAATATGTGATGAATTTGACTTCATACACTAGTAGAAATCTTGTCGTTTGTAACCATTCCTTGTGTGATTATGTGCGACTAAATGTCATTTATGACTACGAATGGTTGCTTATGTGACTATTTTTCAAATTTGGATGAATTTTGATCTTCCTTTTAACTAGTTATGATTATGACCTATTTCATCTTTCCAATAGGTTGATTTATCATGATGTCCTTGTATTTTTTACAACATCATATATACATTTAGTTGCACATGCATGCAACCAAAGTAGTCACATTATAGTTACATAAGGTATGTATGTTACTAAGTAGTTACATGTATAGACTATTTGATGGTACATATGTTCCCATATGTATATACCTACCTACCTACCTACTACGTACATACCTACCTATTTAATTACTAGGTACCTACATACATATATACTAGCATACCCACTAGCTACATAATAGGTTATTTAATTATAAATAATTATTTTGAGGCTATATAAATAGGTACTTAGTAAGAACTTATGCTATTTAATAGGTAGGCTATGTTTTGTATGTGCTAGGGAATAGTTGTAACTATGCTACAACTATGTGATTAGGTTGCAACCAAAATTTTATCCCATATTGTATGTCTTCCCTTTCAATTTTACAAACTATATAAGTAGGTTGGTTTGGTGTAATAAACACATTCAATTTTTTCAATTGCCATATGGGAGGAACTAATCACATAGGCTCCACCCAAAAGGCTAAATTTAAAATAAAATAGGATTTTGTTGTACAAGTTTTAAACCTAGACCTACCTACCTACCTACCTATCTAGGTTAGACCTATGGTTAGGTGGCCTAGGCTTAGGCTAGGTGCCACATGGCCTATTGCAAATGGCCTAGCCCAAAATTAAGTTAGTTACCTTAGGCACCTAGCTAAGTTAGGTGGCTTAACCTAAGCCTAGCCTAGGTGCCACTTGGCCTATCATAAGTGGTCCAACCTAAACTAACCCTAAATGATTATAGGGCAATCTTAAGTTGCCATGTGGCACGATCTAGTTGTTTTAATCGAGTGGTTGAAAAAAAATTTATTTGACAAAATATTTTGAAAAATCCAAATGATGCCACTTGTCACATTTTTAGGCTACCATGTATGTACATGTTGGTGTGCACTGTAGTCACAAGTGTAGTTGCAAATGTAGTAGCAGGAACTCATCCTTAGATATGTATAAAATCTCCATACTTGTATTCTACAAAAGAATATTTCATCTGTCACTTATGACTAGTAGTCGTTTGCAACTTGTTTGCTACTACGTTTTTAGTTGCAAGTGTCGCTTGCAACTAAAATTTAGTCACAAACAACATTTTTTCTACTAGTGATAGGGTAATGCTCTCAAATGTTTGGTTCTTACCAATTGGTGGTGGATCTTGTGATCTACTTGCATGTTTCATTTCTTCTCTCCTTTAACCCATTTTGATCATATGCATTTTCTATGCTTAGACCTTCCATGTGTACATCTTCTAAATCCTTCATGAAGTCACTTGGGTGAGGTGGGTTGAAGAGTGGTCTATTGCCCATGACTCCAAAATCACACCATGAATGTTCTTGTTGAAAAATTGATGCAAATGGAACATTGCCTTGTCCTAGAAGCTCATCGACCAATAGGTATTTGATATTGAACAAATGGCCTACATATTAGGCCAACACTCATTTCAACATCACCATGCTATGGATTTAAAATGTTCCAAGGTAAAGAGAAAGGAAATGGCCACAATTATTAAAATTATCGTGTAATTCATTCTTGTGCCCTTTCTATCCATTGGTGATATTTCATAGTAGGGATTGATTTTCAACTTCCATAATATCATTTAATGACCTAAATTAGTAGATTACAATTCAAAGGTAATAGATTTTGGTGGATTGTTGTCTTTTCTATTAGTAAAAAGTCAAAGTAAATTCCAAGTAAAAATGGTTCCATCCACATGAAATTCCATCCATCCCTTATTCCCAAAAAGAAATTCAAAACTTATCTGCACCATGATGTCACATAATCTAAAAAAAACATGAAAGTCAATGAAGTTGTAACAACATAAATGCAATTTAAAACTTAATTGGACATCCGAATCATGGAAAGCTTATGTGACTTATTAAATTGCAACAACTTTAGGGAAGATGCACCTCCCATTAGTTTGTCACATTTTGAATCAAAGCAAGGTAGATGAGAGAACATGTTAGATAATAATTTAATGCCATAAATGTTTTTAACAAAAGAGTTTTCTTGGAGTTCAACAATTAGTTAATAATTAGTAGTAATGACTATTCAACTTATGACAAATATTATTGAAAAAATAACTATTTTGTTGAAATGCTTGAATGCCCACATGGTAGTATGAGAAAATTTATGGTATTTTAATATTTGTTCATTCATGGGTTCACCATTCCTACCCAAGAACATTTATATGAGTTTTTTAATTTCAGATATTAAGTCCTTAGGCTACAATTTCATGGATTTGTGAGGGCTTCTTTTGAAAAAGATCTAAATCTTTTCAAGTTTTAGAATGCAAAAATGTTTCATTCATTTACCCCAATGGTTATAATTTTGTTCCATCCAATTATGATTTTTGCTTGACATCCAGTATAATTAAAATTTTAATTTCTTATATCATAAGCTACAACTTTGTTTTATATGTCATGTACATTACACCCCATTTACATGTAATAAAAGACTTTTGAAAATTTAAGATTTTGAAATGCACATCTAATTTCTAAAACTTTTGAATTCCATTATTTTAAAATTATGATTGTTTTTTAAGTGTGGGTAGTAAGTTATTGTCATCTAAATTTTTTAACCATCAAATTTTTAATACTAAAATAGTCATTTAACCTAGTCTTTTGCAAAATTGATTGCTTTTGATAGAACTATTGTTCAAATTGAAATTTTTTATATTAAAACCAAAAACCAAAATTATATTTAATGATTTTATAAACTTGAATTCCTCCACATTCATATTAATTATTTAACACAACTTGGATTGATTACCATAACTTTAAAAATGTCAAAACAAAAACATGTCTATTATAATTTGAAGTTTTCAAAAGCTCTCAACACCCTTTTTGGCCCTTATTAACAAGTTTTGACCCTTGTCCTTTTGACTTGTGCATAGGTTGAAAAAAGTCCAATGCCAAGTCAAGTGATAGAATCATGCATTTCATTATGATTTTTTGCACTTCAACATACAAAGTTGCTCCACACAATATGGGTCAATAATTGAATAAAATTCATGTTTGCATTATGAGGTGGCCAACTTCTCCTATTTTCTTTTGAAAATATAAGACATGGTTTCACGTGGCATGCCACATCACCAATATTTTAATCTATATAGAAAATTTATTTATATAAAATTCCATTTAAATGGATGTGTTTCCTATTATAGTGACCATAAACACAATGTAATCAGCCAACATGCCTATTTGAATTTTGAATTGTTAATCCTAAAACAAAAATTTACATTGACAATAAAGAAATCTATAGCTATTCAAACATAGGGCCAAAGCTTTAGATGTTTGCTTGAAACACAAGCTAAATTACAAAATTGACAGAAAAAGTGCAAAATAGTGCAATGGCATACAACAAGGCCTAAAATTCCTTTTTAACAACAAACTTGCTTCTAAAAAGAGTTTTGAATGCTAAGTTTTTAATTTTCTTTACACTAAGCCTTCACTATTGGTTATCCCATTGTACTGTGCCTTCACTGCTATTTAATGTTGCATCTTTTTATGTTTTATTTTGCCCTAACCTTCAAATCTTATGAAATTCATCATGGGGTTTTTTTTTTGTTTTTTGTTTTTTTTTTAATTTCCAAATTTTTCCCACTTTATGGATAACCCTCATTTGGGGAAGAACTAGGGATACATAATGAAATTAAGGCTCAAAGACATGGTGACTTTAAAGAAAACTTTAATATCTTTCCTATTACCTTTAATTCATTACCTCCAAACTTCAATTCAAAGTTAAAACTCTTGCATTCTGTGTTCTTTTCCTTAAATCTTAAATGTTATTAAAAGTGAAAATATCCTTTGGAAGTATCACTAAGAACATTTTTGGGTGCTTGACTGTAATAAAGTAGAAAGCTCATTGCGCCTTGTTATAAAAAATTAAAAATAATGTTTTTCACTATCTTCCAAATGTAAAATTTATACAAAATAAATTTAAATGAGAAAATTTGAATAATTCAAAAAATTGAAATAAAATAATTCGTGCTAATGTTGATTATTCACACATGCTAATTTTGTTGCACATCAATAATTTAATTCAAACCTAGGAAAATGAAAAAATGTATAAATAAGATTTTATAAATTGATTTTTTGCATGATTATTTTTTTCAGTTGGGGTTACAAATTTTAAGCCTTAAAATGAATATAATTAATCAACCTACAAGTTGCCAATTTTCTTACATAACCTTTTTTGGAATGAAGTTTTTAGCTTTCATAATTATCATATGGTGTACAATATAATCAGATGCATTTAGTGACCATTCCTAAATAGAGATGTGAACATTGTTTATCCATTAACAAAAATTGAAGTCTATTCACTACTTGACACATTCCTTTTGATTCCTTTTTAAATAAATATATACTTAAGAAATAATATATATATAAGGACTCAAAAAGACATTTATATTATATCCAATCTATTCTTTTTTTAAAATTAGTTTGACATGACATGAAATTCTAAACATAGGCATACAACAATCCATTATATTCATAATGCAATAAATCATATAGAACTTCAAATAAGTATGACTTTGTTAATCTTTTTGAGTACCCCAACTATGAATGGACCCTTATATTTACACATCAAATTTTGTTTTTTGTTTATCAAATATACATGCCAAGGAATTGGTCTCAATTGGTCATTGAAACAATAAAAAGTGTGAATAATTATTGTTTGGGTGAAAACATAGGAAAAGGAACTAGAGGCACCATGGTAAAAATCCTTTTCCAAGGACTACATGTTGTTAGTCCATAGTTTTTATTTTTTTATTTTTCATACACAATTTACCACTATGTATTAGATACAAATAGTTTTTTACTACATCTTGATCCTATATCATGTATATTATGCATTCATGTTTTTTATCACATAAAAAAGAATAATTTTTGTTAAAGCTACATTATCAAAATTCATAATTTTCAAAGTCAAAAACACATTAAAACCAAATGTGTTATAAAAATGAATTTCATCAATTTTTATTTTTTTTGCTCTTTTGATTCTCAATGTTGAGATCCTTTCCAATTTTGAGGAGCAATTATGCACATTTACTACAGAAAAAAGACATTTGAAAAAAAAAAATGTCTAGTTCAAATATTTGAATGATTTCAATACACAAAAAGAATTTTAATTTGCATCAAATTTTGAGCATTTAAACTTTGCAAGTAATGAAGCTTACTCCCAAAAAAAAATTGACAATCTAAACTATTGTGTTTTTCTTGTGGCTTTTTTTAATAAATAAATATAATTTTAAGGAATGTCCAATCACTTGGGTTACTTCTTTGATTGTGTTTTCACCCATTGTGTTTTTATCATCAATAGCTTTTTAGAACTTTTTGAACTCTTAACTTTAAAATTTTGACAACTAAATAATAACTATTTCAATCAAATACCTATTTAAATAATTAAATAGAAAAGCATTTGAGGTACTTCTAAAAGTTAGAGGCAAAAACTTTTTTTAAAAAAAAAGCATGTCTATTACTTGACCAAAGGAACCCCTTTATAACATGCCTAGAATTTTTTCCTTATGCACCCATTGTTTACATCAAAATTGAAATTTGTATGTTTCAAATTTATTAAATTTTCAAATAGCACAAGACTTAAGGTTTGTACTCATAGAAAATTTCGAGTGCAAATCCTTTCTTGAAATCTGAAGGGTCTAACAAATTGAGATTGTCTCAAGGTTCCTAATTTAGTACCACCCAAGGACACCTCAACACCTCAACTTGAACAAGCTGCAGTAGCAGCAGTTGAACATGATTCCAAACTCATAATCAAGAGCCACAAAATGGAAGATGTGCAAGTCAGAATAAGGTACATCAATATAATAATCAGCAGCTTCACTTTGTTGCGAAATTTCGAAAGATGCAATTTAATTATACAAAACTTTGAAACAAAATTCGAGTGATGCAGAAAGATTAAAACAACATTCAAGAAGTTCTGCAAAACATTCGAGGAATGTACAAGGAACGACAAAATTGCATGCTGTGATCCCTCCAGCGCCGCTATAAGCTGTCCTCACAGACATACATCTGGTGCAAAGCTTTTTCGACTTTAATTCCCATTCTTTTTCTAATTCTTTTTTGCTTTGCACTACGCTAAACAACAACCATCCAGCTTGTGTAACTAAGGAGCAGGTCGTATTAACAAAAATATTGCAAGTCTAATGCAATGCAACCCATTGTCACAACAACAACATCTTTACTTTACAAAAATGCTCTAATTAGTGGTTATATAGAGAAAGAGATATGTACATATATACTGAACTGTAATATTCAGCTACTTTTGCCGCCTTCGTCACCGCCTGGTAGCACCGTTTTCTTCACAGTCTCAAGCACCTCAGCCACAGTATCGCCAGTCTGCACAGCTCGTCAATCCCGACCATGTGATAAGTACCATACTACCTTGGCAGCTTCGACACTAGTTATAATATTTCCAGAAACGTTGAAAATGCAGGTAAAAAAATTAGTGAAATAACAAAATTTTGTGAAGGGAAAATATTAAATCTTCAAAAATAATATTCTCTTTGTCAAAATGAAAATTTCAAAAGTAATTAATTATTCAACAAATATGTGTCTAAGCTGCCAAGGTATTATGATATATATAAATCCAAACTCGGTATATATGTAGTTCTCTTTTTTTTATATGTGTACAAAATTAAGCACCTGAGTACAACTGTTTTGGTACATGTTAGCATGATTGGACTCAGTACCTTTTGTAGGAGTTGAGCAACGGCTTCTTTGCCCTGTGCAGTTTTCTCTGCTGCAGTCTGCACGACGTCAGAAGCTACTTGCTTCGTTCGCTGCACTATGACAGCTTGCCTCATTTGCTCTGCTGTCTGACCTGCAACTTCCGAGGGTTTCTTGGCTACACTCTGTCACGCAACAGGCCAGTTTATGTATTATTCAAAGCTAGCCTCAAGCACTTGCAGTCCCTTAGCTGTGTTGTTTCTGCTGCACGCATATATGTCAACTAAAGACATAGATCCTCGTCTTGGATTAATGGATTAATGCTCTAGGACTAGATCACAGTGTTATTCACTTTGGGCTGGCTAGCTAGTGACATATGTCATGCTCCATCTGATCAAGTGTCTGCTGCATAATTCTGCAGGTTTAGCTGGGACATCCCTACATTAGGATTGCGTTGAGTCAGAATATCTGCGACGTAATTTCAGTTTTAAGACATTGAAGTTCAATAGCGCTGCACCTGCACCATGAACGCGCAACTCCCTAATCAGATTGCATAACTGATCTGCATGATGAGAGCAACCTTAGCAGCCTCTTGTGTCTGTCCTGCCTTCTCCTGCGCATACTGCTTGGTCTCCTCCACCTTGTGACCCAAGCCGGATTCACCAGTGGCGGACATGATCTGTGTTGGTTGCAGATTAACAATAAGAATTACCAAAGGAAGAACAAACGCGCCCAAAAGTGGGAGGGGAACAAACCAGAGGATATCACCAGAGATTATCAGTACTAATTACTACGACGCACTAGGACTAGATGATCAGTGTTACACAAACCCAATCGCAAACGAATGACAAGATACCCAATCTCAGATTCTTATCCCGGCCAGCCAGTGTATAAAGTTCTTAATATGTGCACGAAGAGTACTAACAACTGGGTAACAACTACAGCTTTGTGCAGATCTGCAATTCAGGAAGAAAAAAGATCGCAAGATGTGTACTTGAATCTTGCGTCGTGCATGAGGAGAGAGCGAGAAGCTCGCACCGCGTGCGTCTCATGCGGCAGGGTTGCCATTCTGGGAGATCCTCCAAATGGACGTCCATTCGGCGGTCGGTCAGGCGTCCGGGAGATCCTGGAAATGGAAGTCCGCTAGACGTCCATTCGACGGTCGGTAGGCGTTCGGGAGTCTTAGAGGCAATCCTTTTTAAATTTTAGGTGAAGCCTCAAGTAAAGAAAATCATTTTCAGATTCAAAATTCCTCTTCTTTATACATGGAAACAACTCCCTTTTGATTTCTATGTGTATTTTGAGGGATCTCCCCCAGCAGAAGAACCCTAGGGTGTTATGCTGGGGGAGCTCCACCAATTTTACATGTTCCACATTCCCATGGAATATTTGAGGTTGATGTGTGGATTGTAATGCCTCTCCAATGGGTTGTTGGATGCAAAGTATTTTGGACTAAAGGTTTTGGGATCTTTAATCAAGAGCACAAGAGTTTGGGGTTTGGGACTTTCTGCAAGTATTTCAGGTCCATCATTTAGTTTGATTTCTATTATCATTTGTTTCCATATGATATTGTAACTGTTAATATAATCTAATTTTGTTCCCCATTGGTACTTTTAGCAACACATGACACCTTGAATAGTGACATCATTATTGAAGAATCTAATGATTGTAGATTTATTTAAAGTGGTGGTTGTGCATTCCCCATTTTTGAACGGTTTATGCATTGTATGATGACAACGATTTGATTATTGAACCCATTGCAAGTGTATCAGGTAGATTCTTGTTGTTAATGCTCTATGTAATGCCATCAGTTTATTATTAAAGTAATGTTTTAATTATTTTCTTTGTGTTTTGAACTACACATGTTATGCTTTCACACATAATTAACCATAGATTAATGTTGGGTTTAGGTATAGAGTTTCATGCTCATACTTGTAGGAAATGGACATTTAGTATTTGGAAAAAAAATGTGGCAACATCCTTATAACTTATGTAATGGGAACTTGTAAACCACTAATCACTCCTATCTATTAACATTGCTAGTGGTTTGGAAGAGTGACCCACTAATGAAAAAGGATTGACAAAGGTTAAAGAGACATATGGAATATTGATTGAACATACCAAACCATGGCTAATTGAAATTTGTGGCATGTGGAGCATGAAGTTGACATGGCCATGAAAATTATGAATTGCCTCCATCTCCAAAATGTTCATCAACACCACTTGCATTTGCAAAAATAGCAAACCACTATGGACAAAATCAAAATCACCTTAATTAGGATTCCAAATCTCAACTTCTCCTTGGAAACTAGGTATGTACAAAATCAAAGAAAATCAAACATTTAAATTGTTGGGTTATTGCATTAGAAGAGAATCACTTCACGAAAATTGAAGTTAGAATTGCATATGGGGTTGACAAATATGTGGGCTTCTAACTACAAACCTGCATCAATGCTTATAGCGCAACATATTCAATGTTGAAACACTTTATGAAATGGCATCAAAATTCATGAATTGACCAGTTCAAGATTTCTAAAAGAAATTACAACCAGCTACAAACAAAAGTGGTTATATTTCCACAATTCCAACTTTTGATAAAAAAATGAAAAATTTTAGTCCATAAGTTTTAGATGCATTGAACACACACCAATTCCTTAAGTCAATTTATAAAATATTATGCATTCTTCATGAAATCAATGTTTTGTTGCATGCAAACATGGTTTCAACATACTTGACCTCTAATCAAATGGAGTCCTACTACAATATTTGACAAAATTTGTTATGAAAATTTTTAAGTCTTGGCAACTAAAGTACTTAACAAATACAATTTTCTATGAAAATTTGACCATATATGCAACCAACCACTAGTGGTTCATGTGGAAGAAGACTCTTCCAAAAGGTGGCAATAAGCACTTGTACCAAGTTTGCTTGACATAATGGCATCCACCATGTGCTAAACCTCTTGCTTGGATTTTTAGATTTGTTCACCTAACTACACGTTTAAAATCTATGGATAAACCATTTGAAACAAGTTCAAAGACCTTCAAGGAGAATACATACAAATTAGCTTGCAACAAATTCCATGCTAGGGTTGGCTTCTAAAATTGAACCTCAAGTGTACAAAAGATAAAAGATGATAATAAGCATGCAGGTGATACCAAGGTTTCTATGATCATCCATAGAAGAACTTCAATGTTTATATACTATAGATGATGGGTGCAAGAGTTAGAACGTGTACCATTTGTCAATTCGAAGGTTTTGGTTTTGACAACCGAAGTGCTTATAATATACTGTTGGAAAAATGTTGACCCTTGAAAACACAGTTGTTGAAGGTTGGAGTTTATAGTTGCTAATAAATTGACCCATTGTGTCAACTACTACAACAATCATTGTGAGCACACAAGAGTTCATAAATGGTAATTTGAAACAAGGATCAGTTTGGAATTTGGAGTTAAACATAATTTGATTGGGTTGGACTAAACTTAAGCCTTTTGATATATTAGACATTGCATATGTAAACGTCCTAAAAGAAGAAAAGGCAAATATCTTTCAACAAATCTCTTATAGAAGATTGTCATAGATCTAGTTTATTGTGATGATCTAATTCCCAAAAGTTCTAATTTTTTGAGCTCATCCCATCTCCTAGTTTTGGCAAAACATCATGGTGTTCATAGCTTCTAGGTATTTATTGGTCTTGTTAAACAAGAAATAATCCAAGGTCAAACATCAGTCTTGAACTAGTCATGCAACAAATAGTAGAAGCACTCATTTGTTGGTGTGTGCCATGTACTAAATCTCGACATTGAAACACACAATTGTTCTTAACAATGTTTATCTCAAGGTGAAAGCATGTTGCAGTCCACACACACCCAATCCTACATGCACATTTGTTTCAAAACATATGTGCACGCATGTTTCAGAGCATCTACAACACATGCCAACAATTCACACAAAGAAAAGTTAGGACACACAATCGTTCCTGACACTACAACACACACGCCGCAATCATCACGAGGGAAAATGCGAGTTTTCAAAATGTGCCTCCTAGGCTGTTGGATTGGATTGAACAATGATGATGCATTTTTAGGGTTCTGTTGACAAATGAAAATAAATGGGCCATTGGTAACAACATCCACAAGGTTGATAAATGAACTTTGTTAGCTTCTTTGTTGGTCATGTACCTTAACACCTAGTTACAGTCAATCAATTGGTGCATCATGCTTATATAGAATTTTAGACTGGGGTTTTTTACAAATTGATCACACCTAGTCAAAACATAATAAAAAACACTTAATTAATCATGTGATAATCATTTTTGGACAAAGGCTTTTTTTTTTTTAATTATAAGATTTGGTGGATTATCTAATTATTAGTTAGATCATGTAAAAAAACTAATTAAATGTCATGCTTGATTTTTTTACATTAAAATAAGAAACTTTGTTTTAAACACCATGTATATTGCACCACATTTACATGTGACAAAGGACTCATGAACTTCAAGCAGACTTTGAATTTTGAAAAATATCAAGTTGTACATTTATTGGCTTTTGAGTGATTTTTATAGTCCCAATTAGTATTCAAAAAATTGGTGATTAAATAATTTGTAATTTGAAAATTAAGGAACCCTTTGTGAATGTATAATTGTTGGATGTTGCACCTATTCAACTTTGCAAATCCTAAATTCAATCTGAAACTCAATATTAGAACATGTGCTAATTGAATTTAGAATTCCCAACATCCATTTTTTTCATTAAGCACAACATCCCATGATTTACTTGTCATTAAAATGGCATTACACATCCATATGTAATAATCATTACAAAAATTTGACATGATTTGACATGATTTTTGGCTCATTTCTTGGCAATTTGACCTTAGTACCTTTTTTTTAAAGCAATAAATATTAACAAAATATTTTAATTATAAAAAAAGTTTTCCTATAATGAAATAAGGTGTTCATAAATTTAGAACACTAAATTTTTTATATTTAATGATGTACATGTTCATCATATACATAGATAATATTTTAAATTCATACTCAAGATTATTACAGTGACTAATTATAGACTTGTAGTAACAATATAATTGACTATAGTTGATAACTTAGTAATGTAGTCATAATTTTTTATTAGAAAAGTTTGATAGTCATAAAAGACATGTCTTATATGAATCTATGATTAAGGTGAGAACATAGTCACAAAATGTCCAAGCGGCAGATTCCACATTTTGTCACAGCAGGAAATGTACCAACATACAAAACTTTGGTTTTGATATCAAATTATGCAACAACCAATAGCCATAATTAGATTTTTTAAAGAAAAAATTGAACCTCAACACATTGAAGTTGAAGGTCTACTCAAAAAATTGAACAAACCAACACATCATCTTGCACGTGGTTGTGGGTCCAATTCACCACTAGCTCATGCAACATGTTACAATAATAGCAAAACCCAATTGTACTGAGGTCATCCAAAATTACATCAACAGAGTAGTTTTGCAATCTTGAGACAAAAATTGGATAACAAATGTAGACCTCACTAATGTGGTTGGAAAATTACCACCTCTGAAACTGATATTTGCCTTTAATGGGGAATAGACAATTAATTTATCTTCATCAGCCACAAAACCCATAAGGGGTAGTTGGAAAACAAGTTCGAATCAAACTGGCTTACCTGTTATCTTTAGAATTCTTTAAGCATATAGGCCATGCAATAAGAATGCATAAAGAGAGAACCTTATAAGTGTTTGCAAGGCATCAAATTATCACCTTCTTCATGAATACCATTCATGAGTTGCAATGACTCCCACCTAACTTAATTAGCTCCCAAAGGTTGGTGTCCACAGGCTATAATCTGCCGACAATTTTCTGCCACCTGAATAAAATTTCTGTCTGACTTCCAGGAGCAACAGGAAGACCCAGTAATAATATTGGCTAGCAGTCAAGAGGCATCGGTACAACATTGCATGCAGTACTTACACAACCTTTTGCTCTGGAACATTCCAAATTAAAACACTCACTGCAGAGGAGTCCCAAGATTGAAGACACACAAAAGCTGCCAAATCACATTGTGAATGGAAAACAAGTTCAAATGCTCACTTCAGCCACTTGCCATAACAACACTACAAGACCTTTCCTTGCAAATGCATAATATGACAAGTTTTTCACCAAGGTTTTGCAGATCATCAAATTTGACTAAGCAAAACTAAGAATTACTAGCATTCATGGCCCTCTCCAGGAAGGTCATTCTCTTGTAGTATCCATCACTGTAATATTGCTGTTAAGCTGATGCCACCATTCCAAACACAAACATCAGCTCACAAAAGTAGCATACATGTACTGTCCTTCCGAAAGGTTCTAACAAAGAGGTTGAAGAGGTCAGTAATCTATTCCATGGTACACTGCACATCTTCTCACTTAACTTTCATAAGTCAACAAAAAGTGAGCCGGTTGAATATCAACTCTGACAATGGTCCAGCACCAAATAACTTCAGATTAATATGGCAATTGCCTTAGCATCTTCATACACAGCTAAGAGGGCAAAATTTAATTAGCTGTCCATACATTGTTGACACCCTTGGACCTATGCTGTTAAACAGCTCCAATCTTCACATGCTATGTACACTAAAGACTGGAGTCCACCACCATTGACCTCTTCCGTTATGGAGAGGCAACTACTTTAGCTAGACCACCTCTTCCAACATTTGCTGCACTCTCATTTTAGTCAAACCCACATTCTCTTTCCCTGTTTATCAAATTAGATAATTCGAGTCCATGATGGCAAAAAACTGGTAATCATGGAAATAGCAAGTCCCTATTTCTTTTCTGATTTAGCATCCAGCCATGGTCCAGCTGCTCTGGTTACAGAACATGTGGAAACAGGGCCCACATGAGCAGAAGTGCCTCTCTTGATTGCTCTCACTTGCTCATTGTAGCTCTTCTATACATAAGTACAACTGGCAGAAATGAATGCTCATTGTTCCAAGTTGCAAGGACATGATCTCATGGATAGGTTGCCCAGCAGACGGCTCAAGCCATTTACAACTTAAAACTACCTAGTTTCCAAGCAAGCTTGATAGCAGCTGTCACTCTCTGGACAGGTCTCAAAGCCCATATGTAGCAGAGGCAAAAGAAACTCTCAACTGGCTGGCACCACACCTTCAGCAAATTCTTGCCTCTCTGTCAGTTCACTGCTTGGTTCTCCAACAGGAGTGCCTTCACCAGCAGCTGCTGAACCTCCAATGTCATGCTTGCAGAGAGGACATGATGCATTAATCTTCAGCCACTTATCAACGCACTCTACATGGAAATGGTGAGTACATGGCAGCTCCCGCAGTTCAACATCATTTGTGTACCTGCCAAGACAAATGCAGCACACTGCATCCTCTGCTGACACTGGTCTTTCCATTTCAGTCCCTGCTGCTACCACACCTCCCTCAGCAGCTCCGCCCTCACAATCTGATTCACTGCCATCTTTGTATTTTTTCATGTCATTGGAACTCTTTGCCTTGAACTTGTAGGTAGGCAATGCAGCAATCACCTCTACAGAGGCTCCTCTCCCTTGAGCAGGATCCTCACGGAAACCCAAAAGAGCAACTATGCATGGCAGACAGCAGCAGATCGTCGCACATAAAATGAATGGCATAGCATATCCTATGCAACTGAAGGTGAGAAACACAATACACAACCTGCTCCCAGATCCACAAAATACTGTCAGGATCTTGACAAGAAGCTCATCTGTCAACAAAATACAAAGGGGTTTATGCTTCGATTATCTGTGCTGGCATTCTTCAAAGTCAAAGAATAGTTATGAGTATGAAGTTCTGGACATACCTGTACAAATTGGGAGCTTCACTTGAAGAGGAATGGCCACCAAATATCCAAACATTTCCCACCACAAACCATATAGCGAAGAAACAGTCCAATGCAATCTTAAACCTCTCTACAAGAGTCCCAACCCTACCACACATCAATTCAACGTCAGCTGTCTGCCACTCACATTTTCCTACAAAAGTTCAATAACAATGAACAGACTTGGGATCCCACCAGATCAGAAAGCCCCAAGAAGGGAGACAGCTAATGCCTCTCAAACAATGAGCCTTCAAGCAAGCATATTCATAGTTGCAAAATCAACAACCGGAACCACTGCATGACTTGCTTTTCAAGGTCAAGCATTCTTCCCTTCTTGTTATTAAGTTGAAGATGTCAAACAGAAGTTTGCAATCAAACTATTGACACTCTGTCACAAATGGCTTGATTTTACAATACAAGTTTCCAGAAACTAATTTGTTCCAAACTTAGGCTATACTGAAAATGAGAATGCATCCATACCAAAAAGACTCAAAAGATTCTACACCAGGGATGACCAATGCATCCCCACCCACAGACACATGAAAGAAATTCGGTTACCTGTCTTCACTGCCAGGGTCTTGACCATCTGAGCCCAGCTGCCTCTCCCCTGGAGACTCTTCATCCAGTGACCCTGGAGTTAATGAAGCATAAGAAGTAGACCCAATTGCACCTGCAGGGGTTGTTGAGGGGGTTACAGAAGGAGCAAGAGGATCCTGCTCACTTAGTCCAGCAGGTCGATGTCTAAAACGCCAGTACAAAAGTGGCAATGTGGCAAGGCAGCCTGCTGCATAACCAGTCACCCATAGAGACAAGGGTGCTTGTGGCTTTTCATCCTTAGAAAGAGAGAGAACAATAATTGAAGCAACAATTTGACTGACAGTGATGGTGAATTCAATGGTTATCCAAAGCCCTGAATTCAACGGGCTTGCCCTTTGACGAACACCATGACTATTGGTTTGGACTGGTCTTATTGTGGAGGTGGAGGCAGTTGTTGAGGGAAAAGAAGGCTGGCCCCACAGTGATGAGCTGCCAGACAAACTCCTAGACAAGGCCACCGCTGCAAAAGTGCAATCAAATAAATGCTGAGCCTGAAGTGCAATAAAAGCATACATCTAGGCCTGCCATATGACAGAATGATAAAAGAAAAGACAATGCAAAAGCCATTAGATGCAGCTGAGAACTATAGCTACAGTACCTCAACAAGTAGCACAAGTTGAAGTTCAGTTATCCACTACCTTATCAAAACTTTGCTCTCACAAGAAACACTCATCTGATCACAAAATTATCAATTTTACAATGCCTTGATGACTGCAATTGCAACCATGAACTACCTGAAGGGGGCTCCTCTTGGTGAGCTAGAGATTGAGGACTGCTGCTCCGAAAAATTGCCTCAGTATCTACAGCTGCAGCAGAAGGGACAAAAGGATCTGAAGTAGGACATATGTTGACAACATGCTCATGTTCAACCGAACTTGGTGGAGCCATTAGCAAAGGAGATGTCTCAGTCTGTTGAGAATCGAGATCCAAGTAGTCAATCCCAGCAGCCATGGAGGTTACAAGGCTAGTGTTATGATCCACCCTGGCTTGTCTGCCCTGAAAAGCAAACACAATCACAACCCAGTTTGCAATCGTCAAAAACTTTCTATCCACTGCTATCAAGGACTTGGCTTCCCACAGTTAACCTCAATAATGCCCCTATAACAACCCTTTACTGAGAGTACTACTGAGATGTCAAACACATGATTTGTTGCAGATCATGTCAGGGGAACAAAAATTAGCAACTGATATTTGCAACCCAGTAATACAGGCATGGATGCTGCATTCTCCACACAATATTCCACTAAGAGAATTTGCCAAATTCTTCAGCTGGTGAAGTTCAATCCTAGGGCAATGAGCTCAACTTGTGAACACACAGTCACCAGACCCAAGGGGACCAAGTAATCCCCCTAACTTACTCCATGGGCTTGAAAACCAACCAGTTGAATCCTTCTCCCAAGCTCACCAGTGTTATCAATAGGGCAGAAAGCCTACAACAAACCAAAGAATAGAAAAGCAAATTAGGCACTTTCCATGAAAGTGAGACAATGGGAGGTTCAAAAAACAGTCAACAGAGGGATGAATATGAAATCAATGACTTGATTAAGTCCACTGATCTGCAATAATCGAGATGTCGAGCATTTTTTTGACATGTCTCGGTGGTCCTATCCCCATTAGTCAAGAAGAGAGGAGCTTACTGACACATTCACAATGCAATCTCAATTGAAGTTAACAGGAGAAATGTGTGCACCTCAGAGGGAAGGACTTTGACATTGTAGAGAAAGCATTCATGATTCACACCTTGTCACCCTTGTGGTGATTGAAAGCCCATTCTACAAAGAAATTCTGAATTCTTTTCCACAGAAATCAACATCACTTCAAAAGGTTCATCACACATACAACAAAAAGGCGGTGTATTATCCATCTTATGACAGCCTTTTCTCCTAGGCTGAAATCTGTTAGTGAATGTGATGTCACAAAATCCTGCAACATAGTTCAGGTTTCAGGGAGACAGAGTTTCTGGATAACTGGCTCAAAAGGAATCTGCAATCTTCTTGAAGACAGTATTGCAGCAAAGAATGGAAACAAATCGAGTACGGTCTCTGTGAACCCTTCATAGAGGAAGCACAGGAGAGGAAAGGAGAGCGCTCTAATGTGCCCAGCCATTCCCCCCCTCCAGGGAACACCAGAACCAAAGCTGACAAAAATTCTGACATGTCCAACTTCAGTTGTACAGCGGACAGGGCAGCTTTACTTCTCTTAGGGTTTGGACATTCCATAAGATACAGGCACAAAATCTTAAATCTGATTCGCAGCATGAATGCAGAAAACTACTGTATGCTGGATTACAACGTATTGCTGAAGGGCCAATCAAGCATTTGCATGAGAGCCCAACGAAGACGCACAATATCCACACCCAAATCTCATAGAAATAAAAACAGCCATGTAGATACTCTCACCTGATTCTACGAACCGAGGCCTGCCCACTCTCGTGCTCTAGCTGCTTCCTGCGTTCTCCTCACTGCATTCTACCCCTCTGGCCTACCCACCTCCTCGGGCCATAAACGGGATAGGTAGACCGCCATGGGACGACCACTGCCTCCTAGGGTTTGCAGCCAACAACAGCAGCAGCAGCAGCAGCAGCAGAAAGACGGTCCATTAGCTACACAAATAGAATGTGCCCTACCACAACTCAGTCACTCAAGGAGGGAAAAAAAAAATCCCAAACTTCCTTTCACTTCGCAATACAAAGTCTGATATGCGACGTCCGTCTTGGCGTGTCATGGCGCGAGCGGGAACGCCGGATGTACTACGAACGGTGCAGAGCTACGCCTGACGTAGCGACGGTCGTGTCCAAGCTTGTTCGATCCGAGAGAGACGACCAACCAGACCGGACACCGAACCTGATGCCGAATCTGGGCCGAGCCTGATAGAAAGCTCGCCATTTCCGAACCTAGCAATGATCCACCGGGGAACTCCCCGAGCCTGCGCTCTCTTTTCTTTTTCTTTTTTCTTCTTTTCACGTGGGGTTTTTGATTTTTGAGTCGATTTTGTGGCTAAAAATTCAAACAAATTGCAAAACTTGGGTTTGGAAGGAAAAAATCAGTTGAGCCGTCAAATGTGTTCACATTGCTGAATTTAGAAATTTTCAATTTTGAAAATGTGAAAAATAAAAAAATGTGTTCACACTTGGGCCAAGAGCACAGGCTACACTTAGTTTAGAGATAACTGAAATGGATTTTGAGACTTTTTTTTTTTTTTTTTTTAAATCATATGTCTTTGAAGAGAGAGGATTTTGGGATTTTTACCCATAGTACCAAAATGAGGGTGCTGGCTCACCCAAGGCAAATTCCAATACCTAGTCACCCAAGTTCAAATACCTATGCAGGAGTTTTTATTGTTTGACAAATGGGTGTATTACACTCAAGTGTTTGTTCCCTTGCTGGGTATTTTTCCTTTATTTATTTATTTATTTATTATATCAATTTTGTGGTAGGTGGTCTGGCCATCATCCACAAGAGGACTTAGCCAAATTTGAAAGACTTGTTGTAACTTTGTGTTAGGTCATTGTGTTCAAAAATTCTTCCAACTTTCAACAAGAAGCTCTATCTTAAATTAATGTTTTACATAAAATTTAACAAGAACATGCAATGGAAATGTTTTCAGTATTATGGATTCAATTTAAATGAGTTAAGAATTCTTTGGCTTTTAAATGAAAAGGGTTTTTGAAAATAAAAATAAAAATAATTTGTATTAATAAATCATATTTACAAATTCAAACTTAATTTCACAATATTTAAGGTCGTACAAGCTCACCCCCTTTTCTTCAACCCCACAAATGAATGTAAATATGTAAAGAAACCATATTGTGTACAACTAAATTTGTTTTAACATGTGTAGGGTGCAAACGCAATAAAAGGAATCACAGGCTACAAGGTTAAAGTCCTTTCCCAAGGCTACATTTGACACATGGCATTTTTGTGTTGATTAATTTTCCTAAATTTTACATTTTTCATACCTAGCTTACAGTTATGTTTTAAATATAATTATTTTTTAACTATATCTTGGTTTATATCATTTATATATAATGCATCCACACTTTAAATAACACAAAATGAATAAGTTTTGTTATAATTCATGATTTTTAGGGTCAAAAACACATTTGAAACAAATATGTTCAAGTGCATTTTTAAATGAAATTTATCAATTTCAAATGCTTTTGCTTTTAAAATCATCAATGTTAAGACCTTCAATTTTGAAAAGGAATGGTGCACATTTAATAAGGAAAATGGACGTTTTTAGAAAAACCCAAGTTATGATAGTTGATTCGAACATGCAAAATGACTCTTGAAACATCATCAATTTACAACAAGTTTTGAACAATGGAATTTTATAAATAATGGAACTCAAAAAGGAAATGAAAATGAAAATCCAACTTATTATGCTCGTCTTGTGATTTTTCAAAGATATAAAATTACAATTTTAAGTAATTGTGACACAACTTGTGGCTCCTTTTATTGTGTTTACATCCTATAGACCTTTCCAATGAAAGGGTCTCACACTATACACAAATAACCATAAATGTTATGAATGAATGGTAACAATGGATGCACAAAATTTGGATGAAAAGAGTTGAAAAAGTTTCATTCTTAATTCCTATGCTTCATTTTGCTTTCATAGTACTCCATTTACAAGTTTGAAAAGTTGGCAACTATCTTATAATATAGTTTTTTGTTGTTGCATTTTTTGTTTAAAGATTTAAATGAAAAGTGTTTTTATGGTTGGTGGGTCTACCTAGAAAATTAAATATCTAATTTTTTTTCCATTTTGAAATTGCCAAATGAAAAAGCTTTACGCATGTGGTCCTTGAAAATTAATAAAATAATAATAATTCAAGCCACAATGTGCCTTTTGCATTTAGTGGACAATAGGGGCCTTGGGTGGTAAATGATGAAACATCAATGGCGATAGATGTTCAAACCATAATCCATTTGGAAAATGCAATGTATTCATATGCATATGTAATCACATACATTAAACTTCAAAGAAATGGAGATGTTAATGGTTTTTTGTCATACATTGGAAATGTGTTTGGTGATTTGAATGTAATATAAATTGATTTGTGAAAATCTAACCAATTTACTTTAGTTACATTAAATTTGCATTCATTTATAGGGGCATTCACCCATATATGATTCAGATGATATCTAACTTTTAGGGTGCTTCCATTGAATTGTGATTTTAATTTGAATTTATCCATGCAATTTAATAGCTATAATTATTATTTTTGCATGATTATTGTCCTTTAAAATGTAAACATTAAAATCCTCCAAAGTGATGATTAGATAATGTTTTGGAACATTATTGTTTAAGATTGTTTAAGAATACAAAAACCAAACACAAATAAGTTATTTACAAACATACAATATGTATTGTTTGTGTGTGATAGCATTCAAAGTTGCTATTATGTATTTTGAACCATCATTGGTTGTTGTATTGAAAAAATTTAAGTGCATGTGTACATCATACATCAACATTAACCGATGATCATAAGGGATTGAAATATATGAATATTTTGATGAATTTACAAATTTGTGGACATTTGTTGATGTATGGTGTATTCTTGTTTATATAAGACATATGAAGCAACACATTTGAAAGTTATGGTTATGGTTGATGTTTTCATAATGTTGGCAAAAAAAAAAAAAACATTCAAACCATATATAATTATATGAAAATGATATAAGTTTCTTAATAAATTGAACAATGAATGGTATCCAAGTTGTAGTTGTTTTCAATCTTTTCATTTTTATATCTACTCTTGGATCCATAGAAAAGTTTTAATGTTGGAAAGGAGTCATTAAATTTTTTTTTTTTCTTTCGATCAAATGCAAGACAAAATTGTATATGCTAAACCATGCTTTTAAACATTAACAAGATCAAAAACCAATTCATTTAATAATAGTTTTTGGGAACAATGGTTAATTCTAATGATTACAAATCAAATTGGAAATTGAATCATTGTTATGATAAATGATTAAATTTTACCAACTCTTACATCTTTGATGATAGGTTCGATTGGTTTGCATTTTGATTCAATATGGTCATTATAGTCATGACTAATTTTTTGTCTTGTTAATGTTAATGTTAATTTTGAAACATTATCCATATTAAGGTTTTGTCCTCATATGTTGTTGATGCGTTAAATACATCAATTCTATTCATAAAACCATCAAATGTTGCATGATTATTAACATGTAATTCAACTAACATATTTTTTTATTTATGAATTGTAAAATGCAAATCTATAATTTTTCTTGGATCATTTAAAAGTTTGTAAGATGGCAAATATGATGCCAGGTGATTAATGTTCATTGTTTTGAAAACAAAATGGGACTTAATGCATTAATGAACACATTTTCTTCTTCTTTTTGACAAGTTTATTTGTATAAAACAAATATGGAATAGTAAAATTATTGGGTGATTATCAATAAATTGAATATCCTTTATATTTTTTTGTTGTGATACAAAATTTATTCAAAGTTTATAAAAAAGCACATTAAGTTGTCACATAATTTTATTTAATTCATAACATTAGACATATGTTTGCCAAAAATTTGGTGATAATGGATTAATATTATCCTTGATATTTTGAAATATTCACCTATTTTTCATTGGGTATCCCTAATAAAAGTCACATGTCATAATAAAATCAATACCACCACAAGAATTTGTTGTGAATATATTTTATGAACTTTAATCTATTATCTATAACATTATGCATTTCAACATTAAAGAGTGATATTCCATGTATCACAACAAATTGCAATTGTTCATATCAACATGTAAGCCTACTTAATAAGTATAATGATAAATTTGATAAATTAGATAATGATTATTAGACAAGTATGTTCAACTTTGAATGTATTGTTAGACCATCATTATTGAATGTAATTTTACTTATCAACACCATGAACAAAGTTTTGACTTTTGTTAAATTAAAAAATATGTCTTTTGTGTATATTTGTATTAATCTTGAATTATAAATTCTAATGTGAATGTTTTACTTCATAATGTCAAAGCACAACTTTCATGATTAGGACATCTTGTGACTAATGTTCAACCTAGGTTTACCCTAATTTTAGCCTTTACTTTTAACTTGGGTTTTACTTAATTTTAAGATGGTTTTAATATTAAAGTTTAATTTTTAAATCTAACCTAGATTTTGCTTTTAAGATTATCCCATAGGTTTAATTTATGTAGCCTTTAGGTCTATCTTAAGTTTAGCCTTTAGCTTTCATACAGGTTTAACATTTATGTTTAATTTAGGTTTAGCTTCAAGGTTTAACCTAAATAATTTTAAAGTTTAACCTCTATGTTTAGCCTCCATGTTTAACTTAGGTTTAGCCTTCAAGTTCAGCCTCTAAGTTTAGTTTTTTAGGTTGGACTTAGGTTTAACCTTCAAGGTTAACATCTATATTTAATTTATAAATTTAACCATTAAATTTGTTCATTAAGTTTAACCATTAAGTTTAAATGTTAAATTTAATCACTAGGTTCAACCATTGGGTTTAACCATTAAATTAACTATTAAATTTAATTGTTAGGCTTAACCATTAGGTTTAAGCATTGGGTTTAATTGTTCGATGTAACCACTAAGTTTAACCATTGGATTTAAGAATAGGGTTTAAACACTAGGTTTAAACATTGGGTTTAACTATTTGACTTAACCACTAAATTTAACCATTGGATTTAAGAATAGTGTTTAAACACTAAGTTTAAACATTGGGTTTAACTATTTGACTTAACCACTAAATTTAACCATTGGATTTTAAAATAGTGTTTAAACACTAGGTTTAAACATTGGGTTTAACTATTTGACTTAACCACTAAATTTAACCATTGGATTTAAGAATAGTGTTTTAACACTAGGTTTGAACATTGGGTTTAGTTGTTAGGTTTAATCACTAGGTTCAATTAATGAATTTAACCATTAAGTTTAGTCATTGGATTTAGACATTAGGTTTACCCAATGAGTTTAACCATTAATTTTAACCAAATGTTTGGTTTAACCACTATATTTACCATTATGTTCAATTGTTAAACTCAGTCATTAGGTTTTGCCTAGGTTGGCATCAAGTTTAGCCATTATGTTTAACCTAGATTTACCCATTAAATTTAACTGAGGGTGGTTTAAATTAACCTAGGTCAAACTTGGTTACTAACTTAAGTTAGCCTAGGTCAACCTAGTTCAATTTAAGGTGGTGTAGGTTAGTTTAGGTTAGACAGTTAATAGCCTAAATTAACTTACATCAATCTAGTTTAGTTAGGGTAAAATAGGTTAGTTAAGCTAAAATATGTTATTTTTTATAATTTTATCTCTACTTGAACACTACAAAATGAATTAAATGATTTGAAGAAAGCATCAATACATACATAATTCTTATCATGTTCTTGGCTTAAATACTACGAAAGGAATTAAATGATTGGAGGAGAGCGTGGAATTAAGAGTCACAGTTGTGGGTAAAAACAAAATGTGACCGTTGAGAGCGCCAAAGGTTTTTTGAAAACCCCACCCCGCTATTCCTCCACATCTTCCCCTCGACCCTCCCGTTGCACTGGCACGTTGTCGTTGCTTGCGAGCTGCTCTTCGCCATCGCCGCTTGTCTGCTGCGCTTCTGTTTTCGGTTTTTGTTGTTGTTGTTGTTGTTGTTGTTTTCGGGGGATTTTGTTTCCCTTATTATTGTCGAGAAGTAGAGAGTCTTTTTGTGTCGAGCCGCATGGACCCATGGTCTTCTGTTGTTGTTCTCTTTTGGGAAGTTCTTGAGTAGAGAGAGAGAGAGAGAGAGAGGGTTTTTGTGTTGTGGCATTGAGGGCGGTGGAAGGAGGAGGTGGTGTCTGAGCTCGAGTCCGGTGCGTTCATAGACGAACTGTTAACAGAACGTGGGGGGAAAGGACTCTGTGGGACAGAAGAAGGCTGAACATATATATATACATACACAAAGACTTCCTTGGTTGTTGCAAACATGGGTGGAGCTCCAGAAACTAAGGTTAGTTTCGCTGCTTTTTGGGGAGGGGAAGTGAGTGACTTGGACTCAGAGAAATGCTTCTTGGCTGCATCAGAGAGTGACTTGTAAAGATGAAATTGTTTGCTGGATTTTTAGGTCATGATGTAACTCGGTATCATGATGTAACTAGTATTGCTGCCTAATATGAATCGGTATTTGGTTCTGATCTGTATTGTTGGAACAGGATTCTCATAATAATGGAGGCTCTGAAAACAATGGCAGGAAAGAGAAGCGATGGTCCTTAACTGACTTTGATATAGGCAAGCCTTTGGGTCGGGGCAAGTTTGGCAATGTGTATCTTGCTCGAGAGAGAGAGGTATGTCCCCACACAACGTACGCACGCATGCCCTGATTATACTCTCTACATCAATGTAGGAATTTCGAATTTCTCACACATCCTTCACAACACAATATACCAAAGCTTCAGAATTTGATCCTCATGTTCAAGCCACGTCCGAACATATTTGCGAGGTTCCTGTGTCTTACATATTGAGAGTATTATGCAGTCATCCCCTTATATGCATTGTATCATGTTCTGGTTTTGCTGCTGTTGGCAGAGCAAATACGTAGTGGCGTTGAAGGTGCTGTTCAAGAATCAGTTGCAGCAGTCCCAGGTTGAGCATCAGCTAAGGCGTGAAATCGAAATTCAATCTCATCTCCGGCATCCTAACATTCTGCGCCTCTATGGCTACTTCTATGACCAGGTATACTGTTACATATTCACCTATTGCTTTTCTGTTTGGTCCATCAGCATTCTTTGATTGCTTCCCTTTTCAACAATGACATATCATTCAGACACCCAGCTCCAGTTTTGTATATTTGCTGCACTCCTTCACCTGAAGGTAGTCCTGCCTGGTTGATGGATACTGATCTCTGCCCACTTGCTTTTGACAATTCTAATGTTGAGACATGTCTAGTGTGTGACTCATGAGATGGAAATGCAACATTGAGTGATTGGCATGACAGACAAGGGTATACTTGATACTAGAGTATGCGGCCAAGGGGGAGCTTTACAAAGAGCTGCAGCGCTGCAGAGTCTTCAGTGAGAAAAGAGCAGCCACTGTATGTTCCCTAACTCCCTAATCACACATGCAAAATCTTTTGCTTCTAATTTGTGTAATTTGTGTTGAGCAACATGCAATTGGATGTGTATTGCCAAAGGAATCATATTGGACATCAGGTCATGTTGTGGTTATTTGTCCACTAAATCAGCGTGGGTGTCTGCAGTACATTGCATCCCTTGCCCGTGCTTTGATGTACTGTCATGAGAAACATGTCATCCATCGGGATATCAAACCTGAGAATCTTCTCATTGGGTCAAAAGTACATCCCTTATCCTTCATGGAAAGTTCTGTTTACGTTTAGGTTTGAATTTAAGATCAACTCTCCTTAGTGGGATCTAATGACACCTATTGTGGACCCAGGGAGAGCTGAAGATTGCAGATTTTGGGTGGTCTGTGCACACATCCAGCAGGCGCAGAACTTTATGTGGCACTCTTGACTACCTTCCCCCTGAAATGGGTAAGATCCTCACCATAACAAAGCCTAATAACATCCTTCTAACCCACCATATTTACAACTATAATCGTTTTCTAGTGGTGATTGTGGAAATGGGATATACGCAACTGGAAAATGTCTTGATACTTGAGTGTGCCCAATTGCTGCTGGCTTGGAAGTGAAATACTGCTTGCTTGATCTCAGTTGAAGGGAAGGAGCATGATGCTGGTGTTGATGTGTGGAGCCTAGGCATCCTCTGCTTTGAATTCTTGTTTGGTACTCCACCCTTTGAAGCCAAAAAGCATTCTGACACATACAAACGGTCAACTTCTACCACAACCAATGTTATTCCTTTCATGGAGAAACCAGATGCTGTTTATTTGTGTAGACATCTATGATTTCACTGGATCCACCTGAATGCAGACCATCACCACAATTGCAGAATGCATGTTGAAGGTACTCCATATGTAACTTTTGCAGGATTGTGCGTGTTGATCTAAAGTTTCCTTCTAAGCCTGTCATTTCTGCTGCAGCCAAAGATCTCATCTGTCAGGTATATCAACAATCTTGCCTGTATTCTCCTAAGATGGTAGTGTAGAGTGCACATAGATTTGTTTATTGCTCTGCTTGATTCTGTATCTGACCAGCCAAAGTTGGTGAACAAGTAGCTTGATTCTGGTTGTCGGTACCTGTGGATGTTGAGTGCAGCTTCTGGTAAAAGACTCCTCACGACGGTTGCCCCTTCAAAAAGTGGTGAACCATCCCTGGATTGTGAACAATGCTGATGCCAGTGGAATCTATGGCCATACTTCATAGCTCCTTGCTATCCCTAACAAATACCACTATTTGCTAATGCATCAGAGACCCCCCCACTGTAATTTGCAATGAAAACTTCATTCATTCACTGCCCAAGGTTCTTCACTGTATCAGGACCAGCCTTTGTCTTTTAAAGAGCTTCACAGTGTCCTAACTTGATTCCACACCTAAACTGTACACAATTTACTGAGCAATTATATATATTTTGGATTACTCTAGTCTTTGCAGAGAAGCTCGACTTTTTCCTTGGCACAGGTGAATGTGGCAGCAGGCCATGTTAATTAGAAAAAGAAGTGTGTATTGTGCCACATCTTTTGATGAATGGAAGTCAATTGAGATTTGCACAAATCTCAATTACTTAATGTGAGCTTTGGCAGCCAGCCACAAGAAGACATTCTTTTCAAGCATTCTGTTGAGATTGTGCTGGTGCATTAAATAGTACACTGTCATCTGTCCCTTGTGCACAGAAGATGCATTGATAGATGGTTGTGTTTCTAATGGTGTGCGTAATTCATTTCTGAGTAATGCCAATCTTCTCCAAAGCTGCCCAGTCTCCTAGCACCTGCTCTAGAAAAAGGTTGGTGGTTATTTAATTGAAAGGAAATTGCAATGTAGGATGCAGTGATGTTGAGTTGAGAACTAGTGTATGCTGGAAAGGTGCATCAATCACCAGTCACATGGTAAATAGGGTTGGACAATGGTGAATTGGATCAGGATGGGCTTGATGATTTCAGAAAGCATTTCACAGATAGAAGGGCAGGTATCACAGAAGCTGGAAGTTGCACTCCAAAAGGAGCTTCACACCACATGGCTGTGCTATATCCATATGACTGCATTCAGAAAATGTCAAAAGCTAGAGTGCTTATTGCAGGATGAGAGGATGAAACCTGAAATGACAGATGAAGCTCAACTAAAGCAGAGGGGTAAATTGAAGACATTCGAGAATGTAACATGTTTTATTGTGTTGCTTGGTTGGTCTTTAGCACAGGTTGTAGTAGCTCCCTCCAGATAGACTGGAGGGTGAACAGAGCTGATACTTTTCCTGAGCTTCAGACACCTCCCAACCAAGTAAATAATGCAATAAAACTCATGGCCAGATTCCATGCCCAGATGATTTAAAGCTCATGAAATGCCAGCTCCCCAAGACCAAAGTTTGAGAACAACTCTTTTCAAAGCACTAAAATTGGGCCTCTTCAGGACTATAGTTTCATGGTAAATGGGAGAAATGATCATACAGGTAGGGATGTCAACCACTTGATCACTGCTTCATAGACAACAAATGTGACAGCTGCAGCTGGTGCTGCTTTTACAACAGAGGGCAGAGTGCCCTTATAAAGTCCCCTCCATCCTTCCTTTGCTAAAATTGACTGAATTGCATCCCATATGCTCGTGTATTCTCTCACTTGTACACCAGCTCCATAACGTGGATGTCGAGCTAGTCCTTCTACCTGAAACAGTCCACCACCTTTCATTACAGAAAGCTCTGATACATCTCTCAACCTTGATTGCAAGTAGCCAGTAAAAGTAATTATTCCCCTGAAACAGTTATCATGCTCAGCAAGACATCTAACACTTGGTCAACAGTTGAACTTCAGTGATTCATGTGAGGGCAAAACAAGCACAAGGCCATACAGCACAATGCAATACAGAATTATAAATGTAATTAATAAGGGTCAACAAGATGAACAAAAAGTCATACCTGAAATCGCTTTTTGACCACATCAAGGGGATGGCAAGATAACTTAGCAAATAAGCCAGCTCCTAAACCACACACAAAATGTTGAGTGCCTGACAGTGTTTCATCCCCACCTCCACCTGACAGCACTCTACTTCGATTCAATGCCTGCCAGTCACAAGGTTATCCAAGAATAACTCAGCAAACGTCAGATGAGCATACAAGTTTGTGATTTGAAAGTCTCCAACCACCAACTGTATCTGTCAACAGATCTGCTGGAAATGCATGTCAGGGCCAGTGAATACAGGACATAAGGATGAAAATATTTTGTCTGCTTAGTGCAAAAAGCAAACAACAAACATCTTGAAGGCACGTACAGCAGTCCAACGCTTGAGGACATCATAAGTGCCAAATTGTAGCCCAGCATATGGCACAATTTCTAGGAGTGATGGTGTGAGTCCTGCATACAATCCCGTCACTCCTTTTGTCCGCAATATCTCCATCAGTGCCACTCTTAAGTTTGGATACACCTGCTCAATCACAACCCCTACAACACCATTCACATAGGTTGCAGAGAAATAGGTTTCTGTCCATGTTCAATCCTGCATGGGTTCTATCTCTTTACAGACAAGTCCAAGAAACACGAAGTTGCAACTCTAGAGTCCAACAAGAATATAGGACCTGAAATTTTGCACAACAACGAGTCCAAACTACCACTACAACATGAAGTAGAATCTTGCTCCCTTCCATCAAAAGTAGTAGACAGCTCCGTGTACACATTACAAGTGAATCATTCAAAGTCAGAAAACACAAAAGGATTCCAAAAAATGATGCAAAAGATGGATGACAGAAGTCAATCATTGACTTTGCACAAACCTGCATCAAGTATTGCAAAACTTAATTAAGTTAAATGGACCAAAAAGACAGTAGACAGGAGAATAGTAAGAACTCACCTTTGGTTCCCCTTGGGCTGCAAGGATGGTGCGAAGAAGGTCAAAGGGGTATGACCCAATTGTAGCTGCAGTCCCTGCTATTGACCCACCTATGAAGGACATCTTTGGACTTAGGCGCATATGCTCATCTGATGCCACATCCAAAGACACCTCTTAGTCCATATACATCTTCAACTAGTACCCTCTAAAAAGTCTCAACCCAAGGTGATTGAACATAGCTTCTAAGAGCATGCACAGCAGCAGTGCTCATTTGAGCCTCTATCAGCATTTAGCACATCCAATGTGCAGTGTTAACTCCTCCCACATACCCGCCCATAAACCTGGAAACATGGACTGTACAAAATGATTGACTATTTAAGGCTCACCACCTGGCCAATTATTATGGTTGGCAAATGAAAAACAGTCATTTCCTGTTATTGGTGCTCTTGTAGACCAGAGGAGTTTCAGTATGTAACTGCAAAACTTCATCCAAAAAATACCATACAGGACATTTTACTACTGCCATTGGGCATGCTCTAATGTCCATCTAATTCCTCTGTATCATCCCATGGAAACAGAATGGTGCATTAACTTGAAAACAAACTTATAACTCAACAGATAAGAAGAAACTTTGAAGCCTTGTTTGAGCTCTGAACAGGGGAAAGATGCAAACCTTCCCTAGGAGAGCCAGAAGCCAATGTCTTGAATTTTTCAATGACCACAAACTGGATGGCTGTATATGGCATCACCAACAGCAGTGCTGGAACATTCCCCCGCCAAAACCCCTGGTCCACAGACCCCACAAAATTTGTTGTTACCATAACTTGGATGATACACCACTCCCAGTCATAGACATAGATGTTGGCATACTGTTGCATATATGAATTTGCTAGCTACTTCTATGACTGTGGAAAGAAATTCATAAAATCTGCATTCCTTTGTCTTCCTTCTGATGTCTTTCCTGAATGTGCTTGAAAAGATTTATCTACTGACTATAGTCAGCAATCAGTCTTGGAAAGAGGTTCCTCTACTAGAAATCTCATGTCAGACCAATTGTGTCAACTACTACTACTGCACCAAAGGAGGAGAGAGGGATACCACAGCATTCACAGATTTCAAGGAACATAGTTACCCATGTCTCTACATGACCGCATTTACTTGTACCAACCACTATCCAGCTCCCGTCATGGTAAACATTGAGTAGACATGTGCAGCATTTCTAGAAGAGTAGTTGCTATCAGCATCTGACACTTTCTCAAATGGCATTCGAAAGGTTTCCTTTCTAGAGTTGCAGGGAAGAGCCAGTTTATCACAGCCAATCAAACATGTGGTTGCAGTAAGTAACCCTTGCATCAAATCCTCTGTTTGATATATGTTTCAAACAAACTGGCAGAGAGTATTGTTTTTTTTCCAAAACTCACCACCACTCCCTCCTCCCGAAAGATGTCTTGAATGGCTTGAGTCAATCCAGTGTACTTTGAAAGTACTTTTGCCTGAGTACCTAGAAGTTGACGTCTACTTGTCGGCTCCAGCTGCACCTGCCCTTGCAAGACACCAACCACTGTCTCCAGACATTTATTGCAATGCTTGCTCCCATATAGAAATTCTTTCCAAATTTCTAGCTTCTGTCAGTAGCTTATCTAGAATATGACTCACATGACCATGACTACAGAACTCCAATAGATTCATCAACACGACTTGATTGTGCCAAGGTTATTGTCCTCATCAAAGGATTCACACTAAGATCATCTCCAGTGGTGCTTAGTATGTGACATTTGCAAAAATATTTCTCACATCCAAGTTTAGTTATTTTACCTTTTTCTAGCCACGCCCATAAAACTAAACTGGGACTAGAAATAGGTGGGAGACCTCTAATAGGAACCCACCTGGACCAATCAAACTATCTAGGCAATCAACAGCCAGAGTTAAGCTCTGCTGTGCCTTTTGCCAGCCTCAGCACACTGAAATCAGCATGTTTTGATTTTTTTATCCAAATTTAATTCGCATGGTCACATACTGAGAACTGGTGGAGTTGCTCTAAGAGATCAGTTAGATAGACTTCACAAAGGTCTGAGGGAAACTCTAAAGGCACAGCAGAGATATTCTGCGACACAAAATCCAATCAAGATTGATAGGGGAAGAAACAAGAAACCCTCAACCCTTGAAGACCATTGAGGCGACGAATTGGAAACGACCAAAGGATGCCTTACGACGAGAAAGCGATGCAAAAAACGTGATACTCAAATTCCAGTACAAAATGATAAAACGAATTCCCGAAAAAGGCTGCTCTCAAAGACGAGAAAAACAAAAGCAAGAAGCCTCCACCAAGAAGAATCGGTCCTCAAAGCTGTTCTTGATGACATACAAGCGGAGAAACTAAGGTTCTGGATGCCCGTTTGTGAGGAGAACATATTTCCTCCTCGCGCACTGGGAAAAAATAATTCAAAAGAGAAATATCCAGCATTCCTCTAAAACAACCAACGAATTCCCGGATCTACTACACGTAAAGACGAAAGAAGAAAAAGAAACCACTCGAAACGAAGCAAGAAATCGAACCTAAAACCGGATCTTGATGGCATCAAGCGGGGAAAAAAGGAAAAACAAACTACAGTTCTGGACAGCCCCATTGCGAGGAGCAAATATTTCCTCACACACTAGAAAAAATCCAAACAAAGAGTATCCAGTATATCTAGAATTCCTCTAAAACGGCAACGAATTCCCGGCTACACTGCACGCAAAAACGAAAGAAACAAATGCAAGCACTCAAATAAAAGCAAGAAATCGAACCTGAAATCGGATCTTGATGACATCAAGCGGAGAAACTACGGTTCTGGACACCCCGCCCGCCACAGCTCCAGCTACAGCATCCACAGTGGCTCTATGCCTGACTCGCTGTTGTCGTTGTTCTTGTGCTTGTTCCTGTTCCCCGCGCGATTTCTGGAACTCCATCACATCCTCTCCTTTCTGGCTTCCTGATGATCCCTCCCGCGACCGAAGCTGCATCTTGCTCCTCCTCCCGCTGTATCCTCCGTGTGCGCGATCGATTTCCTTCGCGATGCAACAGCGCGCGAGCGCGCGCACAGTGGTTTGGTCAGACCTCTCGCAGGCCATAGCCATGTGTCTTGAGCGCGGCGAAGGGACGAGGGAAACAAATCCTTTTCACACTGGGGGGTGACAACTCGAGTGCAGCGAAGAAAGATAACATATTCTTTTCACACGGGGGGGGAGCGGGGGGGACGTTACAAGTCACAACCGAGGGGACAATTCCGACTGGACTTAGCCAAGTCATTGGGGTCATGAAAGTCATCATGGGCAACTGATTGTTGGATCCTTCCTTTCGGTTAAATAAGATGAGATTTTATTTTTATTTAATTCAAATAATTCTCTTTTATTTAATTTATTTAACCCATTTCCACTAAAGATTTTTTTTTTGAGCCGGATTTTCGTCATTTTGTGAAAACTATATTTTGAAAATGGAATAGTCTGTCACAAATTCCTTATTTTTTGGAAAAACATTCGCCAAAAAAAGAATTTTTTTAAAAATTCTTATAGTCGCCAAAATTTTCTACAATTTCCTGCAACGTGAAAGGGTGCTTAAGATTTTCTACTTTCATATTTTGAATATCATCACATCTGGCTAAATATACTGACAGACAATCACCAAATGTGCAACATCACAAAAATAAATAAATAAATTTAAACTGCAGATGTCCACTAACATTCCAATTTTTACAAAACAAGAACTCTTACTTTTAATGAATATGGGGGGAAAAAAAATGTAAAATATGGATGGATTTAAACTAAAACTCCTCAATTGAAGCTAGCTCTAAACAAGTTCTACTTGGTCTAATTGGATAATTGTTCAACTTGGGAGCACATGGAGGTTTTTCAAGTAGAAGAAGAGGAAATAAATGAAATAAATAAATAATTAATTTAGAGAAAAGCTTAGATGTGAATTTATTGTTTTTGGATTTTCATAAAGGCTTTCAATCTCATCCCTATATCCAAATTTTTAACAAACTTAGGAACTTATCTAAAGACAAACTTAGGTGACTAGACAATGTTTTTTTCCCCCCCTCTTCATGTTCCTGTGCTTCATTCACACACACAAACCCATCCACCCATCCCACCCCCACACACTCGTAGAACTTGGCCAATAGGGTTTGAGGTGTCTGGGCTGGGTTGAAGACTGGCTATCAACCCTAAATGGGTGCAAATAGACTCTCTTAAAATCCTCCAGCTGAGCTTCTGGTGGTCTCAAGTGTTTTCTTTCTTCAAGTTTGTGACGTAGCCGAGGTGGCTATCATACAGAAGCCAATTTAGCCAAATTTGGCTATACAAAATATGAAAGGAAAAAAATTAATATCAATTATAATTTTTTTGGCTACCTACTTGAACCATATATAAAATGTGACGATTTTTTAGATTTTTTGAAATTATCAAAAATTGATGATTCTCTTCTCAAAAAATCATTGAATTTTTTTACCGAATTTTTTTTTAAAAAAATTCCAACAGTGTGAAATTTCTCACCAATAAAAGACCTTGTCCATATCTGAAAGAAATGGTTTAATTCTCGGTGTTTGAGAACCCAGCAATTTGGATCTGTCTTCAATGCCAAAATCAAGTAGCATGGTTTTGTTCACCATGTGGGGGTAGAAGAGAGAGGTAGGCACTAAACTTGGGATCTCAAATTTGCAATACTCTCGCATTCCCATCTCTTGTAGGTTGTGAATGACACAAGTGAGTATGCAATCACTGGAGATTTTCACTTGGAGCTTCAGTCAAATCTCAGGGGCTTTATGGTAGGAACTCATGAGCATCCTGCACATATATATGTGATGCTCAATTGATGGTCTATTACTCTCTAATCATGTGACATTTTGGTGAAGAGAGTCAGTTCCTGTTCTGTTTGGAAGCATTACTGCATAAAGACCTGCACCCAGTTTTCTAGTGTAATCGGAGAGCTCCTTACAAAGCATTACTTTTCTTCCCACTAATCTGTAGGGCATTTCAAAAAATGGAATGACCACTGTGATGTGCACTCTGTTTTTCAAAATGCCCCTCAAATTATTTTTGATTTTTGTTTTTTTCTTGTGATACCTGCCATGTATCATGAGAAAGAAAAAAATTGGCAAAGGTCTTTTAGCTCTGTAAATCCCACAGCCTCTAGGCTGTTGTACTCTTTAGACTTTTTTCCAGTTTATGCACACAAGCTGCTTCGTCCATTACAGATGCATGGAATTGTAGTTGGAGCACATGTTTCTAGAATGTTTGAAAATATCCGATGTTGAACCTCTTGTCCTCTGTGTGAGGTCAAAGGAGAGCTCATTGAACACAGAAAGCAGATATACAGAAATACGAAAAAAAACCCCTAAACCCTAAACCCTTCGAGAGCATGCGGGTCAAAGCTAATGCTGGCTCATGATCATCTCTGTGAGAAAGTGTATGAAATGGTTTTGAGTGAGCTGAATTGAAAATGCCAACTGAAATTGAACGCACAATAGAGCCCAGATGCAGTCTGCTGTTGATTACAGAACAAACAGATGCACAACCCTGAACTTACTTTACCAAAAGAATGTATTGGGGGAAGTCCTCATCCACATGGACTTCATGGAATTGAAGTCACGCCTTCGAGGGCGATGGTCTGAGTAGGTGCAGCTAAATTCCAGGAAGTCGTGCGCGGGGGATGAGGACTTTTCACTGTGCAAAAAACTCTGGAATTCTTTCTTGGAGTTTGAAACCTTACAGCAATTCCCCAGGGATCTGACGACAAATCCTATGGACCTTATGGTGCTTCCAGGGGTGTAATGCAACCTAAAGTAGGATCTTGGCAATTTAGGTCAAATAAAGGTTTAAATTTGGTAATCAAAACCCTAAAAATATTTTTTCTATCTTTTTTTTTTCTTTAAAAGTCACCTTGATTGCAAAAAAAATCATTTAAAGAAAATCCTAATTTGTCTTAAGGTTTGGAGACAATTAATTTGCAAGTTGTGATTCCTTTGTTTTAATGCATGAGAAATTAGGTTTATGGATTGTGGTACAATTGTGTTAAAGCACATGACATTTAATTTAGGTTCAAAACATTTCATGCAAAAATAATCATATTTACTATTTTTTATTGCTAGGAAGATTTAACAAAGCTTTAAGATTTCATATATGGCCAAAAAAAAAAAAAAAAAAAAAAAAAAAAAAAAAAAAAAATAAACAAAAAAATAAAATTTTTTAAAAACACAAAACAAAAAACA
>Ga0116231_10000054_pt1 | contig 117464 bp, 102 predicted proteins | sample S1TSphgellanicum_2_FD_89695 | JGI IMG/M metagenome (GOLD analysis project Ga0116231, IMG submission 89695) | Host-associated microbial communities from peat moss isolated from Minnesota, USA - S1T2_Fd - Sphagnum magellanicum MG | ecosystem: Host-associated > Plants > Peat moss > Unclassified...
AGAGGGGGGGTGGGGGGGGGGGGGGGGGGGGGGGGGGGGGGGGGGGTTTGCACAAATGTTTGGGGCAGTGTTGTTTTTTTCTTGTTTTTAGTGCCCCAGTGTGGCCCCCTTAGAACGCGTCTCGCGCGTCGTCTTTTCTTTTTCCGTGGCAACAGTTTTTCCCAAACACCCCCCTCCCCCCCCCTGCCCCCCCCCCCCCCCCCCCACCCCCCCCCCCCCCCTCCCTCTCTCTCTCTTCTGCTCTCCACCTCCCCCGTCTCTTCCCTTCCTCCGCTTCCTTTGCTTACTTGCCATCTCTCTGCACTACTTTTGTTGTTGTTATTATTTTGTTTGTTGTTGTTTCTGTTGGCTGCTTCGTCTTGTTCATTTCAATCTTTTTTTGTTACTATTCTTATTAGTGTAAGCTTCAGAATCAAGCTATGACACTTTGTTTTTCGTCTGACTGAAATAAATCCCTGCAAGCCCTTCATTGTATGTGTGTGTGTGTGTGTGTTTCATTATTTGTGTGATCCAACAGGAGGAAGGAGTATTATTGGCTTCTCAGTTTTGTTGTCTTGAGCTTTGTTAGGCGGCGGCGTCATCTTTTTTTTTCTCCTTTTTCTTCCTTGTATGATGATGATGATCACCATCCGCTTTCTTGTTGGTTGATTGAAGGTTTTGGCTTGGTTTTATCAATTCTGCTTCTGGGATAGATGCTGCTCTTCTTTTTGCTTTTGCTTCTGCGGTAAACGTTGCTCTTCTTTTTGTTTTGTTTTGTTTTGTTTTTGTTTTTGGTATTCCTCGGGGGTTTGAATGCGTCCTGTTTATGCGTTTTAGTTACCTGGGAGCGTTTTGCGTTTGAGCGCCGAGTTTTTTATTTTTTTCTATTTGTACTATTTCTGTTTGCAACTCCATCTACTATTTGCAACAGTAGCAGCAGCAGAGGTGTATCCATCTTCGAGCGGGAAGCAAGCAATCAAGCAAGCTGCCAGAATTTTCGGAAATGATTCAGGGGATCAACAACAACAGGGAAGAGACAGAGTTTCCAAAATAAGACAGAAAACAGACATCGTTTATTGCAGCAAGCGAATTTCTCTTTCGTGCGCGTTTTTGGAGGGAAAGAACACACTGCACAAGTTGTGAAGAAGGAGGAGACAGACGTTCGTTGCGTGCGTGCTTGTTCGTTTGTTTGTTTGTCGGCATGGGAAGCTTGGCAGCCTCCCTGCCAAGCTCTTTACCGCCTTTCCCGCGTCCTCGCAGAATCGTCGAAAATAATAGGTTCCCGCGAGCATTCGCATTTGGAGGTGAGAGACCACACAAATTCTCTGTCCCGCTTCCTCCTTCCTTGTCAGTTACATACACAAACAAACAACAAACTTGCGCGTGTACTTACTTTCTCTCTCTGTGTTCGCGCCTGCGTGCTCTTCTTCTTCTTCTTCTTCTTCTGCTTCGTTTCTTTCCATGGAGAGAGCAGAATTCTCGTCGTATTGTAATACTGGCTGCTCATGAACTTTTTTGAAGAACTGGACTTGTTACTGCAAGCTTACGATCTGCAGAGACACAGAGCCAGCTGCGTGAACAATGTTTTGTCTCACAAGAAAGCTAGACTATAGAGTGAAAATCTCATCGAAGACGAAGAAAGATCGATTACCTTCCTTGGTTTATCTTCCAAGTTTTGTTCATGCATGCACGTTGGTTTGCCTGCAGGTAGCGATCGCTCAAGTATGCAGCCTCGCTTTCAATTCGTGTCCAAGCTGCTACTGGCAGCATTGCTGACTGCAGTTTGCATGGTGGTTCTGCGACAATCCTCTACGGGAGGAGGATCCTCCAAGACGGATGATGCAGTAAGAATTCGTCAAAACATTCCTGTTCTTGTATTACTGCTACCACCACCCTAGGTTTGTAAAGCACCAAAAATACTGTCTTTAAGCATTTGTTGCAACCTTGAGTCCACCAAGAACAACATTTGTCTCTAAAGTGATGGCAATATTGGTTGCAACTTTTGATCCACCAAGAACAACACTTGGTCTCTAAAGTGATGGGCAATTTTTGTTGCAACCTTTTGATTTACGTCTTCAGAGATCATGCAAAGTCTCTCAAAAATTCAAGCACTAAAACAAAGCTTTTGCACTTTGTATCCTTGTTTCCTTTCCTCAGAACTTTTCCAGACACGAGAATGGAGTTACACATGTCCTGGTTACTGGAGGTGCTGGGTATATTGGATCGCATGCTGCCTTGCGCTTGCTCGAAGAAGGCAACCGAGTCACAATTGTGGTAATGTTGCTGAACCCGAAATTTCTTGCTGTGTTGCTTGCATTAGGTTTCAGAATGGAGGTTCTTTTGGTCAGGCATTTTTCATGACAGTATCTTCTGAGTGTCACACTTGTCCTTTCTATAAGTTTGAAGAGTTTCTGCCACATGTGGTGACTTGCTGTCTCTTGTTTTTGTTGTTCCAACTACTGTTTGATGGTGGCTGGGGGGGCCAATATGGATGCATAATTCTTCCTCCAAGGATTTAGAAGTAAGAGTTTCTAAAATTATTACCCCTGAATCTTGAGATGCACAGGATAACTTGTCACGAGGCAATATAGGGGCAATTGAGGAGTTGCAAGGCTTGTTTCCAGAGCCAGGTCGATTGCAATTCATCTATGCAGATCTTGGTGACAGCAAGCATGTATCCTTTTCTTTGCCATCATCATCTATGCAAATGGTCATGCATAATTGTTTTGTGGTGTTAGTAATAGGTAGAGCTATAACCTTCATTGACTGAAATTTTTGCCTTGACAAATACTAATTATTTGACAGGTCAACAAAATTTTTGCCAAGAATGCTATAGATGCAGTCATGCACTTTGCAGCTGTTGCATATGTCAGTGAAAGTATGGCTGAACCTTTAAGGTGAGTTCACCACTGAGTGCATGTGAACTGTTGCTGGTTGCAAAACTGCTTCTCAGTTTGGTTTGATTTATTCTCTCTTCTTTTGGGGTTGGGTTTCCTCCTTTTCCCATTTGCTCATCTATTGTCAGATCTGAAACCTCTGTAAGCTTGATTTTGGGTCATCCCTTAAGTTATTCAGGTTGACGTAGATAGGGAGAAGGCCTCAGTACTTATGAAGATATTTGTTTTTTCTTGTGTGACATACATGAGGGTTATATGCATGGAGTCACCATGCACTAGAGGTGGCACAAGGTGTCTTATGAATAGGTCACAGAAAGAAATTTGCCTTGGACATTTACATATTTTCCAGCCTTGTGCCAGTTGAAGCTGCAATGAATTATGCTTTCTGTGTGCATAATGTTCATGACTCTTTACATGCAAGAACCTTGAATAATGTTGATTAGGAAAGCCCTTGCTCACATGCAACATCCTGCATGATATTAACCCTGAAACTTCCTTCCATAGGCATCTTGCTGTTTGCTTCACATTTGTTGGGGCTATGCATGATTGTGCAAACTTGGAGGAGGCGTGCTAGCCTCTTAGATTATACCTTGGCTAATATTCTTTACCTCCAGTGGAAGTCTATAGAAGTCCACAAATTTAACTCCATACTTGCTCTTCAGTTTCTCTACAGTTTTGAGACAGCACCGTGTACCACCAGTTTGAAAGGTGGACAGGGAAGTGAGTTTAAGACAATGGACATTTGATGGCTGACTGTGTTAACATGGTGGTAGGGTTGCTGCAGGTATTATCACAATATTACATTCAATACTTTGACACTTTTGGAGGCAATGAAGGCACACAAAGTAAGGAAATTGATCTACTCCAGCACATGTGCAACATATGGTGAACCCAAGGAGATGCCAATCACAGAGGATACACCCCAGGTAAATTCTTCTTTGCAGGGCATTCAAAATCTAGTAAAATAATGCCTGCAGACTAGAATTCCTATGTTCATGCTACTCCATATTACTTGGATTGTATTGATATCTATTCTAGTTTTCTGACCATGTTTTCAGACAGTTTTATGCAGAAGTTATGTTAAGTTCACTGAAGATACCACTGGGTTCCACCTATATATGCACAAACTTGAATTGCAGTTGATCTGTGATCCCTGGGTCATGGTTTTTTGCATATGAGTAATTCCAGGAACTCAATTAAATTTGGCTGGCAGTTCAAGTTGTTGATGCAGATGTACCCTGTACTATACTGTTCCCAGTTTGTTTCTCCCCTTGAGTTTTATGGAGAGGCTGAACATTGATAAACTGTGAACACTGCTCTTGCGGTGGTCATGTCCATTAGGTGCCCATTAACCCCTATGGAAAAGCAAAGAAGATGGCAGAAGATTTGATCAAGGACTATGCACGGACTGCAGACCTGTCCGTCATGATCTTGCGGTTAGCCTCTCAACCTGGTTTGAAAGATCAGTATCCTAAAGTGGGTGTCACATAGCAATATTCTTTCAGTACATTATACCAGGCACCAATGTTGTTTTGGTTTATGTTCAAGGCTTGGCATGTAGTGAGGATTTGAACTGAAGCTGTGGTTTCTGATTTCTTGCTTATCCAATTTTGTTTCCAGATACTTTAATGTAATTGGATCTGATCCAAAGGGAAGGCTGGGAGAAGCACCCCGACCAGAGCTACGTAAGCATGCACGAATCTCTGGAGCATGCTTTGATGCTGCTGCAGGGATCACTCCTGGGCTAGAGGTAAGGAGTGTTTGTGCTGGTATCAAAAAAATTCAGAGTAGCAAGTGGCCAGAGGAATTCAAGTTTGTTGGGTTGTAGTATCTCACCACCTCATGCAGTGCAGTTTTGGCTATCAGCAGTTATCCCTACCTCATACTTTTCAGTCTCTGAATATATTATCATTTTATGCATTTCATAATGCTATCAAGAAACTTTTGTGTCAGATTTCTTCGATAAACTTACTAAAATTCTGCACCTTATTGAGGGACTATTGAGTATGTTGGTATATCTCAGTTATGGGCACAAGCTGTGTGATGATTTCAAAAGCACACACTAAATGTGTCATATTAACCAGATAACAGAAACTAAGATTCCCTGAGTTGGTATGGAGAGGCATTGGCTTTGATGCCTTTCCAAACCTTGACAGCTCACAAACACACTGTAGTCATCACTATGTAGCTAAACTACTCAAGAGAAGAGAAATATGGCAAGAGGTGGCAGAGGGCACCTTCACAAAAGAGATGGTTTTCCTTGTTTCACACCAAGTCCAGTTGTTGACCAATTATGAATGAGATGGTTTTCCATGCTTTTGGGAGATGGTTATGTTAGTAATACCATAACTTCATCAAATAGCTTTCTGGTGCGGCAGGTGCGGGGTACAGATTACAACACAACAGATGGCACATGCATACGGGATTACATCCATGTCAGTGACCTTGTTGATGCCCATGTGAAGGCTATGGTCAAGGCTAAGCCTCAGCAAGTAGGAATCTACAATGTTGGCACAGGCAAAGGTGCACCATTTTGACTCTTTTTGAAACCCCCACCTTGTTTTTGGTAGTGTAGTATGCAAGTTTTCTGGGTACAATCTCCAGTGCTTTAGATGGAGGGTTGTTGTGGCAGCATGTTGCTGTGTAGGCTGTCATCTAGGTAGGCTGGGTAAAATTGCATGCTTTCTATTCTGTAGAACTGTGCTGCAGAGAGCACTGGAAACTTGAGAGCAGATTTGAAACCTCAGAGGGACTTGTGTACTTGTTTGAGAGAGCAACATGACTTTCTGAACCTTGTGGATGATCTTCGCAATTGTTCAACAGGGTGTTCGGTCAAGGAATTTGTGGAAGCATGCAAAGCAGCTACAGGTGTGGACATCAATGTGAAATATCTTGACCGGAGGCCAGGTGATTATGCAGAAGTCTACAGCGATCCTTCCAAGATTCAGAAGGAGCTCAACTGGGTTGCTACACACACAGACTTGAAAGACAGTTTGGCGGTTGCCTGGAAATGGCACACTCTGCACAGGAATGGTTACAACGCAGAATCTGGTGGATAAGTGTACTCTTAGTGCTAATCCAAACTCTAACCTCTGTTGTGGACCTTCATCCAGGAGCTTAGGTGGGCTGCAGATCCCAACAAAACTTTGAGAACTAGCACATATTACAGACTCTGTAGGTGAATGCCAGAGATCACAGATCAGTTAATTCTTTTTATGGACAGGCTCTTCGGGTTTTGCTAATGCAAAGCAATGCAGAGAAGGTAGAGAGCAGTAGAAAATTAGGAGCAATATGGTGAGAGAAAACAGCCCCAATTTCTTTGATTTATTTCAATGACTACATTCTATCTACAGAGGGTTGGCTCTAGCGTGCTTACTCACAGGGTTCATATATGATGTTATTATTCCAACCCGTTCAAAAGAATAAGCAAGTTTGATCACATGGAAGTTCTGTGCCCAGTTCTGTCATTAGGTGATTTGACTTGGCTGTAGAAGACTGACACTCTACACAGAAATGGTAAGAGTTGAAAATTGCTCACCATGTTGCTTTTGAAAGATTTGTCTTTCTAGTCTTGAGGATGTGAAACATGTTTCACTTTGTGAAGGATTCAATGAAGAATTCAATTAACCTTTTCTGTCACTGCAGATTTGCCAGGGAAAGAAGGGAGTAAGGCTTGTTGTTAAAGGGTCAATTATTCAAGGAGGTGAATGTGAATCAAGCCCCCTTATGACCTCTTCAATTATCCTCTTGCTGTGGATTGTTACAGAAAGCTTCATGTAAGAATTGCCCTAGATAATTATGCACACAACGAGGAGGAAAAAAGTGACTTTTGAATTTTCTGAGCTATCAATTATGTGGGTTTGACCGTCCTAGCTCTTAAACCCCTCTTTTTGCCACTCTTCAGTTTTGAAACAATTTGCCAAAGTATATGACAAACAGAGAATCTATCCCCAACTTCACCTCTGTTCTTCACTGTGGGATTTGATTAATCTTCCAAATCTCTTGTTTTTTCTCAGCATTTGCAGGTGCAGATGCAAATGTGACAGAGTGCCAATTGGTAGTAGTTGGGATCCTCTTTCTTCTTTGATTTTTTGGAGTTCATTAGTGATTTTAAAGCTGATGTTCAACTTGGCCAATGGGGCTTATATTACTCAATCAGATATATGAAGTGATATGCAATGAGACAGAAGTAAATGTCCAGCTTACAAATAGAGAAAGAACTCCTAACAAGCTGCAGGCATGTGAGCTGACAGAACTAGAACTGGGATTGGAAACTGGGTTAGCTAATCCATACAATTGTTTAACGCCTTGTATGTCATCTTTTGAGAGTTTACGTTTGATACGATGGGGTGCAATATTCGGGAACATGATTGACTCTCGAATTGGTGAATGGGCTAGGCCCATCACATGACCAATTTCATGTACAGCAACAGATTGAAGGTCAAGTGCTTGAGGTGCTTGATCTCTTGATATATCACTTGACCAAAATTCAGCAGCATCGAAATGGACTCGTCCATCTTCAGGAGAGAAAGCATGTGCGACAATTCCCAATACTCCATCAAAGGATTGAGAATCCCCGTGTTGTCCACTGACAAAACTGATCTTCACATCTGCAGATTGATAAGTCTCAACTTCTGTGAATGAGAAGGATGGGACGATTGCAGTCCATGTTGCAAAAGCATCAGAAAAAATGGTACGAATGATTTCTCGTGAAATTCTGCTTGTCATATTAATTGGTGATAAGGCCCAGGTCAAGTCATAAGGGGATTTCCAGCGCCGATTGCCATTGAAGTATGCAAATCTTTTTGTGTTGTCCAATGGGTGATTTGGATCATCAGTAATAGATCCTGTTTTTCCTTTGTTGTCACCAGCCATCACATGATTGTTTTTTGTACTATTAGAAATAAATCTAGTGATATTATTTCCTGTTGGATGACGACGATGATGACGATGATGATTAGTGTTATTAAGATCAATTACAGTTCTTGGAAATCCTGTTTGCTTTCGAGCAAATGAAAGAGCTGGTTTCCCATTGACAAAATCCTCTCGTCCACACCGAGGCATAACGATGGCATCAAAGGTAACTTGGTCCAATTCTTTTGTCACTGGTATACCAAATGTGTGTTGGAAATTGGCAGTAGCTTCTGTGAGTTCTTCTGTCACAAGTGTGAAATTCTCACCATTTGGGGATCCTTTCAAGTAACCGTATTGATGGAGGTATCCCTTGAAGGATTTGAGAGCTTGATCTGGCTTTGGATGAGGTCTATTGCTTCCCTTCTGTGTGTGATGGAACCACTTCTCATGTGATCCTGAACTGGAAGTAACATTTTGGGTTTGGTGCAGGCCATCAAATCCAGATGCGAAACAAGGAAGCAGATTTACAACATTTTGGGTTTGGTTCTGCTGGTTGATTGCAGATGGGTAGAAAGCATGTGGATTTCTTGCATCATCAGCAGCATTTGGAATATGTGCAGGTATGTAATTTAGTTCAAGTGCCCGTATGAATTGCAGACTTGTCAGCATGCATGCTAATAAACCCACTTTCATTATGAAACGTGTGCTTTCAAGAGGAAACCTGATCACAAGCAGTTTTTGTAGTTGTATATTACGCACTCTTTTGGTTACTTGAAAATTGCACATCACATTGCAAATCTATATAACCATTTACTTAACAAGCTGAATCATATATTCACATAATATAAGATCGGCAAAAACTCATATGAACTCAAGCAAATGGATCTGAGTAGAGTACCATATACCAAATTCAACGACTGGATTTCATGACACAAATCCTCGATCCTTCTTAATATAAAAGAAACATTCTTCCAATTATATTAAATAAACAAAAAGTTATTGAATTAGTGAAAATGTGCTGTGAAACTTCACCTCATTTGTAGGGTATTTATCATTCATTTGTTCAGAAACTCTTCCTCATTTTTCCCATGTAGAAAATTAACTGAGAATGATTGGAACTCACTATCAAAGAGTCTCTTACTATCAAGTTAGAATTTGCTAAAAGGTTTGAACCTGCCTTGATATTCAGGAACTATGATTGGATGGTCAAGGCGATCAATTTTTGATCAGCGATTCAAACTCTTGCATGCAACCTAAATGGGTCGAATGGAAGAACAGGTAATTGTTGTGTTTTTAAGCAAAGGTAGTAGTTTAGTGTGCCTACAAAGGCGATTAGCCTTCAAAGTGTGATCTAATGAGCTGTCTGATGTGTGCAGTATGTGATAGAAGTAAAGAGAGATGATGTGATGGAGTGTTAACTACCTTACCTACCAGTAACACCATCTTGCCAAGCAGTTGGTTTTTTGTCTTGAGCTCACCTGACATGCTTGGGAAGGGCCAAACTGCCCAAAATAATTAGTTAAGTGTAACTACTAGAGAATTACTAGATTAGTGCAGTGGGCTTATCATATTCCCTAATAATTTAGTTTTACCCAACATGTATGCACTTTACTTAAATGCTTACCTTGACCTAATAATTATCATCATCATCATCACCTAATAAGAAATTTCACAATTGTGAACAATAGGAATGAAAATGATGAGCAAAATTTTCAATACTTTCTTTGTCAATTTGCATCTCATTTTTCTTCAATTGAATTTGAATTCAATTCAGTTCAGTTTGAATGCAATTGAAATTCAATTCAGTTCAATTTGAATGCAATTGAAATTGATCGAATTTGGATTCAGTTCAATTTGAATGCAATTGAAATTGATCAAATTTGGATTCAGTTCCATTTAACAAAGTTGAATCCAATTCCAATGGATTTTAATTCAATTCAGTGTTTTGAATTTAATTTGGTTTAACGTGAACTCAATTGAACTTGGATTGAAATCTATTAAATTTGAATTCAATTCAAATGATGTGCAATATATCATTCAATATTTTCATTCAAATGGAATCAATTTGTATTATTAAGAAAATATCATCACTGGTAGTGCATGGCAGTGCAGAGTCCTATGCTTTGAAGTCTGTTATGATTTAATTCACTTGCGTCTCCATATTGACATGATAATGTTATGAAAATATACATTATGAAATATGATTGAAGAGTGAAGACATAGTTTAAGATGGAATAATTTCAAAAATCTCTGAATGTTATTAATTTCCAATAATGCTGTTAAGGGAAAAAAGAATTTTTAAACAAAAACTTGGATAACTATATCTGGATTGTTATACAACCCTTTTTATTTTTGGCGAATTTTGGCCTATAGGCAACTAAGAACAATCCAATGTGAGTCATATAAAGCATTTTTGTGAGAATCAAATGCACCAAAGTCACTAGATGATTTCAAGGAATTTGTTTTGCTGAAATACCCATATTATCACCCTCTCTTTCACCCCCTCTCCCCTCTTTCAGTGGTATGCACAAAGTAAGGAAATTTTATTAAGTCTCAGTATGAAATGCTGAAACTCAAAATTTAATGGACAAGGTTCAAGAAGAATTTTAGTAATTGTACAGGTAGGAGTAACGAAGATATATGTAACAGCAGTGAAGAGGCTCAGGATAAAAAGAAAATAGAGACAGGATGAAACTCAGTTTACCACCAAAATTGGTGGAAAAATTAGTTTGGGTCTCAGTTATTTCGTTTTGTAAAATTTTTCATTCCCGGTTCCGGGTTTGATGCCCTATTATGCCGAAACTGGCCATTCTCGCACACTTGTGGACAACTCAAAAATAAATAAAATCCAAAATACAGTAGATTGCCAAAATATAGTAGGACTCTTTAAAAAATTTACTTTCTTGTCTGACCTGTAGCCAGATTTAGTTAATTACGGCCTGTACCTCTCTTACCTGTACCCAAATTTGGCTAATTCTTCTTGTGGATGATCGCCAATGTGGCTACATGACAAAATTGACTCAAAACAAAAAAATTTTTTTAAAACTATTTAATAATTTAATAATTTACAAAATTGATTTGATTTTAAAAGTCAGAAAAGAATGTCAAAAGGTTAAAATAATCAAAATGGGGGTAAATAAAAACAGACGCTAGTGAAGATCCAACGGTCAATTCCCCATGCGCTCTGACAGAAACTCTTCTATGGATTTCAAACGAGGAAGAAACCGCGCGTCGCGCATTATAACCGAGCGTAGCACTTGACCGAGCCTCGAGCACAACCGAGAGTCGCGTGCTTTTCTTGTGCGCGCGCATCCCGTCTTCTCGTCCTTCTCTCTTTCTCTCTATCGTTTTGGGAGTCTGTTGGAGCGATTTTCTGCAGCGATTCGAAAGCTACGAGGATCGTTTTCGCGCCGTCTTGATTGTGCGCCTCGCGATCTTTAGCGAATGCATTTTCGGTCTCAGTTTTTTTTTTTTGGGGGCTACTTTTGGAAGTTCTATGAGGTTTTCTGTTTTGTAGTTCGTTTGAATTGAAGCGATATGAGTGTGCATTCTTCGTCTCTAACGCGCACTGTCTCTCTCATTCTTTTGTCCTCGCTTCCCTTCTGTTGATGACAATTTGAGACTGTCTGATTCCTTTCATAACGTTTATCGGATCCCGATTTGCTTCGAAGAAATGCGCATTTACGGGCGAGACTCTCTGTGTTTTTGTTGTTGTTTGTATAACGCCCTCCGCATCTTTTTGTTAAGTCTGTAGTGTTCTTTTTTTTCTGTGTGCGTCCGTTTGTGCGCGCTCGTTGCACGGTTATTTTGAGAGCGGAGAAAATGAAGGAGGAAGGAGGAGGGATGCAGTATATGAGTCCGCTGGTGAAACAAGACCTGGCAAAGCTTGACAAAGATGGAGAAAGTCGTCGCGTTGCCATGGACTCTCTCAAACACTGTGTGGAGAATCTGGAGCCGGCCTCTGTGCCTCGCTTTCTCGCGCAGGTCCGTTAGCCTCATTCACAGCCTTCTGTTGTTGCTGCTACTTTTCGTCAAACTTCCCTCTTCTGTACATTGAGAGAATGGATTGCTGCTGCGCCAAGCCCATAAGCAAGGAAGCGTTTAGGCTCTTGGACTATCGGCTTCAAATACGCATCATCGGTGTGCAGAGCACTCACAACATGCGTTGATAGACAGGGTTTGCCATTCTGTTTTCTCAGGAAATGCGGTCGGTTTCACTGAGATAGAGAGGTTCTATGAGCATCTTCTTTTTCTTTTGTTTCTGAAAAATACAAGGGTTTCTGGCAACAGGTAGCAGAGTCCAAAGAGGCAGGCGGAGGAGGTTCACGCTCGTACGCCATCTCTCTTTATGAGGAAGTGGCACGAGTCCATGGCAAGCTAATCATCTCACAACTCCCAAGAGTAATGGCCACCGTAATGCGATCTCTATCAGCAAGTGGAAGCTCACCACAGCAGCTTCACCAAGCCTGTGCTAAGGTGGTCTCTGCTCTGGTAAGGTACTCCATCGACTCAAACACCAGCATGGCAGAAGCTGAAGAAGTCGTGAGAGTGGTTGGGCATCCTCTGGTCGATGCAATTGCAGGTACAGAAGAAAATCCTTCTCTCTTCTGTTTCTTTGCCTCCAGTTATCACGTTTCTCTTCTCATTGGGAAGCAGAAAATTCGCTTGGCAAAATGCTGGACATTGTTTCCAAAATTTCCTGGGAATAATAAGAAGCAATTGTTCATGTGCCAATTTTGTGTAGTCCCATATTTCTTTTTCACAAGCATTCATGTGCCAATTTTGTGTAGTCCCATATGCCTTTTTCACAAGCACTCATATGTCATTTTTGTGTAGTTCCACATGTGTTTTTCACAAGCATTCATGTGCCAATTTATAGTGTAGTCCCATATGCCTTTTTCAGAAGCATGCATGTGCCAATTTTGTGTAGTCCCATATGCCTTTTCACAAGTGCTCAAGTGCCATTTTTGTGTAGTCCCATATGTCTTTTTCACAAGCCCTCATGTGTTATATTTGTGTAGTCCCATATGACTTTTTTGCAAGCACTCACATGCCATTTTTGTGTAGTCCCATGTTTTTTTTGCAAGTACTCATGTGCCATTTTTGTGTGGTCCCATACATCTCTTTTTTCTCTTTCATGTATAGTAGTTGATCTGTGCAAGGATGAGCAAGAAGAGTTCCTGTGAGTAGAGAGTAAACAGGAGTTTGAATCTCTTTCCTCACTCGTAGGGAAGCTGGAGCCAGTAGCAGCAGGGGCTGCTACATGCATGCAATCACTGGTTGAATCAGAGAAATGGAAATATGCACCAGCTTGTCTAGTTAGTGAGGTCTGCCAGCGCACAACAGCTGCACTGAGAGAGAAAGCAACATGCACAGTTGCGCATATGCAGCTGGTGTGCTCACTAGCTATCATTGCCCCAAGTGCCTTGAGCATGTATGGTGCAGAGCTCCTGCATTCAGGTGAAGAGATTTTGAAGGCTAGCTTGACTTCCTGGAAACACCGCAAGTGTGCAGCCAAGATGTTACAAGCTGTGGTTTCAGTTGTGGATAGGAATGTACTTGCTTCGGAGCTCAGCTCCACAGTCCAGGTATTGGAAAGCTTTCGGCTCGACAAGATGCCTCACGTGCGCACTGCAGTGTGGGAGGCACTACAAACTGCAAAGATGGTGACAACAAATGACAACTGCAACCAAGACAATGACAGGGAGGGGCCCCTAGGCACAGGTTCAAGAATGACACCTCATTGGAGAAGTTTGTGGGGTTCTCATAGGTCTCTCTCTTCGTCCATCACAGAATCAGAAACTTCTTTGAGAAGTTCTTCACCTTCCTGTAGTGGCAATGGCTTCAGTGGAATGATGAGACAAACTCCTCTCTTTCCTGCAAGGGGTCAGGTGCATGTGCAAGAGTCTGTGGCCCGGACCTCCTTAACTTTCACCATGGATGATGATCCTGACTCCTCTGTTTGCAACTGTAAGTGTTCAGATACTTCTCCCTTTTTTACTCATTTTGAGTCAAATTTTGCAGATTTTGGCCAATTTGGTGTAGTTAGATTCCAGCTTTATAGGTGCTTACGTTTTGTAGCTCAAAATCATTTTCACAGTTCAAATGGTGAGTTTGATTTTCCTTCTGAAGAGAAGACTTACTTTGCTAACTTCTACCCTGGAATGAGTCAGAAGTTTGCTTAATGTACACCATTTCTGCTTAGTGTTTTTCCACCCTTGGAATCTTGAAGATGACTATTTCAAAGACTTCTTAAACCCAAGTGAGGAGCTTTTCAGAACCCACTTTGTCCTCAAAAGATCCTAAAGTTCCCCACTTCTCTATTCCTCTATTATTTTTCTCTTTACTTGTTTGGCCTTTTTTTTGGGGGCTTTTACTTCTTTTTGTCCTCCCCTTTCTTTGATGTCTCCTTTTCAATCTCTTATATGTTTTTTTGAGCTTGCCAGCATCATTGCTGAGTCTTCCTGTTATTGTCAATCTTCTGACAAAAACTCAGTATGTAGGTCATTTTATGACATTCACCTCCAGACACCACTGGGAGCTGATGAAGTCAATGGGGATTTTGTAGTAACTGGTCATTATCATACATTTTTCTCGTGAAGATCACTGAATATGTGGGTGACTGTCAATATTGTCCAAATCAAAGTCCTGCCCAATCAAAGTTTTTTGTATTTCTAAGGGGTGGGTTCAGCTCTCCTATTTTCATTTTTTATGAATTGGCTGTGAAATCTCCATAACCTTCTTATCATTAGGGCATCCCTCAATTATATCCAGGGTGACTTCAATTGTATCCATGAGGAAGTTCTCAATACTTATGAAGATACAATCTTTGAAATTTCATAATATTCACAATTGGTCCATTTTCTAAACCAGAGAAACTATTGCTGGCTTGTACAGCTGATGTGAAGAAGAATGTGCCCTCTCAAGACTCCGAACTGGTGAGTGATGCTGTCTTGGGGGGTAAGTCTCCTCCTCTGGGCTCAATTGATAGTGCTGCCCATGTGCCTATTTATGAGGCAGAGATGGATTTCCAAGAACAGAGAGATATGCATCCACAAAAAGATCCCAAGCCGTCCTTGTCAGTCTTTCAGGATAGTGTGAAAGGCAGAATTGTTTTGAATGTGAGCCCAATAGAGTCAAGAATCATGCAACAGTTTAGTGAGGCCAAAGGGGACTTGATGGTGGAGGATGAAGTAATTATATCTGGAAAGGCAGCCTTTGCTCAGACTGAACTGGATGAAGGCAATTGTGGCAACCATGAAAATTGTCTGGAGGGAAGCTTAATAACTAGGGTCCCAGAATTGGGTACAAGATTTGCAACCCAGAGCCCTGAGTCCATGTTGCTCAGTGGTTGTGTTCAGAGTGCTTCTGGTTCATGCCAAAGCATGTTGAGTAACTCTAGAACTTCAGGAGACAGTGCTATTTGCTCCATGGAAGGTGGCATCTGGGATTGTCCAAGCAGCACACAAGACCTTGAAAGTGGAGTAGTTGACAGACGCAAACTACACCTGAAGCACAACTCATTGCAAGGTGGAGCAAAAGCAAATTCAAGAGTTGGTTATGTAAAGCAAGGGCTCACACACATTCCATCAAAGCATCTCACACATGTGTCCAAGAATGCAGACAATGGTCTCAGTGTGCTGGTAGGATATATATTCTTCATCTTTTGCAGTGTATTTCCCTCCAAAAGATGCTTTCCAGTTTGCAGAAGAGAAATCAGGTTGTCTCAGATTGGAAGTACATATAAGCAAAAACATCTGGTTTGGGTTAACTAATGGCTTATATATATGCTGAGCAGAAGCCAAGGCTGCTGATAACTGCAGAGGATTTTCAGCCATTTGCCACACCACGAAAGCTGGTACGATCATTACAGTCTGATCTGGGAAGTCCATTATCAGACAGCAATGTGATACACCAGGACTCACAACCAAGTGAGGGGGTGATAAGTGGGCTTGGTTGCCTATATGGAGATGCTGACATGGAGCTGGAAACATCAAGTGATGAGGGATGGAGTGTAAGGGACAATCCAATAGCTTCAGAAGAGTCTTTCCAGACAGAGATTAGTAGTGAGGGAGAGACTAAGAGAAGGCAAACAAGCATTCACAAAGCTTTTGCTTCATCTGTCAATGGTTCAACCCCACAAGCAGCTTCTCCCATGGCTGCTTTTCCTTGCAAGACATGCTCTCTTGACAGAGGCCTAGACTATCCAAGAACTCCAAATCATGAACCTGGGAGCAGTAAGGGAGACAACATTGGGACATATCGATTGACACCAAAGTCCCTCCGACACTACACAGAGAAGGCAGCTGCTAAGCACACCTGTGAGTCATGCATAGAGCTCCAGAAGTCAGTCACAGGAATGGGGGACATTCTAAATTCTGATGATACAAGATCAAGTGTGACAATGGTGACTGTACCGAGAGGAATGCTGGATGAACAAGTAGATGAGTGCTGCACTTGTGGCAGGGCATGTGCAGCTTCTGCAACAGGGTCAGCCACTGAGTGGGACCAAGGAAGCAGGGACAACGAGGGTGCATCCACTTTGGTCAGTTCAACAGGGATGGAGGAGAGCTGCTGGAATGAGAAACTTGGCCAAAACACAATTGTGGGAGCTGTTTGGAAGAGTTTGATCAGAATGTCACATTATGCTGAAATATTTCTAGGTGGCTCTGTAGTTGTGATTCTTGCTCTGTTTATAAGCATGGTGGTAGCAAGGGCTCTTGTCACACAGCCAGATTACTATCCAGTGCCAACTTGATGGATCACAAGAGTGAAGAAAATTTAGTATTCTGATGGCCTGGGACATCATACATTATACCATGGGAAGTACAAGATTTCTGTGACAAGATTATATATTCAGTCATTAGGTGCTAGTGTCTTGTCAGTTTCCAACAAGAAGTCCAGAGATTCTTTTTTTCTGCATGTAAGATCACATCCCAATTTGTAAGACAGATTCCACACAGAGCAGTTTTGTTTGTTATTCAGATAGAAATAAGAGCATGATTTTCTCGATCAGTCAGTGGAGGTGAGAGAGAGTCTGGATTGGATCTGTTGGAAGCAGGTGGGATGAAGGGCAAATGGTGATATTCCAAGGTGTTTTATGCAGCATTGTTGTTCAAGGGATGGTTCTGCAAAATTCTCCGGTAATTTAGTTATGTCGTTGCTGCTATACATTTGTCTATGTGAGCTGTAATGATCAATAGCAACTAGCAATTCTCTGCAATTCATTACCAGTTGGGTTCTTCTTTGACTAGGACCACAGTTCTATTTATGCCTTTTACTCAACCTTCGCATTGTACTGCAGGATGCAGGTTACAGTCAACACTGCCAATCAATTAAGAGCTGCCACTTGGTGAAACTGGCTCCAGAAGCCTCGATGCCAAGCATCACACATTCTGCACATTTGCAGATGGAAGACCAGGTATCCCAGTCAGCCCTGACCTCTCTCCACATAATTTGAGCTTTGCAGAAGTATAGGAAGTATAGCGTGCTATTAGGTATTTTAGGGTTTAGGGTTTGGTATTGTTTGCAAGTGAAGAAACACCTTGCATGTTTAAGAAAAGACAGTAAAGAATAAGCAAAAGAGCGAGGACATTTAGCATTTGATTGCTGAAATTGACCATCTTTATATTATTTTAAATTCATCAATGACAGATTAGAAATGGCATTATATGAATAAGGCATCAAACATGAAATGAGCTTTTTTTCATTCAAAATGTAATTAAGGTGGAAAAAGTTATTATACAAGTCATCTGAGGGTTAAACATTTACACAAGAAGTTGATGAATAAAGCACGAAAGTATTGATCCTGGATTTGAAAGTTGTGGGCAAACATGATGTTCATTGAAAATAGTTAGATGAAGGAGAAGCTTGGGGAAAATTATGATGACAACAAAAATTAGGGTATGGGATAGCCTACAACAATAATGTGCAAATTCATGGAAAACAAATGAATATTGTAGTATATTAAATGTGATCAATTGATAGAAGGTGGGTAAAGGCAAACATCTCTAAGAAGATTTTGGAGGTCTTAGTAACCTATTTCACTGAAAATATTCAAATAAAAGATATATGGCAACAAAATATAGTTGTTTCAATTTCTAGGTATTTTTAATTTTTATAAATTCAATTGAATTTTTGGTTATTCTTTTAAACTAGAATATGTTTTCTATCTACCTACTATCATGAAAATAGAACATGTTTTCTATCTACCTACTATCATGCTACAACTACCATCTTGTATCAACTACAATCAATAACAACCATCATCATGCACATATCGTCATCGACAAACTTGAAAAAAGACCTTGCAAACCTCCAATAGTTGTTGCCTACCATTTGCGACACCTACAAACCCATTGTAGGTAATGTATGCCATTTGTAACAACATTACCTTCCCTACAAACTTCAAATTTCATGTCTACTTCTTGTTCATTGCCTACTAGTGATAATTATCGTCTTGTGGCAAAATGCATTTTTTACTCCAATAATAAATATAATATTTTTATTCTAAAAAAAGAAAAACCAAACTAATGAATTAATAGTTTTCATCAATTAAGAAAAAAATTATTTTCCTTACCTTCTTAGAGGTCAATAGAGACAAGAAGAAATAATGCACTTGACATCCTTCAACAATTCCCCATTACATAACATTAAGTACAATATTCTTCCATGTTCTTCTTTTCTCCTCACACACACGCAATTTTTCCTCAATAGAACTTTCTTAACCACATTCAATCTAAAATCATACATAAGAATGATGCACAATCCTCCTCCTCAAAAGATGAATAAAAAACCCAAGAAGGATATTCATCACACAAGGTTTGAATCCTCATATATTTTCTCATCCTTTTAAATCTCCTTATTCTAATTCCATCCAACCTTTATCCATTTGGACTAATTAACATAAATGAATTCACCCCTAGTAAATAGGACATTCACCACTAGTAATTAAATAATTATTAGGTTTCATTTTAAATAAATTAGATTAGGATATCATTTCTATTAACTAATATTATTTCTATTAAAATTCTTCCCATAATTAACTTCTGATTATCCTGCCCCATGAAGGTAGTTAAATATACTAACAATACTATCGTCAAAAAACAATTTCACTCTAAAATTTTCTTGTAATGGTTTTTACTGTCTAATGGTAATTACCATCTAATGATGATACTATTATTTCTTAACATCCATAATGTTAAAACAATTTTCTACCTCTAACACCACGAATTTTATTTTATTTTTCATAATTCCTTGATGCATGTTTAATGTAGTTCTTATATTGCATCATTTCATTTATCAATGTTCATTGTTTATAAAGGAAATTTGCAATAAAGGTGGAATCTTTCCATGTGTTTGCAACATAACAAACCTACATTGGAGCCTATATAAGTACTCACAATGTTTGAATTTGGTCCTACATTTCTATTATGTTTAGATTTTAAATTCAAAGACCCTTGTTTTTGTAAAGATAATTGCGTTCGCAAAAAATTCTATGGGTACATTTTTTTTTTGCGATATAAGTGCACATATATTATTCATTCCATTTGTATAAATTAAATCTAATTCCCATATATTTAATGCCACTAATCACCATGATTTATTGCAACATGCCCTTTAGGGCAATCCATGTGGATAGACTTCACCGTGCAAATATAAGTGTCTTTAAGACAATTGTTGACATATTATAAAAACTTATTTCAACTTCCATAGATAGAAAAATTCTTTTAATACTAGATCAATGCCTCCTTCATATAAAGATTCATTCAAGTTATTCATCATTTCAAATCAAACAAATTTCACTAGCTTAAGACCCACACTAATTCGGTCAATTAAAATTTTAGGTGTGTCATGTCATGGTGTGTGCAAATCTTGTGTGTTAAAGTTCATGGAATAAATGGAAGTCCTAATGATGGTGCAATTATTATAATTCAGGCAAAAACTAACATTAACAATTTTATGAATAATCTTGATATCCAAAATGGTGAGTATTTGACAATTATAATGGGACATTCCACAATTATATCTCAAGTCCAATACTATGCCAAGTTGAAATTAATGAAATTAATCAATGAGTGTATTGTGGCCTTCAAAATAATTTGTGTTTTGTATTCCTCCATAGCCATTTTTGAGCCCCAATAAAAAGGTTAGGTTTGGTATTTGTTGTGGTTTTTCAAGCCTTCTTAAAATTATGAAGAAGTTCATTGCCAGAAAAGAAAATAATATTGATTGTGAATTGTTGTGTGAGGTGTCAAAACAATTTAATGAATATTAAAGGGTAAGAGGATGAGAATGAAAGATAGATATTAAAGTTTAGTGTACAACATGAAATTGTTAGCAAACCTTGATGGAAAACCCATAGATTGATTACAAAATTTGGAACCCTAATGTTTGGAACATGCGAACAATGAAATCATGGATCGAAATTTTGTTGTTCATTTGGATGATATTTGTAAGTTGTTAGGCATTAAGAATGACATACTTGATATGATTTAAATTAAACACCTAATAGACACATTCATGACTTATTGATTATTACATGATTATTTTCAATTCAAGATGGAGAAATTCCATAATTGCCTATGATGAAAGGATGAAGACATCTTCAAAAAGCATAAGATGTGCCCACATATAATTATAATTTTTTGGTGGGATCTAAACCTAATGTTCATATTGGGATGTTAAGCCATTAAATTTCTTAACTTGAAAGGATGTTTCAATATATTTGAACTAACATTGACTCTAACTAAATAGATGTTGTCAGATGGATTAAAATATAGTAAGAAATTTGTCACATAAATGGTCATTTGGCTTCTTTTTTGCCTAGACATTTTCCACGGTTGTTGAGCTCCAAGCAAGGGGGCTTCTACTTTTTGGTCCTCCTCTAAATCCACTTTTCGCCATGTATAAATCTTGATAGGGATTGGATAAACACATTTTTTCAAAGGTGCATTACCATGGTAGATGGCATTTCAGTAATTGTTCCAAAATCATCTTACATTAAATTGTGCTTTGCCGCGGGTATCTGCAGCACCAATTGTATCCTAGCTAAACTTTGCCTATAAATTGTAGATGTGTTCATTTAGTATCCATTCTTTACTCGTGTCTTGATGAAGAGATACCTATACATTCCTTTATAGTGGTTCCATAATTCCTTTTGTTGGAAAAAAAAAACTATATATTTTTTGTAGTTATAAGTTTCTTGAATACAAGGGTGCAAGTAAGACCATGATTGGGAAAGTAATTGTGTTGGTGAAGCAAATGCCACTTTTTCACCATAAGTACAAGTTTTTTTGATAAGTAAATGGGTAAGGTTGGCATTTTACCTTTGACATTATTAGTTGGATTTAGTAGTAGGAGAATGGAACATCTAACATGTACATTTTGGGTTGTGTTTTGATAACACATGTTGTAATGAAAAAAAAAAATTGCCTTTTAAAATTGTGTGTTTCAAATATTTTGTGGCAATGAAGATCCACGAGAAAATGTCTTTCAAATTAATGTGTGTTTAAAATGCATTTTGTTGACAACAAATGTCATACATGTGTTTTATGTGATATTAGGTAATGATGTTATATCATGAAGATGGTAAGTGCATAAAGTGCATTTAAATTTGGTTGTGTTTCCGAGCAATTTCACATTTTTTGGCAATGGAATAATTTACATATTCATATAATTGTTTATTTGGAAAAACATTTTACCAAAGGAAGATTCTACCATATGTGGAGTTATTACAATGTGAATATTATTTGTGTAAAGATTAATTCAAATAATATATTATTGATTTGAAGTTGTAAGTGAAATGGTTAAATTATTGATGATGATGATGATGATGATGGCTACAAAAACATGTATAAATAACTATGCATGAATTGAAGTTAAAACAAACGAAGAATTAACAAAACATCTCATGTCACATGTGAAGAATTAATTAACATAAAATATAACATTTAATGAAAAAAAAAATTTAAGGGAGAAGAATTTTTTGGTCATTAAACAATTTCAATTTGAAACAAATATCCAAATAATCAAATTATATCAGAATTAAACTGCTAAGTGACTTGTAGACTTGTACAATTTTATTCAATAATATAAAATATTCAACCAATAAAGGTTTCAAGATCATAATCAAAGTGCCAAACGAACTATAGAGGCCTAGACACGTTTCCAACTTCAATCTAACATTCGATGAACTAAAATGGGTAAAAATCGAGATGCCAAATGGATTGCAAACTTGAAAAGACCTTTTCAAGATCAAGTACTCAACTAATTAGGTTTCAAGATCATAATCAAGGTGCCATGTGAGTTACAAAGGTCTAAACACTTTTCCAACTTCAATCAAACACTCAATGAGCTAAAATGGGTAAAAATCAAGATGCCAAATGAATTATAAACTTGAAAAGACTTCTTCAAGATCAAGTATTCAACCAATTAGGGTTTTTTGGATCATAATGAAAGTGCCAAGTGAGCTATAAAAGCTTGTAGAACCTTCCAACTTCCAAAAACACCCAATGAATATGAATGGGTAAGAATCAAGATGTTAAATGAATTGTAGATTTGTACGCTTTTATTCAAGAACAAATATTCAACCAATTAGGGTTTCAAGAACACAATCAAGGTGCCAAGTGAGTTACATAGGCCTAAACACCCTTCCAACTTCAAGTAAGCACCCAATGAACCAAAATGGGTAATAATCAAGATGTCAAATGAACTATAAACTTGAAATGACTTCTTCAAGATCAAGTAATCAACCAATCAAGGTTTTAGATCATAATCAAGGTGCCATATGAGTTGCAAACACATGAACACACATTCAACTTCAATTACTAAGTACCAATGAGTTAAAATGGGTTAGATTCAAGATGCCAAATGAATTGTAGACTTGAAAAGATTTATAAAAATGGTTGACAATGTTGTTCAAGTTCAAATCAATTCCCACTTCAACTCATAGAACCATAAAACATAATAATAGATATGTCAAATTTGACATTACACCTCCCAAGGCTCACTATGTACATGGTTGGATTTACAATTGCAAATGTCAATTGCCCTTTCATCTAACAAACAAAGTTTTAGAAAATTGATTTCAAATTGCAAATGTTGTTTAAGAGATTGCCTTGCAAGTCCTTCGGTGTTGATCATGCAACATTAAGAGATGATATGATATTTCACAATGTTTAAGGCATGGCATGTCGTTCCATGGACTTGCCCACAACCTTGCGCCAACTTCAATTCATTGATGAATCCATAGGCAATTTTGTGAGAATATGTTCAACCACAAATGCATCCAATAGAGTAGGGAGTAGATGGCCGAGGTATTTAGAAAGTTGTTTAAGGCTATGAGGACATTTTGGGGGTAGCAAATTTTGGGGTAAGATGCAATACAAATTCTAGAGTTTGGGGAGTCAAGTATTCTTGCTTTTTAAGACAAACCAGTTTGTATGCTTCTAGAGTCTTGGAGGCTGAAGTGCCCTACTATGTTTCAAGGATTCTTTAAGCCACCCACCAGTTAGGGTTTGGAGAAAAACGCACACCTTGCAAAAACATATAAAGAATTACCACACAGATAAAAGGGTGGCTTGTCAAAATGCAAGCTCTTCAGCAAAGACAACCCAAAAAAATTTCATCCTATTGCATACCTTGAGCTATTAGAACCCTAAACCCTAAACCCTAAACCCCATGTTGGAACCAAACATCACCTTCTGGTGCCGTGTTCCACATACTTTCCGGATAACATTAATATAAGTAAGGAACGTGCTTGATATCCGGATCCGGGGGATATGTCACAGGACCCCTAGGGTTTTGGACGCTGTGTGCGAGCGTGCGCTCTCTGCCAGACGAAGCGCTAGCGAAGGAGCGAGCGAGCTTCGGAGATGGCGAAAAAGAGGGCCAAGAAGAAAGATGGCGGTGCGGCTGCCATGGAGGTCTCGGCTACCATCACTTCCCCGCCTCGCCCTTCTTCCCCCGATGATGGTAATTTAACGTTTTCTCTTTCGTCCTCTCTCCTCTCCGAACCAACCTCTTGCTATTCTGAGGACTTCTTGAGCTCTCTCTCTCTCTCTCTCTCAGAATCCCTCTCTCGCCTTTTTTCTCTTATTTCATGAGTTTATCCCACATGTGGTTCTACAGACCTCATGTGCGGAACCTCTGCCTGCGAGAATCCGTCTAGTTGCCTGTTTGTACCAACTTTTGACTTTCTTGTTCAATTCCAGTGAAGAAAAGTGTTAGCAGCCTTGAATGAAATCTTCTCGCCTTTTTTTTCCCCCGTATTTCATGAGTTTATCCCACATTTAGCTCTATAGACCTCATGGTGGGATTTCTGCCTGGGAGAGTGCTTTTTTTTCTGGTGTAGTGAAGAATTAGGGTTTCTGTCTAGGTGCCTGTTTGTATCAACAGTGACTTTCTTGTTCGATTCCAGAGAAGAAAAGCTTTAGCAGCCTAGGATGAAATTTTCTCGCCTTTTTTTTCCCTGCATTTCATGAGTTCATCCCACATTGAGCTCTACAGATCTCATGTGCAGGATTTCTGCCTGTGAGAGTGTTTTTTTTTCCTGGTGCAGTGAAGAATTAGGGTTTCTGTCTAGGTGCCTGCTTGTATCAATAGTGACTTTCTTGTTCAATTCCAGATAAGAAAAGTGTCAGCAGCCTACAATGAAATCTTCTTGCTGTTTTTATTGTATTTCATGAGTTTATCCCACATTTAGCTGTACAGACCTAATGTGTGGGATTTCTGCCTGCAAGAGTGTATTTTATTTCTGGTGCAGTGAAGAATTAGGGTTTCTGTCTAGGTGCCTGTTTGTATCAACAATGACTCTCTTGTTCAATTCCAGAGAAGAAAAGTATTAGCAGCCTGGAACAAAATCTTTGCCTAGAAGGTACAGATGTTAGCATTGAAGACAGGATTATTATATGCTTATCTACACCCACTGTTGGGAGCTGATGAACTCGGTGGGTAGTCATGGCAGCTCGTCACTGCCATTTGTGATGAAGGTGATGGTCTGTCATTTTGTGAGTGACTCTCATGAGGTTATGACTGCACTCATTGTCGTGTTACCTTTAATTGTTGTTGTGGAGATTTCTCTGCAACTTCATCAAGCATGTCAGCATTCAAGATTTGATGTGGTACAAGAGCTTGAGAGCATAGAATTGGAGGAGCGTGCATACTGTGGGATTCTGCACTTCAATAGACTGACTTTGTAGGTTTTTATGATGTTTGTTGCCTTCTGATTTTTTGAAGCAATTGCATTAGGATTTTTGCTCTCCAGGACCAATATAAGAGCTTGAAATTTGGAGAAGAAATATATGAGGGATTCAATATGGACTTTGATCAGTCTTGTGTGCTGTGCAGCTATGGACATGACAGATGTTGTTCCAACTGGTTCAGAGTTAGACTTATTAGTCTCAAAGAAGAAGAGGAAAAAGAAAGCATCTGCAAGTGTCAGCAAGTCGCTTCAAATCCAAGGGTAATACTCCTTGATCATCCATCCTCTTCTCCCTCTCCCCTTTGTGGGAAGTGCTGTTGTCTGTGTGCTCAAAACATTTCTAAATTACTTTGTGGCAGTTGATGCTGATGCCATTCCATGTGCATTTCCAGGATCACAAAGAAGGGACCACAAAAAAGAAGGGCAGCTAAGCTACGGAAGGAGAAGTCCATAGAGAGAGCACTACTGAATATGGATAAGCAGCATGAGAAAGTCCAGCGAAGTGAATTCAAAACCGAGCGAGTACAGTCACTCAAGAACTTGTATTAGCATAAAATGCAGTGATTGCATTTTAAGCATTAGTTCACATTTTGTGGTCTAGTTTTGTTCATAGTGCTGGAATTATAGCTATTTTGCATTTGTTGGTTCTGGTTTATTGCAATGTGAAAAGTGGAAAGGGGTTAAACAGATGGAAGCAGTTTACATGGCTGAAATGCAACGCAGAAGAAAACCTTCTTGAGGAATTTTTTTTTAGGTTTTCCTTATCCATATCAGTGATGCAATGCATGAAGACTTCAAAGAGCAAGTTGATGATCTTTGATCAGTCAAACATTATGCTGAGAATGCTGTCACAACCATGGAAGTACATGAGTGGCCAGTATAGAGCATGTGCACTCTAGCAATTCACCAAGAACCACTTTTGCTGCAGTCTTGTGAAATAACATGGCGTGGGTTGTGCAAATGCTTTGTTTCTCACATGCTACTTTGGGAAGTCACTTTGCCTTTCATCTACACAATTAGAATCTTCAACAGATTTATGAACAGTAATGGAAGACATTGAGTATGTTATAGAACCAAATCCACAGTTCCAGGTGTATTTTAAAACTCCAAACTGGGGGCCGTATATCTTTGATTGTTTAGATGCATGATGCTCTGATCAATGAGGTCATGCATAGATCCAATTTTTTTTGTACCATGAAGAGAAATTGCTTTTCATGATTGCATGGCAATAGAGCAAGCTTTTGCAGCAATGGGGCATTTCAGCAACTCAAGCTAATTGAGTACTTGGTTTTGGCAGCAGCTCCTTGGACAAGAATAAATAGGGATACAAAAAGATCTGATATACATCAGCAGGTTATTTACCATGAACACTAAACAATAGTTTCAGTTTGTTTTTTTGTATTATTTTGACTTGAATCTCTTTTGTGTTTCTGACTTTCAGCAATACAACCTCAAAATAAATTCAGAGAAGAAAAGTTCAGACGTGTTGAAAGACTGAGCGATAGAATGGTGTATAGGGGAGCTATGTCCCTCAGCATTGTCACTCTTATTATACAAGGAATCCTTATTGCCAGGCCCAGCTCAACCAGACAAAAAAGACTAAGCACAACACTTCTCCTAGGTGAACCTTGTCACTCCTAAGTGAACCTCATCATCACTACTACTATTACTACTACAAAGGGCATGTTCAACCAGTTGGTTTTATTTCTTACCTTGAGTTCTTTCAGAATCTCGAATGTCCTGTCCTGTTTGACACACCATGATTCTACAGCAACCTTCTTGTACCCAAAGAAAAAACACCTAGGTTGGCACTTCCATACAAAAATTTAATATTGCAGATACAAACTCCTTTGGGTCCTGGAGAAAGAAACCACATCTCAAGAAACCAGCAACAGATATTGCTATTCAGTTAAAGTGCAACCTGAGGATTGAGATTGTGGCCTAAAACCTTAAACCCTAAACTGTGTTCTTGCCCAAGTTTTGAAGGCAGAATTGAAAAATGACTCACTGAGAACAGCAGAGGAGAAGAAAAAGGCAGCACAAAAAATAACATAAACGCTGTACTATACACCGCCCACTTATCTAAGGGGCAACTGAGGATTAACACCTGATGGTGGTTTCACCTGTTTTATGTGTTTGACCTCAAGTCGCTCATTTCACTCTGAGGCGTACCAGGGAGGCTCTGGTGACTCCTGTTGCCTGTCTGGTTGAGCGTGCGTGTTTGCAATTGAACCTGAGCTGGAGATTGTGGCACTGTTGTCTGGAAGCCTTGTTGAGAGAGCTGGTTGAAGTTGGATGATGGCTGACCCCCACCATGCACTGGTGGTGAGATTTGACTCAAACCAGCCTGTCCTTGAAGCTGTGATTGCATCTGCATGCGATTTTGCTGCATCTGTATTTGGTTTCCAGAAAGTGGAGAGGGGCTGCCAGAAAGTAAACCTGGAGAAGTGCGTCCCTGTAACTGCGAAAGTGCCTGTGCACTAAGCTGCTGCAGATGTGGCTGAGTCAGAGAAGTGTTGCTGGCATGTGCCGATGGCAGACTTCCCGCCAAGTGAGGTGACGCAGGTGGTTGCATCACCTGGTTGTTGAATGCCTGCCCTCCCTGCACAAACCCATAGTTACGAGCTTCTACTTCACCTTGAAGCTGTGACTGTAACTGATTGGAGAGCTGTGCAAAATTTGCCATAGATGGCTCTTGTTGGACCTGCAGGACACCTGCAGGCTGGAATTGATTTAGAAGGTGGCCTTGCACTTGAGGTGCAGCCTGTTGCCCAGTTGCAGCGAGACCTTGCAAATGGGGATGGATGCGAGAAAGTTGCCCAGGTTGGTGCACAGAAGACACCTGGGAAGGATGTGAGGAGCCTTGCGTCAGATGGTTGATCATCTGTGTAAGTGATGGTTGTGTTGGTGAGTTTAACAGCAGGCCTTCCTGCTGTAGCTTCCGAGCACTTGGGAACCTTGCCAAGCTATCTGTTGTGCACCACCAGTCAGATAAGAATATCACATCAGAGTCAATGATGGAGCAAACCGGTGATCAAAGAGCCTAAGAACCTCAGGATTCAGCACACTTTGGGGGCAGGATTTTGCCAACTGTATTGCCCTGCGCATAAATGTTGAGGATGTAGACCTCCAATAAGGAAGCAGCAGAATGAAACTGTCAAGCACTGAATTCCCATTGTTTTGGGTCTTCTGAGTACTTTAGAAGATAACTAAGAGAAATCTGCAAATGCTACAGGTTATAAGGAGTGACACAGTTACTTCAAACTGACCAGTTGACTGAGGAATTAGTACACTAGCCAAGTCACATTCACCTACAAAGGGATGCCATGCATGGGCTCTGCATGGAGTATGAATCTCAACTACTGCTGCAGCAAAATATCTAGAATTGGAAGGCAGCAATGATACATACCTATTGGTCCAAGACCAGTTTTCCTGTCAAAAGAGATAAGGTCTTTCATGCTATTCACCACTTCTGAAATCTGCAAAACAAATGCTTGTCTGGGTAATGTTGCACTTTTATCTTCACCAAACAAAACAAATAAAGAAGATGCACAAAATCCCACAGCATCAGTTCAGTTCAGTGTAGCACCTGCAAACAGCGCACATAACGCTTGGAGAAACCAAGGTCATTGACCATTGGTGCATCTAGCTTGACTGCAAGCTGTCTGGCTGTTGATGTAAAACTGCACCAACAAAGCTCCTTCCTTTCAGTTCTTATCTACTTTTGCTTCTCTTCAAGCAGTGCATGTAGTATGTGCCTCTTAGAGGAAGACATGGAACAAGAAGTATCAGAGATAATAGATAGTATGTTTGTAATGCTGGAGTTTTGAAGATTGTAGGTGCATACGCATTGCAGTGTTTTGTTAAATTATCCATGCTCTTGTCAAAGTCTTCTTGTTCAGCTTCCATCACAAGTCTTGTTAATTGTTGCGCCTGTTGTGCCACCAGTCAACCCCAAAACCAAATCACTTCAACAATAGCAAGATCAAATTCAAACACAAGGAGCTCCACTTATCACAAAAACACTGTAGACTCTATCCATATCAAGACTTTCTTCCAAAGCCCACAAGGGACGCATTGCAATGACACAATGGAGGGAATGATCTCCTTGAACAGTGTTGGGTGTACTTGGACGGTTACAAACCTGTTCCGAAAGATTTCTGGAGGGAACCACCTCTTCATGATTCTTTGTACAGAACTCCCAAGCCTGAATCTGTTATACAAGAGAAAATTCAACTTCAGGACATGAGGGGCTTTCTCCTAACCCACTCCAATCTCTGTTCAAACCTCTTGGGCAAAGTTCCTAGTCTTGCCATTTCAGTTGTGTGCATCATTGTGTTCCTCAATATATAACTCTGACTCTCAAAGGGCTAACAACATATAGCCAGAGCAGCACATGAAACCACATCAACGAGATTGAGGAGAAAACTCCACAACAACACTTTGAAGTTAGCACAAAGACAATTATGGTCATAACCTTCTGAGAGTCACTCAAAACATGTACCTTCATTATGAATAGCAGTAACGAGCTGCCATGACTTCCCACTGACTTCATCTGCTTCCAAACAGCTAACAACATACAGCCAGATTGGAATGCAGAAGCCAGTGTGAATAATTACTGACCTTGAAAGATGGGCTGAATGTAACACGCAGTTTTCCATATCGAACCACCTGTCAGAATTGCAGAAAGAAATAGTAGGAATGTCAACACATTTGTCCCAAATTTCCCCTAAACCCTAAACCCTAAACACTTTCAGAAATTTGTTTCTGCTCAACCCACCTCTCTGAAGACACAGAAAAGAAGCATCTGACAAGAAAATTACCCTTAGGTCTCGAAAAACTGACTCATGCACTGCATCAGCATATTCCAAAACCATCCTTCCAGAGGGAAGAACATACTTCCTGTCAACAACCATTCATGCCTGGCTCAGTTTTTGGTCCATTAAGCTTGCAATCTCTACAATACATACAATTCCATTCCAAAGCCTCCAATAGCATCAAATGCCCTACCATCTTACCGCTCTCATACCATTAACTTACCCCCCTAGCTCACTGCTGCTACAAAGCATCTCCCAACCCCCTCATTGGAACTGAATTGTGTGAGGGGAAACCCAACAAACTATGCTACGAAAAAAAACTCTCAAGACTTATGAATGCACATATCTGCTTGCCATTAGAAAGGGATGGACAGGAGATTGGAGAAAACTTACTCCTGGGGAAGGTCCAAAAAAAGAAGTTCATCCTGCAGTCCACTATCGTACTTGATCTTGAAAAGCCGGGGTAGCACATCTGTACTTGACTCTGTTCAATATACAAAAATATCAGATGATGGAAACAAGTAGAAACATGGAGGGCTTAAGGAAGAGCACAAGAATGACAGGAGGAATTCAGCAAGCATAAGAATGAATGCCCACATACCAAAGCCTCGACCTGGTTGCACGCCACAGAGATTGCAGAACCAGAACTCCTGCAGTAATGTTCCACCATTGAGACTTAGGTGCATAAACTTGAATATTTAACACTTGAAAATTGTCATTTTGGGTGTCAAATGTCTGAAACAAAGAGCTGGAATCTGGAGTTTGTCCAACTTCATACAAGATGTTTACAGAAATCAAGGATCCAGGACAACCTACCATTGGAAAGAGACCCTGGGCATGGCGACCAACAGGAGATGTGCTGTAGCTGCTCAGGCACCAGCGCTTCAATGCTCCTGGTTCAAAAAAATCATGCACCAAGTTCATCCAAAAAGAAATGCTGTTGTCCTGCACCATCCACCAAAACATGCATTATACAACTGCCTCCTTCACTCAGAATCTTCACCACCATTAAAGTTTCCTCCATGAAGTTTGCAGGACTTTGCAAGACAGTGTCTAACTAGGAGATATAATGGAACGGTTGGGAGTTGCTTACAAGTTGGTTTCTTTGTTGTTGGATGTAGCGCATAATGACATGATTGCATTTTGAAGCAAGCATTGTTGACATGGGGGTCCGAAACACATCATCTGCTGTGCCTCCTGACATGTCCCCAGTCCCTGAACCAGGAGCATGCAGAAGTTGCCGACCTCCAAGCTTAAGCCCTTGCAATAGTTGGTTTTGAAGCCGGGGTTGCATCTGAGCAAGCATTTGCTGGGCTGCTCCAGTCAACTGCAAACCATTTGCCATCTGGTGAAAGCCATTCATAGGCACTCACATATTACAGTTCTTGCATGGAAGAGATAGAAGATTCCTAATTTAAACAGGACAGACAGTACAAGTGCAAACTGGCAAAGTATGACATCACAAACTTGTAGAACAGTTCCTTTATAGAACAGTTCTTCCAAACTGACCTGAAATGCTTGAGCTTGACCAGGCTGATATGACTGTTGCTGACCCGTATGGTACATAAGTTGCTGTGATCCCACCCCTGCCTGCTGTGCTTGTTGTGCTTGAATTCTGGCTGCCTGGTTAGCCACTGCTTGCTGTAATGCAGCATGCTGATTTGTTGCTTGTGCCTGTGCATGCGCTTGTGACAAGGCTTGTGCCTGTGCTTGAGCCTGGGCAGCTTGAACTTGTGCTTGAGCTACCTGCACAATGACAACAAGTTCAAAATGAACTTGATGAACAAGGTGATGAAACAACAGCCCATTCTAGCTGCCCACAAATTGTATGCTACACAGGCTCTGAACTCCCAATGATCCCAATCAAAAGGCAACACCTTCTCAGAGCTAAAACCAGAGCATTGATTGCCAACTCTCCCCCCCCACCCCACCCCCCACCACCACCAAGGAGCATCTTGGTTAATACATACAAGACTTTCTCCCCCAAAAACTATAAGTTGATTTTGCAACACTTGTCTCATCTAGCAGGTGTCTAGAGCATTGCACCCAATAGCTTTCTTGTATAGAAGCATTAAATTGAACCTGGTAAGATGACATTTGGGTAGGACTCTGCATTTGCAGAAGGGATTGTTGAGAGGTTGAGTGTGCCTGGAAGGGTGCAAGATGGTTAGCACCCATCTGCCCTGAAAATCCAGACTGCTGTCCAGCCATGAGTGGAGACTGAAGGTTTGTTGGAGAATTTGCTGTTGGCATCTGCATTCCCTGATTCTGAAGCTGGGAAGCAGTCCCTTGCTGCCCTGAATATGGGTTTGGTTGCAACTGTTGTGTCCCTTGAAAATCTGTGTGCAAGTGATTTGACACTTGTTGTCCCTGTTCAAATGTCGATAGATATGATGACTGAGGATTGCCAAAGTCCTCTCCTTGAAAACCCGCTGCTTGACCCATCCCCCCTGAATGCCCTTCCAGTGGTCCAAGATTGCTGGATTTGAGATCACTATTTAATACAGAGCCACTTGTTGCTGCCTCATCAAAGACAGATTGCTGGGTGGTTGTTATTGCTCCAGGAAAGCTGGGTTCTTGGCACTCTGTATCTTGCAACATTCTCATAGGTGCCGCTTGAGTTAGTGAATCCTGTATCATGTACTCTGCCTTCAGTCCTTCTAACGCAGTGTATTCTGACTTTTCAGCTTTCACAGCTGACATTTGCAGTTTCCCAACCACAGAGCCCTCTGTTGCCTGCTGCTCTTCCTTTGGCTTTTGCATGGCAAGGTGCTGTGAGACAGTCACTCCCCTTGGGGCCCCAGATTGGAAAGACTGCAATTGTTGAGCTCCCCCTTGCAAAGCTGCAGTTTGTTGGCCACTCAACAATCTTTGATATCGGTTGCTACCCATTCTTCCCATGATGGCTTCTTGGCCAACCTGTGAGCTTGCTGGCAACCGTCCTGTCTCGTAGACAAACTGTTGCTTTGAGGACTGGAAGGTTGCATGAGAGGATGCCACTTGGTCTTGTGAGCTTTGGAAACCTTGTTGCTGCTGCTGCTGCTGACCACCAGGAACCCCAGGCCTTGCATTATTTGTTGTTCCTGACCACTCATCTGCTGGCAACAAAACACCATTCTGCATGCCCTTTGGCGGCATAGTCTGAGACTGCGAAAGAGGGATTAGTGTTGCAGATCCCACACTGTGCCCAAATGAATTCTGGGAACCCGTGTCGAAAAAAGAGGAGGCAAATTCTGTTGTGATATTCGAAGAGAATGAAGGGTTAAGACTGGTCAGATCAACTGATGTGGATGGACTGGAGCTGGAACATGGTGGCAGTGTTGTTGTGCCAACATGCTGCCGAATCTCCATTGCTGCAGGGCCATTATACCTTGCCATCTTTCTACACCACAACTCTCACCTGCTGAACAAAACCCTCTGAATATATGACTTGAACTTGTGACAAGTATGAGCTCTTCATACTACAGCACAGAGTTGAGATTGAATCCTCCTCTGAACTGCACTTGCTTCTCTCTGTAACCAAACCTGCCTTTGAAAAAACACCACTTTAATGTTCCTTGTCTTTGCCTTCTCTCCCATAACAACCCAAACACTTTAGCTGAGGACGACACAGTCAGATATCATATACAACATATTGTCCAAGATACAGTTTTGGCAAAGGGAGGAACTCGAAGATGTTCTTCCTTGCTCTATCTAGATAATGCACAAATGTCCTGTCCAGTGAGAACAAATGGTCTGAAAACAATCACCCTTCATTGATACTGATGGAGAATCACGACAAAAACACACAAGTCTTGCTGTAGAATCCCTTTCATGAGGAGACACCTTCAGCTTCATTGCTGATGAAGCACTATAATGATCCTAGTCCTGAAATGATGTTGCCGTTCCTCTTCAGCTGCTAAGGGTATTTCTGCTGCTTCATCTTCCTTGAATTCAGTGGCCATCCACCACCCCCCTGTGGTGACAATCTCTTGCCTCCTCCCAGGCTGCTGTAATTTTTGCTGTTGCTGCCAAGCCTTGCTTTCTGTGTCAACATATCATGAGCATCATCGTCATCATCATCACACAGCTTTGCATCCAGAAACCTTCAAACTGTGAGGAGGAGCATCATCATCACATAGTTTTGCATCCAAAAAGAAACCTTCAAACCACACCCCACTAAAAAAAACCACTGTAATGATGATCAGGACTGTCAACACCCTTGTTGAAATTCCCTCCCTGAAACCCACTCAAAGAAAGACTGCTGAAGAGCTGCTGGTGCGTTGCAACAGAAGGTTCCTCAGACCAACAAAACAAAGACATATCTTTCCTTCCTTCCTTCTCAGTTTCTTCTTGAGGCTTTCAGATGAACTACTTCCATCCTTCCTTCCCCAGGATTGGACTAAGAAGAATTGTCTCTTTTGTGTGTTCGCTGCACTGAGAGCACAACAAGATTTCAGCAGCCTCTCTCCAATTTGCAGCTCACAAACAAGCTTACAAAAACGTCAGATCCTTGGCTGCTGCTGCATCCGCTGCTGCTACCACAACAACAACAACAAAAGCAGCGCAGAAATCATGGTGAAAGCAAGTAAGTACCTTAATCCTGGAAGTCCGAGAAACGGAAAGCTCCTCCCTCGACCATCACAAGACCTCAATCCCTCTCTTCTGTGGCCGGTGTTGGCTCACTGATCTCACGCAAGGAAGTCGAGCTCAAGTAGGGTAGGAGAGAGTGCACATTCGCCGCCTCTTCTTCTTCTTCTACGGCTGCTCCTGCCGCTTGCACTCCACCATAGCCACTTCGTCAACAGCTTAACCAAGCTCTCGACCCATCTTCTGCTTCTTCTCTCTTTCTGTGACTTCTCTTGCCCGCTCCTATACCGCTTGTTTGACGCCGCGCACCTTTTGACTGCTTTCTCAGCGAGTGTGTTCTTTTAGGGCAGAAAAGCGGATCTCAGGAATCAAGCTTCCGATGATCGTGAAAAAAGATGAAGATGATGCTTGCGTATTATTTGTAAAGAAGACGATGTTTGCGTATTGCTTGCGACGGACAAGAAGTTTCTTGTTTGTGAATTAGATGCTTGCGTATTGTTTGTGGTGAAGATGTTTTGCACATTGCGTGCGAAGACATGTTCGAGTATTGCTTGAGAAGAAGACGATGTTTGCCCATTGCTTGTGCAGATGAATTCCATGTTTGATTATCGTTTGTGAACAAGAAGTTTGCATGCTGCTTGCAAAGGTGTTTTGAGCATTGTTTGTGAAGAAGACGTTTGTGCATTGTTTGTGGAGAAGAGCATGCTTGCATATAGTTTGTGAAGAAGATGATGACATAGACACAGAGAGTTTTCACACTTGTCTCGCTGTTTCTCTCTCCTCCATCACCTGTCCGTATGTCTTTTTGTGTGTATGTTCACCATAATACTTACTCTGTGATGCTTTTTCTTCTTGCTACTACAGATTCTCGGGTGTTTCAGAAAAGTTGCTTTTGAAATCTTTCAGATGAATGCAAGGGAAAGGGACAGAGCAAAGCGTTGGTTGTCATTCAGCAAGTCCTTTTGAAGATGGTAGGTGCACACCTTCCTTGAAAAGTAAGTGACTGTTGTTTGTGACAAATCTGTTGCATATTCCACTGCAATAGGAAGTAGAAGAAGCTCAAACAACATTGCTATGAACAAGAAAAACCCACCACTGCACTTGAGGGTCCATTGAGAAGAAGACAAAAGCAGCAGCAGCCACCAACAAATCCTTGCAAGAACAAAAGACAAGCAATCCTCAAATTGGTGGCAGCAGCATTTGGCATTCTCTGACCTATCATTTGTTGCTCCTCTCTCAACTATCTTTCCAATGAGCTTTTTACATGCGGTGATAGTCACCACACACACACCCACAGATTCATTCTTTGAGATACAGTTGCAGTAGTGGTAGATTGAGTACCAGGAGATGTAATTATGCAGGAATCATGCCTTGTTCTTGGAAAAAAAAGCCCTGCCCTTCTTCTCAGTCCATGGTGCCATTGCAGCCACCACCACAGGTGCTGCTAACTTCCAAAGGGGTGTTGTTGTGTTCAGTCTGCCATCAAGCAAAAGTGTCCTCCTGACAACCTATCTGGAACTTCTTCCAACTCATGATGGAATCAGGATTACCTTGCAAATTTCTACAACAGAAAAAATCCAATTTCAGCTGATCAGCCATGCATTCTCATGTCCATCAAATGTGGCTCCAAAAGTGCCTTTGCTCACCTGCCACAAACTCACAGAAAGTGGTGAAAACAGAACACAACTTCAGAGGTAAACCTCCCCAAGGACTGACTATCAATGTTCACAAAGCTCGGACATGAGAAGGAATATATCACTTGATTTGAGTCAAAGTTATTGTGCAAAAAAATCCATCAATCTTCATATAGAAAATGCAATGAGATCAAAAGCTGTGAAGGTGGGATGGGACATATTGACTACAACAACACAAGCTGAATGAATACAAAACATCTGTATCCTCAATAGAAACCACAGTTGTTCCTCCTCGAGCCTCTACAATATCTGGACAAGAAACCAACACCTGAAGATCTGACCTGGTGCAAGTTTTCTGGAATATCATCTCCTGAGTCCTTCGCCCAATATGCTAGCTAGATCCTTTGTGCGCACTCAACCAGAACTTTGCCACCAGTCGCTGAAAATTGTCCAATAGTTCAGAGACAACTGCGCCTTTCACCAAACTCTTCACATCCTCAGACAAAACAAGCGCGGAACTACACACAATGAAATACCTACTCAAACCTGACAAAACACTCGCTCAAGACGCGCGCGCGCGCGCACAGATACAAATACGCACGTTTGAGGAGCGGAGCTCCAAACCCTAATTTTGTCCCATATGTTCCCAGCGCTCCCATTGCAATTGCCAGAATTCTCAACAAAGTTCCCAAAAGTGCCCAATTTGTGAAAAGAAAGTAGGGGATGGATCTCAACTTTCGAGTGTTTTTATTTGATTTGATTTTAGTTTTATTTTGTGACTTCACTTAATTTTGCAATCTTCTAGTGTTTCAAAGTAGCACATTATCTTTAATTAGATATAATATATTATAATCCATTATATTACATCTTGTATTATTGTATATAATATTATACTGTATGCTTGATAACATTTCAAATTTTCATTATTTTTTATTTTTTATTTTTTATTTGAATTTGATTTATTTTCTAATCTTCTAGTGTTTTTAAATAGCCCATTAGCTTTACCATATTATATTGTAGGGGAGGTTCCCATACGAGTGGGTTCTGCTGAGGGAGGGTCACACGAGGGCAGTAGCCTGAGTGTGTTCCCAACCGATGGAGAACACATGAGTATGGGAACCTCCATGTACGTAGTTAAAAAAGATAAAATCTCTTCTTTTTCTTTCCTCCGTTTTTTCCTTCTTGTTTTTTTCTGAATTTTCGTGATCTGTCCCTTTCCTCCTTGTGTTTTTGGATTTTCCTGATCCATCCCATCAAGAAATCTTTTCATGGGAACATGGGAACATAGAAATATAGTGGGATCTCCCTCACCACATAACTCCCTAGGGATGTTCTGCTGGGGGAGATCCCCCAAAATACAAAGAGAAATAAAAAGAAAGGTTTTTATTGGGTTGCATCACTCCTCTATGGTTATGCTTATGGGGTTATAACTTATGATATTGATTAATGCATTTGGAACTAGTTTTGATGCAAATATTCATAAGACTCGTAGTGATCGAAACTTGAGAGGAAGCAACACATTATATTCATCATAGGTGATAGTGGTATTGATTGATCCATTTTAATGATCGTTTTAATGATTTCCTAACATATTTCAATTCGATGGGGGAACAATAGTCAACTTGCGGTTTTGTTTGCTTCAATGTTACACAACTTGACATTTGACATCTATCGCAATTATAAAAAACATCTCCACTAAGAACAATATAATGATTTACACACAATAGTTTGGACGAAATATAACATATAAATAGTATGAAGTTTGGATTTGTAAATATGTGCATGATAATGTGATCTTTAAAAGGGCCAATAAGAGAAAATGTTTGCTTTTGATTGACAAACCATAATGATTGGCCCAAGTGATGGCGTTTGAATTGTCTCACTTTATATTGTCCAATTTTTCTTGTTTAGGGGTGATGATGGGGAAGCTATTAACATTTGTTGTATGTGATAAACATTATTGATATAAGTCCAAATGGGGGGGTGTGGGTGAAGATGCTCTTTGCTTGCTATTCTCTTGAATGAAACTTTGTATGTGTTTGGCACATGTGAGGATTTTGACCAACACAAAATCATGGAATATTTCCTCAAGCTCATCATGAAGTTCAACAAAGATAATTTGCAAGGATAAGAACACAATTGGTGAGCTTTGGTGGGGGAAGCCCAAGCATGGTAAGAGCATCTTCATCCATAATTGGTGTTAGGCATTCATCGACAAATCTCACAACCCAGATGGTTGGCTTATTGTTTCTCATGCCCCACCCATGAACATGAAATTGAGATTGTAAAAGGTGGGAGACAATGAACAGCAAAGCAAACCACCCAGATTAATCAATCAATGCAGCCAATCAATAGTAGGTGTTAGATTGTGCAGTGACATTTGCCAACCCTAGCATCATGTGCACAAATGCTGGCACAAAGTCATTTTATTGCCCCAAACCAGCATAATATTTGTTGTTCTTCATCCGAAAGCTCTTGTGGACTGCGCCTGGTGGGGACAGTCTAAGGGAGCTACTATCAGCAACCAACACTTGTCTGAGCAAAGAAGATTGAGTCACTCTTTTGATAATGACTAGTTAATTTTTCTAAAGCTCTGACATGTGCCCACTTTGAAGAGCTCAAGCATGATTTTGTTTCTGAAGACTATGGGGCCTGTGGAAGAAGCAATGGATGACAACAACATGCTGTACACAAAACCTTGAGAGTTCCATGGTTGTTGTTGTGAGAACTTATCCATGGATGTGCCATGCAGCTCATTTGTCATAATCAAGAATTTTGCCACAGCAACAGGGAACATCATTAAGTCGCTATGAACACAGGTGCAAACCCCAGTTTAATTGCAGACAGTGTGCTAATATTGACTCAAACAAGAATAGAACAGCCAAGACTGTATCAGTGTGAGCTAAAACCCACTTCAGAAAATTCTTACCTCAAATACTAGCAAAATTGATTGTCTAAACACAGTGCATGCACCCCTTGCAGTATTCTTGGAAGTCCTGGTCCCACAAGGCATCTGACAACATGATACTATGGTTTATAACCCTGTGGTTATCACCAAGGGTTTTCAAGGGTTTGTCTTGCACAATACCTAAATGGTGCATCCACAGCATCATGCTTCAATCCAGAAGCACAATTATGTGGAGCTCATGAAAGGAAGCACACTTTCTGAATCACCAGTAACTAGTTCTTTGACATTTCCAAAGTCCACTTTGTTGAGCCGAATCCCTCCAAGCATATGCTCAGGAAGTTCCTCTGCCTTGTTTGCCTACAACTTAAAATACATAAGACTCTTTGTCCATCCAAGGGTTCTTCATTTAGCATACCAAGTAAAAAACATCTCACACAAAATCCAAATTTAATGCCCAAGCTGGATACTGATACTGATCTTATGAACTGCAGACAAATCTCCACAATAGCAATTTCAAGGTAGCAAGTCAATGAGTGCAGTCATAACCTTATGAGATTCACTCACAAAGTGTCAGACCATCACCTTCCTCACAACAGCAGTGACAAGCTGCCACATGTGACTATCCACTGACTTCATCACTTCTGAGCATGGGTATGACAAATATACAATATTTATAGGCAAACCATTATACAAAATCTGCATCCTGAGTTTGTGTCACATTTCCAGAAATGCAACAGGAACACATAGTCATGGTGTTGGCTAAGAGACATAGCTAATTAAAAAAAGTTAATAGTATTCTCATTCAAGCTGCAAAAAGCTTGAGAGGGCCAGCTTGATTTCATTTTAGCTTGTCCCTATACATGCAAGCATCTAAACCAATGGCATAGAGGTGCCTACATGGCCATACTACTTACTCAGTATGGCCATGTAGAAGTAAGAACTACAAAGAGGGACATCATGGTACCTGAATAGTGAAACCAAAATCAACAGTACAGTCCTTAAAACGCTCCCGAAACATGTCAAATCCCTTTCGTGCCAAATAACTAAAGCGGTGCATATCAATATCAATTTCAAAATAGTTACCACCCTACACCCATCCACAACAAACTCAACCCTCTGACATACCCAATATTTTAGGCTAATGTAAAGCACAACTTTCAGAAAAATCCTTCACTCCCTCTTCCCTTTTTAGCATCTCAAACAAGAACATAACAACTTCATCCTCAGGTTGTGCATAGTGCATACTCACTCGGTAAAATTCATGTTGTGGGCGTGAGAGAACAGGCTTCTCATTGTATGAAGCAACAAGATTCTCTTCTGCCACACTCAATCGCACATCACTGGGATTTACCAAGTGGAGTATCACTTTAAGTCGGTCCCTAAATGGAGTAGTAGAAGTCATGGCAAAGCTCTTCACTTTATCTACATCATCCTCTATAAATCTCTGCATAAATATGCAGTCAAACAAATAGTCAAGGCAAAGACTTTGAGGTAATGACTAAAAAATATTCATTAACACCCATTTTTCTTCTCAAGTATTGAACCATATGAAAGACTAATAGGCATGCAGTGTTACTCACTTCAGCTTCAAAACAGGTGAACAATCTGATCAAGGGTTCACAAGCTAACCCAACAAAAGATAACCTTTAAAGCATCAAGAAATCTCCATACTTCAAATTTTAGTCAACCTGAAAAGTAACTGTAAATGGCCTCAGGGTAAAGAGATTCCAAGAATAAACAATGAAAGACCTCACATAAAACTCCAGGAATAAGAAAAGAGAACACCCACAAATCAAAGAACAAATGTGCAGTATGGACAATAGCAGCAATCTCCCAAAACACCTTAAGCAATTTGTACGGACTATCTACCATAACTTCTCTCCTTTTTCATCAGCTCTCAACAGCAGGTAAAGACCAATGTCAATTACCAACCCATGTTCTGGGTTTCTGGCACATCTCTAGAAATAAAACTGGGACTTGGCTGAGAATGTTGGCAAGTGCACCACAAACTAAACAACAGAGAAGAAAAATCATTAAAAAGAAAGGGCAGAAGAGGAAGAAGAAAGAATAAAAGCTGAGAAAAATTACTTGTAAAGTCTTCCAGAAAAAGAGCGAATTCCAAAAACAAGTGAATTCTGAAACTTGACAGGCATATCATTGTAGAAGGTGTCACATCAGAGGCTAATCTTACATGGGATCAAAATAACCATCTGAAAAGAGAAGAGCGAGGAAAAATGAGATAATATAGATCTGACCTTCAGAAGTGCACTGAGGTATGGAGGGATCTCTTTTTCAAGCGCCTCAGTAAGTTTGAAATATAGCACAAGATTCAAACCATCCCCATCAATCTCTGGCAATAATACTGCTGGTGAGTACAATGGCAACTGTACCAACATCCCCAATCCACCCCAAATTTGGATTCAAGCCTAACTTGGTGTATTCTTTGAGGTGGATGCATGTACCAAATATGTCTACTCATGTGTTTGACACATGCAAGGGCTTCATCTTTTTAGACCCTTCAGTTCCATGCTTTTGGGTTCATAAAACATGGAATGGAATAGTTCAGCTTTTTATAAAAGAGGTCATTGAGAGAAGTTTTAGAGCTGAAGTCTATTTCCAGCCCCTTGAGACATCTGATGAGAAAGAATGCAGCCCTACCAAGAGTTAGAAATCACCAAAGAGCTGATTGAAAAAGTCAAATCTATCTTCATTCAAGTTATTACACTAGTGAAGCCTGTGAGATCAAATTTCAATTGGTTTAAACTTCCCCTTTGGCAACCAACTCTGACCAAAAGCATTCAGAGAAATCTTCAGAAATGGTACCAGTTTGGGTCATGTATCAGAAACAGATTGCATACTACTGAAAGGTACCAATTAACTGTACTTGTATGGATCAGCTTCAGATACCTGTAAATTCATAATCAATAGATTTGGAATGCTATCTGGTCGCTTTGCCAACCCTTGGAATGGAAGTTCTACAAACTGTGCAACGTGATCAATTTTCTTTGAGGACAAAAATAGGTCAGCACCACATGGTTCAAAGATAGCAAGATCTGGAGCTGGAACCTTCTTCCTGTCCCTGCAGCTCCCAATGGAGACAATATAAGCAACAGCACAAGTGTCAGCTCTCCACTGTAGAATCTTAGTCCTAAGAACCAAGATTTTTCATAATCATCATCACATCTTTTACCGTACCGAAGTTGGCAGGTTATCAGGAGAATGGGAGTTATTGCAGAAGGATTTAAGTTAGTTCTCTGGTTCCCATAGAAGAACCCAGACTCCAAAAGAGTAATGGACAAGAAGCATATCAACTCTTTGTTGTTACTTATGGTGACAGCATGGGGAATGAAATTGCTTATACAGTTTACCTTAGAAAACTTTCAGCCCGAAGTGAAAAAACTGAGGGACTAACAAAAGACCAGCATCCATCCACAGGTTTTTCACTGGAGCAGCGAGGGATCTGTGTACCACCAATAGGTCTCTCAACCAAGAATTCCGAATGAGTTGTTACCCCTATCCACTGTCCACATCACAAAAGCACAGTAGATATCATTAGCACTTCCCTGCAACACTAATTCATCATGCAATGCCAATAGACAGTTCCCATATGGATTGTCTCTTCAAATGCTTCTGGTTCAATGTCCTAGCAGAAGAAGTATCTGAACAGGAGTCTAGTAACTGGTTTCTTCCCTTCAATTTGGCTTTAGCCAAATGAGGCATGCAGAACCAGTTGGATATGAATCTATAGTCATCAAGATCTTCAGATATATTCTGAAGAGACAACAACACACTAGAACTTCCATGTCTCATGCAGGCTTTTGTCTCCTCTTTACCTATATAAGGAACACCTTAAGAGTCAACTTCATCCTCTGCTCAAAATAATGCTTAAACCCTGTTCTCCACCAGTCCTCTCCTCTCTGGAATACCAGCAGTAGCCAAAGGTCTCCAACAAGCAGCTATGTTTCACCCACTGGAGAGCATCAAGACTGTCAAGAAAAAAGGCATGTGCCCATTGCTTGAAGGAATTACAATCATGGGCCTATTCCCTTCCAAAGCAGGAACTTGAGAGTTCTGAGTGCACATCTCATTCTGGAATGTAAAGAAGGCTGTAAGAAGATCCAAAAGTCATTCTGATGACAACCCATAAATAAGATGTGCACCCACTCTCTTACTAGCTTCCTTGTCCAGTGAAACCTGCAATCTACCCCCCACCTTCCCACTCCAGTATTGTAGGACAACTCCACTCCCTTTTCCAATCACTGCTATCATAAAATGTGTCCCACATTATTTCCTATCTTGCTGAAAAGCTTCCCCAAAGGTTTTGTGTGCAATACACTGAAATAACACCAGGGTTCTCAAGACTCACAGAGAAGCCAACCTTGTTTCAGTACTCTGTGAATTGGGAATGTTTCAGGAAAACAAATACAAAGATCTAAGAGTTCAGATATTGCATACAACGGCTCTAATTAGCAAACTGTTTTGAGTCTTCTATTTATTGTGCAAGATCTTCTGTACCAAAGGGTAGTTAGTAGTAAGGAAATCCTGTATTCCTTCTTGGCATATAAGAACTCTCTGTGATGAGTATGCAAGTGACATCAATACTCCCTATTGATTGTCATATGTATATGTGGAATATATGCTGATAGAAATACAATAATGCATTGGTTATTATAGTGTGATTGCTACTGGTCTGCAACAACATTCTCAGCAGCCAAGGATTCCCTGATGAACATGCAAGAACCAGTGATAGAGAGAAGTTGCTGGTACAGTGCAGCATGAACAAACTTCTTCAGAAGCACTGTCCTTATATTTCCAAGTAACCATCACACAACACTATCAGAGCATGCTGGAATCACACTTTCAGTTCAGATTGGCAAAATGCTTACCCGAGGATCTGATAAACCGTCTGTTGCCTCAAGGCTGGATGTAGTGATGTCATGACTATCTCCATGATCACCTTGTGCACCCATGGGCCTTTCTGACTGCTCAGTCATTGATTCTGCCATCTCATCTTTCAAGGCTGCATATGAAGGCCTTTGTGACAAAATAGGTGATCTAGACCGTGTGCTTGTAGCACTAAGATTTTCTACAAAGCACAAAACAAGCACTTATCTTGATGGATGCCCTAGATTTGTCGTAGTATCTTCCTTTTTTCCTCTCTTCAACAAACTCTAAAGAATATTGAGACCCTGGTCAGATTGCGAAGAGCAGAAACTTCACCAGAATGCATATCTATGCCAACACCTCTTGATCTAAGAGCCAATTATATTCAGATCAATCAGTATAAGCACTTGTGATTAGTTCCCCAGCAGCTTATGACACTCTCATGAAGCAGTTGCTTAGAATTTCTTACCATCTGTTGAGAAAGTCTCATTGCCAGATGCATAATCTTCACTGGCCTCAACCTCCTCTTGTGCATCAAACCATGTCTCTCCCTTGGCTACAAAACAGAAACATGGTATTACATAAAGCATCTCAAAAATGATGCAACTGTATCACAGAACTGTAATGATTTTTTCAGCTTCACATATACATGAAACTGTTTTCTCAACAACAAAGAAAAAACCCAAGCAAGATGTTGAAAGGGAACAAGGAGAAGATCAGAGGGAATGAGTGAAAGACAGTACCCAGGGAAAGGGTTCTTGAAAAAGCTTCCCGAGGGCTCCTGTTTGCATTTGTCTTGCTCCCTGCTGCAATCATATGCCTGGAATCTTTCTCCATGATGAAGGCACTCACAGAGCCACCAAGCTGCACATTGCTCCCTAACTCGAACAAATGAGTTGCGTCTGTCAGGTTCAGTCCAGACACTGGTATCACAAGCTTTGCAGAGCCTTTCCTGAACTTTGCAGCAGACACCCTTGAAGCCTTGCGTCGTGGTTTTCTGCCTGTTGAGCAACAATGTCCCATTGCTACTGCACCTGCTTCTCAAACATCATAACCATATCCTTCTTCTGTAGTGCTGCTGCATCCTTTGTCGCCATCGCAGCACCACTGTTATCCTGGGCACCAAACCCTAACAGCCAACTTGCCTTCTTTGTGTTGGCCATATTGTAACATTGCTGACAACACAAGGATTCAACCCATATGCAACAAATAAGCTCACATTCACAAGTTCTACAAGCACTCAAAAGATTCTCACACCCTGCTTCATCATCCGGATTAACAGCTTATCACAGCAGAAAGCAAAGCTCTGGTTGCAGAATCCAATCCACTCATGTGATAATTGAAGCAATTGTACTGTCGCTACAGAGCTGCTGCAAAAAAATTGTTCACAGCAATGTCATGAGGACCAAACCCTAAATTGTTGGAAAGAGAACTCTTGAAGTTCATTTTTGAGAAGGCAAGACTATCATCACCTGATTGCTTTCTCATTCCCCTTGTTGCTCAGCTTATTGTTGGTAGAGACTATCTATCTACTCTCTATGTTTTCTATTCACCTGATACATATGGACTTTCCAGACTTGCAAAAATGAAAACGAGGATCAAAGAAATAGGCAAGTGATATGATAACAATGTGGTGTGAATTCAGGAATGGGATGTGTGTGGACTCAGAGAAAGTCATATGTTTTACAAGGATGGGAGGAGGAGTTTGAGCCACAGCCACTTACCTGAATTCATGCTTTGGTCTATGAGCAATGCCGAGGCTCAGTGTTGCTGCTGGAATGATTGGCAAAACATCCTTCTTCAAGGATGTTTCTCACTTCAATACCATGTCTCAGATTGCTCTGTTCCACAAAGACAGAAAAATGACATTACAAAACATGCTGATGAGAAGATATCCTTGGTAAATCTGCGGACATTTGTCATAGCTTTCCAAACCCTAACTTTTTCTTTGAAAATTGCCATTGCCCCTGAAGGGATGGAGACACTGCAAACCTTACACACATCATCATCATCATCATCACAGAAAACAAATCAAGGGTGGGTGTGGACAACATATCTCTGGACATTTGTCATAGCTTTCCAAACCCTAACTTTTTCTTTGACAATTGCCATTGCCTCTTAAGGGATGGACACTGCAAACCTTACACATATCATCATCATCACAAAGCTATTGTGAATCTGAGATATCAAATAAAGGGTGGGTGGAAAACATATCTCACTGCAGCATGAAGGCTAAAGAAGAAGAAGCTTTAGTCCTAAATAGCCACTCCATTCAAAACTTACATCATCATGCCTATTTGATGAGCTTGTGCAAAGTGCAAGTTTGGCCAGACAGAGATCCTCTTCTTCTTGTCATTTTGGGACCAGAAATTCTGGAGCACAAGATTGATGAATTTTTGCAACATTTCTTGCTGTGCAAATTTTTTTGCATGTTGCGGCAGTCAATGTGCTCAGACTTGAGAATAAAACACTGGCCATGCAGAGATCCAAAGCACTGAAATCATGGAGTAGATTTGGTAGGATATGAACTTGTTCCATACCTGAAGAATTCCATGTGGGGAGTCCGTCAGTCTTTCAATAATCTTTCAATACTGTACAAAATTCCACAGCCACGGATCTACAGCAAATTGACTTGCCAACAATCCTCGAAGCAAGGGGTTGTCAGTTGTAAAAGTCTTGATCATAGTAAGAAAGAAACTGTCGCCACCAGGAATCCCGCAACGGTCTTGTCATGAAGGTAAACCAGAAGAAGAAGAAGAAGAAGAAGAAGAAGAGAAGGCGGTGGTGTGGTTGTGCGGTTCCTTTTTTTGTTAGACAGGTTCCCAGGAGGTGCAGACGCGGCTCTTGAAGAATCTCGAGAAATCTGGAGAACACGAAGAAGAAGAATCGATGCTGAAATGTCTGTCGTCGAATCTGTTTCAACAGAAAGCAACACTGAGAGAAAGAAGATGTGCAAGATGCGGGAAGAACTCATCAGATTACGGATTATGCAGAAGATAATGGTGCCTTGATTGACTCGGGGCATCACTTGCAGCGTCTTCGGGAGACTCATCACTATCCCAATTCCCTATACGCCAGGTCCCTGTTCCTCTCTCTGTCGCTCTCTCTCTCTCCCTTGTCATCTTGCCTCTTCTCACAACCTGAATGGATAATTGATCTCTTGATGTTCTGTTGAATTCTTTGCAAATGTGTCTGCAAGCATCATTCCTTCAATTCCTTTGCATAATTAGAGTGGGAGAGATCTCTGGATATGCCATAATAGGGCTGCAAACAAACAAACAAACAGTGGTGATTCTTCTGTCCAAAGAGGAAGGCTTTCCAGGACTTCTGTGTGTTTCCTGAAACATGTTGAAGAAAGTTCTTATCTGCTGATGACTTGTGCAAGCAAGTGAAAAGAAGATTGCATTTAGGTCACTAAACAAAGCACTGCACTTTGCAGAAGCAGAAACAGAAGCAGAGACTTGATGAAGATGACCAAGACTTTAATTAAACCTTCAATGCTGTCAGGCAATTTTGTGCAGAAGGTGTAATTCAGGTTTTACTTCAAATGAGGCATTGTTTGTTTATGTCCATCACATCATCACTGCATGCTTGCATGAAGGCAGAGGGTTCTAACATGTGCTGGTATGTGTTGTGAGCTTCAAAGTCATTTGAGGAAGAATTGTGGTACTGCTTGGTGATCTGCAGAAAGGTTGTCTCTTTCATATGCTGCGTCTTGAAATGAAGGAATCATCTGGGAGGGGTCAAAAGAGAACACACCCACTTGACAATTTCTCTCCATCCAAACACTGCATCAGTCATCTTCTCATAGGAATGGATCAGCAGTCTCGGTGCCACCTCCACACTGCACATTAGCACCACAAGAAAACCCTGCCAACATATGGAAGTCTTTGCGAAAGTTGCATAAGCATGCAAGTAAATGATGATCTGAGGGCTGTGCTGATCATATACTTGGAAATGTCCGACTTTCCAGCTTACTTGTTTTACTTCTGGTGACAGTTCTTGTCAGCTCTTAGATCTGTGTTAGTATCCCTCCATGAACGTCTGGTGACGAGGGTGATCTTTGTGGGGTTTCTCCCAGGTCTTTTATGACTCAGAACTGGGATGGCCACAGGATTTTTCCTTTGAAAGTAGTGACTCTGGAGGTAATACTGAGAATATTGTTGGCCTGATGATGTTTATTGACAAGCCTCAAATTGAATGTCTAGCAGTGATGCACATGAAGTTAAAATTCTCTTTTCTTCCAAGTTACAGGTAGTTGCTTCTATTTTGCATTTTTACAGCTCAATCTTTAGCTTGCAGACCCTTTAGACTTCTGGCCAACTTTGACAATGTCCACTGCATTTCTATGTTCTTGTGTCAGATTGCTGAATCTTTTATTGAAACCAAAACTTAGTAATTGAAGAAGGTAAAACTGACAACAATAAAATCTCTTGTTCTGATCTATTGCAGGAAAATGGAAGCATGAGAAAGAGTGTGAGGGGCATGAGGATTACAGGTTGTCATGAGCGAGCCAGCCAAAAAGTACTGTATTGCAGTGGAGCTACCAAAGGAGGTTCATCCCTGGGATTGGAGGTGCTTCAATATGATCTGTGGTTGCAGAGTGAATGGGAATGTAGTGGTGCCTATTTGAAATACCTTTTGCCACAGGTAGTCCAGACATTCTGGTTTTTCTGTTGGCAACATGCCCTGAGTTTGCCACAATTTTTGGTTAGCCTTGAAGACTGGATGCAGTTTCTGACAAGCTGAGAAGCAGATCACCCAAGCAGGTTCCTAACCCTGAGTACATTCTGTTGGAGAAGCCCCAGCCGGAGCCCAGTGCTGCCATTTTGGCATTGAGATCTGGATGTAGGATGGTATTCTTGTTTGATAACATTTTGGTGTTGCATGATTAGTCTGTTGCGACAGAATATGGAGACACAGTGGGAGCCAACCTTTCATGCAGAGAAGCAAAAGGAGGCAGTGGAGGTGTTAGATAGGTCAAGAACGTGCCTCAATTGTCAGTGGCATCAGTGTTTGTTGCAGTCTACAATATTTGGAGTCTTGCTGGGTTTGATCAAATTGTCCTTTGAACTGAAGGAGAGCATCAGGTTTCAGTTAAAAAGCATCAGTAATCTGTGGCAAGAGCTGCTTGCAAAGGGGTGAGAAAGATGCTACAGTGAGATCAAGCCTCCTTACAACTGTCCAATACTCATTCTTACCTTGCTATACGGCCTCCCTGTGTGGGAAGAAAAAAATCAACACCTGTGGTAAGCAACCCCTCCTGACTGTTAATTATCTACAGATTTGGTTACTTAAAAGATGTCATTTTGGATTCATGTGCAAGCTCTCGCCTTATGTGTGATTGTGGTCTTGAATATCTAATTCAAAACTCCCAACTTTCACAGCTTTAATTGCACTAGTCATCAGTGCTGAACTTATGAAAATTTCTTCCAAAGGTTCAGGGTGGGTGTTTTGGAGATGAGCTTCCTGGAGCTCATATGACTGTAGATGACTATGGAGTAGATCAAGTAAGATCTCATGGTTCCTTATGATGTGGTTCCTAGTAATGATGAGACTGCTGTTGAGGAAGATATCCAAGAGCAAGCAGGGGAGATTGAGGGAGAGGAGGCACCTACTACTGCTTGTCACACAACAACATGAGTTTATTTTGACCACTGCACTAAAGAGGTAATCATGGCATATTCTGATAAGTGTGAAGCTTTGCTTTGGTTTGCCAGATTACCAGGAATGATGCCAATTCAAGTTCTCTGAACCTGAGTTTGATTACCAGGAATTGAGTTCAAGTTCTCAGAACCCAATTTTGAATCTTGTGCAAACTTTGCATCTATCATTGTTCACAGCGCTATTTTTTCTTTTGTCTGTTTGTGCCCTTCTTTCTGTTTTTGTTGTTTTATTTCTCTTTGCTTTATTCATCCCGCAATTTGCTGTAATGATCTCTTCTCATAATTTTTATCTGCAAATATATCTCTCAGTAACCTTTGTGCCAAAGTCATCTTGCAAGCTTCAAATGATTGGAATTGTGAAGGATTGAGGGTTCACTGCTTCAAGCACATCAGTGTCTAGAATTGGATAACAATGCAAGCCTTTGCAGGAAGGGATTTACCACTTTGCACTCAATGGAACATTGAAGATTCTTAATGAAGATGTAGTAGTGCAACCACCTTCACAACATCAACAATATGGAATAAGGTATGAGATTGTTTTACCCTTAAATGCCTAATTGGAGTCCAGAAAAATTATTATACATTTTTTGAGTAAAATGCAAATGGGAGTGATCCGGAAGGTTTTTCATAATTCCTGCTGTGCATGTAGGAGGGCCTGTTGAACATGCCCACCTCATTCACTATGAGGAGTCAAGCCCTAGGAGCAAGGCATTTACACCCTAGTCCTTGAGCTACATGGACCAAATGCCCTACTCCTGGGGCTTTACCCTAAACATAACTTGCCATCATGGCCTACCCTTCCCCAATAATAAAGCACTCCAAGGCTTTTCCCATTGTATTTCAAAGCACCTCCTTGCAAGGAAGATGCCTTTGGTAATTGAAGGGACCCTCCACCATTTGCATGCAAACCTTTGAACATTCCAAGAAAAAAACTTTTATACTTTATGTTGGGGAATGCTTGCTCCCATGGGCTTCTGCTTTTTGGGCCTACCCCTCATGCTACTGCACTCAAGGCTACAATCCTCAAATTAAGGGAGGCCCTGGGAACAGTTCTTGAGTCTGCCATCTTGGAGGCACCTTCTTGGAGGCAAGGAAGAATATTGTGGTTTGTAAGGTACCTGCAAATACAGATTGATGATTATGTCAGGTTTTTACACCCTCCTGGGATTTGTAGTTAGCAAATGTCCACAACTGAAAGAAGAAAGTAATCCTAAAGGTGAAGAGGCACACTGAGACCTCAGACCATACATGGCCTCAATGTGTCTTCATTCATGGGTGGTCACATGTGAGTTTTGCTTTGATTTTCTCAGGCAGCCTTTCTGAGGGGAAAGCCTCGAGAGCATACTCTACTTTCTTGCCCTTGTTATTAGTGAGTGTAGGGCTTAACCCAATTGCAAATTTTGTTAGGTGAAGTCCTTGTATTCCTGCTGCAAGAAAATGGCCAACCTCAGGCACCAAAATGATTGCTCCAACAACTGCTAATGCAGCCTCTAATCCTGACAGCAGATCTAATGCTGGTAGTGTAAGAATCATTAGCCCTTTCCCACAATCTTCCCAATAGATTCCCCCATCCTGGTCATTTGCCTTCAGTTTCTTTAGGTCTCCTTCAAGTTACATTCAATCCTTTCTAACTCTGTTCATACAAAACTGGCTGTTTCCTGAAAGACTTCTACTTCAGTTACCAACACCCCAATGCTGGAACACCTTCTGAGCTTAGAAGCTTGCTCTTGCTTCACTCCATGTAGAGAATTACATACAATGTTTCCAGAAAACCTCCTACTTCAGTGATCAACACCCCCATGCTGGAACACCTTCAGAGCTGAGAAGCTTGCTCTTGATTCACTCCATGTAGAGAATCACCCACAAATTCATCTCCAGGCTGAAAGAACCCAAACAGTTCCTACTGGTAAATGTGGAGTAAAACTTCCTGAGAGAAGATATTGTTCTTGTACCTGAGATTGGTGCTTTTATGCCTCCTGGTGCAGCATGTTCAAAGATCTGGCATAAGAAGCCATGCAAAAGGTGATCTGACACATGCTATTCCTGAATTGATTCACCCGCAATAACAACTTTTTGCATTGAGAGTTGAGTGAAATTAGCATCTTGACAAAATTTGAAGAATGTGCTACTGACACACAGAGAGCGAGAGACAGATAGACAGACAGATAGTATTTCTTCAACATCAGTAAAGCAAATGCCAACAGAGGGTGAGGAGTTCTAGGGGATAGAAAAGTTAACCCATGAGTTGTAGAGTCATGAAGGAGCATATCCATGCTCCATCTGCTGTATCCTTGCAAAACCATCCATGCCTATGCACCATGAAGAACCAAAAACAGCAGTCGTATGGAAGAAGATGATAACCAAGATTGGTCTCCAAAAAACTATAAGCCTCAACAAGTATACAAAGACTGGAAGAACAGAAGAATGGGACCTCATTGGAAGCAAGAGATTCTTGCATACAACCTATGGACCTTCGACACTGTACAGTGATAACTCTGCTGCCAGATACAGTATACAAGACAGGCAACAAGAGTTATAGAAATGATCTGCTCCAACCTCATCAACACTTCATAAGTTGGGTGCTTTTCACACACTAAGATTACAATGCACAGCATAGATGATGAAGTGAAAGGTTTAATTTTCCCACTTCGAAAATAGTACTGAAAGTTCAAGGCACATACATTTTGTGTGGTCATGCATAGATGGGAGCAAACCAAGGAAGAAGTTTAACCTTTTTTTTTGTCTTTGGTGAGTGCTCACCAAATTGAACCAACCACAACAGTGTGGAGGATGCTGGAGTATACAACTAATGAATCACAAATGCGTTTCAAAAGAATAAGCTTGAGCTCATGTCAGAACACTAAACCTGATTTTGAGTTCCATGCACACTGAGAAGATATGCACAATGTGGAAGCCCTGAAATAGGTTCAGGGACTTGCAACTGCTTCACAAGTTTTGAAAGCCCTAGAATGGGGCTGGATTGACTGTCTGTACCTGAATTGGGAGCTTTCAAAATTGTCAGCATCAATTTCAGGCTATGCATAAATTGGAGAGATATTCCCTCTGTTTGTAGGCTTTCAAAACTGGGCAGATTCACTCTGGTCACTCATGGCTCCTCTCAAAATTCTGCGGAATCTATCAGCATAGTTGACTCCATCATCTTCACTTGGTTTGTCCTTCAATATCTGGAGCAGAGCAACAGCCTTTTTCTTAGACCGTCTGTTCCCATGCTCTGCCAACATGGTTAAAGGCTTTATGGCATCTGCACGCAAAGCTTGTGTTTTGAAGCGATAGTTGTGATGGGAGAGCTGCAAAAGTGTTGCCGCTGCATGTTCCCGAACTGAGGCCCAGTCATCCACTCCTTTGGCAGCACCCTCATCACCTACTGAACACAAAAACCCACACAGCAATACTTCTTAGAACAGCACAATTTTGTGTATTACCCTCATGAGAACTGAACTCACTCTGGCAGCAAGTGGGTTTACGTTGAAGGGTTGTTCATTATGAGATTCAATTGTTCCATTCCTGAGCACAAATTTGAGTGCTTCACAAGAAATAGTAATGCTTTCAGCAATAGGTTTGAGGTTGAAGCTACTGCTGCATACCTGGATCTAAAGGTGGAGCCAAGGATCTATGGGCAAGAATGTGGACCAATTCTGTGATGCCGTTAGCTTCACAGATAGCATTGCGACCTTCTGGACCAGAGGCCAAATTATTCAGGATGAGGAGGACTCGGCTTGCCACAGCTGAAGAGTCTCCACCCGCAAGATCCATTAAGAGAGCAACTGCACCTGCTTGAAGAAGCTTGCCTCTGTTCATCTTCAAAAACGACAAGTGGTACAATGCCATGGCAGCATCACGTTGTGCCTCCAGAGGTCCAGACTTCAGCAAATGGAGGAGAGGAGGTATGGCTTGCAACACCCCAATTGGTGCTTTGTTGTCATCGTTCAATGCCAAGCTAAACAATGCCCCTGCAGCATGTACCTGTGCATCCTCTGTCTTGCTCTTGAGAACCTCAATGAAGTAAGGAATTGCTCCAGCTCTGGCAACCTTGATCTTATTTTCCTGTGGTAGTGTCAAGTTCATGAGTGCTGCAGTTGCATCACTCTGTAATCTAGCATGTTTTGACTGTAGGAGTGGTAACAAAGCTCCAAGTATTGCAGAAGTGCAGAGCGTGAGCCTATAATCTTCACTTGTTCGTGTCAAGCTCCGAATCTCTGCTGCACCTTTCTCTTGTTCCACATGTTTCTTGTGCTGCAGTTTGTGCAGAATCTCAGCCTCCATGCCTACCAGAGCTTGGTCAAGCCCCAATTCATCTGAATGGTAGGATGAGGGTTTCGTTGCAAGAGGTAATGGAATTCCATGGATGCCCAACTCTGCAGCTGTCTGTATCTCTTCTGTGAGGCTTCCGCCTGTAGCTGAGTGCACATACCTAGAACCTATCATTGCTGGTGAGTCATGCCACTCAATGCTCTTTGCCCCACTGCAACCTGATGATTCAAAACAAGGCTGCTCCCTCACATATTCTTCATAAGCTCCTGATGAGCTCACATACTCTGCTGTCAAGTTAGGAGACTGATGACTTTGAGGCACCCTCTGATCAGATTCTGAAGATGCATGAGAAATTCTTGATGGATTCCACATTGTCAAGCCTCGGGACTGCTCTTGGTCCTGTGACTGAGGATGAACCCTGGCATATTCTCGAGAAGATTGAACTCCTGACCCCTCATTGCACTCCAGTACCGACTCTGGACTCTGTTGTGATCTCTCATGACTTTGATCTTGGCTCTTGGCCAAAAGCTCATCTGTCGCAGTTTTTCGAGAAGATAGAAATTGTCTTGGTGGGCTAAGGTCATACTCTGTTGTTGAGCCTGGAGACTGACGACTCCAATTTCGTCTCCTTGATGATGCAGGAGGTCCAGCTTGGTGGTCTTGCGACCTCTGCTGCTGTCCTTCCTCATTGGTGAGCCTGCCATCCGCATGGCTGACAGCATTCCAACTTCTGCTCCATGTCCCGCTGCTACTTGCACTCCACATGTTTCCACTGCTGGCAAAGAAGTCAGATCTGCTTGAACCGTCATCATCGTCCAAAAAGAGTCCTCCTTCAGGTCGCGGAACATCAAGCTGCTCCTTGATGTTCTTTGCAAACCCTACAGTTGCTGATGGAGAGTTGAACCCATTGTCACGCATAGCTGCTGCTGCTGCTCTTGAGAGACTACGTTCCAAAAGCTCTGTAGCGAGCTCCAAAGAGGGCACCCGTGGTCTAGGAACTTGGTGCTGGTCACACCAGACCACGATGGCCGAACGGAGCTGCAGATTAGGGGTGAGGACGATAGGGGTCCTGATTGCCATACCAGACTTGAAGCAGTGACGGTACCCTCGCTGAAACCAGAGCTGAATGCACATGCGCTCGTAGCTCTGGCCGGTGGCGACGACGACAGGATCAGCCATCAAGCACCTGGAAATCGGGCACACGAAATCTTCAGGCCATTCCTTCGACCGTGGAGTAGTGCGCAGTAGTAGTGGTGTGTTGGTGGTGGAAGAGGTAGACGCCCCTTTGCTCTTCTTCAAGCCCGCCGCCTCGTCCATCTCCCAAGACGACGCGAGGAGTTTTCTCAGCAGCAGCGACTCCACCTCCCGTGGAGCCTGTCCTCTCCACCGTGCCCTTCAGTATGAAACTTCTGCTGCTGCTGCAATACCGTTATCACATCTCCGAAACGCATCGCTAGCCAAAAACCAAAACCTTTCGGAGTTCGGTTTTCTACGCAGCTGCCGTCCTGCGATCAACGCAAGAAGATGAGAACAATATGCAGACCAAACCCTCGCCTGCACTTCCTACTCTCGGATCGATGGAGCACCGCGATCTCAGCAACCACGAAGATCTTCCTGTAACAGGGAGCACCGAAAGAAGAGTCTGCAACTTCCTCTAATCTGCGCTATAACCTCCGAAGAAACCTCCGTGTTCCAGCGAGAGAGCATTCTTTCTTGCAATTCCTGGAATCAGCACAAAAGAGTGCAAACAAAGCTCGGTTGTTTTCGGCAAGCTCGACGACTTCGGCGTTCCGCGCTGCGACGAACACGGGATGCCTGCCTGGCCCGACACAGTAGTTGACAATCGGAGACGTATTTCTGCAAATGGAAGAGAGAGAGGCGGGTGGGTTGGTCGCTGGGTCGGGGGGAGCTAGCAAGACCTTGATACTTTCAAAGGGTTCCTGAATGCATCGTGTGTGTGTTGTGGCTGTGTTGCCTCCTTCCCCTCCTCTGGGGTTTCTTGCTTCTTGCTGTGTGCGTGTCTGCCGGTGTTCAAGACTCGGAGGCACTTGAAGAAGAGGCTTGGAAAGTTTCCACCAAGATGATGTCGATGTCCTTGCACATCCGTGGTGGTGGTCTCTTGCAATTGTTGTGCTTGGAGAATGGGCTCATTGGTAAGCAAGCTCTTGCACATGTTCAATGGAGAAAGCTCTTGCACATTTTGCATGAAGAAGCTCTTGCACATCTTGAATGAAGAAAGCTCTTGCACATTTTGCATGACGAAGCTCTTTCGCATCTTCAATGAAGCTTTTGCACATTTTGAATGAAGCTCCTGCACATTTTGCATGAAGCTCTTGCACATTTTGAAATGAATGCATGGGTCAAGAGGGAATCCAAACATACATAACATCACTTCTGTTTATCTTCTGTCAGCTTATAAGCTTGCAAGCCTTCATAGTGGACGATGAAGGCCTGTGCTATTTTGATTCCATGGGGCCCAGTTTACAGCATTTCAGCAATACCTAGTGGAGCAATTATGCTTGTTGCATGGTCAATCTTCTTTGTGGTCACACTACCCATTTGCAGTAGGCAGAGAATTTCAACAACATATATTGTCCTGTGAACCAAATGCAGCTGTTGCTCAGTGCTTGCAGGATCTATGGTCATGTGGAGATTGGAAAATTTGTCATCAAAATGGAGTTCTCAACTTGGAGCCTGTCTGCCGATGCTCTGCCTGCTACAGTTCTTTGATAAGTGTCAACACCCTTGTGACCTTTGAATACTTCCATCAGCTGCTCAACTTCTTCTAGCACATCACGAGCTGTGTCAATAAATTAGCTTCTGTAGCTAGCAAATCATTGGACTTGAAGCTTTCCCTAGTCTGCCAGATGATATCAAGCCATGCAACCCACATGCTTTCATGGCATCACATCATTATGCCTTGTCATCCACAGCCACAATAGGTGTTTCCACACACATTGTGTTGTACCTGTCTGGAGTGATTGGTGTGTCAGACAAGCATTTTCTTGACAGGTGCCAGCAGAATACTACTGCTTGTGTTGATGGAATTATGGTTTAGGGTTGAAGGATTTCTACCTCCAAACTGACAGTTCCCCCTAAACTGACATTACACCACCCATGGTGAACCATAGCTTATTAATCTCTATTACAAATTTAGCAAGCCAATATATATGTGAAGCAAAAAATTAGGTTTCAGAATTCACACATGTGTGTTTACAAGAGCACATATCTGCATGTTGATTGTTGAATTCTGTGGCACTCATATTTAGTGTGCACACAAGAATGGTTGTTTGGTTAAAAGGGATGTGAAATAACCCATCTAGAAGTAGATGGGTGTAATACATCCAAATTGTACAGCTGAGCATAATAACCTTCTGGGTGGGTGTTCCATGCCCCCTTGCAGGGCGGACCTCCCACCATCCTGGCCTATGTCAGTCATTAGGTCATTATGCTGGTTAATAGCCTGCTGCCAGTGCATTACCATACACTTATACCTCATTGTCAACATGTAAGGGAATGCAGTGCAATAACCACCTAGCTGCAAATTAGAGTGAAAAGATGGTATTTCGTGGTCAACAGCTGGATAGGGTGTTCATTACTTGAATGAAAGGTGGTTCTAGCACAGCAGGTGCAGCCATGCTCCATGCTTCACAGCCTTGTTATGATGCTGGATCTTCACATTATGCAGCTTGTATCCTGCTGTTATGCTTCTGATCACCTTCAAAAACATTGATGCTTTTTGCCTTCTCAACAAACTCTGTTATGGTTTCAATGCTCACTGGCCTTGCTTCATTTCCCTTTCGGGAATGAAGCAAAGTTTGAGGCATGAGTTGAGAAGTGTTGGTTGCAGGTGGTTGTCGCTTGACAACACCTTGCTGTCCATGGAAACCAAAGTATATACTGGGTGCTAGACAAGTTGAAAGGAGTGAATTTGTGTCCAAACCAAGTGTTGAGGCTCTCAAGTGAAGGGTAAAGCCCAGGGGTGTGGGCATATTCCCCAAATAAAGGGCCTAGCACAAGGCAGTAGCTGAATCCAGCCCTGCATTTTGAGAATGTCTCCCCCACCCCTGGGCTTTACCCATTGTAAAGCATAAGGCAGACATTATCAGGAACCTAAATATATGTAGATCATGAGCTGTAGGAGGGGGAGGGTCCTTTGGAATCGGAGGGAACTTACAGCTACATGTAGGCAATTTTCCCTCCCACTCTTAAGAAGTATGCATAAGATCCATTGTCTTTTCTAGGAGTATTCATGTGGTTGGTAAAGCCCGAGGTTGCAGGTTTCACCTGTGTAAAAGACCTATAGGATTTTAATTTTTTTTATAATTCCTGTGATATATGGTGGGTATCTAGGTTTTATGCAAATTTTATGATACTTGACTGCAGCTATGGTTGTATTATGGTTATTATGGGGAGAAACAGAATTGAGGAGATAAACAAAGGATGTCATATTTATTTTGTTTCAAAGAGTGCATCGCAAGGTTTTTCCTGAGTTTTCTTTTCTCAAGAAGTGAAGCATTTCATCAGAGTTTCCAAAAGCTTGCCCTTTTGTTGCCATTTTTTGTAGAAATTTTTGTACAATAAGTATTCAACAATGTTCTGTAGTTACTAAGATTGTTTACAACTATGGAACAATTTGGGACCTTCAATTTATTTATGTAACACAATTACATGCATGCACTATCATAAGAGTAATCATTTCCTTGCCTTTGATTATTGTGAGCATATTTGTATATATCCAAATTTTTAGAAAAAGTATAGCACTTCAACACTTTAGTGGGTTCTTGCAACAAATTGCCATACAATTGATATCACATTGGTTGACATAGTTTGTGAAACATTATACAAATAATGAATAGAGAAAAAGGTTTGGAATGGAAGTAACAAATCATTGAGACTAAGTTCCAAATCTTAAATCATTCCTACCAATTCTTACCAATAACTTATGTGTTAATGAATCTTATACTTGATAGTCATCTTTTCACTGCAATCTTGGTTGATGTTCATTAGTGCTCATTTTTCCATCCTTTTAGAGGTTGGTTGTTCAATTCAATTGTTCATAAATGCAAAACACATGTTCAACAATTCAATATTGGAAATTGCAATTGTTCTTCACATTGAAATTGACGCCAAGCAAATCCCCTAATGATCAATGTATCATGGCAATGTATCATTCCAATGTAATTTGCAAAAGTGATAAAAAAATAAAGACAAACCTACAAATAAACTAATAGACAAAAACAAAAATATGTAAATGGAAAAAACCAAGGGAGGTGGAAAAAAATTATATAATGAAAAGACCAAGAATTGGCTTTGTCCTAAGGAGAAAGAAGAAAAGAAGGATAGAGTTGAAGAGAGAGACATGTTTCAAACATAAGCTTGTTCCAATTTTGCAAAGAACAACTATTGAACACTTGTGTGCTTTGTATATATATTAAGAATTGGTCCTCAAACATTTGCAAGGTGCATATTGCACATTCTTGACCTTGGTGTTTCAAGAATCACAAAAGGTAGGAAATAAGGAAGTTAGTGTTTTTTGTTCATCCCATGTCACTTCCATTATGCAACTTGGGTTCTATGCTACTTCACTCTACCAATGATGATGAATTTTTTTTTAAAGGATATATGTCTCATGTTAATTCATATTTTGGGAAGGGAAAGATGTATCTATTGTTTATGATGTTTTGTAAATGTGTTAGCATTTGTATCAAGGTGAAAACACATTAAGGGTGAACCACTTTTCACCAAAAAAAATAAAAGATAACAAATATTATAATATGCAATAAGTTAAAATTTGATGATATTCTTTGGCTATCATAAACACAAGTAAAAAACTTTAAAATTTGCATAACAACATTTTGGAATTCAAAAGTTCACTTTGAGTCAAAATTAATCTTGATCCAACAATTAGATGAAAAAAATTGGATAAAATTAATGTACATACAACATATAATTTATAGTTTTTCAACAACCACAGGGCTTCATGTTTGTGGTTCATGAAACATTACCAAACAAAAGAAAATTGAAAAAATAATGCAATGCCCATCTATAAAATCTCTTCCTATTTGATATGGTAGTGGTTTTTCTCTTTTTTTAAATATTATTATGCATTTATTGTTCAAAAATGAAAAAACACACTTTTTTTGAATGAAATTTCATCCAAAAAATTTAAATCTTTAAATGATCCTAGATTTAATTCATGTATATCAATATTATATACCATAAAAAAATTCACCAAAAAATTCCACTCACAACCTTAGTTTTGAAATATGTATGCAATTTTTTCAAATTCTATGATAGGTATTATTTTGTCACAAATATACTCCACACATTCAAGTTCTTCATTGTTTGTTGAACTTTTAAAAATAATTGATTAGATTAAGTTTCAAGTTAATCAAATATATTTAAACCAAACAAAAATAATCCCAAATGTGATGTCTATACATTACCAAAAAAAATAATTGCTGAAAGATTATACTTGTGACTACAATTTTGGGGGGGTTTAATGTGTTTATGCCCTTCAACAAACTTTTTTTTATTATCAAATCTTGACTTTCATACCAAGTCAGGTTAGTGCATTTTTTGGTCCAATATTCACGCCATTGTGATAGTTTTTCTTTTTAATCTTTAATGAACTTGGAATCTTCTAAGACGATTGAAAATGTTGAATCAATGTATACGTTTGTGAATGAAACTTTGTTAAAATTTCCTTTTTCCCCCAACCAACATGATCCTACAATTCCTATGAATAGGGTGAAGGTTGCCTGTCTGGTTTGAAAATTAAATTAATTAATGTGTTATGATGTGATAGTCATGTTTTGCATATTGATCATATATTGTGGAACGAATATCAAATTCCTACATAATGAAATAGACATAAGTTAAAATCAACATTTAAAATTACAAGTGTTGGGGGTTGTAGTTTCATATTTGTTCATATTGACATGCCTTTTTATTTTAATATGTTAATGCATTGAAAAATGATTTCAAAAGTTTAAATTATTCCATGTTTGATGTAGGTTGAAATGTTTTTAAACATCAAAAGGTGTACCTTCTTCATGGAAATGATTAAAGATTGTCATTCGATTGAGTTTGTCATTTTAATATTGATCAATTTTGGAGGTTCAAACCTACGTATCAAGTACAAATGAAAATAAAACACAAATCATCAAAACATATTGCACAATATACATCATCACTATTACATATTGCAAAAGTTTTCGAATAATATGAATTTTGTTTTGTGGATATAAATCTTTTGATGTTTGTAGTAGTTTTTTTAATCAAATTCAATTTATCATTATGAAATTAGAGGTTTATAAAAGCATGTTAAAAGCTTTGAATTTTGAGTTTCATATCAAGTAAAAATGAAAATAAATCACAAATCATTAAAAAAATATTGCACAATAAACATCATCATTATTACAGCAATAAAGACCAAGGAATTCATTTTTTTTAAATATCAAATTCATTAACATCATAATACTAACCATATTATGTATTACAAAAGTTTCTTAAAAACATGAATTCTATTTTGTGGATATAAATCTTTTGATGTTTGTAGTAATATTTTGATTCAAATTCAATTTATTATTATGGAATCAAATATTTATAAAAGCATGTTAAAAGCTTTGAATTGTGAGCTTAAGTTTTTTTTTGGGTTTTATGATGATGTTTGAAGGAGAAAAAAGATGGTATTCATGTAAGCAATTATGTGAAAGTAGTTTTTCTTTATGTTCACACTATTTAAAAAAGAATAATTTTATAGATGAAAATTAATGGATGAAGTGTTGAATTTGGATTGAAAGAACATACCTATAAATTTCATGAACATCTTCAACAACAAAGGCTTCTTGAGGATTCATGGGAAGGCTTTCCAACATGTTACGTTTGCGAAGGATGAATTGTTCTTTTAATCACTATTTGGTTTACCACAAGTGTTGGCAATCACACAAGGAGTAGAAGGTGTAGATGATGTCCATAGTGTGGCATAAGAGGCCTCTGCAAAATTTGGTTTTTTGTAGCCTATGGTTGATAGGTTTCATTTCATATCAAGGTCTATATACTCTTTCTCTCACATTCTTCCCATGAACCTCGATGTTATAGCTTAAGAGATATGTAACATGATTAGAGTTTGCACTGAAGGTTCACCATTTAAATGCACTTGACCAAAAGTTATCCAAGCATGTTACTCTAACATTATTTCTTCATTAATTATGTGTGTTCAACATCCTTGAGATTTTTCCCTCATTACTTGTGTTGGTATATTTGCAATTCAGATGTTTGCATGACAAATGTACTATTGGATCTATATTGTAATCACAACCAACCAATAAAAGAAACAGGGGTGAAACATATCAAGAAAATCGCAACCAAGTCCAAGAAGTGGACATCATGTAGAAGCTTGATTGATCTATTATTCAAATCAAAATGAAATTGTTGTTGAAAGACCCAGTTGTTATTTGTAGTGCAAACAAGTATTCAACATATTGTCAAACCTTTTGGCCAAAGAGAAATTGTTGCACTATAGTTTCACTTGATTATGAGGTCCTTTGTAAATGTTATTTGTGAATCACATGAGTTAGGATGTCCCAAAGAGATGTTTTGTTGTTGCTATGGCAAGTTAAACTCATTGATGACTTGACATGAGAACACTAGATGCATCTGGGGACATGGATATCATTACATTCCTTTTTTTCACCCCACAATCGATTATAGTTTCTTTCTGCGCCATCTCAACCAACTGCAATGTGTATGCATCAGCTATGTCACCATAGTGTCTTCAACGTTCCAGTTTATATGCACTCTTGAACTTTCTTGCCGTTTCAAGTTTACCTAGCTTAATAAACTCATTGGAAGTCATCATGCAATTATTTTAACCCATCAGAAACATAAATTAATCACAATTATTGTGAGAGTCTAATTTGATCACCATGAAACTATTAAGTGGTATATAGTTGTGTTGTCATACTTGCATTAATAATTTTTCTTAACATCGTTCTGCATTTTCAATTGTGGTAGCAAAAGATTCATTGGTTCAGACCCCACTCACTTATTCACATGTTAGAATTTGCCCACAAAGTTCCTCCATGATTAATCACCTATCATTTTTCAATTCCCATAAAAGCATGGAACACAACTGACATGTACTCTATTGCTTTAGATGAACTTTGAGATGTTGTATACAAGTTTTCATGGACGTATAACATTATTTTTGTTATATGTTAACAAAGGATGATGTAAATTGCAATTTCATACAAAACATTTAACCTCCTATATGTCTATCGATCTTCAAAAGGAAACTTAGGTCTACTTATAGTTCGTAAGGCGTAATTCCTCTTTATAAAAGAGTTTGAACTCCTTCATAGTGTTGCTTTTAAACACACTTTTGAGATGGTTTAAAGGAGCACCACCCTTAGCAATGTTTACCAATACATCCAAAGTGTCATTTTCTATAGGGATTTCTTTTTTTCCTATTTGCTATGCACAATTGATGCCACAAAAGAAAGCTTTGAAATCTTTCAAGCAAAATAGGGATAGGGTTGTTCAAACCATCCAAAGTGTTTTGTTTTGATGTTATACATGCCAACATTATAAATAAATTATTTTGTACATTCCTACCAATACCAAAAGTCATATCAATCATACATATGCTAACACTGAAGTAACACAACTAATTTGAGCTCATTAAGGTTTCAAAAGAATGTTATATTGAAAATTACACTTGCCACTTGTATCTTTCATGGGGAATGGGTGTGTTATTGCCCCTTGGATGTACTTGAACTTGGATCCATTACCAATTTTTCCTTGGTAATGTCAACTTCCATTTCAACTCCATTATTACTCTCCAATACCACTAGATTAAATTTAGATGAGGATTCAACTCCCTCTAATATAACATTATCAATTCTAGCATCCAACAATTCAAATTAGATAGGCAAACCATCTAATTTCTTTCAATTTTGTTTCAACCCAAAAATGAGGTGGCATTTTCTCCAATTCAGAAAATCGTAGATGAAGATGTAACAAATTAACAAAATGGCATGTTTGCAACCTACAAACATTCACTATTGTTCAAGGTGGTGGGGATATAGAAAACCCTTTCCTTCATTGGTCTATCAAATGATTGCATTTCTTTTTTGTTCAATTTGTTGTAGAACTTGTAATCTTCTTCAATAATAGTTGGATAAAGTGATGAACTTCAAAATGATCAACAATTTTACAATGAAGATGATGAAATGCTCAAGAATGTAACAACATGACAATACGTACAAGTTTGCATGCATGTGATATTGTCAATGATATCATGCTCAACTTCAATGTAGACTCATGAATCACACTTATACAATTCTAGCAAAATATGTGTCTATTCTTTTGTCTAAGACTTAATACTAAAAGAGTTGTTCACTCCACTTCTAACATGATTAGTTATCATTTAAAGCACTTATGCTTAAAGATAGGATGCCACAAATATGGCCTTGTTTTGTTATTAAAACATGAGAACTTGATTTTGTTCTTTGCACCTTAAAGACATGGAAGAGAAATATCTTCACTATGATGTTGAAAATGACACAATATGTAGATTATGACTCTATTTCAAATCACAAAAAATAGTGGATTATTTATAGAACTTTCAAGAGCAAGAGTCGTCTTTACATAATGTAGTTTGAAAATAGGACTCCATGTGAACTAATCAATTGCCACAACCTCCATTCCTAAATGTATGATTTTGCACATTGTATTGCTTGTTGATCAATCTATAAAAGAAGAAAAGATTTCCAAAGTACCACACTTTTTTTATCATCATTTTCAAAATCAGTTCATGTACCATATAGTTTAGTTTATGATAGATTGAAATAATTGAATGGAATCAAGGATGTCTCAAAGACCTAAATTATGGGAACACTTGCTAGTGGCCTTGTCCCCTACCCGGCCATTGACTAGACAAATGGCTAATTTGAAGTTGATTATCTTTAAAGGCTGTGGGACGGCCATAGCCTTTCACCTCAAATTCCCCATAATTTAGTAAGCACATGTTAGAAAGGGTTCATTTTAAAAATATGTGTTATTTTTGAGATGTCAGCTCTATGAACTCACGCCCTGTCCCTCCTTAATTCAGGTCAAGTATTTTCAATCTTTATTTACATTCAAGAAATTGTGTATCAACAAAAAAATTTAACAAGTGTCACACACCCAAGGTGAATATATTGCTACTAGAAATATGTCTATGAAACCCATTTTTATCTCATCAAATGCCTCAAAGATGTCTTTCACTCCTTCATAGGTCCATTTATCTTTTAGAAAAATGCAAAAACAAAGTGGCAACTCCAAAGAAGTAGTTAATATGTTTGCAGCCTTTCACAACTAAAGGCATAACTAGTTTTAATCTTTGAAACTACACTAGTTAATGACTTTCAAAAAGGTTCATTGCAATTGACCTTCAATGTAAAAATTGTCATACCCCTTAAATTCCATCCTTGCTATCTTATGTGGATCTGTTGTCCACTTATTTTCAGTAACTTGCACATAAAAGTAGCAACATGTGCATATATGCACTAAGTTTGGTCTAATTGTGTTCATCTTCAATGGAAAATTGAATAGAACAAATGTAAGCAACATATGTTTCTGAAATAAACCTTTGCATCAAGGTTTTGAGAAGAGAAGTTCAAAATATGCAAATAGAAAATAGAAAATCAAGCAACAATGGATCACCCATATCTCCTAAAAATGTATCCATTTTCAAGTAAAGATTAGAAAGGTAATTGATTTGAAAGGGACAAGAAATACCTACCTTAGTGCCAACACCAATAAGCTTGCAATACATGTGTTCATTGTTATTATTGTAAGTTGTGGTGAACTCCCCTTCATGGGTGCCCATTAGTGGTGGTCAAAATTACACAAAAACCTCTAGGAAGCCTCCCACACTGATACATCCAGTCAAAGGGCTTACCCTAAAAAACCCATTTGTACACAATTCAAACTCAGCCAATTTTGTGCCCAAGTTCTTCAGTATCACATTTTGTCATGGGCAATATACAATAAAAAGGGTATGAAATTCTCATAGGGTACCTTGTATCAAAACTAATAAAAATAATAAACATGAAATTTTCTTCATTTTTGAGATTTTTTTTGGGATGATAAATGGAAAAGTGATTCTTGCAAACTTATTTTATTTGATGAGTTACTTTCAAGGCTACAATTTGCTTAGTTGTAAAAAAGAGCAACAAAAGGAAAAGGTGAGAAACTTTAGTGTAAAAACCTTTGGTTAGTGTCAATGGAAAATGGATTTCATTTGGTAGATATAATATAGCTACACAATGTTAGAAAAATTTGTTTAAAAAATAGGGTATTGCCCCCCTACACCATCCCTTGATATGTGGAGAAAATTGTGCCACATTCAATTGTAATTAATGATGTAAAGTAAAACTATATAGTTCTTCACTTGTCCATGTACAAATTTGTGATGAGTCAACTAATAGAACAACCTATACATATTTCATTAAGACCACCACATATGGCCCTTTTGGGACAAATTAATGTTGCAAAAAATCCACCAAAATGTCAACAACACTTCAAAGATTTTCAATTTTTACCCTTTCATTCCCTTAAAATCGATAACTCAGTTGAAATAAGAAGTTGTATTCCCACAAGTCTATTTAACAATTTAGAAAAGCACATAAATTTTTTTGGTATGCATTGTAAAAATTTAGCAACAAATATTTATATATGATGTTCTTTTACCTTGCAAACAACATTGATTAATGAGCAAGCATTGGTGATAAGCTTAACACTAGCAAGCAAAGGAGCAAATGTAATATCTTCCACCAGCATAGGTCGGCTTAATTATTGACCATGTGGCCCTATCACAAGTGCCAAGACATTACTAAAGTAGAAACCATCAACATGAAATTCCTCCACCAAGAACCTCAAGCTATTTATAATTTGCATTAAAAATCATCAACTTAAAACATATCATCTTTCCCCATTAGCAATTCTTCAACTTTCATCCAAATAAATGACAAGATAATGATGCCATTTGCATGATCAAGCACCTAGACTATTTGTACTTGGAAGTAGGTTTGCATAGCAACATTTTCATCCTAAAGGTTTGTGTTAGTAATTGAATAATACCAATCAACACCACTTTTCAACTTGACAATCTTCTACTTTATGTGCTAGGATAAAAATGGTGGTTTGGCCTTCACTTTTGGGCCATTTAAAAGACTCATTTCAATATGCTACACTAACCCCTTTGGTTCATTGGATGTCAAATTACTTGTTAACCCCAAGAATTGTCACAAAATTTGGAAGGCAATAGCAACTACAAACAATAACACTTGTAAGAAAAATTGAGTACTTGATATGTAGGGTCAAGAAAGATAACTTACTAATATGGTTGTTGAAAACATACATTTGAATAGTCCTTCATCACTTTTTACTACACACAAAGTTTTCCCAACCTTCTAATAAATCCATTTCACATCAATGACTCGGAACTCAAATAACCTATAAAATTTACATCTTGATACAATAATTTTCCATAATAATAATCTAAAAATACACTTTACACCATGCTAAGCCAACTCACTTGCACCCATGCTGCCTAGACATAGTTTTCTTGCTCGAACTTCGCCTCTCTATAGATGAAGACGAAATATCACATATTATTCATATATGCTTTCAAACAAGAAGAAACTTCAAGCACATTAAGCAAGCCCATTAACCCTTAATGAATTTAGTATCTAACAACATTTAGAATCCTAAAAGATACACCACCAATTAATGCCATTGGTGTTTTGTTTGCCCCAACTAGATGACCTAATTGACATGAATACTGGTGCAAGAGCTATGAGTAGAGTATCTTGATTACAAAAAATCACTTTTCTTCAACTTCAAAGTTTACAACTTTGTCAAAAAAAATTATACCAATACTATCAACTTGTGGTGGTAGCCTAACATTCCAACTTGCCAATAATGACCACTCTTGTAGATCAAAATCTAGAGCTAATTCCAACATTTTGCATGCCAAACATGGCATCTAATTAAGTTGTTAAAAATGGATTGATATTTAGTGATCAAAGGAAAGTTTACTTGGAACCCAGTCATTGTGGTGACTATGCTATAGTTCAAACTAGCAACTTGGGCATAATAGGTTGCATAGAAAAAAGGATAGCAACTTTACACCTTCACATTAAATAAAATCATAGAATCAATTGATTATTTGCACATATTGCTCTTAATGACTTCTTCTATGAATCTTCATTTTAATTGAAATCAATTGTACAGTCTCTTGCAAAAGGATCAACAATGATGATAAGAAAATTGGATAATGAGCTAACCGTATTCATTCAAGCAATCAACAAGTAGCCTAGTGAAGATGCTCGTGAGAACAATTGCTTATGGGGAGTAGTTGGATTCGGGATAATTGAACTAGATCTGAATGCAAGCCTTGGGAGTGTGGAACTTGGTGTTTGGCTTGTACCATAATCTTGAAAGTGGAATCTTCCTTAACATGAATGGGTGTTTGACTTGAGAAGATTAAAACACCATAACTCATAAAGGCCAACTTCACTTGCTTGTTCCTCCATTGGGTATCGTAAATATTTTGACATAATATTGCCAATAATAAAAGGACCAAATATATGTCCTTGGATTGTGAGTGATGCAACAAGAGTAGGTAGAACAATAATTACCTTTGGTGTTGGGTTTCTAATACTAAAATAAGTGGGGATGAACAAGTTTTGTGATGGCAAACAAAAGTTTCCATCAATGAAAGCAATTTTCCAATCCCGCAACATTTACAGGTGAAACATTCAGGACTCCAATTCCACAACCTCCAAGGACCTCTTAGAAACACCGTTTCTACATTACACAAAAGAAGCGATCGTCAACTAAAGTTGTTGACATTGTTGACACTTTTAGATTACAGGTTTGGGTCTCCATCTAATAAATGTTTTTATCTTCATTGTAAATGGTTTCAAATACTTCCCTGTTTCTTTCCAACTGTGATGTGAAGTTGGGCAATACTTAATTTTTGGTATTGTTTTAGTTACCAAAAGCAATTGACATATGACAAGAAGGGGTTCATGGCATACATTAAGAAGTATTTGAAAACTCTGACTCCGCTTGTGCCTAAGGAGCGCTAAGCAACCTTCAAGAAGGATGTTGAAGGCGTAGTGAAATTTTTGCTCTCCAAGTTGAGCAACTTCCAATTGTATGTCTAGGGTTATATTCTACCTATGTTTATGGTTTTTATAGGGTTTATTTGTTTTATATATTCAACTAGCATTGTTTTGTGAAGATATTGAATATCACTTTCTCTGTACTTCAAGTGCATTACAAGCTTTGGATCGAGAATCTTTTTGCATTTGATAAGTTGTATCTTTAAGCATTGTGCATTTTTGTTGGTGGCAATCTTTGATGCTAGGTTGAAGGTGTTAGAAGATGCTTGTTCTCCCAATAATTGTTTGTTGTGCAAATATTTATATGTGTTGTGTGCAATTTTGTTGGTGAAAACATGAAAGATGATTCTTCAATTGTTTTTGCTTATTACAAAGAAGGGAAAACAAATCCCACATTCCTTTACTTCGTTGATGCTTTGAAGAAAATCAAGTGTTGATGTATTAGCTTTCACACAACTTGAAAATTTGTAGCAATCAGTTTCTAAAGTGTATGAAATTATCATTGGGAATGGGGGTACTTGATTTGATATTTAAAATTCTAAAATACATGGACCAAGTCCTATGGTTTTTTGCCTTGTTGCTCTTGCTTCTAGCATTGAAGAGTCCATGATAAGTTGGCACCATTTTTATAATGTATGGTTGGTTCCCTTTCCATGTAGAATTTATTTTTTCTTTGTGGGTTTAGTCTCTGCATAGTGAGTTATAGGGCCTTTTTGCTTCACCACTTTGGGGCACATTCTACATGATCTATTGTAAAGTAAATGAAGCTAGGGGTGTAAAAAACCAATTTGGTGGATTAAACAAATCTTCAATTGCTCAAAAAGATTGTTCTTTAGGAAATAGTCCATTTTTCATGGCTTCAAGGAAGTATGGATTTATGTTTCAGACCTATTTATCCTCTTGAAGAGGTGAATTAATATGTGGGAAGAATTCTAGCACATTTATTGACTTTTGGTTTATGATTTTATTTTGGGGTTGAAGGTGCATTTGGTTGCTCATGCTAGTGAGCTAACAATGTCAAGAGGAATGAAATAAAGAACCATCCCATTATTGGAACAAAACCAACGTAGTAAAACCCTTGTTTATTGCTACAACATGAAGAAGAAAACCCTTGAAAATTGTACAGATGCAAAGAAGATGCAAGAATGTTTTTGCACCTTATGTAATTTTTTATCAATCTTCTCAATAATGTAATATGTTCCATACCAAGGCTCCTTTTCAAAGGTTTTTATTTCAAATTTTTTTGAATACCAAAATATCTTATGCAAACATAATATGAATGTCAACCTCAAGTTACCTCATAAACAAGCACAACTCCACAAAACAACCCTTTCTTTTCAACATGTTGGCATGAAGGTTCATATTCGTAATGCAATTACCTACATCACATTATTGTTGTTTGAAACATCCCGAAAAGGAAGACAAAGAAAAACAAAAACAAAAGAAAACAAAAACTGGAACATTTAAAATGTTAATACATTTAATACATTTTTTATACAACATGGACTTCAGCAAAATTCTGAAAAAAGGAAGTCCTTTTAAAAGAATCACTTGGCCACACATAGTGTATTATGTCTAGTAGATAATCAATAGGTTGCACACACATCTCATAAATGACAAAACCAGGGGAATTGACAATACTTCACAACCTTAGGCGTAAAATGCTAGATCAATGGTATGATTACCTCTGCATTGAAATGTTGGGGCAACAAAAATGCTAATAGCCAATTTTTTGGAAGGTACAACTACACATGAAGATAAATTGTACAAATGCAACATGTTTGATTGTTGCGCAATGAATGATAAGGCATCTAGCTAGGCCTCTTAAACTTGATAAACAAGATGGGGTTCCAACTCAGAAACATAATCCAAATAAGAAGAGTTTCCAAAAGTTTTACTCATGCTTTCAAAACAAAGGTTAAGAGTGTACCAACATGTTTTTAGCAAGGTCAGTGACATAAGAAATTGGAGGTTGTTTGTCTTGAAAATGAAACTTCATTTCACAAATAGCTTGCACCTTCATTACAACAAACAAATAAACAACCTTGTTGAAAACAACTCCACTCTTTATTCAACTAACTCAGCATTGATGAAAATTACAACTCAAGGAAGGTAATTAGAATAAATGATTTGTTGATGCAACTCAATGACCATTATTCCCATCACTTCAGGAAATGGATTGGTCATAGAAAATTCTAATACCTTTTCAAACATCCACTCCACCACACCTTGTTGTTGTAGAATTTTGATGTACTGGAATGTAAGGTTCACTACTTCCTCCATATAATCTACATCCCCAATATCCTTCAAGCTTTAGCAATTATCATACGGCTGACCCCCAATGCAATCTTGAAAAGACATTAATGTGATCTAGAGTTAATGTTTTGGACATTTTGGAATGTATTTCATACCTTGTCCAATGTCAATGAAAATAATTTCCCCATGGTAATTATCAGAACACTAAGAGGATGAGTGACGTCAAGAGCCTTGTGACATAAAAACAAGATACCCTTCACATGTTTACAGAAAGAGAAACCACAACCATTTACAAAACATTATCCTAAAATCTTTTAATTGAAACATTTTTCCTTCACACAAGAATGGATGGACTAGAGTAGACAAAACAAAGTTGAGATAATTGTAAACATATGTTCACTAGTAAGAAGCATACAAACATGTATAAGCTCACATAGTGTACACATGACAAGAAAGGCTCCATAGATTTCAAAGCTAACATATAGTCTGACCTTTAATACTTTATGAGTACCTTTCAAAAGCTCCCAAAATTGTATGTGTTGATTTGTTGGCTTCAAACTTATGTCCCGATTTATCAAAGGCTCTTCACTACATCCACCAAATGCACAACCCACAAGCAGTATCCTTATCTTCAGATTCCAACAGATGAAAAAACATATCTACAACATATGTGTATTCCCATAGATTCTATAAAAAGGAGGGCCAAACACATAAAAATATCAAATTTCAAAATTGCCTATCAAATCCACACAACCAATCCCATCTTTAGCAATCTATATGAACATCTATAGATGGCTAGCTAAGGATATAAAATGTGGATTATAAAATCTATAGTTGCAACCATCATTCCTAGGAAAAAATGGGTTTGAACTCAAAATTTCAAAAACAATGCACTTGAAAAATTATGGTCAAATTTTTTTCAATATGATAAAACCTTCTAATAATCAAAATTTAACTATTACATGCCAAGAAATAGAAACATCAAGAAAAATTTGAGCTCAAGTTTTCTTTGTTAATAAATGTCATTATCTCGTCGCATACTTCATTAGTTTTTTGTTTGTTTCCAATTGCTGAAGTTTATAATGGAGGGCATTCTAGTACTAGCTCTTCCAAATGTTTTAGTTATCGAACAATTTTTTTCAAAAATTTTGGACAATGTGTCACTATTTAGGTATTATGCAAGGAAGATCCCCCTTTTTAGGATCCAAAAAAATGGGATTCAAAATAGTCCATTCAAAAGATTGATAAATGGAATAACTTGCATATTTTTAAAAAATTGGGATAGATCAATACCTCATGGCAATCTTTGTTACAAACCATAGTTTAATGGAAAGAGCTTTAGATGGCATTGGAAAGCCATGAATGCCAAAAGGATGTGGAATGGGGAGCTCAAGAAATGTTTGTGAAGGCATACATTAACAATCTAAAATTTATTACATGGAACATCTCAAATGAAGCATACTAGGCATGTTAAGCCATTGGACTAATAAATGCTACCTCTTCGACTTTTTGACATACACAACTTTTTGAATAGTTGAAAATCAATCTTTGGAGCTAAAAGAACACACAAGTTGTTTACATTCAAACTTTCAAGTTAGAAAACATGTTCAATCCTTCCTTAAAAGAGGTTCTATCTTTCTTTTAGAATTCAAGGTTTCTTTGCAATGTTTGCAATTTTGTTATAGGTATTTGAAAATAATTATAGTGAGGATAAAAATATTTATTAAATGGAGACCCTTGTAGTCTAAAAATGTCGACACTGTCAACAACTTTAGTTGTTTGGTCATTAACTCCCTCATTTTCTCCACCCTCAATTGAAGGGTTTGCTCTAATCAGACTATCCACATCAAGAACACCCTTCACAACCCACTGCGCCTTCCCCAAAGAAACACATTCATCACATCAGCCATCTACATAAAACAACAAACCAACACTAGACCCACTGGAATCAACTTTAGAGCTATGTACAAAGCCTTATTCTTGGCATTTCATTACTTGACAATGATCACACTACATTGTGCATATGGAGGCCATGAAATGAAACCAGTCATAAAATAAAATCTTCATAGTACTAAAAATTTATACCTACAATTGAAGTCAAGTTTGAACATAATTGAAAAACATTTGACAATAATGTTATAAAAAATACTTTTGACCTCACATAGTATTAGCAATGAATCAGACCATACAAGCAAAGAGAAAACCCAACCCTGACAGAAAGAAACAACTACAGAACAAATCTGAGATTGTAATTTCATTGAAGTAAATACCACAAACGAATTTCAGCATGGTCAACAACACTATCATAAATTTAAGGGTAAGAGTAACCAAAGATGTTTATACACCCCTTTTAATGGATATATTTGGTTCAATATAATTTTTCACCAATACTTGTAATTGTAAAACCACTAAATCTGGTGCACCATTGGAGATATATTGTTTTCATGATTACCAAACTTTTCAATCTACAAACCACCTATGTCCATTCCCAAAAAAATAGATGTAACCTTGTCCAATCAATTGCTTATGGGCAGCACAACATCCCATAATAATACATACCTTTGAGAATTCTACCAACTTCAACTACAATTATATATGTACAAATAAACTCATACAATAAGCTTGCTCACCCCAAACAAATCCCTCCAACCTAACTCATTTTTCTTGGCATGAATTGGATGAACTTAAAAGATTATGGACATACAAGCTTATAGAGCTGATATTTTAAGACCCAAAAATGATGTCTTGTGGTGATGAATAAAATAAAGAAGGGTATACGTAGGAACACCAATATGCTTGTACTTGGGAGCCAATTTACAAAATTTCTTATGAGTGAAAGTCATCACACCCATGTTATATGATACTAAAGAAGGGTGTAAACAATTGTTGGAAATGGTGTTCATGGGTGACTCAATCACATGGGACATTCCATAAGTCATGCATATCATGCGGCATGAATTTGGCACTCAACAATCATCATCACTATGTACTTCCCATTTCACTTGACAACTGTAGGATACCCAACATATGCAAAAATGGATTTTCAAGTAGTTTCTCATTGTTGCTTTGTTACATGCCCCAACACCACCCCAAAAAATTAAAAATCAGCTTCAATCCTTCATTCTATAGTCTTTATACTTGTTGATAACTTTGTTAAAATTGTTGATAACTTCCCTTTTGTCACAATACCCATTAACAAGAGAAGGTTCACTGACATGACAAGATAACCAAACACTGTTGTAATTTTTACTATTTGATACTTCTGAAAGACAATTATCAAGGACTTTTCCTTTCCCATTTCATCGTTTGCCTATTATCATATAATGATAAGACCTTGCATGAGGAATAGATGATGAAATTAGCCTTGTTAGGCCAAGTAAATTGCTTGCAAACCTATTCTCCTTTGAAAACAAGATTGTGAACCATTCACTAATATGTTTCTAGCTCTTTTCTCATCATTCCCTTTAACCAAAAAATTGATGTGTAGTAAGCTAATTAGCTTCCCAAGTACCTAGAAATACTGGTCGATAGTCAAATTTTCACCTTTCTAACTATCTATTTTTTGAACTATGTGGTTCATATGATAGTCCTTTTTATTGCAAACCCTTCTTGGGATGGTTGCAAAGTACTTGAAGAACTCATTACCACTAACCTCATCCAAGGCAGCTTGATAGGCATTACATTTGCCAATGAGTAACAACATGTTAGTGGGTTCGATTGCAAATGAAACCACAACCACCTAAAGCTTTTAGTACCAAATATAGAATTCCACATTTGGTAGATAGGTGATGCAATTTTCCATATCAAAACTCTTTCTAGGACGGAATTGTGAAATAAAATTAACAGATTAAGGCACTATGAAAGGTTTAAAGAGGCTATGCATGGTTGAAAATATATATAGGATTACATGTAATCAACAATAAAGGATGTGACACTTTTTGATGCACGGTGACCAAAACCACAACAATAGTATATAGGGGTCATTGGTCTTACAATTCTTGGAAACAACACTTAAATATGTGAAACTAAAGGTAGAGACAAAAGTTGAACAAAATGGCACCTGGTTGACAACATTGGTAGAAGTAGTAGCCAACATGGTGCTGATGGTTGTTCAACATAAGCCCACCCAATCCACCATTTTTCCATTTCGCATCACAAACCCTACTCCAACAATTGTCACAACCAACAAAATGCCCACCCAATCACCCCCAAAAAAAATTCCCCATGAAGAATTTGAAGTATTACATTGGCAACAAAACATGACACATTCCTCCTTGCCATACTCTTCAAGGCTAGCAACCCAAACCCTAACCCTGTAACAATATCTCCAAATCAAACAAGAGTTGAATAACATGCACCATGTGCCATCATAGAAAATGTTGTTGCTAATGATATCTCATATTATTTCATAACATAATAGTTTGTTATTGGCCCAAACAAAATATCTTGCAATGCAAGAACAAAATCCTTATACAATGTAGTGCTTGGATGGTATTTTGTATTTTTAGCACACAAATGAATTTGCTACACTCCCAAGATGCTGAAAAACAAGTTTTGTCTATGAGATTGCAAATCTAATTTGACGTTGCAAAACAATTGTTGATGCCTCATAACAATGTCACAATGTTGCACCATCAAAAGCTTGTCAATCCACATAACCTTGGATGAAATTCCTTCCTACTCACAAATCACACTAAGGAGAAGGTCACCACATCGGTGCTCGCATGTAACATCCAAAACCATTATTGGGAAAGTTTTTGTTGAGAAATGAACTATGTGAATTCATGTGAATCAATTAATATGAGAGTGCAATACAACAACCCTAGGAATTTTCTACTAATTGGAAATTAGAATACCTTATGAATTGGAATTCTAAATTAGTATTCCCAAGTATGCCACAATTCTTTTCAACATATTTGGCAAGCAAGGGACAATTTGGTAGCTAAGGCCAAAAAATATATATTTGTTAATTCAGATGCCTACACATGCTAATGCCAATAATAGGACATCGACCATTCCTTTCAATTGTGCAAACTATAGTTGCGATTCACCTTTGGAAAATCCTAGCCTTTTTGCTTTCACTATTGCTACTCTTTGTGCATTTGCCATTTTGTTTGGATCACAACACTACCATCCACCAAACACTTCAATGAAAAATTGCACATATTCACCCAATTTTATGATAGAATCTCTGCATTGGATATTGTTGTCCTATAAAAGAACCTCACAAGTTTGACTACAAGTCTTGTCAAGTACTATCATTGTATCAGATGCAATCAAGATATCCACTTTGGATTGCAAGTGAAATGTTTAGATTGGAAATTGGATGAATGGAAAGCATATGCAAGGTGCAAGCAACATACTTTTGTTAATATGAACATTATTGCATTGTGTTTAGCCCATTGTCCAATCATTACCCAAATGCTTGTTGCTACAACTTTAAAGGAAAGTGTAACGTATGTTGAAATAATTAGTAATTACCTACTAGAATCCACATTATGATTTGTAAATCTAACCACAAAGCAATCTCTTGATGGAGCTTGTTCCAACATGAATGTAGCATAAGAATCATAACACATGTGTGTTTCTTTGATGCCAATATGGATGGTAAATGGGCTTGTAAAGAAGTAACCATTTCAACTTCTCTACTAAAATATGCTCCCTAAACAAGTTTCACACCATATGAGATCTCACACACATAGGCACCCATTGTGGCAAAAGAGAGTTGTGGAAATGCATCTTTGAAAAGATGTCTGAGTCATTGGCCTAACATAGTTTGCCTAGCCACAGTTGAGTAAGATTAAAGTCATTTTCTTCTTCCTTTATTAATGGATCTGGTGATGCTTTCACATGACATGTGAAACTATTGTTTGTTAGTATTAACATCACCTCCTTCTCCATGGCAGCTTAAATTTTAGTGGACACTATTTGATTCAATTATGCTATGAACACATTTGCCAATGGCCAGTCTTTATTCACAATGGCTTCGGCACATGCTATGAGCAATTGTTTTGACAGGCTTCTTGTCTCGTCCATAGTCTTCACCTACATTAAGGTCCAAAGGAGTGAACACCACATCTATAATTGATACAAGATTATTGAATTATGAGTTCTCCATTAAAGTGTCTATATATTATAAAATCTGAAAAAATGTGTTAAAGCTTTCCCACAATTCATACAAAAGAACTGAAAATGGCCAAACTATGCAGTTTTGCTTATTTATGTTTGTATAATGGATAACCAATAGTAGAAAACAAAGGAATTTTGAAGTAAGCCAAGTTAGTTGTCCCAATAGAGCAAGTTTAGGTTGGAAAAATGACTCAATTTAAATCTCTCTGATGAAAAATGACCCAAATATATTAAAATGCATGGAATTTACTTCTTATAAGGCAGCACTTGAATAAGTATTTGGGCTGCTTTGGGATTGTTGTCAAAAACCTAGCTGATTAGCTACTAATTTTGCGGAATTCTGGGATTGCAAAACAAGGGGGGGGGGGGGTCTCAACTACAAGGAGCTCTTCAAGGGTATTTGCCCAACTCCCATCAGCCATATGTTACGCCTTTAGTTAAGGGACATAGCCAAATTTGTTTCATATTCATCATCATCATCATCATCATCATCTAGTACAACATTATTTAAGAATTGCAACGCATGTTCCACCTCACTACTTTTATTTGAACCTACATACCCTCTCTGTGCTTGTTTAACAACATGGTTGATTTCTAAATTGTATGTTGTTGTATTGTATGATTGGGTAGTAGCCACTAATTGATACATGGTAGGTGTTAGTGTAGATGAGGGACTGCGATATGAAGAGACTCCACTTGGTTGCCCATAAAAGGCAACATCCTTATGATGGGACTAGATTTCAAAAGAACCATCACTACAGTAAGAAGTCTCAATGTGGAAAGAAATGGGACTCCAACCTTGCCCATTGCTTAGGGCTACATCAAATGTAGCTTGAGATGAGTCTAGTGGTGAAAGTGGGGAGGTTGGTGAGCATTGGTCCTTAATTTGGTTAACTCCATACTACACTTGTTTTTGCTTTTTAGAATAAGGTTGTTTTGCAGTGTAGTAGGTGGGTGCCAGTTGGCTATTTGTTGTGTTTTGGTGAAGTTTGAACTAGATAAACAAAAGTTGACGCACCCCCAAACTCTTCGTAAGATTCAAATGTGAGTCCAAAGGTGAAACAATGGAAGGAGTGGGGATACGCTCCCTAGCTGCAGCATTTTGGGGGTAGAGAGGCGTGTTGGAACTCCGGGATGGGGACTAAGACGAGCGACAAGTGAATCAATTATTCACATGGACCTGCACAAACTAAACAACAAGTTGGTTAATGGATAATTGGAGCATTTTTAATGGATGGACGAACCATCTGTACACCCAATAGCTCTAATGTTTCATGAACATATGATGTTACCAGTGCAAGACCATTACCCATTCTAATTAGAAGCAAGAGAAAATATATTTACACCTTGATAAAAAATGTTACATTATTCTAAACCTAAATCTTTCTACTAAACTTTAATTTTAAAAGGTTGTCACATTAATTTTTACCTCTACATGAATTCAAAAAGGAATTTGTTATCCTTCTATGGAACACACCATAAGCAAGAAGAATGTAGTGTTGGAAAAAAAAAATGTTTTACCTTAATCCGAGAGATAACACCACTGGTGACTGAGATTGTATTCCCTCTTATGGGGTAACCCACAAATATAACTAAACCTTGAAACTTAGCTTCTCAAATGTTAGTATGGAAGTAAACTCAACAAATGCACTTGCTCCATAATTCCACATAGTATGAGGTCAAATGTGAAAAATGTAATTTAATTATTCTTGCCATATCTAGCCATGTCACTGACCCTATATTTGGATGCTAGGTTTTTGCGTAGTGATGTCATCTAGCATTAACCTACATTTCAATCAAGATTGGCATGGCAAACTTGATCCAAATTCTCATTTAGTCATAGTGTAAATGATTGATAGACTTTTATTAGAAGCAAAGTTACAATAAAACCCAGTAATGTCACTTGTTGATCTATTCCCATGAAAGCAATTAGAGGTGAGTCCTCTTGTGATAACTAATTACCTGAAAATGAGGAAGGCTTCCAAAGCATAAGGGCTCCACGCCTTTCTAGAAGTACTCATCCTCAACCAAAAAGTAAGGCAATATCACGTTCTGGCCCAATTGTAATAACTTACAGGTATTGAAAGGAATCAAAACAAGAATAATAATTAGGCTTATTTTGAATGGTTTAAAACCTTTTCTATTATTCTTGTGTTAATACAACCCAACACACAATAAAGAAAGTAGTAAAAATGTGGAAGCGAAGAGATAGGAAAACATACAGTGGTAACAAATTTGGTATCATCCCTTTCCTTTTCACCTTCACCTAGTTGACATAAATATGAGTTGATACGATAAAAAAGAAAGTGATTACAAGATTATTTTGTGCAAGCACTGTTATTAAAAAGATGTGGCAAAAAGAGATCAGACTCATGTACACAAAAAAAAGTAACAGAAAAAATGAAGATCACAAAAGAAATCACTACTAGCTACAAGATTGCATAAACAAAATCCAATCTAAAAAAAAATCCCATTTGTCCTATGATTTCATTGGCAACCCAAAAAATCCACCTGAATGTGATGTTCCACACAATGTACATTTATTAGCAGTTTTCGACAAGAGATGATGAACCCACTGCCAGAGAAAATAAAATAGAACATAAGATAATTAAGCAAGTAGGTATGCTCTATGTTCTTAACCTTCTTTTGATACTCCAAATCTTGAAGGCGCTTCAAATCTATTAACAAATTTAATTTTTAATTTGTGTCCACCAACAAGTAGGGACAACTCCCCAAATGACGCGCCCCCAAGTTCCTTGTTAGACCCAAAAAGGGTCTAACTATGTTAAAGAACGGAAATAGTTAGAACTTGGTGCCGCTTCCAGCTTCCAACACTAAAGGGGGGGGTGGGTGAGAGGGGCATGTTGAAAGCTCCAGGATTAGACTAGGAAGAGGGACAAGCTAATTAGTTATTTGGTCCTGCATCCAAAACCAACCAACAAGTTGGTTAAAACTCATTTTGCACACTCTTAGTGTTAGGATAAGCCACGGGCAACCTTGGACTCACTTGACTCACCACGGTACGGACTCGGGGGAAGCCACCACCTTCCCCCATATAGTATTATTTGCGTCTCTCCACCGCACTTGCATCCGAATGACACTTTTTCTCGGGACTCCCAAAATGGAGTCCCGAAATTGTCTCGGTTTGGACTCTCGGGACTTTGGGCATTCATAACTTTTACCTCTAACCTCTGATTGGGACGAGGTCTAAAGAAAACTTGTAGGTCTCTTTGAGAGCTTTCCAAAGGTGTGTCGCACTCCACTTTCACACACCGGGATTGGGTCGATTCCTGACTTTTAGTGGTCGGGAGTCAAATTGCCAGTTTGACTCCCACCCTTTCTTTTGCCTATAACTTGTGTTGTAGATGTCCAAATGGCTTATGTGAGGTCATTTTGGACATCTAAACTCTAAGACCTTTCCAACGGTATAAAGAACATCTCAATGCAAGGAATTTTGACCCCTGCAATCGAGTTCTGAGTTTTTAGGAGTCCCGGAGGACCCCCAAGTCCCATTTTGGGGAGTGTGAGTGGCGACCTCACACTTCCCTCAAAGTGGGATTTCAACACTCTCCCCCATTAGAAGAAAAGGTCAATGTCCTCATTGACATTTAAAAATTTCTCTTCGCAATTGCAATCACTTTCTTTGGATCCTTGGCCATCAAATGTTGACTTTTACATCAAGACCTTGCCTCAAGCTAACTTAGGTGTCCCCAAGTTTCCAACATTTTCTTGGCAAGTCCAAGGGTATCTCATAGATAACCCTTAATTCTTGCTCCATCAAAAGACTAAGCTAGCCTAATTGACGGAACCTCCATTTGGGAGGCCACTATTTCAACCTTCCCTCATGAAGACTCAAGTCAAATCTAATCTTGACCTAAGTTATTGACACAATTCCTTTCCCAACCTTGCGCCTTGATCACAATAATCAAGCCTTGACTAAAAGGTTTGCTTATCAAGGTACGAGAAGTGAAATTTAGATTTTCCCAAAACTCAAGCCCTAAACTACACGATTAAAGTATGCAAATGGGGTCATGACTTCTCACATTGGCTGCCACTACCAACCAACCCTTTGGGATGCACTTAAGGCTTGTGCATGTCCCCACAAACTCACCTTGCTTGCCTTTTTTTTTGGGGCCAAGTTTCCTTTAACCCCAAAGTAGGACTAGTCCGATTTTGATTCGGGCCTACGTAAGATAATTCCATTTGTCCAATGCCATTTGACAACCCTACTTGCCTTTATGCAAAAATTCTCGTGATACAATCTCTTGGAAATTTTTAGCCCTTTATTTCACTTGCAACTTGATGTGGTACATTTTATGTGACACTTTGCCCCACTAAAAGAAACGTGATGTCCTCATCACATTCTACGTTTCTTCTTTGCCGGTCTAGTGTGGAATTCTTCTATGGCTTCTTGGGCATGTTCCATATTGGATTCATTCACCCAAGATGCCTTTATTAGATGGTATCCTTTCCACTTAACTAAGTATTCCCGCTCTCTTCCTCTTAATTGCTTTGACTTGAGCACGACCTCCACTTCAAACTTGGGTTCATTATGAACCAAGTCTGGTGGGGGCCTTGAATTGTATTCTCGATTAGGCCTTGAGGCATCACGGGAGACTGGCTTCAAAAGAAACACATGAAATGTGGGATGAACTCTAAGGTTTTCCGGTAGTTCTAACTTATAAGTGTCAAAAAGTTTATTTTCTAGCACTTTGAATGGGCCCGCATATGGGCCCAAGAACTTATGACTTAAACCTTTTGGCAACCGGAAATTTTTGATGTTCAACCACACTTCATCCCCTTTTTGAAACTTCACCTTTCGTCGGGACTTGTCTGCAAAATCCTTGTACCTTTTATGCGCCTTTTCCAAGTTGGCCTTTGCCACCTCCCAAAGGCGCCGTCTTTCTTCATCAAGTTGTGTGACCATTGGCACTTCCTCACTTGCATCACTCAGGTGTTGTCCATGTGCTGCCCAAGTCATGGGCACAATTGGTGACTTGCCCGTCACCATTTGAAAGGGGGTGGACCCAATCGTGGAGTGTTCTGAGTTGTTGTAACAAAACTCAGCTAACTCCAAGTGGTCCACCCAATCTTGTTGATCCACCGCCACATAATTCCTTAGTAATTATTGGATCACCAAGTTGACCCTCTCGGTTTGTCCATCGGTTTGGGGCCGGAAGGAAGTGCTCATCTTGAACTCCGACCCCATTCTCTTCCACAAGGCTCGCTAAAACTTACTTGTGAACTTTGGGTCTCGATCTGAGACTATGTCCTTTGGAAGACCATGATGCTTGAAGACATGTGTGAAAAACAACCTGCTAGTTTCTTGGGCCGTGGCCTCATCCTTTGTGGGAATGAAGTGTGCCATCTTGCTAAATCGATCCACCACCACCATGATGGCATCAAATCCCCTTGATGGGGGCAAGCTTACCATGAAATCCATGGACACACTTTCCCACGGCCCTTCGGGAATTGGCAAAGGTTGCAACAAACTCACTTGCTTCTTGTTGAGGGGCTTTGTTGGCAAGTTAAACAAGTCTTCACATACTCCTCCGCACTATGCTTCAAGTTGGGCCAATAATAGGACTTCTTTAGGAGTGTTGTGGTGTGTTTTGCACCACCATGGCTCGCAAGCGGCCCATAATGACATTCTTTCAAAATGGTGTCCCTTAACTTCCCTCCGGCACATAAAGTTGTTTTTGTTTGTACCACAATAATCCATTTTGTAAATGGAAGTGGGAATTGGCTCCATTTTGAATGTTTTGCCTTACCTCTTTGGCAAATGCATCTCGACGGCTTGCTAGTCGAACTTCCTTTTGAAGTTTCGTCTTTCCCACATACACCACTCTAAGTTGGTGTTTCCGACTCAACGCATCGGGCACTATGTTTTCTTTTTCGGGCTTGTGTCGGATGTCCACATTGAACAATGCTAATGTGTCTCGCCACCTTACTTGTTTGGATGACAACCTAGGTTGAGTGGCAAAGTACTTCAAGGTCACATTGTCGGTCCACACCACCACATCCTTAGAGCCTATGTAATGGCCCCAAGTTTTGAAACAATGTATGATCGTCCACATTTCCTTCTAGTGTGTTGGCCACCTTCGCTCCATTTCGCTCAACTTCTTGCTCTCAAATGCCACCGGCCTCCCTTCTTGCACTAAGATTCCTCCAATTGCAAAGTCGGAGGCATCAAAATGGATCTCAAAGTCTTTGTCAAAGTCGAGTAATTTCAACACCGGCTTTTTTACCAAAATACCTTTCAAGGTCTCAAAGGCTTCATTGCATGCTCCTTCCGATTCGTAAGTGACGGTGGACTTCTTCAAGAGGATTGTCAAAGGTGCGGCTATTTGCGCAAAGTTCTTTATGAACTTGCGATAATAGGAGGCCAATCCCAAAAACGATTTCAAGGTTGGCACCAACTTGGGTGGTTCCCAATCCATAATTGCCTTGACCTTGTGATCATCCATCTTCAAACCTTCTTGAGTTATCCTATGTCCAAGGAAGTCCACTTCCGTCACCCCAAATTCGCACTTCTCGAACTTGGCATACAACTTGTTTTCCCTTAGTCTTTGGAACACCTTCCAGAGGTGCTCCACATGTTCTTCCAAGGAGTCACTATAGATCAAAATGTCGTCTATGTAGACGACCACAAAGTCATCAAGCCATTCCCGGAAAATGTCATTCATGAGAGTGCAAAATGTGGCGGGTGCATTGGTAAACCCAAAGGGCATCATCATGAATTCGTATGAACCATACCTTGTGCGACAAGTGGTCTTTTCTTCGTACCCTTCCGCAATCCGAATTTGGTAACATCTCGAACGTAGATTAATCCTACTAAATACCTTGGCTCCCGAGAGACAATCAAATAGATCATCGATTCGAGGCAAGGATACCGGTTCTTCATCGTTGCCTTGTTGACTGCTCTATAATCAACACACATTTTCAACGTCCCATCCTTCTTGTGAATAAAAAGGATGGGTGCCCCATATGGTGATTTGCTTGGTTTGATATAACCTTTCGCAAGGAGTTCTTCAAGTTGAACCTTAAGTTCTTTCAACTCCTCATGGCTCATTTTATATGGGGCCTTGGCGGGAGGTGCCACTCTCGGTACCACTTCGATCGCATGATCAACTCGTCTTCTCGGGGGTAGGTTTTCAAGCAATTCTTCGGGCATCACGTCCAGGAACTCTTCCAAAACTTGCTTTATGCACTTGGTGGAAGTCACCAATTTGGTGGCTTCCTTGGGCTCACACTCATCCAACACCTTCATAACACACATTATGCCATAACCTCCCACGCATTCCTTTTCCCCGGTTTTTCCTAACATAAAATGGATGGTTGATCCACCCACACAAGGCAACTCATGTGCCTTCACTCGCACAATCCCACTTTTGGATGGGATTCTAACTAGCCTATTATGCCCTTCTATGAGCACGTTGTTTTGGGTGATGAACTCCATCCCCAAGATGCAATCCATTCCACCCAAGGTGGAAACTAGCAAGTCCACCTTTCCTCTCCAATTTCCTAGTTGGAAAGGAACTCCTTTCACTTGTTCCCCATTCGCGAAGTGCACCTCAATGGGTGCCTTGATCTCCTCCAAATGGAGCTCCATCCTTTTGGCGTTTTCTCAGGTTATGAAGTTGTGAGAAGCCCCTGTGTCCAAAAGACATAACACATCCCGCTTAGCAATTTTCCCTTTCAAGAAGATAAATCGATTACATTCACCTTGAGCTAGGTTGGCATTGAGGGCAATTACCTTAGAGCCCCCATTCCCCACTTTGGACTTGGGACAATCCTTGGAATAATGCCCCATCTCGTTGCAGTTGAAGCATGCTCCTTTGGGTTGGCTCCCTTTGAAAGGAGCCCCCTTCTTCACGAAGTTCCCTTTGGGTTTAAACCCCAAGCCTTGGAATTGTTTGGGCTTATCCTTTGTTGGGCTTCCTTGCCCACAGTTCCATTTTCCGTCATGCTTTGGCTTCTTGTGAAGGAACTTGTTGTCCTTCTTGAACCTGAATTTTTCACTCTGCCCCACATCCGAGAAGCCCTCCACTTTCGTGATGACTTTGGACAGTGAGGAGGGCCAATTTTCCTCAAGCTTTCGTTTTGCCCAAGTTGAAAGTCCCATCACAAATTGGCACACACGATCCAACTCATGCATGTGCCGGATTTCAAGCATGAGTTCGAAGTAAGCCCTCACATATTACCTCAAGTTTTCATTTTTGGCATTCACAAGGTCACGAAGTTTGCACCTCGAGATGTAATCGGAGTTCCTTGGGACAAATTCGGTCCCCACGCGTTCCTTGAAGAACTCCCAAGTATAGGCATGGTTCTTCCCTTCCTCTTGTTTCACTGTCCTCCACCATGTGGCGGCATAGCCTTTCAAGTAGGATTGGGCAAGCTTCACGGCCGAGTGCCATCCAACCTTGGCGGCATGTAAATAATCTTCCATCTTTGCAAGCCAAGCGTCCACAACCTTTCGGTCGCGGGCACCATTGAAATTCCCAGGTTTGGCTGGTTGGAACCTCGCATCCTTGGATGCTCCTCCTTTGAGAGCCGCAACTAGCTCACTGAAGTCGGGCCTATTCATTTTGAGGACTTCCAATTGTTCCTCGGTGAATAGGACCGAGCTCCGTTGCTCCTTTTCACTTTTGAGCTCATCTTGGTCCTCCCGGGTTCTCGGTTCCTCCTCCCCAATTGATTCTGGCAAAACTACTCGATCTTCGTTAGGTTCTTCCAACATGGTCTCTCGAGCTTATTTACAATTATTCTTGGGCGCCATCTGAAACTCCCAAGAAGTGAACCGAGCTCAACTAGAGCTCTGATAGCACGTGATGCGCCCCCAAGTTCCTTGTTAGACCCAAAAAGGGTCTAACTATGTTAAATAAAGGAAATAGTTGGAACTTGGTGTCGCCCCCAGCTTCCAGCACTAAAGGGGGGGGGGGTGAGAGGGGCATGCTGAAAGCTCCAGGATTAAACTAGGAAGAGGGACAAGCTATTTAGTTATTTGGTCCTGCATCCAAAACCAACCAACAAGTTAGTTAGAACTCATTCTGCACACTCTTGGTGTTAGGACAAGCCACGGGCAACCTTGGACTCACTTGACTCACCACGGCGCAGACTTGGGGGAAGCCACCACCTTCCCCCATATAGTATTCTTTGTGTCTCTCCACCGCACTTGCATCCGAATGACACTTTTTCCCGGGACTCCCAAAATGGAGTCCCGAAACTGTTTCGATTTGGACTCTCGGGACTTTGGGCGTTCATAACTTCTGGCTCCAACCTTCTATTGGGACGAGGTTTAAAGCAAACTTGTAGCTCTCCTTGAAAGCTTTCCAAAGGTGTGTCGCACTCCACTTGCACACACCGGGATTGGGTCGATTCCTGACTTTTAGTGGTCGGGAGTCAAATTGCCAATTTGACTCCCGACCTTTCTTTCACCTATAATTTGTGTTGTAGATGTCCAAATGGCTCATGCAAGGCCATTTTGGACATCTACACTTCAAGAACTTTCCAACGATATAAAAAACACCTCAATGCAAGGAGTTTTGACCCCTACAATTGAGTTCTAAGTTTTCGGGAGTTTTGGAGGACCCCTAAGTCCCATTTTGGAGAGTGTGAGTGGCGACCTCACACTTCCCTCAAAGTGGGGTTGCGACACCAAATCGATAGTTCATGAAAAATAACAGTCCATAACAAAAATGTGAGAAAGAAATTGCCTTTGCTTACCTATTGAAAAATATTGTTGTTATTTTTGACACATAAGAGAGAAGTTTGGGTCTGTGTGTGTGTAATACACCTATAAAATCCAAATATACATCAAGAGCTTCATTAGGGTCCTTGTTGAAAACCACACTTGTCTTTTGCATATTAAATGTAGGGTAGGCCACCCCTGTTAGGGGATTATGTTATAGGACCCAAAGGTGGAGCTTGATGTTCATAACATAATCCCCTAAATGCCTTACTTGGAATAACAACCAAGGACACCTTGTTTGAAAAGTGAAGATTACAAAACAAATCCCTACTTCCAAGGTTCTTCCATGGAAGACCCCCTCGCCTTAAGGCTCTCACACACCAACTCTAAAAAGCTTCATTACTAAAAATAACCTACCCTTCAACTACACTAGGATTTTTTTCCAAGGTTGTCACGCTTGTATAACAACAACAATTTGAGAGAGAAAGTCAGATTAAAACACACATCTTCACCACAATATTTAGGAATGGAGCATCTAGCAGATTATCAACCTCATCAACCTATGGATCTAAAGGGGAAATTTGATCCAAGCATTTCCAAATATTTCTTGGAGCTCAGAACATGAAAAATCCTTGTTTAACTTCTAAGCTACATTAAACCCGCATGATTAGAAAGGGTTTTTCCAATTGTGAATCAACAATCCTCCTATTTCATATAAATCCAAATTGGAACTTTAAGGAAATTCTAAGGTTTTTGTTTCATGAAACTTTGTGTCTATCTTGCTTACTATTAAAATGGTCATAGGTAGACATTACTTTGTAAATCCAATCATTCGTAAAGCCTAGAATTGATGAAAACCTTCAACTAGAAGCAACAACAAGGATGGTGTGAGTCCATGAGAGATCACTAGTTACACTCACCATCTGCGGAAAAAACATTAACATGCCAACATTACAAAATAGAAGGAACTACTACTACTGCACCTACAATAACAACTTCAGCCTTTTGAATGCATTCATCTCAATAACATATTGGATGCATACCCACATAAACAAGCCCGACATGTAAACCCATGAAACATGCCATCAGCAACCCATATTGTAATTAATCCCATTTTCTTACAAACGCAACTCTACAAAGAAGAAGGATCTTGTGCAAAAGCTAAATGTGTAGATGATGATAGAACCCACCAAATGACCCAAAAAAATCATTTGAATTTCCAATATTTCGAAACATTATAGTTAAAAATGGTCATTCTAGTGCATAATTGTCGACCATGCAACTATTTGTAATTGTCATGGTTGACAACCATGCTGTAATTGTCTTAGTGACAAAAAAACTCCTATACCTAGTCTACATAAACCGGTTCCGATTATCATCATCACTAGAATTTAAACATACATATGCCCATTTTTTTTTTTCACTAAAAATTTAATTATTACCTTTTCATTTTCACCTGTAGTAAGTTATAGTTTGAATTTTGAAAGTGTTTTTTCTACACTACACTATCTTAGGCTTCATGCTACTTTGCATTACCAATGGTAATCAAAAATTTTTTTTTTAATGTTCCCATCAATGTTTTTTTTCTAACAAATTTTTGCAACTTGGAGACAAAAAATAGGGTTGGCCAATCCAACAAAGGGGATTTTGATATATATGTTTTTAAAATCGTCATATCTTGACCAAAAAACTTAGAAGTCGCTAGATTTAAATAGTGTGTTCCTATAGGGTGCCAAAACTAGGCAGGATTCCAAAAAAAACTACTAGTCTAGCAGGACAATCACTATTTATTGCTAATTAATGTTAAGGATCTTAGCCAATGCACTTACTTGACGAATTTGAAAAAAAAAAAAAAACTAGTTCCCATATGGTTTCAAATAGTTGATCATTGTTTACATTAATTTCAAATTTGATTTGAACGAATTATTATAATTATCATGGACATGATAAATCACTTGTTAATTTGCCCTTTCACATTCATGTTGATTGGAAGGGTAAAAAGTGAAATAGTTAGGCTTTAAAATGAACTAGGTATGAATTATCTTTAGAATTGTTCACAAACAATTGTACAATAAAATTTGAAAAATCACCCATAAATATTAGTTCATAATTCACCTTGTCATTAAAATTAATCTTTGTGAACATGATTTGTATTGGCCCTAATAATACAACGTCATTAAATCGTAACTCTTGTGATTTTAAGTCCATTTGTAAAATGCCAAGTTTTCATCATTCCAAATGATTTAGAGTTTTTCAACATTATGACAATTATTTCATTTTCTTTTCAATATCAAATTCATCTTTGTAGATGAAGCTATCATCCTTATAAATTAATGACATTTTGGGGGTGAAACATCATTTTTTGGATGACAAAAATGCATTTTCACATGAAAACAATGACTCCTAAACGAACTTAATGTTCATCTTTTAGACTTTTTGATGGTTGGCAATTAGTCAAACAACTTGGATGAAATTTGGAACATTTGCAAACATGAGTTGAAGTTTCAAATGATAAAATGATGAATGACTCGTGGGTATATATGAACCATGAAACATATTTCATGAGACCTATTTGACTAAGAACCCATCAAGATAATACTCATTCATGTACCCAAGCAATTCACAACATTATTTGCATAAAGATGGATGGTTCATGAGTCCCATTGATTTTTTTTTCAACACAGGAAATGGGAAAGTTTTGAAAAAATGTGTTTATGTAGGGGAAATTTGGCTTTGAAGGAAATCAAGTGTTGTGTTAATTGTTTTTGGGAAAAAATCACCAATTTTTTTATACCACAAAATTGATTTTTTTTTTTCTGGTGATGACTATTCAATATGAACCATAAAAAAAAATTATCCATACTTAAATGGCAATTTTTGTCACCTATTAACTTTAAAGTCTAGTTGGTATAGATGGTGGACGGAAGTAGGAATTGGTTGTCATCCATTGAATCATCATAGTGAGTGGTTTAGTTTCATCCATGATGTACATCAAGATCTACACTTATGACAATGTTTTCATAACAGAGATTGTATGGTGTTTATCCAATCATGCCACAAAGTGAGAAGAATTCAGATAACATTAGTACATACGCAATCTACGTAAGTAAACTTCATAAGCATATGAAGGGCTACTGAGAAAGAAGGCATACCAATAAGGCAAACCCTAAACCGGAACCAAATTTTCCCTTTAAAAAGGAAAAGCTCCACAACGAACTCATTTTCAGTGATGAGTATCTCCACCCCTTGTTGGGCGTACTTATTCATGTTCTTCGAAAGCTGTGCGTCATCCAAGGTAAAGTACAGGCCATTTACTGTTTCTCGTCAACCTCTTCTTATACATTTAAAAATGAACTATAATTTGGGTAAGTACTAAGTACAACTTGATAAGAATATATTGATGTTGGTTAACCTTTTGAGTGAGAACTTAGAACTTTTTGTGCCTTTTAGAGCATCCCCACTGGTGCTCGTATGTGACCCTGCGCATTAAAATGAGATGAAGAAAAATCATCATATGCCTGCTTGGGGGAGGAACATGGTTTTTCTCCTGCATATTTGCTCAGTTTGCTGAGGCTAGCAAAAACCGCAGTAAAGCTGTGCACCTTCTATAGAAGAGTGTAATAAATATGATGTGACTGCTGCGCCCTATTTTTGATTGGCCAATCATAATGATTCGTCCAAGTGGTTTGCTATTAGTAGTTCTCACCTACATGCAGTCCCTGTTTCAGTCTTCTGTGTGGCGTTTCACGTTTTTGGCCCCATCGCTCTGTCCGGAGCTTGTTTTTCTTGTCTTCTTGCACATGTTTCTAGGCCCCATCAAGCTCTGTCTGGAGCTTTTTTTTCTTGTCTTCTTGCACATGTTTTTAGGCCCCATCAAGCTCCGTCTGGGGCTTGTTTTTCTTGCACATGTAATTTGGCCCTGCACGGTTCCTACATGTTTCTTTAATTCTGCAAAAGTTCTTTTAATTTAAGGGCATTTAGCGTCTCTCAAGATAAACGTGTTGTACAACAAGTGGTCATCTGTACAACAATACCTACCTTGCCTCCTGGAGAAAACTACATGCAACCTCTGTAAACTAGTCTTTGTGCATCAAATATGTGAATATGTCTGTCTTGATGATATGGATTCAAAATGCCTCCATTTGCACACATACATACTCGTACACTTATAAAATGGTATATCATAACCCAGTGGATCTGGGTAATATTGTTTTGAATATATGAATGCAAAAATGCCTCCACTTGCATGAATACTTACATGTATACCTTAGCACCTTGGCCAATTTGACAATAATTATATTATTTTGAAAATTGTTAAAATTTTCAGAAATTACTTCTTCCAAATCAAAAAATATTGTGAAAGAAAACAGTGAATATTTTGGAATATTCTATTTGTTGAAATGATATTCTCAAAATCAATTGATTATTCGACGGACATGTGTTGAAATGGCCAAGGTACTACGTTAGTGGGCCCTTGTAATATTGTTTTGAATATATAAATGCAGAATGCCTCCACTGGGACTTGTACACTTTTGAAATGGTAGGTGTATTAGGACCCTGGTGGTGTGTACAATCATAACATTATATTTGCAGATAGTTGTTAATGCAGTCAGTACAACAGTGTTGCTGCAAATTTTTTCCCTGAGTTTGCCCTTTACCTCGTGTTTTTTCACCTTGGCATTCCTTGACATGCATGAATTTCATTGTAGAATGAAATGGAGGGGGGACATGCTTATTTTTGGAAAGAATACCTAAAGGATGAGAAAGCCGACCTTGCAATCAAAAAGAGATAGCCAAAAAAATAAGTGGGTAGTTTATGTGTCTATGTGTGTGAGTGTTTGTTTGTTGCAGGTTAATGGAGTTGAGGAATTTTGTGGTTTTGCTTTGCTTGAGTTATGTTGTGACAGGGTAGGAGCTAAGTTGTTGTGGTGCGCTTGATTAATTATGGCCATGGCAGGATCAGCTTGATGTTCTTTTGGCGACTTTTGGTGATTTTTGGAGGGAGCATGTGCAAGAGAAAAGATAAATGGTGGACTATGGAAGGCTAAGTATAGAAGTTTTTGATAGTTATTAGGGTGATGCATTGCAGTTGAGTAGATGGTGTGTTTGATTTTCTTGTTGAGGAATCTTTGGGAGGAATGCCCACCAGTTGTGTTTTTAAATATCTTTTGGATTCCTATTTTTTTCCATTGTGCATTGGAGTCAAAAGGATGGATTGTGGTTGAGACACATACATGAATAAAATATGTGGGAATTGGCAAAAGTGATGAAGATCACTAGAGGACAAGAGGTTGGTCTGAATAAGGCATTAGTATGTAGTTTTGGAGATTTTGGGATTGTGGAATGGAAATACTGGGAAACATATTTGGGACAGAGACCCAGTTTGTTGGGAATTTCGAGATTGTGGATTGTGCATTATTATAGAACCTGAAGGAAATGGAAATCTGTCAATGGTGTTATTGTTTGACATGGTCTTATCAAATTCACCTATGTGAAGTTGTGGATAGTATTGGGATGGGGACTAGTAATGTTGGTCATGTTGATGCCAAGTTAGACCCTAGTAGCTTAAGGAGAGAGTCCAAAACAATTTGATTCACTAGACCCACCATATTAATTATGTACCTATGACAATTCAGATTAATTTTAGTAGAGATAAAGATGAATGCAAATAATTGGGCTTTTATGTAAGGATTTGATTTGTAATAAGATGAAAAATATGGCGTTTGGAAAGAAATCAGAAATGATTAAATCAAATCTGTTGATCTTCATAGACATTGTGCTTTGAACTCATACTAATGTCCAATAGCAGTTAGGCTATGTGTATAGCTTCTTTTTTTGTTACACCATGCCATACATGTTTCGAGCATGTTATAGTTGCTAGGGGGTATGTAACTTTCTTGCATGTTAGGCTCCCCTTTGTATTGGTAATATGTGAGGTAATGTTGTAAAGGAGGTTCATGTATGAGTGGGTTCTCCTGAGGGAAAGCCACTAGAGGGTGTGAGCCCAAGCATATGTCTAAACCTCCATGCATGTAAATGACTTTCTTTTGATGAGAACATAAAAACATATTAAAATAGGAGTATCTCCCCCTATCATAGCATTCTCTTGGGGGAAATCTTTCAAAGTACACATAGAAATAAAAAAATAGTCCTACACATATAGGAGAAGGTTCTCAATATAGGGCCTTCCAATTTTTTGGCCCTTTCCCTCAACCTATTGGCCTCAAGGATGAGACCTCAAATCCAAAAGGCCCTATGTCTTGAACCTTCCCCTATGTAAAGTATAGTAGATTTTTTAATAATAAATAAATTAAAAAAGACAAACAAGTTCACGAGTAATTTACACTAGTTGGAAATTATCCTAAAAGGTTAATAATTTCTTGGGGAACCTTAAGAGAGTGGCACTTAAATTTGGCAACCTTAGGGCAAGGAAGGATGCCCAAAATACAAAGAAAAAATAAGCAATGGTGCTTTATGAATGCAAAACATGACAGGAAAAACAAATAGGGCAAAAGGCAAATTAAGAAGAAAAAATAGCAACAATATTCTTGTACTACTAATTGCACTAACAATTATGGGCAAATGCAAAATGTTAGGGCCCATGAAAATGGCAATATGTTTGCAAAAACAAAGTTTTTGCAATATTTGTATTTTTTTGAGAGATTAATGTTGGGCTCATGAGCCTTCATTAGTCAGCTAACAACCTATGTCGAAGATATCATTAATAAGCTTTCAAGCTTTTCATTCCAAAATGAATTTGTGATTAGTTCGTTAGTTTCAACTTCACTTAACATGCAACATTTACCATTAGAGGTGAAAAAAATTTCCATCATCATGGTTTACAATGAGATGAAAAAAATTATAGATGTTCTCACCTTCTTATTGCCTTGCTTGTTCCACAATACTCATACAAGAGTAATTGTGCAAAGTTTAAGGTTGAAATGTAGTGAATTTCTATTTATCCATGGAGGGATTTGTAAACAAGTTTCTACCCATGAACAACCAAGCTTTTTATAAATGTTCTTTGGCATAATCAATGGATTGTCTAGTGCACACAAGAGGGATGAATTGTAAACTAAAGTTAGAGACTCCATAGGGAGATTTTGGAACAATGCAACATTCACATTTTTGTTTAACAAATTTGAAAAAATGTATTAGGAATTTGGAGCGAAGGTGATGAAAACACATAACTTGGAGGCATTTGCTATAACCATGAATGCCCACTTTCCAACTAATGTGTAGTGCACTTTGGGCCAATGTAAAGACAAATTCAAGAAAATGAAAAACAAATATAACTTTGGACAAAAAAAACGAACATTACATGTGTTCCTCCTTTTGACTGGACTTGGTATGAAAAATTTGACTACTTGTTTGCTAAAGCTACTAAGATAGATGAAGTGCCTTAAGGAGTTGATCAAAAAGTGCATGTAATTTTTAAAAAAGACTGAATTTGTGAATATCTTTTATGAAGATGAATGTGTTCTTGAAAGTCAAGATGTTCTTATGTTTCATGTGATGCAAACTTATGCATTTGGAGATGGAGTTGCAACTCTAACTTCCAATTTTGATACATTGAGGATTAGGGCATGCAAATTGCCTACTGTCCAAGGTCAACCAAATGAAGAATTGAAAAAAAAAGATGAAAATGAATGTTGGATCCATTTTTATTGTAAAGGTTATCAAGGATTTATCAATTTGTTTGAAGGAATTGAGAAACTCAAGATGAGATGACCGAGAAAATCATTTCACAAATGTTATAGAATTAATTATAGATTGCAACAATGTTTTTTGATGTTTTGAAGACCCTTAAAAAAAGTGCCATATTGATTTTTTTTACAAAAAATACATTGAAATGAAAATTTTATTTATTGAACTCTTAGCATAATGTGATTAAACACCCATTGATCATACAATGTCAATTTTAATATTTTTCTTTTGCTTTAGTTACCTCTCCATCTTTATGAGCAGGCAACATATGGCCACTAAATTCAACTAGGTATTCCTTTCTACTTGCCAAATTTGCAAGCCTTGGTTTAGGTTCATTCCACATTTCACAAAAATTGCGGAATACACAACATGTTATTGTTACCCTAATTCTTTTATCAACTTTGGAGTTCAAATGCCTCAAAATCTGCCATCGATTTTTTAATGAACCAAAAACATTTTCTATCACAACTTTACATTTGTTCATGTTATAATCATATCTTATTTGGTCGACATTTGCACGATTTTTTGTTTTTCAAAATTTTAAAAAATATATGTTCAAATTGGATAAACTAAGTCTTTAATGATGTAAGGTGTACATATCACACTTTTAATTCTAAGAACAAGTATTTGCAAAAATTTTTGATCTCTTAGTTGTTTATACAAGCTATGAACCTTAAAATGGCCACCATCAATAACTCCTCTTGGTTGTCCAACACACACATTTAAAAATCAGTCGTGTACACCATGCACCACATGCCTTTTGTAAAACAATATTATGAAATTGTTTCTATTGTAAAAACCACTTTGTGTAAGTGTCACTCTCTTGCTTTGGAAAATCTACTAGTGGTATTTGAATTTCATCTATTGATCAACATATGTTTTGGCAAACTTGTCAACTCTTGAAATTCTTGAATGAAATGTTAATGTATTTTTTAAATAGTTAGTATTTATTAACGAGGACATCACATACTATGTTCACATATTTTCAAATTGTTGATGCACCCACATTAAAAAAATTAGCCATGTGAATGACATTATGTCCATGAAAATATTTACAAAAAATGATTACAACGATTTTCAAATCTCTAGTTGTGACGGTAGAATATTAAGGCATTGAGATTACAAAAAAAGAGTTAGCTTTAACATTAAGGCTTGAAAAGCTACACAACTCATCTTGGAATATGGTAGGTACTTTTTATTTCTCATTTCTTAAGTAATATGCCATACATTTGCTTCCACTTGAGTCCAATATGTGGATTGTTTAAGTTGTTTCCACCACAACTAGAGAATATGTTTTTTTAAATGGCTAAAACACCCTCATAAGAGTGGTAAAAATTGGCTCCCTAAGGTGAGCTCATTATCACCAAGAAAAGTCACAATAGAATTCATCAAAGTACTAGAGAACATTATCCAAAGTATTAAAAAGTTACATCCAAATGAAAAAACCTTCCCTTAAAATTGGGATCCATTGCCAATAGATGAACTCATAAAACTGAAAATGAAGACATGTATTTTTTTTTGTTGAAATTCTTGTAGGAATTATGAAATAATTATAATTCATCCATGTCTATTTTCCTTAAGTAATGTTATTACATTATAAAGTAATTTTTTATAATTAAAATCATTTTTTAAAGTTTGAAAGATATCATCATAATGTAGTAGTTCTATGTTTTTTTATAAATATTATTTTTTTGCAGGTTAACCAATTTGTGACTTTTCATCTGCTAGGAAACCAAAAATGAAAACATTGTGGGGAAATAAATAGATAAGACAAGTTTCTAGAAACAATAATTTTGACACTATCTATTTCACACAATCTTTCTTTGAAGATGAGTTCTAAAGTGATTTATGATTACATATTTTTGACATCTTAAATTTTTTTCCTTTGATTATGTCTATCCAAAATATGTGCATGCAAATGTAGTTTTTGGGATGCAAGTGAAATCATATGTTCATGTAATTTATGAAAAGGTATATTTAGAATTGGACCCAAATTAAAAATCTCTTAAAAATCTAGTGCTTGTTTGGGTTTTAAAGTTGTTTCTTTAACCTTTGAATTTAATATGTTGAAGTGGGGTCATGTTTTTATACCCAAGTATGTCCAAACAAAATAAAAAATGTAAAATAATTTAACATGCCAAATTAAACTTGATTACCAACAACTAACCATTAACTGATTTACCTAAACATAATTGTTAATCAAGAATTAAAATTATCAAATTTTTGTAAATGCAAATCCAGAATCATCAAATATATGAAAACCTAAAATTAAACTAGATGACTCGTTTGACATTTTCAAATAACTTAATTAAAATCGATCTCTTGGTTGATGAAAAAGTTGACATCAAATTGGATGCAAGATTCTTAAAATTTCCAATATCTAAAATGAACCTACAATTATCTTCCTTGAAATATTCAACATCGAAAGTTATAATAATAAAAAATACACACTTGCCAAGTTGAAAGAAAAACTTCGAATAAATCAAACAATTGGTTTTAGTATATAACTTTAATTTTCAAAAAAATTGAAACCAGATGACCCTTGATCGGTTTATAATAGTCCTAGTTTTTTTCACCATGAAATATACAAAACCCAATTTTTTTAGCAAGTTTGGCCTTATAGTTTTTAAGTGGCCTTAACGATTTTACTCAAAGGTCCAATGTGTTACTTGAAAAAAGGTGCATTGTTATGTTATTAATTATTCATCTTTAATCTTCTTTCATCAATGGGTATCCTTATCACCTTAACCCCAAGGCTTGACTTGATTTCCTCAAACCCATGTATACAACTACCCCACATAGGTAACCACCTTAGTCTAGTCTCTAGAGTTTTGGCTATGGAACTATAAGATAGGCCACTAGAGTGGCTTTTAAACTACAAATCACTTCACACACAAACTTGTGCAACAAGCCACTTCGGTGGCCTTCTTCCACCCACAAATTAAGCTATCAAATTAAACCATATATTAAAATATTAAAATTTTGAAAAAATCATTAATTACTTGAAATTGAATTCATGTTACATTTAATTTAATTTAATATAAAAAATCCTTGTTAAACTAAATTTCTAACATTCAGCAAAAAGATAAAGTTTTAACACTACAACCAATTATTATTACTACTATAACCAATTTTTTCTAAATTTTTCTACTTCCTTTTCTTACCTATCATGAAATTTGGTTTTAAGTTTTATGGTTTTTTCTAAGTTTAAATTATTTTGAATTTATTTGCAAAGGGTAATGAACCCTCTTTATGAAATATCATAAATGTGGAACACTTCCACTTGCAAATTGTGTCCTTTGAAACCAAAGGACAAGGAATTGGTGTTGAGCACCTCTAGATATAAAAATTGTCTAAAAAGAATATTAACATAAAATTGAAATGAATATAACTTAATTAATTAATTTTCAAAATTAAATCATGCATATGGATGTTGACCATAAAATAAACAACTATTCCCATATAAATAATATATATATTTATCTTTATATGAAATAGATCATACAATGAATTATCAATATGTAATTTATTTTAATAAAAATAATAACCTATGATGCAAAATTCTAAACATGGTATGGTTATGCATGCTATGCTCAGGATATACATTCCCTGGAAAATCCATTAAGAAGGTTTTCAACTTTAAATAAATTTATGAAGGGATTTAAGAGTTTTTGAAATAATTAAAGATTTTCTAAACTAACAATAAGGTTTGGAAACTATAGGCTGATTGAACTCTTCTACAATTTCTTTTTTGATGTTGTACATTATTTGATAATATAATATATCATCATTATATATCATAATGTAACTATTTTAAATTTTTTTTACAAATATGAATTTACATAATATAATCACAACTTTTATATATTCATAGTTTTTAACATAATTTACCATACATTAAATCACAATATTGTTTGTAATAAGACAAAGATTTTAAATGCTTGTATAGACTATATCAAAGTAATGTTTATTTCTAAAATGTATTTTAATGTTCAAATTTTATGGTTATAATACAAATACCACATTATTTCATAAATATTTATGTATAATTCTTTAATTTATCACCAATTATATAGGCACATGAAATTATCTTAAAATTACCTATAGGTTTTTAAAAACTCCTTAAAGGATTTGGAAACTATCAGCAAATTGGAGTTTTCTAGGAAATTGCAATACAATATAATTCCATATAAATAGACAATTTTTCTTTAAGATGGAAATTTTTGCATATCAATGAATTTTTTTTAGTGTTTATATTCAAAATGTATGTTGTAATTACATGGAAAATGATCAAAAATGGAAATGAATTCCAATAATATATAAAATCAACCACATGATCAAATTATAAAATCAACCAAGTTCAATTCAAGATCCATTTTCATAGTACTAATTCCACACATCGTATTCAATCAACCAACCCACCAACGAACCCAAAAACATTGATTATCCCCATCACAATTCATCAAGAAATGCGACTATTATATTGATAATAAATAATAGAATCAAATGTAGACATTGTATTTTAAAGTTAACATAATGCCAAAGATGTACTAATCAATGGTATGAATGTTTGCAAAAAATAAGTTTTGGTTCACCTCATAACATTCTATTCAAAAAATAGAATGTAGTCCCATTTAGATGTCATTCGGATGTATTGTAGAGTTAATTACTTGTTTCGCTTCCAATAACATGAATTACAACCTACAAAATAAAGAGACCACACCCCACAAGACATTACTGGTCAACATTTTAATCCTTGAAACATGATGGTGTAATAAGAGAAATTCACTTGGTAATTAAACAACCATGAAATTAATATTGATTCCCATAAACATGTATGAAATTATCAAACAATCATATTACAAGTTCAAGCTTTATTCCTAAGTTTTTATCTTGATGCTTGTAAATTTGTTATAGATGAACTAATTATCAATATGCTCGATCAGAATTGCTCAAAATTTCCTCATGTGTCCTTACAAAAAACATAACTAGGTGTTACATTTGTGAGAAATAACTTTCATAAAACATAAAAATCCATCAATCATTTTAACACACAATTTGTTTGTACATATCTAGTGTTTATCATTGAATTATCAATTGCTACAAATAAAGCACATTGATGAATAACAACAATTGTTGATGACACCAATTGAACACCGAGTTATAAATACTTAAACTACCTTATAATCAAGGCTTATTGTTAACTTTACAACCCATACAAGATAAGCAAATGACCATTTCTTTGCAAATGGGAGTCACAAAACTGTTGACACAATAGAACTTACATAATCACATCATAGATACCTACTTCTCTTTACAAGGATGCCACATTGTATGTACAATGTGCAACAACGGAGTGATCATTCTAAATTGTGATAGGAACATGACCATAAGAGCAAATTCCATATCAAGTCCTTGATTCTTACCTTTTCAACCTTTGTTAATGTTATGTCATACTCTTGCACTAATTTATTTTCACTAGTATACAAAGACACCTACAAACATCACATTTTCACACTGAGGTTACACAACTAGGTTATTGGCATGTAAATTAGTTTGGTCATGGCCATGAAGCTCACTGTTCCATCAAAAAATTAGCAATGAAAAGAAAGGGAAATGGGCCTATGTTTTTTTAGGTTGTTGTGAATGAGTATCTCAACAACATTAGGTAGTCACCTCTTTCTACATTTAAACAATCTCATATTGCATGTGAAGCTCTTCTTTTTGCCGCTTTTAGGCTTCTATTCTTACTGCCATGGTCTAATGGGATTAATGTGTTTGCTTAAACAAAATTTGTCCAAAATCCAAATACAAATTACACATTACACATTACACATTATTCCATTACATCCAAAAGTTTTTAGACTTGAAACAAACCTGAGCAAACATATGCAATTGGAGACAACAAGAAAAATAAAGTTGGGCAATAAAAACATGGGTTTTAGAGGGATTTTTAGGATGACCATGAAAAAGGCCATACTTCAGCTTATGGAGTTGTTGCAAACATAATCAACATTTGTGGGTGCAACAACAACAACACACATGCTTCTCTCCACTCTTCACCTTGGAGTGTGGCATTTCAATGGTTGTCCACAAAAATCAATTTTCATCTCCATCTCTTCTTTCTTGTTTTTCCTCACTATGGCAAAAATGACAACAATAAAGCTGGACAAAAGTTTCAGCATTGAAACAAGAATGCATATATGTAGGTAGACTATATGGAATTTGCATGTAGAGTATTCTAACTTCATATAACAAGTAGTACAAACAAGAAAGCCACTTTGCAAATATAGAATTTAGCACAAACTTTTTGAAATGACACTAGAACAATGTACCTTTGAAAAACTAGTTTTTGCACCCGAGCATGTATGCAGTTAACTGAATCAAAATTAAAACATGGGCATGATAACATCCATTCTTTTTCCTTGTGAATTGCCAGTAATCCAATTTGCAAGAACTTGAACAAAACCAAGTGAAATATAAATATTTGTTGAAAGAATTACAAGAAAAATTATATTTCCAAAAACAGTCTTGTACATTCTTGAAACATAAAAAGATTCCTTTAAGATCTATTCCAAGACTAGTTGTGTACTTAAATTATTTGCATCCCACCCCCTTAAAAATATATTAAAGACCCCACCTATTCAATCAACAACAAATTTCTGCAAACATACAACATACCTTGGGTTTTTTTGCAATATGATTTAATTCCATACTTCCTTGCCATATCCAAGCTTGTCTATCAACAACCTTATGGCAACTCCAACATGTAGCCAAACACAACAGAAAAAAAGGTTCTTTAAAAGTATGTATCCTATGAGAACACAAATTCCTTAATTGACTGGTCAAAGTAGCAATTTGCAATTCCTAAACATTTCCAAAAGCAAAAAAATTTCCAACCTTCATGGAAAGCCAATTTGACTATGGCTTTACACCATGCCCCTAATGTTGGTCACCTTCCAATTTTAGGGGGATTTTCATAAGCTCTTCAAAGTCATAACATTGGACAAATTGAGTTTTAAAAAAAATGAAAACCCTAAAAGCCATCTTAAACAACAATGCAAAAAACTATAATAGTAAACAACAGTGCATCTCCATGAATTACATTTTATAACAATAGCTCCTAGATTTCCACATTTATGAACATATATGTAACTGATGTTGATATTGTGAGCAAACATGTAACATACAAACCTAATGAAAACAGAACCTCATAAGATGCACTCAAAACTTTCCCACAAACCTTAACCTGCACAAACTAGTTAGAAGAAGAGATATTAAATTGTTTATTTACACATAAAAAACACGAGATGGAATTTGCAAAAAAAATTTCATTGAATACCTCTTCATGCCACCAGAATCAACCAAATGAAAATAGTTTTTAAAAAAAAAATCACCATCAATTCACCGTTAGCCAAGAGCAATTGGCCCATCATCTAAACATGTGAATCATTTATGATTCACCAAATTTCATATTAATCTGTTGTTGCACCCCACCGCTTTTCACACATGTATCCTTTCAACTAGTGCGTAAGTGTTAGTTGAGAGTAGTTGGCCCATCATCTAAACATGTGAATCATTTATAACTCATCGAATTTCATACTAAATCCATCACTGCACCCCACCACCTCTCACACATGTATCCTTTCAATTCCTACTCAAGCATCAATCGAGACCAATTGGCCCATCATCTAAACATGTGAATCACTTATGACTCACCGAATTTCATACTAAATCTGTCACTACACCCCACTACCTCTCACACATGTATCCTTTCAACTCCTATTCAAATAACACAACAACGCATTCCTTTATTCTCATAAACAACACGCCAACGGATAGCGTCTGTCTAGTTTCTTTTGACTTCCAACTTACAACCCAGCTACTTTGAAACCACAACCTCCTCGACATGGCCCCACCAAAAACCCCGAATTATGTAACACTCTTGAAAAAATTGAAGAAAGATCTTATTGACTCCACCTCACCGCCTGTCAACAAGAAATTCAAGAAGATGGAATAGACTTGTTACCCAATTGAAAACTAGCTTCGCCTTTTCGACCTTTGTTGATACAAAGGCTGCAACAAACTTTTAGCATTTGATTATTCAACGGAAGCCAACCAATTCGTTGATGATTGGGCCAACAATTTTCTTTTTTTTGGAGAACCACAACAAAATGCCAACCCCGGGTATTCTTTCTCCCATCAAAATAAATTCATTCCATTTGTTCCTTGAAAATAAATTCATGTTAATTGTGTTTTTTATTGTTGTGCAAGACACATGAAATTGATCATGGATGTGTTGAACATCTCGTATGTCGAAATTGAAGACAAACTTATGTGTACACAACCATCAGCATGATGCGCAAGGAAGTGCTTGGAACATTTGCACCATACCAAATGGTTGGATTCCTCATTGAATTCAAAATCATAGATGTTAGCATTTGGTTCGATTTGACATTCAATCCAGCGAAACAAAATACTAAAAAACCTCCAGAGTAGCAATGAAATGCCCACCTCAACAACAAAAAAAACCAACTTGTCCACTGTTGGCACTAGTGATGCAACATGTATGAAAGTGTTGCCATTGATGGTGACGAGATCGAAAACAAAAAACAACCATCATGAGCAAACCATCATGGACACAATTCTTATACAATCACTTGTATACCCATACAATGGGTCTATGATGGCCAAACCGTTGACATGACAAGAAGGTTTTGACAACATCATACAAATTGACCATCTCGAATGTGATCAGATGCGGCATGCTTTCTACCTTTTGAAAATCATTTCAAACTTCTTGTCATCTTTAATAACTTTTGCAAATACCTAATCGATAGATAAAAATACAAATATATATCCATGTTACAAACCACCAGACTCGTCAAATACAATAATCTATGATGCAAACCCTTCGTGGATTGTAAATTTTGACAACTACATTGTCAGAAAATTTTGTAATAATTTTGAGATATTTACATGTACACACTTTTTTTGGTCCACTTTTTACTTTCTAGTTCGTTCAACATGCGTATAAAATTTTGTGATTAGTTTCTTGATGTTGGTTTTTCTTCATCTAATTTTAATGTGCAAGGTCACATATTGAACATTGGTGGGGATGTTCTTAATGATTAGAAATTTAAGTGTTTTAAACATCAGTAAAAGTTAGGTGAAAAAGTATTTTGATGTGAGGTGTAAAACATTTCACATGTTGGTTTAGAGAAGTAATTATTTTATAATGGTGGCACCATTCTATTTTCAACCATTCTACTTGATAAACAAACAATTTCACATCATGAGGTTTGAAGGTTTGAAGGCGATAGTGATGGATGTTGGGCAGCAGCAGCCGCCATGGCGTTATTGAGCTTTGCCATCTGGCCATGGTGCGCACTAATAAGGAGAAGGAGCTTGAGGAGGAGGAGGAGTAGTAGTAGCTCCCATCTCGCAAGAAAACCAAAATTCTTGTTTTTGGCAATGGTGAAGAAATTGTGGCTGTGTGGTGGGCCTTTTTAGCAACCTTTTTACAACACTTGGAACTCTTGTAGCTCCATTTTCAGATAGTCTTTGTTGTTGTGTTCTTACAATGACCAAGTTTACCATTGTTGGTGAACTCCTGCAATGGTAGGAAAATTCATTTTTTTAGGAAATTTTTCGTCTTGGGGGGGGGGGGGGTGGTTGTTTGGGCTTTTGTTCCCTAGGGGTTTTGGGTGTAGCCTCTTTTTTTGAATGGCTCCCTTTTTGCGTCCCTCGTCAGTTCATGATACCCCTTGTCCTTTTTGCTTTAACCTTTACACTTTAAACGACCTCTTGAGGCTTGTTAAGAGTGTTCACCTTCCTGTTGACTTCGTTTCCTAGGCTAGCCATGCTATTTTATCTTTGTAGGTGTTTTCCCCTCTTGTGCTTCTCCCTATGACGCACCCCCAAACTCCTGGATAGATTCAACATTGGGTCCAAAGGCGAAAACAACAAAAGGATAAGGAATTGGGGTATGTTCCTTGGCTCATTACACTTTAGGGGTAGAGGAGTGTGCTAGAGCTTTGGGATGGGGACTAGGACGAGTGACAAATGGGTCAATTATTCACATGGACTAGCACTTACCAAACAACAAGTTGGTTAGTGTGTAATTGGAACATTTTTGACACAAGGATGAACCATGGGTAAACATGGACTCACAAAACTTGTCACGGCCTAGATTTGGGGGAAGCCACCACCTTCCCCTTTATAATATTCTCTTTGCATGGCCATGGGGTTTGCACTCAAATGTCATTTTGTTCTGGGATTCCCAACTTGGGAGTCCCGAAATTCTTGAAATTGGGACTCCCAAAACTTTGGAGGCCCATAACTTCTTGTGCAGACCTTTGATTAGGTGTATTATAAAGCAAAGTTGTAACACTCATCAAGAGCTTTCTAACGGTATGTGGCACGCCACCTAAACGTAAGTAAATCAGGGTGATTCTTGACTTTTAATGGTTGGGAGTCAAATTGGTAGTTTAACTCTCGGCCTTTCATTTGGCCATAACTTATGTTTTAAGTACCCAAATGGGTCGTGCAAGCCCATTTTAGACATCTACGTTCTAAGAGCTTTTCAATGGTATAAGGAGCTTTTCAATCCAATGAGTTTTGACCCTGTAATTTCTCTTTGAAGATTCAAAAGTCCATCGGGATTCCAATTCCCAAACTGGGAGTTCACTTGGGAGTGTGAGGGTTCATTCCCTCACATTCCCCTACACTCTTGGGAGCCTGAAATGTGACTCCTGAGTTTCACTCTTGGCCCGCACCTTTGTAAGCCCTTGCCTTGGTCACGAACCTAAGGCTAGGTTGCGATATTTTATTTTTATTCCTTTTGTTTCTTGAGGTTAGCTTTGGGCTCAGTTTAGCTCCATTTTGGGACCATTTGAGTCTTGTTTTGCATGCCTTCATTTGTTTCATAGGATCCCTCGAGCCATTTAAGATGAGGTTTGGCAGGCTTTTCGATTACCTTTTAACCAAATTGTTTGAAACTTGACAAATGAGTTAACATGGTTTTTTTTCCTCCTATTGCCATGTTGGTGTTTGCGTTATATTCGAGGAGGTCATTTAGGTCAACAAGAGGTTTTTGTTCGCTTCAAAAGGTTTATGGTGGGCAATTATTTTTCTTTTTAGGAAGAGTCTTCATGTGCTTCATGTGTGCCCCATTTTCACCACTCATGGGAAAATTATTTGACCATTCATTTTTGTCGATGTTTAATTTTAGGGAAAGCCGGTGAATATAGTTCTGTTGCGAGAGCTCTCCAACCCATGATGTTAGCTATTCCTTCGAAGGACATCATTGTTCCCTTGCACCAGCTGCACCATTTTCCTTTAGACCTTGTCCTTCCACCTATTTTTGATTATTAGCTTGAGCACATTTTTGTCCTAAATAGGATTCTATTTGCCCAAGCTTTAGCCATTGTTCCCCATTTGTCTTTGGGTGGGTTTTTTGGGATGGTATATGAACATTTCTTGGGATGCTTCATATTAGAGGACCCATCCTCAAGGTTTTTGGAATTATTCTAGGCTATTGTTGTTGCTGTTCATGTGGATATCCCTAGGTTGGTGGCTTTAATGCTGGGGGCGAACAGATTGTTGGTAATGGCAAACGACATTGGTGGTTTTCGTCTTATTGTCGTAGGCAAGGTGTTTCTTCGACTTATTAATTGTTCCATTATCCTATAACTTCGGGGGTTGTTTCAAGAGCACCTATCCCTCCATCAGTTTGGGGTATTAACCCTTGGAGGTTGTGATGCCATCTTTTTTGGCATTCGAACCCTTTTTGACTTTCACCCTAATTGGGTCATGATGCAAGTTGACATAAAAAACATTTTTAATAACGTTTTTCGAGTTGTTATTTTTAGATAGTTGTGTGATGTTGTGGGGATTTTGGCAAACATTGTCCCCTTTACTAGGTTGTTTTATGGTGTGCATTTTTTGTTTTATTACTAGCATGGGTGGTAGGCGGAATCATTTTTAGGCATAAGGCAAGGTGACCCCCTAGGAAGTCCTTTATTTGTTTTGGGCCATTATTGAACTTTTGTAAAGATTATTGTGCGAGCCTTTAGCTACGTCTTTCCATTCCAAGCGGACAATACCCACATCATGGGGCCTATGAGTGAAATTTCTTGTGCCTTTGACCACTTTTTGGCCCAATTAACTCTAGTTGGGCTTAGGGTCAAGGTGTCAAAGTGTAAGTTTTGGAATCCATTAGGGATCTCTCCAGGCATAGAGATTCTTTAAGGCTACATTTTGGTCACATATGGCTTATGCATTTTAGGTGTGCTAGTGGGTTCTTAGGACTTTGCCACACATTTTTTTGATGAGGTTTTATTTCAGGATGTGGTGCATATTAATGATTTTACTTTTTTGGGAGATGCCCAAGTTGCTTTGGGCATTTTGTCTTCATGTGTAGTTCATTGACCTTTTTATCTCACAGGGATAATACCTTCTTCTTCCCTCTTGTTTTTTTTTGGTGGGTTTTGACAAGAAAATCATTGTAGGTATGTGGGGACATTATGGGTTTAGGATTGTGGGAGTCTTTTTGAAAACCTTTTAACGAGGCTTTAGGTTTAATTATCGATATCCTTTGGTGGTATAGGCCTTCTCTTTATGAGGGATTATGCCCCATCTGCTTTTTTAGGGAGTTAGGTTTTGGTGGCTTCGTATTTGTGCTCTAGGTTTCGTATTTGTGATAGACCCAGTTTGGATGAGTATGTTTTTTAGATTGAGGGGGCCCCACACTTGCTTTAGTTATGCTTACATGTAATGTGAAATGGCCTTCCTCCTATAATTAGGGAGATGAACCCTTCTTTTGAGAGTCTGGTAGTTATTAATGCCCCAATCCTACATGCATATTTGATGGACATCCACCATGACACATCCCTTAGGTCTATTTTGGAGGATGACTCCATTTCCTTAGCATCCGGAGCTCGCATTCATTCTTGTTTGGGCAAGGGGGCAGGGCTATGGTTGGTTGTTAGGCCACCTATCCATTTGTTTTGCATCACACACTCTTCTTTCACCTTAGCGTTGCGTTTTTGTTTCGGTTTGATTCAGCCTTTAACATCTAGTCTTTTCATGTGTGAATGTGGACACAAGTTGGACACATTTGGCACACACTTAACTTGTTGCCCATTTGGAGGTTAGCGGATAGCCACACATGATGCCATCTGAGATGTCATGTATGCCCTTGCTTAAGAGAGTGGGCACACTGTATGGAAAGAGCGGTGGTACGCCCTTATGTTAGGAATTTCATTGTGAGTTGATCCCTACATGATTCGAGAGGACTAGGTTTTTGCCGTTGATGTGGTGGTTATTGACCCGACGTGGGAGATGGTGGTTTCAAGTGTCATTAGTTGACTAGCAAGTGCAGTTGCGAAACTTAACACCATTGCTAAAATCCACAAGTATAGAAGGCTTCATAAAGGGCACCATGTTATTTCGATGGCCATGGAGGTGCATGGTGCACCCAGGCATGATATGGATGTTTCATTAGGGAGTGTGGCCATCTTTTTCACAATAAACGATTGAGAGGTCATTTATTTTTGTCTTTTTGCATTCAATTTTTCAAGCAAAGTGTTAATATTGCTTTTCAACGTGCTTTAACTTTTGATATAGAAAGGAAGATTATGTTGGCAAGTGATGCTTGATTTAGACCTCCCATTATTATTAGATCTCACGTTTTGCATGTAGATGACATTAGAGGGGTGGTGGGTGAGATAACTTCCTACCACGAGAAGGACTAGCTCTCTCCCTTTTTTTGGTTCTTGTGGGCTGTTTGTCTTTTGCCCTTCCATTTTGTCTCCCCTTTGATGGTTCTGGCCATCACTCTTTTATTGGATTTTTGTGTCTTTACTGTTTTTTGACAATGCAAGCAAAGTTTTTATCATTTATAATATACTGGTCCATGGGCTGCCTCCACCCACCAGCCGGTGGCCCACCGGGCCTGGGCGCTCGTTTATGTCTCCTTTGTCTCTAGAAGTTCCCTGTCTCTTGAAGCTCTCCGTCTCTGGCTGTTACTCCACACACTGGAACCCCAAAAAATGATCACAAATTACTGCACTCAGGAGTTCACCTTCTTTTGGTTTTAGGGAGCAACCTATCATGCTTGTGCCCATCAGACCAAGCTAATGGTCAGCCTCCTAATTATAGCTTGGACGTAGGGGCCTACCGTCTACTGGGTTCCAATCTAAAGGCAAGCAAACGGACTCCTCTTGTGGCCAGCGTTGATGGCAACCGGACGACCGCGTTTGCAGAAGGGGAATTTCATTTCTCCAGACTTTGTATTTCTTTTGAGAGATCGATGCAAATACTTCTTCTTCGCCAAGATCGAAGAAGAAGGATTTGCATAGTTTGAGAACTCGATTTGCCAATTTGAGCGCTGGCGGTGATGGCGGCAAATTGTTATCAGTCTTGTTGTTGTTGTTGTTCTGCTAGTCTAGGAGCGTTGTTGCTGGTGCTAGTAACTACGTGCTGTAGCAATGCTGCTGCTGCTGCCGCTGCTGTAACGGATGTCGAGTGTCCGGAAGCTATCTTCAGTTTTGGAGCATCGACATCGGATACAGGAAGTATAGAAGCCGCGTTTCCCTTTCGAGTCGCGCCGCAGACGAATCCGCCTTACGGCGATACTTTCTTCGGCAGGCCTGCTAATCGTTACTCAGACGGCCGGTTGATCGTCGATTTCTTCGGTACTGTGTTTTCTGTAGCTCGGCCATTACTGGTCTTTTAAGTTTCTTGGGATTGTGCAAGCGATGTAAGTCTCTTCTCTTCATGCGCGGCTGCTTTTCATGGTTTCATCTGTGCTTTCTTATCCAGCACAAGCTTTTGAGTTTCCATTTCTCAGTCCGTATCTGCAATCCGTGGGATCTGACTTCACACGCGGAGTCAACTTTGCGTCTTCCGGGGCGACAGCAAGCAATAGCTCCGTGGCTAGCCCTTTCTATTTCGAAGTTCAAACCGAGCAGTTTCGTTACTTCAAGGAGAGAACCTTGGCAGTGTGGAACGCGGGAGAAGAAGGTAATGTTTAAGCTTCGGTTAACATTTTGCATCTCAAAGATCAAGTCTCAAAGATGAAGTCACTGTCATACTTCTTGGCAGAAAGAAACTCCAGCAATCTTCTTCTTTCCTCTCTTATAGATTCGAGACACCACAAGTGATCTCAGGGATCCACTTGTTCTTTTGGTTCGAGTATGGATTCAACAATAAAATGCTGATTGATGTGCGAAACCAGTTGCTAATTGGATCTTCCGCTGCGCAACACAGGTGGATCTCGAGGTAGTTTGCAAACCTTGTTGACAAAGCCCGAGTACTTCGAGAAAGGGCTGTACATTGTCGGTCTTGGAATAAACGACTTTCTCGTCCCGCTGATTGGAAGAATTGAGAGCATAGAGCAAGTTCAAGCCGATGCTCCCCATGCTACTGCCAATGCTATCCTTTCTGGTGTCAAGGTAATGATTCCCACTGAAACCTTTTAAGATTCTCAGTGGAACATCAGCACTCCCATTGGTATGGGATGTAGACAAGAATCTGGTTCAAATCTGAAGTTTGAGGTTGTTGTGTGGGCATGCAGAGTTTATACCAGCAAGGTGCAAGAAACATCATGGTATTGAATGTGCCACCTGCAGGATGTTATCCAGTCTCTGTACAAATGCTTGGACCTTGGAATGCATCAGCACTGGATTCTGATGGCTGTCTTACTGCCCTGAACTCTGCCATACAAGCTAGCAATGCTCTCCTCAAAGCTGGTCTTGATGATTTGCGGGCCAGGACTGCTGATGCCAGCATCATCCTTGCTGATTTGTACTCAATTGTCAAAACACTCATAACGAATGGCTCTCAATTTGGTAAATGCATTCTGCTGCTTAATTTCTCATGTTGGTCCTCTGACCTTATGCATTCTGTTGCTTTAGTGCTGCTTAATCTCTCGTGTAGGATCTCTGACCTAACCCTAGATGTTGATAATGCTTTCAGTTGTGTGATGTCAAGGTTAACAAGTGAAACCCTTGAGGAGAAATTGAATTGAAGAACACCAAGAGTTTGGTGCTTTACTGATATGTAGAATTCATTGGGATTGGGTTGGATTTGACTTATTGTTGACGCTGTTCTTTGTATTTATCAGTGTTGATTTTCTCAACCCAGCACTTCTCTCCCACTAAAATGAGTAAGAGCTCGTAGGTGAGATGTGAATGGTTTTGTTCATGTGCAGGATTTAAGGAGATAAACAAGGCCTGTTGTGGGACAGGCATAGTGGGCACTTGTGGGAAAGATATAGTGGTGAACGGGCAATTGATGGCAGGTTCATCATGCACAAATCCCAGTGAATACGTTCACTGGGATGCCGTTCATCTCACTGATGCTGCCAACCGCATCATTGTGCAATACTTTCTCACTGGCCAATATGTACAGCCATATTATGCTCTCTCATCAATGTGCAACCTCAGCTTCAAGCATTTTACCACATAAGGTTCATGAGATGTCTGGACTACCTTCTTTTGAACTGAGTAAAAAAAACTCCTGTTTCTCCACCATATCCATGTGATGACAAAGGTCCTGGAAACAAAGGAATTTTCCAATTGTCTACTGATTGTCTATTACTTTATGTTTTCAAACATGGCAATTACATACACACATATATATAAATGTGTGCAACTTCAACATGTCAACTGCCTTCAGGCACATCACCTTTTTTTTCCAAGTGGAAGATTATGATGTTAATAATGGTCAGAAAGTAGGAGGTTAATGTCTTAGATGAAATTATCTACTACATCCAACTTCACTATCTAACCATCCACTTTATTAACCTGTCCCCCACAAACTCAAAACTGAAGATCCCCTGGTTCTTACTGCAAGCTTTTGAAAGCAAGAAACCTTATCACTGGCTTACCACTTGATGCAGACATGTAACATGCTAAGTGCAGATATCTCCTGACTAGGTGAATCTTGGCAATCTGTGAGATCAAGACTCCATGTACAACAATGGAGACTAAAGCCGACTCTAGATGGGTGAGAATGTTTGGGTTTTTGAAATAGAGATATGGTTAAGAATCATTGAGGATAAGAATTCACTAGTGCACTAGATAAGACTTCAAGGTAGGTCAAAGCTATGAATGGGGTGAATTGTGAATGGAGTATTTTAATGTTATGATTTTCAGTTGCCCTTAGCTTGGGTGTGCTGAATAACTAATGTCCATTCCCAAATCCTTGAGATATTTGCCACATTTGTAGTTTTGATTTTTTGATTTGTTGGCATTTGACAATGTTGTGGTTGAAAAATGCCTAGTAAATGTGTCCATGTGTCTTTTCCATACAGGTGATGTAACATGCTCCAAGCCAAGTTTTGGGAGTGCTTCCACCGTGTTGGATGGTTTCTATGGTTATCTGTGTATGGCAGATAAATGAAGGTTTGTGGAGGTTTGTGTTAACCATCCTAACGGATGATCCTTGAGCAATATCCACACCTTACACCACAAAGTTCAGTCTTATGCGGATGACCACATTTTGCAGATTTTGGCTTCAGTTCTCCTATACACAAACATGTTGTGGCAATATGATCATTCGATTCGCAAATTTGGCATGCAGCAGAACTGCTAGCTCCTGGTGAACCCACTCCTACATTAGATGAAACAGCTTCCTTAAAATTTTTAATGGGCTCATAATCACATTGACCTGTTTCTCCATCACTGCATCTACAATCATGTCTTCTTCTTGTTCTTTGAGGAGATCAAATGGAGTCTCGCCAAGCTCACCCAGCACTTTCTCCACATCCTTGGCAGCTGCCATCATCTCCTCTATGATAACATAACTCCTCACCATACACAACTTCCTGATCTCCGGCCATAAATGTGCCAAAAATCTTTGCTCCTGTTTGGATTCAGGTATTTTTCCTTCTGAACAACTTGTCCAGCTAGTCAAAATAAAGTTGAATCTGCTGCTGCAGCTTCTGTTTAACCCCATCTTCTCCCTCAACTCATCCAAATCAACATCTCCAAATTTCTGAAGCATCCTGACTTCCATTTCATTCTAATCAGTAGGAGTGGGGTTTATTCTTTTGTACCAGTCCTTTGCCTTGCCACACAAATTAAGTCAAGTTATCTTAAAGAGCTTTATCTCATCGTACCCACACACCTCAGTTGCCATCTCAGTCTTTCTGTCCAATTTGTGACATCTTCAAACTCCTTTCCCCAGAATAACTCATCCATGCCCTTGGGGCTCATCATCCTGTCTAAATCTACTTCCTACTTACAACCTTCTAATCTTAATTAACTTCTTCTGTAGAAGCTGCACCAAAGTCAGTTGGAGTGGTGACAAATTTGACAGAATCCGAATTCTCAAAATTCCATTGAAGATAACTCGACTTAATTTGCGTGGCAAGGCAAAGGACTGGTACAAAAGAGTCCGTTCTACAAGTACATCATCCCATTGCGCAGCGGAGAAGAACATGAACTGATAGTTAACAGAACAGACTCCTACACACTAACATCACCAACTCTTCCACTAATCTTGAAGACAAGAGAAGAAAAAAAATTGCACACATTGTCGCACTCCATTGCGCCATCACCATTTTATCCCGAAACCACCAGCTCCATAGCCACTAGCAGACACAGCAATACCACAAGTGCACCATGCAAAATGAGCACATAAACACCAAGAACTCCAGCCCGCTCCGATTCCATCACTTCATCACCTTCCACCACCCGCGAAACACAAAGATAACTGAACATCATGGCGGCACTATTCCGGATCGATTGACAGTAACAGTGTCACCCCATTCGCACACTCCAAATAAACTAACAACTAAGTCCTAACTTAAGTCAATGTCACAACTCCTCGTTGGCTTTGAACACACAACCTTTCAAGAGAAGAGCCACATTACTACTAGTAACCTAGTTTCATTTGCTTAGAAGCAGTTGTGTCCAAATTTAATTTTCACTAAACTTTGGACCAACATCAATCAAGTCTTGTGATAGAACCTTGCAAGCACCTCCACATGTCATAACACGAACACTTGAGAAGTTTGTAGAGGGGTTTTAGATCTCCTGCACAATGGCTATGGTCATGAAGCGGATATTGATCTAATTGCCATAAGGCATGATGCTCACCAAGCAGGCAAGGGTGGGCAAGTTGGGCACTAGATTGGATGGGGGAGATGACTGGTGGCCACCCCATGTACCACCACTGCCAGTGCCGAAGTGAAAAAAAAGTGAGCTATTTTCCTTTTGATCGCCTACAAAAGGAGGGCTCCTTGTCACTAGACAGATGATAAATATGATGAACCAGTGGTTTTTTTTGGGGGTCCAATTTTCACCATTATTTGAGAAAAAAATTGGGAAAGTTTTGGAAATTTTCCTTCTAGTGTAAATTCAACTAATTTTTTCTATATTTTGGAAAAATCCTCCAAAATTTTGATATCACAAAAATCAAAAGAAAACACTGATACAATCCATTATCAGTGTGACTAATTGATAACAACTTTCCAGATGGATCCTCTGTTAATACTCCACTACCAGTGATGAACATAAACCTGGTTATTAGTTTTATTGGTAGTCTTCTTAATTATGATTTTCAGGAGGGGATTCGCATCCAGTGCTTTTTGTTTTGGTTTTTTATGTAAAAAAATTGGCGAAATTGAACCCAGAAAAGGAGCATAATTAGTTGAATTTACACTGGACAAAAAATTAATTTCTAAAATTTCCCAATTTCTTTGTTGAAAAATAGCGAAATTTTGCCAGGGAAAAAGGAAAAAAGGGCTATTCTCAACAGAGATTGAATCTTGATCACACTTCACATTGTGGAGAACATGGTACTTGAACAAATTAAGCATGAAGTTGCATTCATATTGTTCTTTATGTGTCTATCACATTTGATTGTTTCCCTCTAACCCAGCAGCTCCAATTGCTGTGATCCCCAGTGATGAGTTCAACTTGTGGCATGGATAATACAAAACAACACCAACTGAATTCCTGATACTTAGTGAGACTTACTGTCCTGGTAGAAATTTTGAATGAACTAGCTATAGACCGGCAATTTTCAGAATCATCCCATTGAAGGGTACATGTTTCAGTTGTCACCTATTGCAGATAATTTGGAAGGGTAACTTTCTGAAGTTTTTTTTTAATCTGTTAATTTCTCACAAGAAATAATGCATTTTCAGTTCAAAAACCATTCCATTTCAATTGATCTGGTCCATTGCCAAAAAAACACATACAAGATTCGATTACAACTTCTATGTGTAGAATAAATCATGAGCTTGCTGTTGCGTCTTAGACTGTTCAACTTAATATCTTTAAACTTTTAACCTGGAAAAGAAAATATGTTAAGATGTTAAATCTTGCTTGCCACCCCCTCCACAAAGTCCTGCAATTTGTTGTCTCCTTTGCAAACCTGCAGAAATGAAAACACCAACAATAATAATGAACATAATGATAAACGTGTACATGTATGAATTTGGATTCTAACTACTACCTTTTCCTGGTTCAATGATGCTCTTTCCGAGTTCACCAATGATAAAATCTACAATAAAGTTAGCTGGTAACTTGGCTGAGTTGAGTTATTGACTCGGTTTCTCTTGTTCTTCTCCTTTCTTCAATGGAATTTCTTGTCCATTTGTGCCGCACACACCAAAAAAAAAAAACAGCAATATAGAACTAGTGGACCTGGGATTGGACTATGTTGGTCCATGAAAGAAAGATTGCAGCTGGTCACCAAGCAGAGCTAGCAATCTTATTATTATTCCTTCATCCATCTTTACCCGAGGTAGACCCAGCCTATGCTCAGATTTTGACTATATGTGCTGTTGAATCAGATCAGATTTCTCATTTTGTTTTTCCAATATTGTAATGCGACTTGAGTTCTGATCATCCATCAGAAAATTTAGCCAAATATTTCTAAAATAAAGTATGAATATTAAACACCTTTTATATTGTTGGCTATCCATTGGAACCATTACATAGAATTCGACGATTTTCCTATAAAAGATTCTGACATTTGGCAATCAGAAACCTTAGATAATACTCATTTTTGGATTTTGAAAAAAAGAAATTCACCAACTGGAAAAAAATCACCCCGAAAAAAAAATCCTCATAATGTCAGCATTTATTTCTTGTGGGTGAATTTTTGCCATTTGGTGACTAAAGGAAATCTAGTGTAACTCGTTGAAAGGATTTTTGTCAAAACAAACTCCAAGTTCACCAAATTTCAAGGAAATAAAAACCTGAAATTGCCATAATTAGACAATAGGTTCTAGCAGCTCGCCAAAATATAAGAAGATTCTTAAATTTTTATACTTTCCTCTCTGACCTGTAACCAAATTTGGCTAAATTTCCTGTTTTGGATAATCATCAATGTGGCTACTGCACATAATTGGAAAATAAAACCCTGCATTACCTTGGATATGAGATCAAACACTGGTCACCAGTGGGTACGTTGGGCTCAACTTTGTTGGTTTGAAATTCATCCCTTCATTTAATACTGAGAATTTTTTAGATTCTCAACGAAATTTACTCTCGTTGATTGGTATGCGGTCAAGGGCTTGATGCTTGATGACATCCCTTATAAAATTTGAACTCCATGGTGTTGTGCACTACTAGGGATGATCAACCATTTTTTTCCCCCCTTGTGTTTCATATGGTTTTCAATAATTCATCATTATATATGTCAATGTCAAACTTAATTTAAATTTATATAAATTTCATGGACATGAAAAGACACCTGGTAATTTATTTTTTAATATCCATGTTAGTGGATAGGGAAAAAAAAGTGAGATAGTTATAAAATGGCGGTAGTTATTAGAAAACAGGTGAGATAATTATTAAGAAAGTTAATAAAAAAAAGAAATTATGGAATTTGAAATGAAGTAATTAGGCTTGAAAATGAGATAGTTATTTCTAAAAATGTCTTTGGATTGGTACATGAACAACCACACAAAGGATATTGCAAAAATCCCCCCATATACTTGTTCCAATTACTCACCACTGAAATTTGCATTCCTGATTAGGGTTTTGCTTAAGACAACCCCTAGGAAATTTGCATTGACGATCAATGTTGCACAGTTTGAATGCACTTTCAATGTACTGTAACCAAAAGAAAGAGTCCACAAAACCTTTACTTCTTTCATAAATCCACTCTATTAGAACCTTAGTAACTCCTCTCCTATCAAGTAGGCAGTATTACAATAGTCCTATTATGAGGTCCCACAACTTCTAACCCTCCATCCTTGGCTGGTTCCTAAAAATATGCACACATCAACCTATCCTAAGTCTACTACATTAGTATCCCTTGATTTCTATTGGAAACAATGGCATTCTTGTATTATTAGTGCAAAATGTTAATAGGGTCTAGCTTGAAGTCAGAACTCTCAATGTTCATTCAGTTTATGATGAGCTGCTAATTCCCTTCTCCCCCTTTTCCCTTTCTACCTGGGTCAATGAACACAAATGTTTCTGTTAGGGTTTAACATGGATCAACTTCTAGGCTCTATAGAACAACTGAACTAGGTGCACCAAGTTGGTTTGCAACTATTCAAGAAGGGTTCAGAATTCTATGAAAGACAGTGGATCTATGAATGCTTGTTGTAATCTTCCATCCGACTTCTCTATCTCAATCACATTCTGTTCAGTCCCAAGGATACCCACAAAGAGGTTTCTGGCTCCTACTTAGGTGTTATGAACTACCCACTGAACAATTGAAACAAGGTCTCCCCCCCCCCCCCCCCCCACCACCAAAAAACACGTTATCACGTGTTGTTTTCTCATCATCCACCCCCACCCTTACACGCACCCCCCCCCACCCCACACCCCCTTCATCTTTC